>JDSF01000014.1_pt1 | contig 167902 bp, 205 predicted proteins | sample 199441 | NCBI WGS metagenome assembly JDSF01 (sample SAMN02592751, study PRJNA231836) | bioreactor metagenome | isolation source: continuous culture bioreactor denitrification-DNRA | place: Germany: Bremen
AAGAAATTAAAGAAGATGTATATTTGAAGGAGGATACTAAAAAGGATCTAGAAAAAGTTATATCCGAATTAAATAAAGATATTATGCAAGCAGATAATGAAAAAGAACTGGAGAAGCGTGCCAAAGCTAACCAAGAACTTATGAAGTTTAAAAAGAATCAGGCGAAAGAAAAAACGCTTCAATCAGATGACGGACAAACTCCTAGCCAATCAAAAATCAGAAGCCCTTGGTAAAGCCTTGGAGAAAAAGGACTTTGAATTGGCAAAGAAAGAAATTGATAAGTTGATGAAAGATGTGAGCACCATGTCTGAGGAAGAATATCAAGAGCTTTTGAGTAATCTTTCAGAACAATTGGAAGGCATTAATACGGATCAATTAGCAGATGCCCTAAATCAGTTAGCTAGTGATATGGATCTAACAAATAGCCAGTTAGGAAGTAGCCAATACGCACTATCAAATGGTAGTAGTCAATCGAATGGGCAGTCCAGTGCCTCAAGTGGCAATGGATCTAATAGTGGGAACGGAAATAATGGTAATAACGGCAGTAGTAGCAATGGTAATTCAAGTAATGGAAGCGGATCAGGCAGTGGTAATGGTTCAGGTAACGGAAGTGGATCAGGCAGTGGTAATGGTTCAGGCAATGGAAGTGGAAACGGCTCTGGTAATGGTTCGGGCAGTGGGGCAGGAAACGGTAGTAGTGGAAATGGTCGAGGACGTGGCAGTGCCAATAATGATACGGATGGACAACGTGTCGATGGTACAACGTCTGATGAACAGGCAAATGGACAAAGAGGCGAGAAAAAAAACTCGGAACTGCAATTAATCCGTGAAGGCGTATCTATAGCAGGTGAAAAAAGTGCCCTACGATCGTGTAATTAGTGAGTATGAAAGTAAGGCTTATGAAACCATGAATAGTTCAGATATACCAAAAGGCATGCAGGAAGTTGTTAAAGAGTATTTTTCTGGATTAAATTAATTAATGATGTTTTGGGTATTGAACTTAGTTAACCACATGGATTAACTAAGTTCAATCTTTTATGGTAAAACATATTGTAGAAAGAGAAGCTACATACTATATTAATAAACGAAAGTATTGCAATGATGCAAAATTACCTATATAGTATAGTAAGGAAATAAGATTATGGAGTATGAAATTGGAGATTTGATTTAAGATAAGGGGACATAAGTGTGATCTATTGGATTGTTGGGTTTGTTATATTGTTATGGAGAACGTATCAGTTCTCTACGCATTATGTAATCATAAATAAGCAGTTTGTAAAAAATAAGAAGTTAAGTGGGCTAAGCTACGTGCATATTACGGATATCCATGGTAAGATTAAGTTTATAAATGGTCAATTAGCCGATAAAATAAATAAGATTAATCCTGACTTTGTTTTATTAACAGGGGATTTAGCCAATAACGTAGATCAATATCCAAGGGTATTTAAAGCGTTAGGAGCTATAAAAAGCCCAATATACATGGTATTAGGTAATTATGAATATGAAAATTTCATTCATAATCAATTCAAGAAAGAGATTATTGACTTTAAAATTGTTTTGAATGAAATAAAAAATACAATCATATCCATTTGCTTATGAATGAACAAATAGTGTATCATGATGGGAAGAAAAAAGTTCAAATCTATGGTTTTGATCAGTCAAGATATGGCAATGAAGCATTCCATATAAACAATAAATCTTCCATGTATCGTATTGTGTTAGCTCATTCACCTCGCATTATTGAGTATATGAGGAAACATCATATTGGGTGTAATCATTTATTAGTAGGACACACACATGGTAAACAAATTAATCTTGGTAAGCGGGTCAAATTTCCATATGGTCGTTATCATATCGGTGAAAAAATGGTTAAATAAAACCATGTTATTTACCATTAATCGGGGGCTTGGAACATCTAGAATACCCCTCAGAATAAATAGTCAACCAGAAATAAGAGTGTATTATATAAAATAATGGTAAAGTGTCAAAAGCAAAGTTTCAGTATCCAAGTTACTAAATATTTTTGACACCATTACCCATAATAAACATCAAGGAGCTTCAACATGTATTATGCGCCTGTAACATCCCTTCTTTTTAATGAGCTAAAAAAGAAGGGAGACTATACAAGAAATGAAAAACTTCATAAAAATGGATAAGTTAATGGTAAGTGAGATGAACAAGATGGCAATGCCGATGATCTTTAATTCGGTTATTGGGATGCTCATAGGTCTTATGGATATGGCTATGATCGGAAGAATATCTTTGGAAGCCTTTGGAGCAGTTGGATTAATAAGTACCACCATTAATAGTATAACTGGTGTATTAGGCGCAATTTCTATTGCTTTTAATATTGCTGGTGCTCGGTATAAAGGGCAACATAATCAAAGTGGGTTACAAGAAGGTTTTTTTAGTCGGCTCTTGCCTTGCGCTAATAATCGGTCTGGTGTTTTGGGCTGTTTGCCTATGTTTTGGAACATCTCTGTTGCAGTGGACCTATGGTCTGGAAGGTAATATTCTGAAGGAATCCGTTAATTATCTGAATGCATTCAGTATGACACTGGGATTGAATATGCTTCTATTTATGCATTCAGCTTTATTTAAGATTCTTAACAAAACCAAGTACCTATTCATAGGAAATATAACAGCTACCATAACGAATGTTATATTGAACTATATCTTGATCTTTGGTAAGTTAGGGATAAAGCCAATGGGGGTTAAGGGGGCTGGTATAGGTTCTGTTATCGCCTTAACATTGAATCTGGTGATCTACATCGTTATAGTACAGAGACATCGATTTGTATCCTATGGCATATTGTCTATCAAAAAGTTAGCTTCTGTAGGGCGAGTGCTTATAAAGCATTCATTCCCACTTATGGGACAAGAAGTTCTAGAATCAACTATTCTAGTTATATGTATTAACGCTATTTTATCCCGTATCGGTGTGCTTGAAGTATCTATCTATACTTTTCTTCTAGGTGTGACGAACATACTTCTCATGCCTATGTATGCATACGCTTCCGCATCACTAACATTTGTCAGTGAACACCATGGAAAAAGGGACTATAACAACTTAATACGTATTCCAAAACATGCTTTAGCTTTAGCCTTACGATGGTGTGTAAGCCTTGGTATAGGCATATGGATTTTCAAAGATCCATTAGCCCATGGTATTACAAATGATACAGATCTCATTACCCACAGCATCAACTACCTACCAATCGCAATAATGACTTATCTATGCACCATTCCAAATACAATCTATAAATACAGCCTGCAAGGTGTTGGACAGGAGAAGTGGGTATTTCTAAATGCTACGGTTTTCAATATGTTAGGCATACTACTCATATACATGCTAAGCAACCTCATCGGTTGGGGGATGGTAGGTGTATATATCGGATTGGGTGTGAATTATATCGTATTAAGTGTACGGCATTATATCCGTTATCACTATAAAGTTGCTGTAATAAAATCATAGATTTTATCTAAGATCCTGTTTAATTAAAAATAAGCTAAGATACTAATTTCCAATATTCATGCAAAGTCAAGAATCTTACGTATGCAATACGCTTCGATTCTTGGCTTTTCTTGCACTTAAAACTTTAAAAACTCTTAATCAGTCTGCTTTGCCGACAGTCGAATAACATAGTTACCTTACATCAAATAGCAAGGAATAATGCTTCATATATTTTAACGTCAACCTATGATCCCTTACCAACTACCTCTAGCCCTCAATAAAATATATGTTATTATTCTCTAGCGGAAACTCTCAAACAACAACCCCAATCCACAATAAAATATGACATGCAGTTGTCATATTAAAAGTGGTATACTATAAATAACAAAACACATTGGAGGTGTCATCGTATGGAGTATGTTAAACTTAATCCTAACAATATCGATAACGAACATATATGTTGCGCCATATCTGATAAAAAGTCTGTAGAAGGTTATGCAGCAAAAAAATCATGGTTGAAAGAACAATTAGAACAGGGCTACACCTTTAATAAGCTCAACGTTCGAGGCAAAGTATTTATGGAATACTGCCCATCTGAAATAGCATATCTACCTCTTGTAGCGGATAATTACATGGTGATTAATTGTTTTTTGGATATCCGGTAAATATAAAGGGTGTGGCCATGGGAAAGCCCTTCTTGAACAATGTATTGAAGATTGTAAGAAACAAAATAAAGCAGGCATCGTTGTTCTTTGTAGTAATAAGAAGCGACCTTTCGTATCCGATAAAAAGTTTTTCTTAAAACATGGTTTTGAAATCTGTGATAAGGCGAAACCTTACTTTGAATTATTGTATATGCCCTTAAAAGATAATGTAGAGAAACCCATGTTAATGAATACAGTAAAAGAAGCTGTTTGTGAGGATAATGGAGGTTTTAAAGTGTTTTATTCCCACCAATGTCCTTATATGACCTACTATGTTGAACTTCAAAAGAAGGTAGCTAATGCACATCATGTACCTTATGAAGCTGTTTTAATCGATAGTAAGGAAAAAGCTTCGAACAGCCCATCACCGTTTACCATATACAGTCTTTTTTACAAAGGCAAATTCATTACACAAGAGCTTATGGCAGAGAAAAAATTCACCAAGACTATTGAAGGACTAAGCAAGGAGTAAGATATGGACTATATACCTGCAAAGACCATTATACAAAAAAATAAAAAACCTGAATATTGGTTTGGTCACGACTATAATATGAATATATATAAGGGCTGTAGCCATGGCTGCATTTATTGTGATTCAAGATCGGATTGCTATGGCATAGAAGATTTTGATCGTGTCCGAGCCAAAAAAGATGCTATAAGGATTATTGAACAGGAACTTCGTACCAAACAAAAATGGGGTGTTGTTGGCACAGGTGCTATGAGCGATCCTTATAATCCCTATGAGAAAGAGCATGAATTAACAAGACAAGCCCTTAAACTACTTGACCAATATGGGTTTGGTCTAGGTTTATCTACTAAAAGTTCCTTGCTTAAACGTGATATAGATATTATAAAGTCTATTAACAGCCATTCACCTGTATGCATTAAAATGACTATTACGACAGTGGATGATAAGTTGAGCCGTATCATTGAACCTCATATAGTTGAGTCATCAAAAAGATTTGAGACCCTAAGGGCTTTATCAGAGGCAGGGATTTTTACAGGTATCTTACTCATGCCTATTTTACCCTTTATCAATGATACTTGGGAAAACATTGAAGGTATTATTAATAAAGCAAAGGAAGCAGGTGTCCGATTCATTTACCCTAGTTTTGGTGTAACCCTAAGACAAAATCAACGCTATTATTTCTATGAACAACTCTGTAGAGAGTTTCCGGGAATTAAAGAGCGCTATATGAAGCATTATAGGAATGGGTATAGCTGCTATAGTCTCCAATATAAAGCATTAGGAAAGCAATTTCGAGCATGTTGTAATGAACAGCAGTTATACTACAAAATGAGCGATATAATTAAGAATTATCATGTTCAGGTAGGACAGGAACAACTCACTTTGTTTGATTAATTAATTAAAACAATACTCAAATATCCTATTGGAAAGAAATAGATTAAAATACACCATAAAAAAACACTTGCAATATATGGCATTATCCTTTAATATGAAACTATAATAAGTAATGGTATCATGTATAAGCTTATGTACATATAGTTTAGTATATGATATTAGTAATTGAATAGGAAACCTAAGTGAAAGTAGCGAGAGATATCAGCAATGAAGCCGAAGAAGCAATATAAAAAGTAGCCAACTTTTTATAGAATCTTTCAGGCAAAAGGATCGCTATGGGATAGGAATTCTGGAAAGCTACTTAGTAGCACCGAAGGAGCAATATCATTGTATTGGTTGAATGTTTACTATTTCAACGAATATAGAATAAGATAGAATCTCTCAGGTAAAGATACAGGATAAGAAGGCATTCGTTTAGAATGTCTGCTTATCCTTTTTTTGATTTATTACCTTTTAAGAGCTTCTATTAGGTCCAGTGGTATCATTACACAACTTAGATTAGAGGAGGTTACATGTATATGGGTGAAGTAAAAAGAACAGCTCTATTTGATGCGCATCATAAACACAATGGCCACATTGTAGATTTTGCCGGATTTGAGATGCCTTTATATTATGATTCTATACTGAATGAGCATCAGGCGGTACGTAACCATGCGGGTATTTTTGATGTAAGTCACATGGGTGAAGTAACTGTTGAAGGAAAGGACGCAGAAGGCTACATACAGAATCTTGTTACCAATGATATCGCACAGATTGAAGAAGGTGGCGTTATGTACGCCCTTATGTGTTATGAAGATGGTGGTGTAGTCGATGACCTACTGGTCTATAAATACACCACAACAAAATATTTACTTGTTATCAATGCTAGTAATGTGGAGAAGGATTATGCTTGGATTAAAAAAAGCAAGGTGAAGCATTTGATGTAGAACTGAAAAAATATCAGTGACGCCATAGCTGAAGTTGCTCTACAAGGACCAAAAGCAGAAATGATACTACAGAAATTAACAGACACAGACCTAAGCAGTATTACATTTTTCACTTTTAAAGCAGATGTATTAGTTGATGGTAAGAAGTGTCTTGTGTCGCGTACAGGGTATACAGGAGAAGATGGTTTTGAGATTTATACCACATTGGAGAACATAACACATGTGTGGGAGAAGATCATGGAGGCTGGTAAAGATGAAGGATTGCAACCGGCTGGACTTGGGGCAAGAGATACGTTACGATTCGAAGTAGCATTACCACTCTATGGTAATGAAATTCATAAAGATATTACGCCACTAGAAGCTGGACTTTCATATTTTGTTAAACTTGATACAGATTTTATAGGTAAAGATGTTTTAGTTAAACAAAAAGAAGAAGGGCTAACGAGAAGAGTGGTAGGAATTGAACTCCTTGGAAAAGGCATTCCCAGACATGGGTACGAGGTATTATCACCAGAAGGTGAGGTAATAGGGCACGTAACAACGGGTTATAAATCACCTTCGTTAGATAAGTCCATTGCTTTAGCAGTTGTTGATAAGCCTTTTACAAAGCTTGGTTCAGATGTCATGGTTCAGGTTAGAAAAAAACAAGTACCAGCTAAAGTAGTCACTAAGAAATTTTATAAGAAAAATTATGCTAAGTAAGGTAAATAGTCGTATAGAATGAAAAGAAATATAAAAACATCATATCAAACATTTATAAGGAGGAATTACAATGAATATCATGGATAACTGTTATTACACGAAGAATCATGAATGGGTTAGAGTAGAGGGTAATGAAGGATGGATTGGTGTTTCAGACTATGCACAAGATGCTATGGGACAGATTGTTTACGTGGAATTACCTGAGGTAGATGATTCATTTGGGCAAGAGGATGCATTTAGCGTTGTTGAATCTGTAAAAGCAGCTTCTGACATCTATATGCCTGTGAGTGGAACGGTTACTGAAGCAAATGAGGCATTAGAAGATGAACCAGAACGTATTAATGAAGATCCTTATGCCCATTACATTTGTAAAATTGAACTTGAAGATAGCACAGAGCTCGATAACCTAATGAAGTCAGAGGAGTATCGCTCTTACTGTGAGTCACTATAAAAATGTGAAGGAGGGGTATTAGATGCAATCCTATTTACCGCATACGAAAGAAGATATTGAGAGTATGTTGGCAACTATTGGTGTCAACCGTTTAGAAGATTTATTTATAGATATACCTGAGAGTATTCGATTGGATAAAAGATTAGACTTGAATGGTCCTATGAGCGAATTAGAAGTATCTAAGACAATGAAAGAGTTGGCAGGACGTAATCTAGGTGTTGAAGATTTAGTTTGTTTTTTAGGTGCAGGTGCTTATGATCATTATATTCCAAGCATTATTCATCATCTCACATCCAGGTCAGAGTTTTATACAGCGTATACACCTTATCAACCTGAGATTAGTCAAGGGACTTTACAGGTTATCTTTGAATACCAGTCTATGATCTGTGAATTAACGGGTATGGATGTATCTAACGCATCGTTATATGATGGTGCAACGGCTACTGCTGAAGGTGCATTTATGGCATGTGCCAGCACAAGAAGAAATAAAATAGCGGTTTCTAAGACAGTGAACCCTAATGTACGTAAAGTACTTAAAACCTACTTAGCATATAAGGAAATAGACCTTATTGAGATTGAAGAATCGAATGGCGTAACAGATGTAGAAGACTTACGTAACAAGATGAATAAAGAAGTAGCAGGTGTTATCATTCAGAGCCCTAACTTCTTTGGCATTATTGAAGATGTTTCAGAAGTAGAGGTCATAACCCATGATGTAAAAGGTTTACTCATGATGAATGTAGACCCTATTGCCTTAGCAATACTAAAATCTCCTGGAGAATGTGGTGCAGATATTGTTATTGGAGAAGGACAGAGCTTAGGTAATCCTCTGAATTATGGAGGTCCTTATCTTGGATTTATTGCTTGTACCAAAAAAACTGATGCGAAAACTTCCAGGTAGAATCGTTGGACAGACAGAAGATATAGAAGGTAAACGTGGTTTTGTATTGACTTTGCAAGCAAGAGAGCAGCACATAAGAAGAGAAAAAGCCACATCAAATATTACATCAAATCAAGCGCTAAATGCTCTTACAGCAGCTATATACTTAACAACTTTAGGCAAAGAAGGCCTAAAAGAAGTGGCTAACCATTGTTTACAAAAAGCACATTATGCAGCAAAACGTATAGAAGCATTAAAAGGATATAAGTTACAATTTGATCAACCATTCTTCAAAGAATTTGTTGTAACCAGTGAAGGTGAGATTAGTAAGACGAATGATGCATTGTTGCAAGTAGGTATTCTAGGAGGATATGAACTTGGCAACGATTATGAGCAGTTAAAACAGTCTATGTTGTTATGTGTAACAGAGAAAAGAACCAAGGAACAGATTGATCAGTTGGCTAATGTATTGGAGGGAGACGAAAGATGACAGGGTATAACAAACTAATATTTGAATTATCCAAAGAAGGAAGAAAAAAGTTATGACCTTCCAGCATGTGATGTGCCAAGTATATCTGCATCAGAGCTAATTCCAAGTACCATGTTACGTGAAACAGATGCTAAGTTACCTGAGGTCAGTGAAGTGGACGTTGTGCGTCATTTTACCTTATTATCCAATAAGAATTTTGGTGTGGATACAGGTTTCTACCCACTTGGTTCATGTACTATGAAATATAATCCTAAGATTAATGAGGATATGGCATCATTGCCAGGGTTTACATCCTTACATCCCTTACAATCAGAACATACGGTGCAAGGTGCTCTTGGGGTGATGTATGATTTACAGGAGATGTTACAAGAAATAACGGGTATGCATAAGGTTACTTTGCAACCTGCAGCAGGTTCACAAGGGGAACTTACTGGACTTATGATTATAAAAGCGTATCATGAAAAGAACGGGGATATTCATCGAAAGAAAATCATCGTACCCGATTCAGCTCATGGAACCAATCCAGCAAGTGCAACAATGGCAGGATTTACAGCTGTTGAGATTGCATCTAATGATAAGGGAACTATTGACCTTGAAGCACTAAAGGCTGTTCTAGATAACGAAGTAGCAGGATTAATGTTAACAAATCCAAATACACTAGGTTTGTTTGAAAAGGATATTCTTACCATTGCTTCTCTCGTTCATGAAGCGGGTGGTTTACTCTATTATGATGGTGCTAACATGAATGCCAACTTAGGTATTACCCGTCCAGGCGATATGGGATTTGATATTGTTCACCTTAATCTACATAAAACCTTTGCAACACCACATGGTGGTGGTGGACCAGGAAGTGGGCCTGTAGGTGTACGTGAGGATCTTGCACCTTATTTACCTATGCCATTAGTTGCAAAAGAAGGTGATACGTATAGTTTGCAATATGAGAGTGATTTATCCATTGGAGCTGTTAAGAACTTCTATGGTAACTTTGGTGTGATGTTACGTGCCTATACGTATATTTTAACCATGGGTGCTGAAGGGTTAAGGAAGGCAAGTCAGTTAGCTGTACTTAATGCAAACTATATGAAAGACTCCTTAAAAGATGATTATATTCTGCCTATTGATGAAGTGTGTAAACATGAGTTTGTTTTAGCTGGACTTCCAGAAAATGATGCTCATGTGATAACCATGGATATTGCTAAACGCTTGATTGACTATGGTTATCATCCACCAACAATCTACTTCCCGTTGATTATCGACCAAGCGCTTATGATTGAACCTACGGAGACAGAAAGTAAAGAGAATCTAGATGCTTTTATTAACGCTCTTAAGGCAATAAAAGAAGAAGTGGTGACCAATCCAGAAGCGTTAAAAAAATGCGCCATGTAACACACCTGTAAGACGTTTAGATGAAGTAACAGCGGCAAGAAAGCCAATACTTCGTTATCAAGGATAAAATGTATAGAGAAGGGGCTGTCTTATCAAACATGATGTTGGCTATAGTAGCATGAATGCATGGATAAGGTAGCCTCTAATTATAAGTGAAGGAGTGGATTAGATGAAAGACATCGTCATTATCGGTGGGGGACCTGGAGGATACGTTGCAGCAATCCGTGGTGCACAGCTAGGGGCTAATGTTTGCCTCATCGAGATGGACCGAGTAGGTGGGACTTGTCTTAACCGAGGTTGTATACCAACAAAAGCATTATATAAAAATGCCGAGATACTGCATACTTTAGGTAAGATAGATGATTATGGTATTCATGTAAAGGCATATAACTTAGACGTACCACAAGTTCAAGCAAGAAAACAGAAAATCGTTGACCAATTAGTAGGTGGTGTACAACAGCTACTTGAAGGTAATCATGTTGAGATAGTTAAAGGAAAAGGCATCATTAAGGAGCCACATAAAGTAATTGTGGAAAAAGAAGATGGCTCCATAGAAGAGATTGAAGGTAAACATATTGTAATTGCGACAGGTTCTACCCCAGATACACTTCCTATTGAAGGTATAGAAGAAGAGGGTGTATGGAATACAAATGATATTCTTGAATTTGATGAGCTCCCCAAAAAACTTGCTATTATTGGTGGCGGGGTAGTTGGTATGGAATTTGCTAGTATATTCAATGGATTTGGTTCAGAAGTATCTGTAGTAGAATATTTGCCTCGAATATTGAGTCAGGTTGACACAGCTATTTCCAAACGATTCAAATCCATGGTTAAGAAAAAAAAGGGATTGATATAACAACACAGGCAGAAGTCAAGAAGATTGTTAAAACGGAAGATGGTTTAGATGTACATTATGCTTGTAAGAATAAAGATAAGGTAATATGTGCAGACAAAGTACTTGTTGCTGCTGGGAGAAAGGCCAATCTTGCTGGTTTAGACCTTGATGGCTTAGGCATAGCCTATGATAAAAAAGGTATTAAGGTCAATGAGGATTATGAGACCAGTGTAAAAGGAATCTATGCCATTGGCGATGTTAATGGCAAAAGTATGTTAGCTCACGTCGCATCTCATCAAGGGGTTCATGTGATAGAGCATATAATGGGAATAGATCATGAAGGTAAAAAAGTTGTGCCTAGCTGTATATTCGTTTTTCCTGAGATCGCTTATGTAGGTATGACAGAGGATGAAGCAAAAGAGCAAGAAATTCAAGTGATAACTGGTAAATTTATGTTTAGTGCTAATGGAAAAGCAATGACACTTGGGGAAGATGAAGGATTTGTTAAGATTATTGCTCACGAAGAGACTCATAAGATCTTAGGTATGCATATATTAGGTCCTCATGCGTCAGACCTTATTCATGAAGGCACTGTAGCAATTCAGAGTGGACTTAAAGTAGAAGATATAATAGAAACAATACATGCTCACCCAACTTTGGCAGAAGCTATTCATGAGGCAGCTTTAGATGTCCTTGGTGCTGGTATTCATAGCATGCCAAAAAAAAGAAAGAAATAAAATGTACCAATCTATTGCTTTCTTACAGATGATGGTGAAGACCCATAGATTTGTTTGAACTGGCGAGAAAAAAACAAATTGATCACTATAACCCAAAGATAAGGCAATTTTCCCAATCGATATATCTGAGGTTTCTAGTAAAAACTTTGCGTGGTTCATGCGTATTTTAAGCTGATATTGTTTGGGAGTCAGTCCATATTTTCGCTTGAAACAAGTCCGAAGATGTCTTGGCGACATCTTAACACGTTCAGCTAATGATTCAATGGAAGTAGTAGAGGATAAGTCATCCATCATATAACGTTGTACTCGCTCAATGCGACTATCTTGTACTGTGATATGTGTAAGGGTTTCGTGACGATAACATATATCGGATAGAAGATGTGTAATCATTGAGGAGCATAATAATTGACTAACCTGTTGGTGAATCGAATAATAATACGTATTGATCTTAGCAACAAGTTCATCATAAAAAACCACATCCTGTATTTGAGTAGAAATGAAAAAAGGAGCACAAGGAATAGGATAAATCTGTTCATCAGAAGTAGAACAAAAATTAAAGCGTAAACCAGTAATCACTAATGGGTTTTGCTCATCGTGCCACGCATGATGGGGAAGCCCATTACTGATATATACGATTTTACCTCGTTCAAGGATCTCTTCGTGATCCTTAAAAAAGTATTTGCCTTTTCCAGACTTTACAAAGAGGATATGTTGGTCTTGGTTATTTTGTTCTGCATGCTTCCAATTGGAGCCCACGGTTACTCGAAAACAGCCATGGATTTTTATACACATGTCTTTGGATAATAGACTTAATATTTTGTGAAGGTTTGCTTCCGAAATTGTCATATTTATCACCTGTTTCATCATGGTACTGCATTGATTTGTCTGCTATATTAATTGTAGAAGAAAAAGGTTATATTGTCAATTATGCAATGTACACAAAGGAGATAGATGTTATGAAAACTATTTTTATTGTCATGGATTCCTTGAATCGTCACTATTTGAATGCTTATGGTAAAGGTTGGGTTAAGACACCTAATTTAGACCGTCTAGCCGAAAAAAGTACGGTTTTTGATTGCCATTATAGTGGTTCGCTTCCTTGTATGCCTGCACGTCGGGAGATGATGACGGGGAAGTTGAATTTTCTAGAGGCGCCATGGGGACCTATTGAACTCATTTAATGGAGAGGTACAATGCACCAGATTGTCAGTTCGATCGATTAGGATTAAGAGGGTAAAATAGTATGTTTAGATGGGATAATATTTGTTAGATTTTTAACAGATATTATCCTTTAATTAGTACATTTATTTAATTAAGCAAATTGGTTATAAAACAAAAATAATATAATTAATGTAAGAAAATACAAAAATAATTACTGAATTGCGTAGATTATATTTAAAAAAAATAGGGGTATCGTATATACTAACAATATAAGAAAAAATACATAAAATAATATAAAGCATTTTGCAAGAAAAAACCAAAATAATTATTGCTTCACACATAGAATACCAAAAAAAATTGCTGATAATACAATAAAAGCAAGAAATAATATAAATTAACAATTTTCTTGCGGATGAGAGGTAATTATGGATAACATTGACCTTCAGATTTTAAGGCTATTACAAAAGAACGCTCGTGTAACTGTATCAGAAGTCAGCCAAAAGATTAACCTATCCATATCAGCTGTAAGTGACCGTTTGAAGAAATTAGAATCAACAGGAATTATTGAACAGTATACTGCCATCATTAATCCAAATTATCTTCATCGTAAATTAACAGCAATTATGTTTATAGCTATTGACAGACCACAGTATACAGATGAATTCATTAACTTTGTAAAGGATAATGATGAAATACTAGATTGTTTGTATATAGCAGGTGAATATGACTATTCGCTTAAAATAGTGACTAAGGATACCTTTACTTTAGAGCGGTTATTGAATCAGATTAAAGCCATTAACGGTATCAAAAAAAACCAAGACTAATGTGGTTCTTTCAACTGTTAAAAATGCACATTCTGTCATTCCTTCCATTGAGGAAGGTTGAGATGTTTGTAGACAGTTAACGAAGCAAATCTGATGTTAACTGTATTACATAAATATGGAGGATAACTCCATTATATAAAGAGGTTAATATTCTAGGAGGAGAATGAATATGATTATTGGTGTTTTAAAGGAAATTAAAAACAATGAAAACAGAGTTGGATTAACACCTGCAGGTGTCAGTGCACTTGCGAAAAAATGGTCATACGGTATATGTAGAAACAAAAGCGGGACTTGGTAGTGGTATTACTGACAAAGAATATGTAGAAGCTGGCGGGGTTATTCTAGAAAAAAAACACAGATGTATTTGACAAATCAGATATTATCGTTAAGGTTAAAGAGCCACTAGAGTGCGAATATGATTTATTCAAAGATGGTCAAACATTGTATACGTATCTTCACTTAGCACCTAATGTGCCTTTAACAAAAGCGTTACTTCGTAAGAAGATAACAGGGGTTGCTTATGAAACAGTTGAAGAAGCAAACAGATCATTACCACTTCTTATACCTATGAGTGAAGTTGCTGGAAGAATGTCAACACAAGTTGGCGCACATCTACTTCAAAAGTATAATGGTGGCATGGGCGTACTACTTGGTGGCGTACCTGGTGTATTACCTGCTGAAGTTGTTGTTATTGGTGGCGGTATCGTTGGTACCAATGCAGCTAAGATGGCTGTAGGACTTGGTGCTAATGTAACCATTCTTGATATTAGTGCTCGTAGACTTGCTGAGTTAGATGATTTATTTAGTGGAAGAGTCAACACATTATTCTGCAATGATTATAATCTTGCTGAAATGGTTAAAAAAGCAGATTTATTAATCGGAGCAGTTCTTGTTCCAGGAGCAAAAGCACCTAAGATTGTAACAGAAGATATGGTTAAAACAATGAAAAAAGGCTCCGTTATTGTGGATGTTGCTATTGATCAAGGTGGTTCAATTGAGACAATTGATCGTATAACAACTCACGATAATCCTTGTTATGAAAAGCATGGTGTTATTCACTATAGTGTAGCTAATATGCCTGGAGCAGTACCAAGAACGTCTACTTACGCTCTTACAGGTGTAACATTACCATATTTATTAGATATGGCTAATAAAGGAGTAAAAGAAGCATTACTTGATGATAAACGATTATTATTAGGACTTAATACATTTGATGGTAAGGTAACTTATGAAAATGTAGCAACAGCTATGGATCTTGAGTATTTTGATCCAGAGAATTTATTAAAATAATATATAATAAGAAGAAGGGGCTGACTCGTCAAAGCATAAGCTATCATGATGCTTTGAGGGGGGCAGTTCCTTCTTTTTAGTATAAGAATGTTCTATTTTCTCTGAAATCTTTTACGTGGAGCCACGTTTATTCTAGTTTCCATGTGTATGTATTCTCACTCACTTATTGGTCACACTCATGGGGAGTGTAATAATAACGTCACATCCTTTATTTATACCAGAATGAATGGCTATAGTACCATTATGCATTTTTTTTATGTATTTCTTAGCGATGGTAAGTCCAATACCGCTACCTTCTGCCTGAGAATCTCTAGCTAGATCACCACGCACAAATGGTTCAAAAACAGTATTTAGTAGACGTTTACTCATACCTTTTCCATTATCTTTTATGGTTATAATAAGGGCGTTGTTTTGCTGTATCAAATCCACAGTCAAAGTCGTATTATCTCCACTATATTTTATACTATTACTGATAATATTACTTATGGCTCGGTTAAGTTTAATGACATCTATTTGACAATAGAGGGCTTCTTCGGGGATGTTAAATAGGTAAGCCATATGGTTGTTTTCTAACATAGGAATAAAATCAATTAATAATTCTCTTAACATTTCTGACATATCCATGTCTTCAAGAATGAGGTCTTCTTGGTCGGCATAGGACACTTCGTGTAAGCTACGCATAAGATGATTAATGCGGTTACTATTCTGAATAATAATATTAAGAAACTTTTTTTCGAGTATCCATATCTAATGAATCGTTTTTTTAGCACTTCGCAGTATCCTGTTATGCTGGTCAAGGGCGTTTTGATGTCATGGGTTATATCCAGTATTAGCTGTTCTTTATTCTTTTCTGCTTTTTCTCTAAGAACCATTTCATGATATACGGTTTCAGACATTTGATTAAAGGCATCTTTTAGCTCATCTAATTCATTACTTGAATCAAAACTTATACGATAATGGTAGTGATGGTTGCGAAATTCCTGAAAGCCCACTAAGAGTTTTTTGATAGGTATAAGAAATTCCTTAGCATTGGTTTTCGATAAAATAATAAACGTTATAAACAGACACAGCATCAGAATTAACACGGTGATGGTGTTATAGTATCGATTGATCGCTAGAAGTTTTTTCTTCCCAAGGCGACTTAATAAGGTATATGCCGTTATTATAGATTTCACCATCCATCATATCATCTTCATAGAAAATGATGTTAATAGAGCTGTCAAATGATAAAAGCTCATTATTGCTATATTTATACCCTTTAGGATGAGGGCTGTTAACACTATCTACCACCACGTAATCATTTGTTAACTGCTCCACGTATACATTTTTAGGTAATGATTCTTGACGTACATTTTGTAAATTACCAGGTGTTGTCTGAATTAATATATTATCTGGGTTATATAGAGTCGTATTGATATGTTTATTGACTAAAATGCTGCTCATATATAGAAACAGAATAACAAATAGAGCTTCTATGACAAAGATTTTTAGATAATTAAAGAGTAATTGACGTTCTATTTTATTAATGATTTTATTTTTTATCATGGCATACCATCCTATAACCGATCCCTTTTATGGTCTGAATATACATAGGTTTTTTGGGATTATCTTCAATTTTTTCTCGTAACTTACTTATATGTACCATGATTGTATTATCATCACCATAATAGGTATCTTCCCATACTTTTTCATATAACTGTTTCTTAGTAAAAACCCGGTCAAGACTGTTAATAAAAACGTGTAACAATTTCATTTCTTTTGGATTAAGGGTGAGTTGAATGCCCTTTTTAGTAGCAACAAATTTAATGATATCAACTTCAATAGCACCATTTGAATAATCTTATTCAAAGATTCATGATGATGTAGTTGATTATTATAATGAACATATCTTCTAAGTTGCCCACTGATTCTTGATAATACTTCACGATAGCTGAAGGGTTTGCAGATATAATCGTCTGCACCTAATTGTAGACCAAGGATTTTATGATCTTCTTCTTCTCTAGCAGTTAGTACAATGATTGGTAAATAAATGGATTTGCCTCGAAGGTCTTTGATCACATCAAAGCCATTACAACGGGGCATCATGATATCAAGCAACAAGAGATGAATGTCTTCATTACGTACCCATTCAAGGGCTTCAATACCGTCTTTTGCCTCAATAACTTTGTAACCAGCATTTTCGATATGAATTTTTAACAACTGCCGAATATCATAATCATCTTCTGCTATAAGTACCGTTTGTGTGTCCATTCTAATATACCCCATTCAAATATTTTTGTATTGACTTTCATAAGCAAGCCATTCGCTTTTAATGCTGTCAAAAAAATAAATATGCCTTATTATACTCCTTCTAAACTATATATTAAATAGAAATAATAAAATTATAAGGTTAATTTAAGATTAAATTAAGTTCTATTTAAATTGAAAACATTATGATAATCATACAACGATATGATGCAAAAGAGGAGGGAAACATGAAAAAGAAATATGTTATTTTAGCAGTAGCAGTAGTGATGATGCTAGTAGGTATCTATAATAATGAAGCAAAAATAGTACTCAGTAAAGGTGTACGAATATGTTTGGAGTGTATAGGAATTGGGTAAATTAAAGATAGTGATCTATAGAAGGCTTATTCAAATCATGACTCTTATTGGTAGCAATTCCTACTTTAGTGGATTTATTAATAAAACCATCTATAAGGGAAATACAAAAGCTATATGCGTTCCTTTTATGAATTGTTATTCTTGTCCAGGTGCACGGTTTTCTTGTCCTATTGGTAGTCTTCAAGCCGTTTTAGGAAGTAGAAAAAAAATATGTGTCTATGTACATAATAGGTTTTTTTATTACTTGTAGGTATTTTATTTGGAAGACTCATATGTGGTTTTTTTTATGTCCTTTTGGTTTTATACAAGATATGATGCATAAAATACCCAGTAGAAAGTTCAAGGTTTATCAACCTTTGAAATATATAAAATATGGCATGCTTCTATTATTAGTCATTCTACTACCTATGTTTTTAACCAATGATATTGGAGTAGGAGAGCCTTATTTTTGTAAATATGTTTGTCCAATTGGTACATTGGAGGGAGGGATCTTCTTAGTATCAACGAAAAAGGCACTACAAAGCATTGTGGGTTTTTTATTTTACTATAAGTTAACCATCCTCTTTATTATTTTGTTAATGGCTATCTTTGTTTATAGACCATTTTGTAAGATTCTATGTCCACTAGGTGTTATATATGGGTTGTTAAATCGGCTAAGCTTTGGAAAAATAAACCTTAACAAAGATGCATGTATATCCTGTGCTAAATGTAAAAGAGTATGCAAGATGGAAGTTGTCCCATTTATGGATCCAAATAGTGTTGAATGTATTCGATGTGGTGAGTGTATAGAACAATGTCCTACAGACGCTTTAACATTTACATATAAGCAGATTAAACATACAAAAAATGTGAGAAAGGAAGACGTATATGATTTACGAGAGATTCAAAAGTAATTTGTTCTATTTAATTGTTATTATCATTTTACCATTGGGTAATTTACTGATGAGTAGACTTAGGTTAAGTGATACGTTCATGGAAATATCCTATATGTACTTATTCATCTTACAGCCAGTCATCCTATACATTCTTATAAGTAAAAAAAAGTTTTAAGAAAGTACTTAGGCTTAATAAAGTCAATCCACAGCAGATATTCATTAGCATGTTACTTATATTGGCTATTCAGCCATAACAGCTCTAGCTGCCAGAATTATGGAGTACCTTCTAGGTAGTGGATTCTATCCTCCTATGGGTGAAACGCCAGTTATGGGGAGTGGTAATTTATTTTTTATCCCTATTCATTATTGCAGTAACGCCTGCAATATGCGAAGAAGTATTCATGCGAGGTGTGGTGCTAGATGGCTATCGAAACATACCTCTTTGGAAGGCTGCTATTATGAATGGTGTATTATTTGGGCTATTTCATAATAATTTCATGCAATTATCATACACGAGTATTGTCGGTATTATCCTTACATATGTTGTGGTATTGACAAATTCCATCTACCAGCCATGATCATGCATTTCATTATGAATGGACTGAGCGTTCTAATGGAAAAATACCCAACCAGTATATACGCTAACTTTACTGTGTGGTATGAATCCAATATGATACTGTTAATATTATTAGTTATTGTATCCACATGTTCAGCTATTTTATTACTTATATGGTTAAAGAAGATTTCCAATAAAAGTGATATTGAAAGCATGGATGCTCATGAAGATAATATAAGGACAAATGATTATCTAAACGATTCAGTAACATTTGTAGAATGGCCCCTTATGCTTGCTACGGCTATATCTATAATCTATTCATTAATGATGTAGACCGTATGAATGAGATAGAAAAGATCATAAAATTAACATATTTAATGTAGAGAAAGGAAAATTCAAATGAAAAAAAAATATTATATTTTCAGTGCTAGTTATTGTATTAGGTATATTCATCTGTGTTATTGCCATTAATCCAGGTATAGTAGGTGGAAACCCAATGGAAGGTGACGGGCAGTATGACAATAATGAAGCAAATGATGATGTTGATGTTACAGGAAATAATGACATGAATCCTGAAGAAAAAAAATCCAATAGCAGGGAATGTAATTGAGTTTCAAACAACGGATATAGAGGAGAATAGCATTGACAGCAGTATCTTTCAAGAGCAGGAGTTAACATTACTTAATCTATGGTCCATTAATTGCCCGCCTTGTGTACAAGAGCTACCTGAACTTGAAAAAATAGCAAATGAATACAAAGGAAAAGTAAGGGTAGTGGGTATAGCAGGTGATACAGATATTGAAAGTGTAAAAGAAGTTCTGAAAAAGAAAGGTGTTACATATACCAATATATTACCAGGAAAAAAGCTACAAGAGCAGATTATTAACCATTTTGAATATATCCCTGTTACTTTAATTGTTAATAAGGAAGGTAAGGTTCTAGAAAAGTTTGTGCCAGGTGGCGGCGAATATGATTATTTTAAAACCATCATTACAGAGCTATTAGACAAATAATCCACCATTAAGTAGTATTAGATGTAAAAGAACCAACTACTCGATCACTATAAAGGTTGTGATGAATAGTTGGTTCTTTTTATGCAAAATCTTGAGTGAATGGTTAGGGTTTGAGCATAAGTTAATGGATGTATTTGACAATATTTTATGGTATACTAAATAATGGAATGGCAAGTTTGTCACTAGCTAAAGATTTATTTGAATCTTATTAAAGGGGAAAAAGAAATGGATAAACAGTTTTGTATTGAAAGTGAACGTTTAGAGCTACGTCTCGCAACTGAAAATGACACAGATGTGATATTTGATTTTTTTTGTTAGAAATAAAGAGTACTTGGCTCCATTCGAACCATTGAAACCAGATGTCTTTTTTACCAAGAAATACTGGGAGAAATTCATCCCAAAGAGTATTGAAGATGCCAAGAACCATAAGGCATTAAGGTTTTTTATTTTTTAAGCAAGAGGATAAGGGACGCGTTATTGGATTGGTTAACTTTGAGTTTATAAAATTAAGTCCTATATATGCATGCGATCTGGGTTATAGTATGGATGAACATGAACAAGGCAAAGGGTATATGTCAGAAGCTCTAAAAATGGCTATCAAGTACGTTTTTAGAGAACTTAATATAATGCGTATATCTGGAGGTTACAGCCCTAAAAATCCCAAAAGCGGTCATGTTATGCGTAAACTTGGCTTTCAGGATGAGCACCTCATTAAGAAATATATCATGATTGATGGAAAATGGGAAGATATCATGTATATGTATCTTTATAATGACGAATGGATTGAAAGTGAAACCATGACATAATGCTATAATAAAATACTGTTGACCAGTATAAGTGTTAAACAGTATATTTAGGAGGATTATAGTATGGTTAAAAGAATTTTTTTGTGTACTTTTCACTTTGGTTTTATTATGTTCACAGTATAATATAGCATCTTATGCTGATACGGATAGTGAAATAATTGATTTCGAATCAATTGAAATAGTAGAAGGTGTTATGGGAGATGACCATCAATTGAATGATCAAACCGATTATGAAGATAATTGGTTATATTATATGAATGCAAGTGACCAACTAGAAAGGCGTCATACGGAGACACACATAAGGGAAGTATTATTCGATGGACGCGTTAGTTGTATGGATGTCAAAGATGGTATTGTTTATGGTTACATTGAGGCAAAAAAAGTCTCTTAAGCTTGGTATTTATAAAATAGATGCTACAGATAAACGTATAGAACTTATTCTTGATCGTGAAGCCATGAATATATCCATAGTGGATGATTGGATTTACTTCAAGGAAGACAGAGACACAGGCATCTCACGAGTTAAAATAGATGGTACCCATTATGAAGAAGTTTATACAGAAAATGCAGGCTATTTCACTATTTATGAAGATGCTATATATTTTATGAGCAATGATAAATTAACCCGTATGGATATTAACGATAGGGCATGTTTACATTATGATGACCAATATGCATATAGGACCTTCACCGTTAATAAAGATGGGGTATATGCCTGTGGGGAAAAAGATGGTCAACGTTATTTACTAAAACATGCTTTGGATGGACAAACATCCGAAATACTATTTGATGATTTCCAGTATTATCATCATAAGCTCTATGTAGTTAAAGGATATCTGTATATTTATGATCAGTATTTACGCCGAACGTCTTTAGAAAAAACAGGCATTTGAGATAGTATTAGGTACTGATTACATAACAGATTATATGCTACAGGAGGATCAAATAATATGTGAGATGGATAATAATGGAACCAGGGAAATATGGTTTGTAGATGTAGATACTTTAGATGAAAAGCGTATTGTACCTAGGCAAATTGCTCCATATGATCAGATAAAATCCATTATAGAAAAAAAATCTAAGACAGCAATGGCTACAGTAGAACGATTTGATACACAAATTAAAGCTGAGGAATCTTTTATTAATGATGATAAGGATACAATTCTATATGACATTAATGTAGATGAAGCAAATGATATAGCCTTTGCAAGATTAGAGCAAGATTTTAGTAGTAATGTCCATGATGAGGAAGACGATATATATAGGATATGGATGATGAATAAAACAGATGTTTTCGCATATTCAGAGTCAGGTGAGAGGATTATAGAATATAATCAAGATTTCACAGAAATTTACCATAGTCTTTTTAATGTAAATATGTTTATACAGGGTAATCTATTTGAATTAGCAAAGGATGCTAGGCTTAGAGAGACAAAAAACAAAATATATTATTTTGATTAATGGAGAAAATAAAGAAATACAAGATTATATCATGAATGTGGCATATTTAAGTGACTTTAATACTTATGTGGGAGATAGCGAATATGGTTATCAGAATGCTTATATATATATGATGATACATATTGATAAGAAAACGCATTTAATTGATAAAGTGAAGATAAAAGCTAAAAATAATCGCTATTCACCAGCCAATATAATAGATGTAGATCTCAAAAACAACTATGGAGGAGAGCCATTAGTCTTACCTGTATCGTTGAAGAATCAATTAAAGGAAAATTAGAGGTAAATATTGGATGCTACTTATTACAAATCAGTGCTAAGTAGCATCTTTTGTTGGAAATAGAAGGTATTTTACGTCATATTATTTGAGTCGTTATAATATGTCATATATTGACAAGATTCCTTAAATTTGGTACCATGTCAAAGCAAAGATAATTATAAGGAGGGGAATGTGTTGAAAAGAAAAATAATAGTTATGTGTATTGCACTACTCATCATGGGTAGTTATTTTCATATTCAGGTCAACGCAGAGCCAGAAAGTAAACAAATCATATCACAAGAATTAGGAAAAACCCATAGAAGTGCTATGGTAGGTATAGACCTTGTCTATAAGGAAGATTGGGTCTATTTTATTAATGATAGCAAACAACTGGAAAGGCGTCACAATAAGACGCAAGAAAGAGAAATACTCTATGATGGTGAGATGACCAATATTAATGTTATCAATGGTTATGTCTATGGGTTTGTCTTGTCAGATGATGCTGAAAAACAAGGTATATATAAACTTAACCTTCAAGATAAGGCTTTAGTGAGAATAAGTGATAAATACGCAGTCAATCTTATTGTGATCGATGACTGGATTTATTTCAAAGAAGATTACGAGGTTGGTATACTTCGAATGAAAACGGATGGTAGTCAATTAGAAGAAGTATACAAGGGACATGCATCTGCATATACTGTATACGGTGATCATATTTATTTTACAACAGATGGTAAATTTGCTCGAATTGGTATTAATGGTGAAGGATTCCATCGTTATGATGATACCTATGAATATTGGTCAACATTTATTATACAGGATAATAGTATCTATACCATAGGTGATATAGATGAAAATAGTACGTTACTAAAAATATCTTTAGATGGGAAGAAGATGGAAAAAGTCATAGAGGACTTCCCATATTACTATTATGATATTCAATTCTATGATGGATATATGTATTATGAAGATGATGGTAATCTCCTTCGAACAACGTTAGAAGCATATAATGAAGAAACGGTATATGGGACAGGTTTAATGAACCAATATACCATATCTGATGGACAATTGTTATTTAGCCTTGAAACAGAAGATCTTAGTGAGGTATGGCATGTTGATCTAAGTACAATGAGCGAAAAGCGTGTGGTACCAAAACATTATGCTGGTTATGATGAGCTCAAAAAAAATTCTCAGTCAATCGGATGAAGCCAATAAATCAATAAAGCAGTTTGGAATAAAAGTGCTTAGTGAGAAATACTACACAGAAGATAAAGAGAAAACAAGCATAGATATGAATCTTCAAGTTGATAACATAAACGATGTTGTCTATTTGCAAGTATCTTTAGGGATATTTGGTATGGATATGAATATGGACATGGATTATTGGTTTATTGATGAAGATGACTTGTTTATTATATTAGGCGAAGAAATGCAGAAACTTATGCCGAATAACGAAAAGTTTATGCATTTTTACGGTAAAGATGTTTCCCATAAGACAGCTCAAATGCGTAGTAATGATTTATTTGGAGACAAGGATATGTTTGCGTTGTTAAGAGGTGCAAAACTTCGAGAGTCATCAACACAATATATCATACAAGTGAAAAATAATCTTAATGGTTTGAGTTATTTATTTGACGAAGATTTAGGACTTTCAGATTCAGTCGACCTTGCACCAAATGCTGATATGTATATCTATATAAATAAAAAAAAGTCAATTGGTTGATCGTATTAAGATGAAACTAGCCAGTGAAGATTATATAGGAAGCTATACTACGACATTAGAATTAACGACTCAGTACAATAAAAGCACCATAAAAGTCCCTCGTGAATTAGACAATTTTCTAAAACAAAAAGAAAAGTCAATGCCTTATGTTGATTCAGCCAATAAGGCTTTTGAGAACAAACAGTATGATTCGGCGATTAAGTATTGTAAACAAGCAATAGAGACCTATTCATTTAATAAAGAAGTTTATTTGATTCAAGGTAAAGTAGCCTATGCAAAAGGAGAAATAGAGGAAACTATTCTGCGATTAACAGATTATATAGATAAACATCAAAATACGGAATACGTTGAGGCAGATGTTTATGATATCTTGGCTGAATGCTATTTTTCCCAAGGTGATTATGAAAATGCTATTGATAGTGTATATGAAAACATGAAACGCGTTGATAAGTCATCCCTAAGAATGAATCTTATTATGGGTATTTCGCAACTAGAAACCAATAATGGATACATCGCTTCATACTACCTTGACGATGTATTAGCTGTGGAGCCACTTCATGAAGAAGCCTTAGTTGGAAGAATTGGTACTCATGTAAATACTAATGAATATAAGCTAGCAATTGATTTAGCAGATGAGTATGAGGCACTTCTCAAAAAAAAGTCGGGCTATGTGGTATTATAAAGGTGTTTCTTATTTCAAATTAGGTGAAGCTGAAAAAAGGATTAGAAGTGTTGAAAAAAGTCATTAAATTATCCAGAAGAAAAGAACACTAATATCACAAAATATAGTATTTATGTCTATATTGCCCATATATATTGTGCTATAGAAGATTATGATAATGCCGAAGCTTATATAAAGAAAATGACAAATGATGATAGTGATGAGTATCTAACTACATGGAAAGATGGTATTGAAGCGCAAATTGAGTATGGTCGCCTACCCATCAATAAAAAAAACTAAGTGGTTTTGTAGGGGATAATTATCTGTATCGTAAAAGTATAAAGAATTTCGATGATAAAGTTACGGCATTTGATAACAAGAAAAATGCAAGTCCAGAGGAAGTAAAAGCGTTCTATGATGCTATTAAATTAGAAGAGGATCCTTTTACATGGCTTATCCAAGGGGAAGAATTTGACCGATTAATGGATGAAACAGCACTAGAAGATGTTATCTATAAACAATTAGATGATAAGACAGAATACATTCAGATTAATAGCTTCTTACCCAATACAGGTAACAAAGCGGTAGAAGCAATTCGCAATATAGTAAGTTCGTATGATAAAGATCTCATTCTTGATTTAAGAGGTAATGGTGGTGGTGCTATACAAGCAGCGGCAACGATACTTGATGCATTACTTGGAGAGTGTACAAGTGTATACTTGATTGATCGCGATGGAGAAATTTTTTGAAGCGTCATCTGATGAGTATTACCAATCATTCAGACGCATTTTTGTTTTAATGGATGAACATTCAGCAAGTTCGTCAGAGATTGTAGCATTATCCCTTAAGAAATTTGGTGATGATGTAACACTCGTAGGTCGAAAAAACTTATGGAAAAGGCGTAGCACAGAATGTCTTTATTGACAGAAATAATAAGACAGCTCTTTTCTTAGTGAGTAGTTATTGGAACGTTCTTCAAGAGAATATAGACGGTAAGGGTATTGAACCTGATGTAGCTGTAGAAGGTAAAGCCCTTGAGAATTATCTAGAAATTATTCAAGGTATTGAATTTGTAGAAGAAGATTAAGCATGTCGAAAAGTTAACAACGATATATGTATTTATGATTGAAGTGTGCAAATGCACACTTTTTTCTTGACTTGCATTAGGGTTAGGGGTAGAATTATTTTATTCTTATATGTAGGTTCAAAAAGAAGTAATGACTTAATTTGCATCAAGATGTAACAGTGTATTGAATTTTTATACACTATCTTGTAGTAATAACATACTAAATTACTTTTGCGAATAACCATAGGTAGGAATGATAATGAATTATGTTATAATCAATATAGAAAAAAATGAGAAATAGTATATATCTACAGTAAGGAGAAGAGTCAATGAAACTACTTGATAAATTAGATCGAAAAATAGGGCGTTATGCCATAAGGAATTTAATGCTATATATTATTGTAATGAATGTGGCAGCTTTCTTTTTCATATACACCGCACCAGAAATGCAATCAAAATTAGCACTTTGGCCTAGTCTGATAAAACAAGGTGAAATATGGCGATTGATTACATTTATCGCTTTTCCACCAACGTTTAGTCCAATATTTTTAGCATTTGCACTGTACTTGTATTATATGATTGGTAATACGCTAGAACATCAATGGGGTAGCTTTAAATTTAATGTATACTATTTCCTAGGTATTCTAGGTATAATAGCAAGTGCTTTTATATCCAATAGTGTGATTAGCAGTGCATTTTATTTGAACTTATCACTGTTTCTAGCTTTTGCAAGATTATATCCAAATTACACACTGATGATATTTTTTGTATTACCTGTTAAGATGAAATGGTTAGCATGGTTTAACTGGGCATTGTTTGCGTTACAATTAATTATGGGTTCTACTGCCCAGAGAGCTGCGATTATTGCAACGTTGATTAACTATTTTATTTTCTTTGGAAAAGATATTATAACCAATACAAAAAAGTGCTTCAACAGGTTATTATCGTAAGAGAGAATACCAATCCAAGATGAAAGACCTCCATAAAGATTATCATCATAAATGTACGGTATGTGGCCGTACAGAATTAGATGATAAAGAAATAGAGTTTAGATATTGTTCAAAGTGTGATGGTTATTATGAGTATTGTATGGATCATCTTCATAATCATTCACATATTAAGAATGATCATTCTCAGGAATAGTAAGTTAAAATATAGCTTGTCTTAATAAGGGACTGTCACATCATTGAGTAGGTTTTGCTCTAGGCAATTCTACACATACTAATTCATTGATAAACAGTCCCTTCACTATTTAAGAAGCTTAATTAATAGTGTAAAGAAAAATGTCTACCTTTTAATACTTATAATGTTTACATGGTTTTCTTCTTTTAAGTTTTCTACATCTGCATAACATGATGCATCTACAAACTTGTAGATCACCGCGGTGATGATGGTGATGTCTGTGGTGATGTTTATGACATCGTTTTCTTCCCCAGTCATAATCATCGTCGTAATCATCATCGTCATAATCAAAATCTAATTCATCGGCATATTCGTCAATTAAATCTAATTCTTCATCGTCAAGCCAATCTTTATAACGTTCCACTATTATGTCCTCCCTTCCAACTATGTTCTACTATACTATATGATTTATAGGACAAGTGTGTGACATCTTGTCCTATATGTTTTTATTGATGATAGGAGATATTTGACATTACTCTATGCATTATTAATCCTTGACAAAAAGAAAAATAACCATTAGAATGTGATATGTAAGAGAAAATTAATTCTCTATGATAATTAAGTATATAAAAATAAAGAGGAATGTTTTATGACGAAGGTGTTCTTTAACTAATCAAATTTCATAGTTATATCAAGAAGTAGGTTATGCAAACTATTTTTTAGGTTACGTCAGAAGGCGTTATTTATTTTTTGAAAAAAAATAGTGATGCGTCTATTTTTGATATTTGAAATAAGTTCGTTGGAGAGATTCATGAACTTAGAATGAATGATATAGAAAGAACATTTATATACTATAATTATCATAATTATGTCTTTGGCATTATTTTGATTTCAATGGATGTACAATAATATGCGTTATGTATATAGGAGCATATTGGGTTATCTGTATTAATTGGAATCAAAGTATGAGACCTTTATTAAGATGTAATCGAATAAAATAATTATAGCTGAAAATGAAGATATGATTCGTTTTTCAGCTTTTTTGCGTTTAAAAACAAATTTTGGAGGGAAAAACATTGAATATAAAAGCTTTAGAACAACTAGAATATTATAAAATTAAAGAAGAACTAAAAGAATGCGTCGTATCAGAACTTGGCAAGGAGTTAGTAGAAAAACTTCAGCCGACAGATGATGCAGAAAGAGTACGCAGGCAACTAATTGAAACCACAGAGGCAAGAAAAATAATAGATAAGAGTTCTGCTGTACCTATTCAAAATCTCGTAGGTATAGAAAAAGTAATGGAAAAACTCGGTAAAGGTGTTGCTCTTAACCCCGAAGATTTGCAGATGATTTTAGGTCTATTGCATAGTACAAGAAAGATTAAACACTTTATGGAAGAGCGAAAATATATAGCACCAACTATCAGTAGTTATGGTCTTTCTATGTATGAACTAAAAGATGTTATAGATGAAATTGCACGATGTATTGTCAATAATCGTGTAGATGATAAAGCTAGTCCACAGCTGGATAAAATAAGAAAGAAAGTGTATATTGCTGAAAATCGTATAAAAACCAAAATTGAAGATATTCTTAAGTCACCAACCTATCGTAAATACTTACAAGAAACTTATGTAAGTACAAGACAAGGTAGACAAGTGATTGCTGTAAAAAGTGAGTATAGACATCAGGTTAGTGGTAGTGTCATTGATAAATCTTCTACAGGGTCAACACTATTTATTGAACCAACAGCAGTAAGAAAGTTACAAAGTGAACTTGAGCTTCATAAAATCGATGAGGAAAAGGAAGAATATCAAATCAGGTTGTACTTAACCTATATGATAGAGTCTTATAGTCGAGAGATTAATATTAATGTTGAAACCATGGCTTTTTACGATTATATTTTTGCAAAGGGAAAATACAGTAAGGCTATTCATGGTCAGACAGTCAGGATCAATACGGAAGGCATCATAAGCATTCATAATGGGAAACACCCTATGCTTGGTAGCGAAGGTGTACCACTGGACTTTGAGATAGGTGAAGATTATAGAGCTTTGGTTATCACTGGACCTAATACAGGAGGTAAAACCGTAGCCTTAAAAACGGTAGGGTTATTTACGGCTATGGTACAATCAGGATTGCATGTGCCTGTTGAGGAAGGTAGTATGTTTGCTATATACAGCGATATTCTTGTGGATATTGGCGATGGTCAAAGTATTGAACAATCATTAAGTACCTTTTCTGCCCATGTAACCAACATGACAAAAATTATCAGTCATGCAAGTGCCTATACCCTTGTTATCCTAGATGAATTAGGTGCAGGAACAGACCCAGCAGAAGGTGAGGGATTAGCCGTTGCTATCCTTGAGGAACTCTATAAAAAAGGGGCTACGATTATTGCAACTTCCCATTATAGCAAAGTTAAAACTTTTGCATCGGAGTATGAGGGATTTAAAAATGGACGTATGGCCTTTGATATCAATACCCTCAAGCCAATGTACCAATTAGTTATTGGTGAGGCAGGTGAAAGTAATGCATTTATTATTGCATTAAGGTTAGGTATTGGTAGAGAAGTAATTGAGAGAGCTCATGAGATTACCTATCATGAGAAAAAAGATTATCGTGAGTTAATGCAACAAGATAAGATACCTCAGATTATGACAAAGCGAAAGAAACCAAAACCCAAACCTATAAGACAAGAAACTAAACCTGCGATATCTGATGAAAAAATTAGAAGAACAAACCTTTGAAATAGGTGATATGGTATATGTTAATACGGTAAAACAACGAGGGATTGTTTATGCACCTATCAATAAAAAAGGTGAAGTGGGTGTTAAGGTTAGGGATAAAAAAAATGCTTGTTTTGTCAAAACGGTTATCACCTTTTATTAATCGGAAAGAATTATATCCTGATGATTATGATATGGACATCGTGTTAGAAACCAAAGAAAATAGAAAAATAAAGAAGACCCTGAATCGAAAATATGTAAAAGATTTGGAAAGAGTTATCGAATAAATCAATAAGAAATATACAGTATAATCTTCAACTTAACTTTATATAAAGGGAAGTTGAAGATTTTTTATTATGGTATAGGAAAGTACTGCGTTTTGCTTGCAAGGTACCATACTTTCCTATATCACCTGAAACGTATGCAAAGCATACTTTCTTGTGGCGGGGAGAATAAAGACATTAAATTCTCAAATATAGGATTGACTTACGCGTTGAGTATGAGTACACTAATGATAAATGAGTAATGAAAGAAAAATGGTTATGAAAGCTTATAACGCTATTCATAGGAGCATAATACATATGGGTTAATTCATGTAATGAGAGGAGATATAGTGATGGACACATTTTGGATATATTTGAATGAAAATCATTTAGTAATGAAGATTTTTTTGGACCTTTTTAGCACTTGTTATTATCATGCTGATAATTCGCGTAATTAATCGCATTCTTTATTCTACAATAGAAGAAAATAGTAAGTATTATAAAGCAAAGAAAAGGGTTTACTATTTTTTAAGTACATTGTTTGTGATTTTTAGTATTTTTATATGGTCAGATTCCACAACGAGTTTAACAACTTATTTTGGACTTGTTTCAGCTGGTGTGGCTATTGCTTTAAAAGATCTATTTGCGAATATTGCCGCATGGGTATTTATTATTATTAGAAAACCATTTAAAGTAAGCCATCGCATAAGTATTAATCAGCATAGTGGTGATGTTCTTGACATACGGATGTTTCAATTTAGTTTAATGGAGGTATCATCTGTTGAAAACGGAGAGCAGAGTACAGGTCGTATCGTTATTATTCCAAACCACTACATTTTTTTTACACACTTTAATTAACTATGATAAGGGGTTTAAATATATTTGGAATGAAATTAAAGTTCTTATTACCTTCGAAAGTAATTGGGAGAAAGCTAAACATATATTGACGGATATAAGTAATCGTCATTCTTTACATTTATCAAAGGAAGCTACTAAAATGGTGCATCAAGCCAAAAAAGATATATGATTCATTATAAGAACTTGACGCCCATTGTTTATACAGATGTTAAAGATAGCGGGGTACAGTTAACAATAAGGTACCTTTGTGAGCCACGCCAAAGACGTAATACGATTAATGATATATGGCAAGACATTCTTATTGCCATGGCTAATGAAGATGATATTCAGTTCGCTTATACGACTATGCGTGTTACTCGCGATTAAAATATTTTGGATATATATAAAAATAAACATTTGAATCAGTTATCGGTAGTATGACTATAAGTGTGAAAATAAATTTTCTTACCCTTGTTGTGACTTTGTCCTTGCAAGCAAACAAAGTCATGGTACAAAATATGTTAATGAGAGGAGACCACAATAGTGTTATATGTATTAATATTAATCGTAAAAGTTTTAGAGGTGACATTGGCAACCATTAGAATTGTACTTATTACAAAGGGAGAAAGGGTAAAAGGTGCTATTATTGGTTTTTTTGAAGTGATTATTTGGGTATTATTAATATCAACAGTATTAAAAGATATTACGGAAAACCCAATCAAGATATTGGTGTATGCAATCGGTTTTTCATTAGGTAATTTTATCGGTTCATTTGTTGAAGAAAAGATTGGGATTGGAACAACACGCATAGAATTAATTGTGAAAGAGGAACATGGTAAAGAGTTAGTGGACAGCATTCGTCAACATGGTTTTGCAGTAACGGTTCTTAATGGCGAAGGAATGAAATTTAATCGTTATGTGATGATTTCCCATGTGAAACGAAAAAGGACGAAAGAATTTATTGAGATCGTTAAATCTTGCCAAGAAAATGTTGTTATTACAGTCAATGAGATAAAACCAATATATGGTGGGTATGGTATCTTAAGAAAATAATGCAAAATAATGGTTATAAACCACCCCATAGTTACTACACGAATACTAAGAGAAATAGAACGCTTGTTCTTGGTGTACATAATATGTTAGAATAGACAAAATAGGAATAGAAGAAAGTAGATTACATGGCAAAGAATGGAGGAAATAGCATGTTAACAAGAGAAGAGGTTCGAGATTATATATTAAGTCAACAAGGAGCATTTGAGGATTTTCCCTTTGGTGATGATGTACCTGTATTTAAGGTAGCGAATAAGATGTTTGCATTGCTTAATAGCAATAAGGATAAAGTAAGTGTTAATTTAAAAAGTGACCCTAATGAGGCGCTTTATCTAAGAGATACCTTTGAAGCCATTATTCCTGGTTATCATATGAATAAAAAAAACACTGGAATACGGTGTATGTAGATGGCAGTTTATCCGATGACATGATCAAAGAACTTATTGATAAATCCTATAAGTTGGTTTTTAGTAAATTGAAGAAAAGTGAAAAAGAAATGATTGAACATAAATTAGGATAATAGAGGTATATAAATATACTTATCCAGGGTAATGGACAATGGCTGCAATTTTGGATATGGGTATATCTGCAATAGAGCCTGGCTGGCATAATACAGGTCTTGCGTTAAAGGTACGATTGAAGTTAATCATATTTCGAGGTGGCTCTTCAGGTTTTTTAACCATGCCTAGAGTGAGAATGATTGTGATGTAATCTTCATGTATGGATGCTAAAGTCCCAGTGAAATCAAGGGCGTACTCATTGCTGCCAACTGTGTGTACAGTGACTGTCTTATAGAGGTATTTATGGAGGCGTTCTGCAAACATATTATCTAACATATTAATCACCAATTATTCTAAAGTATGAGTAGCACCAATGGTACTGGTATCAAAAGTAGACACTGTTACCATTAATTAGGTATATAAGTATCTGTGATTAATTATATTAATGTCTTGCCATAATTATTACAGGCTCTACTACTGGAAATAGTGTCAAAAGACTTTAGTTGAACTTGGATATAGTATATCCATTAGGGATACGTTCCATTTGACACTGTTATCACCATTAGAACTTTGCAGAATGGTGGTTATTATTATATTTTGGCATGAATAAAGCAGGGTAAAATACCCTGCTTCTTTATGATTATTGAACTGCGTTTTGAACGAAAGATGCAATCTTGTCACAAGGAATCAATGTAACAGATCCTAAGAAGTTATATCCGCCATATCCGCCGTATCCGTAGCCATATCCGCCGCCGCCGCCGCAGCAACCGCGCTCTTTTGGTCCACAAGTGTTACCTGCTTGACCACAGCATGCTGCTGATGGGCCTTGAATTGGATAAGTTGGAGCGCCACCTGGGCATGTTAATAACTTAATAAAGCATTCATTACAAGCAAGAACGATACCTGTGAAGCCACATCCTGATGCACCACCACTAGTTGTAAAGATTGTAACTGTTTGACCTATAAGTCTACCAATATCATGATGAAATCCATAACCGTCAGCCATTTATTCTAACCTCCTTTAATTATCTTGTCCTAGTATATAGTATGTCTAGGGGACAAAATGTGTGAAAAATAAATTAGAAAAAATTTTTATTTATATGCTATAATTTTTTTTGTTGTATAAGAAAGCTTTTATTTTCCATTTTATCTTGGATCTTTACGTGACAAAGCCAACATTTCTATTGGCATAAGAAGTGACAAAGCGTTTGTTGTAAAGTGTAATATGTTAGGATTTAGGAAAAGAATTAACCTATTACTGGACAAGTTATGACAAACAAAAGATAAGTGTGAAAACAAATCTTCCCACCTTGTTGTGACTTTGTCTTTCAAGCAAACAAAGTCATGGCACAAAATATGGAAAGGAATAAATAAATGGTAGAAAATATTGAAAATTGGTTAATGGTAGAATTTCAAATCCCTATGAACATTGCTTCAATAATAAGCATTATTTTAACTGTCTTAGGCATTCTTTTAGTATGTCTGATTGTTGACATCATAACAAAAAAGACTTATATTAACAGGTATCAAGAAATTTGTGATGAAAACAGAGAATGTTATTGACGAGATGATCTTTGAAAAAAAAAGTATTTCATAATTTAGCTCACATTGTGCCAGCTATTATTGTATATATAGCTTCTGCATGGTTCTCTTTTAACGAAGATTTACAACATGTTTTACAAAATATTGTTTATGCTTATATTCTTTTTATTTTAGGATTAACGGCATTTAAGCTATTGGATACAATGGTTGAGTTCTATCAGACGAAGGAATATTCCAAAAGTAGACCCATAAAAGGAATCATTCAAGTTGTGAAAATAGTTGTAGCAGTTTTTATAGCTATATTCATTGTTGCTATTTTTACAAAGGAATCAACAGCTTGGGCGCTTCTAAGTAGTCTTGGTGGTATGTCAGCCATTATTATTTTAGTATTCAAGGATTCTATTTTAGGATTGGTTGCAGGGATTCAACTCTCAGCTAATAAACAATTACGTATTGGTGATTGGATTGAAATGCCAAAATTTAATGCTGATGGTGAAGTTGTGGACATATCCTTAACAAAAATTACAGTTTCCAATTGGGATAAAACCTTAACGAATATCCCCGCTTATAAATTTCTTGATGAATCTTTTAAGAATTGGCAGGGTATGTCTGACGCTGGAGGGCGACGCATTAAGCGGTCGATCTACATAGATATGACAAGTATCAAGTTCTTAGATGAAGAAATGATGAGCCATCTTATGGAGATTGAATGCTTACAGTATTATCTGACTCATAAACAACAAGACATCAAAATCTATAATAAGGAGCACAATACGAACAATGCTGTTAATGAGCGCAAGTTAACCAATATTGGAACTTTTAGAGCTTATGTGCTAGAATACCTTAAGGCGAATCCTTATATTCATAAAGATTATACATTGTTAGTTCGTCAATTAGCAGCAACAGATCATGGATTACCCATTGAAGTATATTGCTTTACAAATGATATAGCTTGGGCTAGTTACGAGGGTATTATGGCAGACATATTTGATCATTTACTAGCCATACTTGATGGGTTTGATTTGCGAATTTATCAGAACCCAACAGGGAATGATTTTAGAAAAATAACAAATTAAGGAGCGTTTAAAAAATGTTTCTTAAGTAAGGAATGAGTGTACATATGAAAAAAAATATTTGATAATGATTGGCAAGAATTATTAGAAAAAGAATTCGAAAAAGAGTATTACCTAAAACTACGTGAATTTTTAAGAGAAGAATATAGTCATCATACAATCTATCCTAATATGTATGATATATTCAATGCTCTACATTATACAGCGTATAAAGACGCTAAGGTTGTCATCATTGGACAAGATCCGTATCATGGACCAAATCAGGCTCATGGATTAAGTTTCTCTGTTAAGCCAGGTATTAAGATACCACCGTCACTCGTCAACATCTATAAAGAATTAAAAGCAGATCTTGGATGTAGTATACCAAGTCATGGTCATTTGACTAAGTGGGCAAAACAGGGGGTATTACTTCTTAATGCATCCTTGACAGTAAGAGCAGCAAGCCCAGCGTCCCATAGTAAAGTTGGTTGGCAAATATTCACCGATAGAGTCATCTCTTTGCTTAATGAACGAGAAGATCCTATTGTTTTTATATTATGGGGAAATTATGCCATATCCAAAGCAAAATTAATAACGAATCAGAATCACCATGCGATAAAATCGGTTCACCCAAGTCCTCTTTCAGCAAGTAGGGGTTTCTTTGGAAGTAAACCTTTTTCCAAGACTAATGCGATATTAAAAAAGTATTAATAAGGAAGAAATTGATTGGCAAATAGATGAATTATAGAAAAGAAGGATGAAACGATATGAGTAAAATATTAGTATTAGCAGAAAAAACCATCGGTAGGTAGAGAAATTGGAAGAGTCCTGGGATGTAAGCAAAAAAAAGCTGATGGTGTCTTAATAGGACCTAAATATGTTGTAACGTGGGCGCTTGGGCATTTGATTACCTTAGCAAATCCAGAAAATTACCACGAACGGTATAAAAATTGGAACATGGGTGATTTACCTATGTTACCAGAAAAGATGAAGCTAGTGGTCATCAAAAAGACATCAAAACAATATCATACGGTAAAAAGTTGGATGTTGAATAAAGAAATCAAGGAAATAATTATTGCTACAGATGCAGGTCGAGAAGGGGAATTGGTTGCTAGGTGGATTATAGAAAAAAGCCAACGTAAGAAAGCCCATTAAACGATTATGGATTTCTTCCCAGACAGATAAAGCAATAAAAGATGGTTTTAAGCACTTAAAAGATGGGAAAGCCTACGAGAACCTCTATCACTCAGCAGTAGCCAGGTCAAAAGCTGATTGGTATGTAGGACTTAATCTTACAAGAGCACTTACATGTAAACACAATGTTCAGCTTTCAGCTGGTAGAGTGCAGACACCTACGTTGCAGATGATTGTTAGTCGTGAAGAGACTATAAGAAAATTTGTACCAGCTAAATATTACGAATTAAAGGCTGATAGTAAGCAAGTCACTTTTCAATATCTAGGAAAAGGTGGCGATGTTAGAATCTTTGATGTTTCAAAGAGAGATAGACTGCTTAAGTCATTGCAAAATCAAGAAGGTATTGTAAAAAGTGTAGAGACTAAGATTAAGAAAGTCCCAGCACCACAAGCCTATGACCTGACTACATTGCAGATAGATGCTAATAATAAATATGGTTTCTCTGCAAAAAGAACATTAAAACTTATGCAACAATTATATGAACATTACAAAGTAGTGACTTATCCTCGTACGGATTCAAAATATATTTCAAAGGATATTGTACCCACATTAAAAGAGCGTCTTGAAAGTATTACTATAAATCATTACAAGGGTTATGCAAGAAGTTTAATGAAATCACCTCTTAACATTACAAACCGTTTTGTAGATGATAAAAAGGTCTCAGATCACCACGCTATTATACCAACAGAACAAGTAGCTTTTGTTAATGATATGTCTAATGATGAACGTAAGATCTATGAACTTATTGTCAAGCGATTCCTTGAAGTCTTGTCTAAGCCCTATGAATATGAAGAGACGAAAGTGAAGATAGCCATTAATCATGAATTATTTGGTGTAACCTATAAGAGTACCTTGCGGCAAGGGTGGAAAAGTATTAGCGATAATAAAGAAGAACAGACAAAACAAGTGATTCAGTTTAAAAGCAATGAGAAAATTAATATTAGTAAAGTTTATTGTACAGAAGGATTAACAAAACCTCCTTCACGTTATACAGAAGCCACGCTACTAGCAGATATGGAGAATCCTAAGAAGTTTGTGGACGAAAAAGAAATGCAAGCCACATTATCGCAAGTGGGTGGCATTGGTACGGTTGCCACACGTGCGGATATTATAGAAAAATTGTATAATACTTATTATATTGATAATAAAGATGGTAAGCTCATCCCAACGCTAAAAGGTAAACAATTAGTGGAATTGGTACCACCGGAGATGAAGTCGCCCATTTTAACAGCGAAATGGGAAATGACCCTAACAGATATTAGTAAGGGGAAAGCAAAAGAGTCAGTTTTTATAGACCATATAAAAACCTATACGAGGAAATTAGTTGATCAAGTGAAGGCTGATTCAACCACTTTTAAGCATGATAACATAACAGGAGAAAAATGTCCTAATTGTGGAGGTTTCCTCTTGAGAGTTAAGAATAAAAATGGAGAAATGTTGGCTTGCAAAGACCGAGAGTGTGGTTATAAACGTAAGGTAAATCAATTAACCAATGCCCGTTGTCCTGAATGTCATAAGAAGATGATTATGGTTGGAGAGGGCGATAAAAAAAACCTTTATTTGCCAAAACTGTGGTTTCAAAGAAAAGCTAAATGCTTGGAACAAGCGAAAGCAAAACTCTAACCAGAAGATGGATAAGAAACAAGTTAATAATTACATGAAAAAAAATGAAAAAAAGAAGCGGATAAACCATTGAATAATGCCTTTGCGGATTCACTATCCAAATTCAAATTTTAAATATAGGTAACGGCATAAATGTATAAATATTAAAGGACTGCTATATAAAGCAGTCCTTTAATAATATTATTGCATCGGTTTGTTAGAAAATTTAGTTTTAGCTTCAGTGATTTTTATTTTGTCCAGCAGCTTCGGTTTTATACCAACCTTTTTTTTAGTCATCTCTTTATATACTTCGTCTTGTGTACAGAAACAATTTGATAATGTTTGTTGGAATTCATTTCTTACATTAGGTGTAGCGGCTTCAGTTACTGCTGTTGACAATGTTGAGCATAATTGTTTTTCGGATACGAGACAGTCATTGATTAAATCTTCATCTTTACGCATTAAATAATCCTCCTTATTAGCTATTTAATTGATTATAGAGACTGTTATAGCATTGCATGTGTTTATCAGCCATACGTGTACACAAATCTTTTAAAGTTGTGTCTTGAACCTGATTACTGTAATCGTGATATTTGTCTACTAATACTTTTGTTTGAGTAAGGGTATCATTAATATAATCTAACTCTTTAGTAGTCATAATAACCTCCTATGAAAAAAAATTTATTTGTTGTTTTTTATCCTTAGTTAGTATTCGATTTTTAGGATGGAAATATGCATGATGAAAGATGATTAGAGACGATATTTTTTGAGAATAGAGGTGGATTTTTCTCCGGAATAATTAGTGTATAAAATTATTAGTTATAAAAAAAGTGGGGAATTAAACATACTAAATGTGTGGGTATAAAAATTTTTTAAATAAGTGTGAAAATGGGAGATTAAAGGTTTTATATAAGAAAAGGAGGTGTTGTGAATGGCTAAAGCGGGAATGCGTCGACCAGATACGGAAGAGCCTCATGGAACTGAGAGTAATCATAAGCAGAGGGACCCAAAGAATGATATGAGAATTGTGCCTGAGATTCAAGGGAAGGCTAAAACGGGTAATAAAAAGGCGAAGCAAATTATTGATTAAAGAAATTTGGTCCTGAAATTGATGAAAAACTCTTTTCATTAGAATCATTTTCATGTATTATATAATAAGGTATAGTTATATTTTACGGACTTTCATAGAAGTTTGTAATGAAGGAAAGGAGAAGTAATCAAAATGGACGATAAAGTTACTAATAAGGCAGAGAACGATACTGTGGAGGCAGAGACTGTAGAAACAGAAGCTGTAGAGACAGAAACTGTAGAAGCAGAGGCTGTAGATACAGAAGCTGCAGAGACAGAAACAGTAGAAACAGAGGTTGCAGAGGCAGAAGCTGTAGAGACAGAGGAAGTTGCTATAACACCATCTATGGATGATTATGTAGAAGAGTTAAATAATACTTTTGTTAAATTATCAGAGGGCGATATTGTTGAGGGTAAGGTATTATCTGTTACAGAAACAGAAATCCTAGTCAATATCGGTTATATCTCAGATGGCATTGTTCCATCTGAAGAAGTAATTAATGATGAAGGTAAGCCACTTGTAGAGTTATATAAGGCTGATGATGAAATTAAAGCTCAGATTGTAAGTTTACATGATACTGAGGGGAATGTTTTATTATCTGTTAAAAAAGCGGCTGCAATTGTGATCTGGGATGAGTTACAAGATGCTTTTGAAAATGGAAAAGTTCTTGATGTTATAGCTAAGGAAGTTGTAAAAGGTGGTATTGTATGTCAGATCAAAGGGGTACGTGCATTTATTCCAGCTTCTAGGTTATCTGTGAATTATGTTGAGAATCTAAACGAATATGTAGGTAAACCACTTAAGGTGAAAGTTATTGACTTTGACCTAGAGAAGAAAAAAGTTATTTTATCAAGAAAAGAAATAGAAAAAGAAGAGCTAAATAAGAAGAAAAAAGAATTATTCAAAAACCTTAATAAAAATGACCGTATTACAGGTGTTGTTAAGCGATTAACTAATTTTGGTGCTTTTGTTGATATTGGTGGAATTGATGGGCTTATACATATCAATGAGTTGTCATGGAAACGTGTTAAGCATCCATCAGATGTGGTTAGTGTAGGCAATCATGTTGAAGTAACAGTTCTTGAAGTTAACCCAGAAAAAAGAACGTATTTCACTTAGCTTAAAAAATGTTAATGATGATCCATGGCTTAACATTAAGGAAAAATATGTTGAAGGTAATGTGTACGATGGTAGTGTTACACGTCTTGTAAGTTTTGGAGCTTTTGTCATGTTAGATGGTGGTATTGAAGGACTTGTTCATGTCTCAGAGATAGCTGATAAACGTATCGAAAAAACCAGAGGACGAACTAGCCATCGGTGATAAAGTGAAAGTTAAACTTATCGGTATTGACGAAAAAGGTAAGAAAATAAAATTAAGCATAAAAGCTGCAAAAGATGATGTGGATAAAGCTGAATTCAAGAAATTTAATGATGATAGTGATATCTCAACAAGCTTAAAGGATGTTTTTGCAGGCATTATGGATAATTTTAAAGAATAAGATTAAGAACTGAAGGCATCTCACGTAATAGATTTAATTCTAACGTGGCATGCCTTTTTTTTGTTTTAGTAGATTGCTATTGACTAGATAGGTTATATTATGATATAGTACTTCATGTAAGCGTTACGTAAACGCTTACATATAAATTGCAAATAATAAATTATAGAGAATCTTGGTGAATTTATGACAATCAAAGATGTTGCCAACAAGGCAAAAGTATCCACGGCTACTGTATCAAGGGTTATCAATAATAAGACAGAGGGCTTAACAGAGGAAATGCGTCAGCATGTTCAAAAGGTCATTGATGAGATGGGCTATACCCCTAGTCATTTAGCGCGAGGCATGGTAACGAAAAAGACGTATACAATAGGTTTGGTTATTCAAGATATTTGTAACCCTTTTTTTCCTAAGATGGTCAGTGGTGTAGAGAATGTGGCTTATGAAAATGGTTATATGGTTCTTTTGTGTAATACAGATGAAGATTTAAAAAAGAGAGAAAGATTATATATCTATTCTCAGAGAGAAACGAGTCGATGGTATTATTATTACAGTAAGTAATGGAAAGAACAAAGCATACATCTCCAACCTGATAGCTGGAGACATTCCATTTGTCTTTTTAGACGAAATAGCTGAAGATGTGAATTGTGTCTGTGTTGATAACACATTAGGTGCCTATCAAGCGACTAAACATCTTATCGAATTAGGACATGAACACATTGCTTGTTTATCAGGACCTGATTCAAGTATAACCAATCAAGACCGAGTAATGGGTTATAAGAAAGCTCTCGTAGAATCTGGATTATCTATTCATGAGGAACTTATTCTAAAAGGGTCCTATAAAGCAGACTCAGGTTATCGTAATACAGAAAAAATAATAAAGGACTTTCAACATGTAACCGCCATTTTTTTGTACTAATGATTTTAACGCATTAGGCGCCTATGAAGCGGCAGTGGCACATGGTAAAAAAGTACCAGAAGATATATCCATTGTGGGATTCGATGATATCTTGGATATACCGGCTAATCAATTTGCTTTTACAAGTGTTTCCCAACCAACCTATGCAATGGGACAAGCAGCAGCAACAATGCTCATTGATATCATTAGCAATAAGGAATTAAAAGAATCTGTCATTACATTTGAACCCATGTTGATCCCAAGAGATAGTACAGCATCACCAAAGTAGCAGACTTGAAGGTATAGAAATATGCTTTCAAGTGTATTTTTTACAATCTCAAGTAAGCGTTTACATCAACGAAGTATTACACAGATTCTATAATTATAAAAGGAGGTAATTGAATTGAAACAAGATAAAGTGATGGATGCAATTCTAGGAACTATACCATTTGACCTAGTCATTAAAAATGTAAATATTGTTAATGTAATTACTAAGGAAATATACAAATCTGAAATAGGTATCGTTGATGGTAAAATTGGACATGTCAATCAACCATATGAGGGACCCCTAACGGGAAAAGAAGAATATGATGCCATGGGGAAGTATGCTATACCCGGACTAATCGATACACATATTCACACAGAAAGCAGTATGATGACCGTTGCTAATCTAGCAGAAGCGATAGTAGTGCATGGTACAACATCTATTGCATGTGACCCTCATGAAATTGGTAATGTTCTTGGTGTAGAAGGTGTAAAATACATTATAGACTCCAGTGAAGATATTCCCCTAATGACCAATATATTAATACCTTCCTGCATACCAGCAGTGATGGGTGTTGAAACAGCAGGAGCTGAATTTGGCAAAGAAGAAATAGAAGAACTCATGACGATGGATCGAGTTGTAGGACTTGGTGAGGTCATGGATTTCCCTGGTGTTATGAATAGAAGCACAAGGATGATGGAAGTTCTTGATACGGCGAAACAACATACAGAATTTCTTCAAGGACATGCTCCATCTCTAGTGGGAAGAGAGCTATCAGCGTATCTATCCACTGGTATAGCATCATGTCATGAAACCAGTTTTACAGAAGAGGCTCGTTATAAGCTAAGAGCAGGTATGACACTAGAATGCCGAGAAAGTTCCATCGTTCATGATATCAAAGCACTAGCACCTGTTCTAAAAGAGTTCGATTATCCTGACACAACCACCTTCTGTACAGATGATAGGGAGCCAGATGATTTATTAAGTGAGGGACATCTTGATCACGTGATTCGAGTAGCCATAAAAGAAGGCATACCACCCATTGAAGCTATTAAGATAGCAACTTATAATGCTTCAAAGCTTTTAAAGCAAAGTAATATTGGTTTACTAACACCAGGAAGATATGCCAATGTTGTTCTTTTAGATAGTTTAGATGAATTTATGATAAATGAAGTATTTGTTAAAGGTGAGTTGGTAGCTAAAGAACGTAAACTTGTTCAACCCATTATTAAAAAAAGACTATCCATTAGAAAAGAAAAAACACGGTGATATTCCATAACAAACCTACAATTAATGATATGACAATTAAATGTGATAAAGATAATGTAACAATGAACATCATAGCCTTTAATAAGAACATTCCCATTGTAACAGATCTACAGCACATAACGTTACCAACAAAAGATGGTTATGTGGATATAAGTGGTCGAAATGATTTAGCTGTACTATCCGTATTTGAACGTCATGGAAAAAAATGGAAATAAAGCAACATGTTTAGTAAAAGACCTAGGCATAACTCACGGTGCCATCGCAAGTACAGTATCCCATGACTCACACAATTTAGTTGTAATAGGTAAGAATGAAGAAGATATGATAAAAGCTGTTAATACCCTATGTGAAACAGGTGGTGGAATTGTATGTGTAGCTAATGGAAGTATTGAGGCAATCGTGGAGTTACCCATAGCAGGTCTCATGTCAACGGAGACCATCAAAGAACTTGCACCGAAAACAGCATTGCTTAAGGAAAAAATACAAAGCTTGGGTATCCAAAGCACTTGTCCAATATTACAAGTAGCATCTTTTTCACTACCCGTTATACCACATGTAAGATTAACAGATAAAGGTTTAGTAGATACCAATACGCAACAAGTGATACCTATAATACTGGATTAAAAGCAATAACAAACTTTAATAAAGGGATCATAGATCTTTTCTATTTATAGAGATACATGCATTAGATGAGCCTTGCTCAAAAACACAAAAACTAAAAAAGAAGGAGTTTTAATTATGAAATTACTATTTATCGGAGAATCATGGGTTATTCATTCCGTTCATATGAAAGGTTTTGACGAGTTTACAACCACCACTTATGAAGAAGGGGGATGGTGTTTGATCAATGCTTTTAAAAGTGGCGGCATTGACGTGGATTACATGCCTGCTCACATAGCTGCTTCATCATTTCCAGATACAGTTGACAAGCTAGCTGAATATGATGTTGTTGTATTCAGTGATATAGGAAGTAATACATTATTACTACACAACGACACCTTTTCAAAAGGAAAAATAACAAATAACAGGCTGAAAGTTGTACAAGAATATGTAGAAAAAGGTGGTAGTTTTGCCATGATGGGCGGCTATTTCTCATTCCAAGGAATTGATGCAAAAGCTAAATATGCAAAATCACCTATTGAAGAAATACTGCCTATTACAATGATGGAAACGGATGACAGATTAGAAGCACCTGAAGGCATAACACCTGATATTATCATGCCTGCCCATCCTATTCTTGATGGTGTATCAAAAGATTGGCCACATTTTCTAGGTTATAATATCCTAACAGAAAAACCTGATGCAGAAGTTATAGCAACATGTGGTGACCATGTATTTATGGCAGCAGGCACATATGGAAAAGGAAGAACATTCGCATTTGCAAGTGATATAGCACCTCATTGGGGCTCACCAAAATTTGTTAATTGGGAATGCTATAATACCCTTTTTGTCAACATAGCTAATTGGCTTGCAGGAAACAAATAAGGATAAAATCAACATTTGGCTCATTTGTGTTTTGCCATGTTGGAGATTTTGAGCCTATTTCTTAATCTATTGTATGAGAAGGTGAAATGCAAAGATATGATAATTATCTATTGAAAATACTCGTGATTTATGTCATAATTATTTAACGATAGACTACAATGGTTGACCAAGTTTTATATCCATTAGTCTATGGGAGAGATTTATCTAAATGACATAGCAAATAAAATTCTCCAATAATTAGATGACGAGGTGAAGTATGAAAACATGTCCAAAGTGTAACACAAATTGTTTAGACGACCAGAAGATCTGTGATAGCTGCGGTTTTGAGTTAATAAAAGAAACCACAGAGCCAGAAGTAGTAAATGAGGAATCAATAAGTTTTCAAAGTGAGGAAGTAAAAGACGAAACACCTGTATCCAAGGAAAGCCAGACAGATCATGTCTATGAGGTTACTGAAGATACGATGGCAGATGATGATGCTTCTACTGAAGGAAACAATGTGGTAGAAGGCAGCAATAAAAAAAGGGAACAAGTTAGTTGTAGGATTAGTGATAACAGCTATTGTAGCATTACTTGCCTTAGCTTCAGTTTTAGCTTTTGGTAAACAACTTTTTTAAAAGTGGTGAACCAGAAGATATATTAGTTGAAGCATATAAACAATATAGTTCTGCATCAACAAAAGATATATCAATGGAAATGTCTGTCACTAAATTTATGATGGATGCTCAGATTGACCCAATGGCATCAGCATTAGCTGATCAAATTTTAAAAGATTTTGTCATTAAAATGGATATGCGCTCTGATATTGAGGCTAAGAAATTTGAAGGTTCATTAGCTATTGATGTACAAGAAAATGAATTATTAAGTGCTGATTTTTATGCTGATTCAAATGATATAGGTCTTAATGTCCCATTTATTCATGAAAAAGGATTCTATGTATCTATGGATGATGTTATGGCACAAATGCCAGATGATATGAATAAAGGTGTATTCACAGCTTATATGGATCTATTTGACTTAAGTACATATGAGTCGCTTAAGGATCTAAATGATAAGATTATGAATGAGCCAATTAAAGCATTTATTAAAGAAAATCTAAAAACTGTAACAAAAGAAGCAGTAAAAATTGGTGACACAAGTGTAAAATGTACAAAGTACCCCATTTCCTTTACAGGTAGTGAAGGTATGAAGCTTTCATTAGAAATTCTAGAAAATTTCTTAAAAGATGATAAATCAAGAGAATTTTTACTAGAAGTTGTTGATGGTTTCTCACAAACAATAATAACTGAAAACGCTTATGCTGATTTAGAGGTAACAGAAGAAGAATTTAAAGCAGGCGTTGAAAAAGCAAGAAAAGCAATTAATGATTTTAGCAAAGAGGGTATGACCCTAGAAGATATATTCAAAGAGGCAAATGCTGATATGGAATTTGCTCAAATGAAAATGGCAATGGAGCTTGTACTTTCTAAATTTGAAATTACCATGGATATTTATTTAGATAAGAATAACAAACTTCGTAAAGTAGACATTATTGAAGGATTTGACATGAGCGATATGGGCATTGATTTTGAATTCAAGATTTCGACAGTGATTAATTCCTTTGATAAGAAACTTGACTTTAAAGGTATTGATAAAGACAATGCGATTAATCCACTTCAACTTAGCGAAGAGGAAATGCTTGAACTTCAAATGCAAATAGAAGCGACTGTACAAAAGAATATCTTAGCAAATCCTTATCTTCAAGGATTAATGGGAGGCTTTCAAAATTAATGAGTAAAACTTTTTGGGGATTATGTCATAAGAACATAAAAGATCTATTAAAGCAAAAAAAACGTAATAGACTTATGTTTCTATTACCACTTTCCATTATTGTTGTGATTTTGTTATTCTTTGCTGGCAGTGATGTAGAAAAAAGCATTTATACAACCCATTCATATAGGTGTTGTTGACAATGACAAAAGCTTCTACAGTAATGCCTTAGTAGAGAATTATAAGAATAATGAGTCTTTCACTGATTTTATTGAAATCACAATAGGTAAGGATGAAATCATCGAAGATTTTAATGCGGGTAACTATGATGCCTTAATTGAAATTCCCCAAAATTTTGCTGAGCACTTAATGCATTTTGAAAAAGTACCTGTTAAGGTAAAAGTAGCTTATTCAGACCCATTAAAAGCTGTATTGTTTAAGAATGTTATGGAAAGCTATGAGAAGTTCATCACCTCTGTTCAAGTAGGTGTTGAACTTCTATATAATGAAATGGAAGCATTAGCTATGCCAGAAAAGGAGATTTCAATTTATAATGTTGAAATCTCCTATGATTTAATTATGACTGCAATTGGAAGAAATCGTTTCTTTCAGTATAATGAATGGGTGAATATTCCATCAACCACATCTGTTAACTATTTTTTTATAGCCATCATGATGATGTTTCTAATGTATATATCTGTATTTATAGCCATAGACCTTATACGTGAACGTGAAAATATGTGTTTTAGGAGACTGAAAATTGCTCGGGTATCTATTTACGAATACCTCATCAGTAAGCTTCTTACTTCTACTATTTTTATAAGTTTATTTGTAATAAGTTGGTTTGTGTTGCTATCCTTCGTTACACCCCTTAGTTTCTCGGGTAATATACTTTTTATTATACTCTATTTACTGAGTTGTATCATGCTTGCAGTAAGTTTTGCTATATGTATATCTGGATTATTCAAACGGGATGAGAGTGTTATTTTGGTTAGCCATGTATTTATATTTATAAATGCTATCATAGGGGGAAGTATTATTCCTTTGCATTATATGCCAAATATACTTAGGAAACTAGCTGTCATTACACCGAATTATTGGATGATTAAGGGTATGCTCTATATAGAAAGTGGTTACAACGTTGCATATGGTATGCTGGTTACAGCGGTTTTCTTGGTTATCAGTATGGTACTTATATTTATAGCCTATAAAAGTTATCAAAATGAAAGTGCAATTTAGCCATTTACTTAGGAATGGCTTAAATATTAGTTCATGTTCTGTTTGCATAATGTCCAGTGTTTTAGGGACTTTTTTGAAATAGATTATAGAAGTTATATGTCAACGTTTCCTTAGTGGTAAATGGATAGGTAAGTGGAAATTAGGTGATTGAATGAATGGGTTAAGAAATATTGTAAAATACCGATTAATGATTATGTATAAGAATAAAATCATGATTGGGTTAACGGCTCTTGTAGTGGGTCTTTTTGCTATACTTATTAGTACACTCTATAGGGATGCAGGGGAGAGTAGTAAAATTGCTGTTGCTGTTGTAGACCAAGATAACACAGCCATGTCAGGCAGAATTCTCAAGTACTTAGAAGATGACCCTATACTTAATAGTATTGAAGTGGCTGAAACAGAAGGTATGAATCTTCTGAAACAAGACAAAGTACAAGCGGTATATGTATTAAGTGCTGGATTAGAAGAAGAAGTTGCAAAGGAAAACTATGAGGAAATTATTCAAGTATACTACTTAAAGGGTAATACCATATCTAAATTTATAGGTGATTTGTTTGCAGAAAAAGTTTTAAGAGATCTATGCTTAATTAAAAGTGTTCATTTATTAGAAAGAGCGATGGATCATCATCAAATGAATCAAAAAGAAGTCGTGCTTCAAGAAGCCTTTCAGACAGGACTTGCCATGCAGGATTATAGTGATCATCAATATTATGTGAATGTTGAATTTGTTAAAGATAATATGAATATCGAAAGTGAGAATATTGATAAGACCATATTGTATAAAAAGATGATATTGGGTATGATCCTCTCTTTTATTGCTTTTTTATATCTTATTTGCCTCTATTGGTATTGTCAAGGATAAAGAAACATATGTAGAAGACCGACTAAGAGTATCTTGCACACATCCCATGGCTATTGTGATAGGTCAGTATTTGAGTTTAGTTATATCAGGAGGAATCGTGAGCATTTTATTTGGTATACTAAGTTATGTGCAAGGAGAGAACTTTGTTCAAACAACCATGATACTTATACTTTTTGTTATGAGCATATCTGCTTTGGTTTTATTTTTTACACATATCGTAAATACGGTAGGTAACCATATGTTAATCGTATCCATTATTATTTTAATTATGGGTGTTATGAGCGGTAGCTTTTTTTAGTATAGATGTAATTACAAGTGGGTTAAAGTATATGTCATATGTTATACCCCATTACCTAACAATGAATGCCCTTACAGATAACCTGTCACTAGGAAGTGAGGCAGTAGTACAAGTAGATTATATATGGTATTGCCTGCTATATTCTGGTATACTACTTGTTGTTACATGTATACTTAGAAATGAGAAAAAAAACAACTTAATGACTCTACACTAAAGGTGGTAAGAAAAATGGAAACAATGTCATATGGTGCAATTAGGGAACATTTAAAAAAAAGGTCAAGACCTTGAAAAAACGCTAAAACAATTGGCGATAAAAGGGCAAAGTCATTATTACAAGGTGTCACTATATAATTTGCTTTTTTAATTATATAACATTTTTAGAAACGATTCATGATGAATCCATCATAGAGGATATTGGGCTGGATAAAGAATCAGATGGATTTTTAAGCTACATACTTGAACCGATAAAGGCTTACCAAGATTTATCAAGCTTACAATTACCCACAGAACAACTATTGGCTTTTAGAAAGACATTAGAAGTAAAAATGACAGCCATAACAAGTTATGCCGACGAGCTTGACCAGTATGAATACATGATTAATCGTATTGAAGGTGCCTATATGGAACAACAAGAACCCGTTATTGATGATGAAACGTTTGCTGGAGATCTTGTTCGTTTTATTTTTTTCTGAAGAAAATAATTTCGTCATTAGTGAAAAAATGAAAACGGTACTTAGTCAGCTACCTATTCGTATGACTAAGAACAAATTTTTTGATTATGTCAGTGATGCCATGGAGGTTTTTATAGGGTCATTCGTCGAGGATCTAGATCAATATATAGTTATGGTGAAGGATGCCATTATGTCTTATGATTCAGAAGCTTATAAAGGGAATTTCGAAACGATTCAGAAGGCATTACAAGAGCTAGGTAGCGTTCAATATAAGGATATGGACCCAAAAACATTTGAATCGATGTATGGCTTGAAATGTGAATTGTCAGATAGGCTCAATTGTTTGGCAGCAGTGTATACATTAGCTGTCAGTATTATCAACAATCTGATTGAATTGTCAATATGCGATTTAATAGAGCATTATGCAAAGGATAAGGATATATTAGTTGCTCATGATATGATGAATCGTATTAGTCAAAGGGTGGACCAGTTTGAAATGGATGAGTTAATGGCTAAGGCACTGGAAGGCTTGGAAGGTATTATTGAAGAAAATCTGGACCAGAGTACATTATATAACGGTCTCATTCAACAGGTACTTGATGGATATCAGGACCAAGTAGCATCTTTTCAATTAGTAGAAAACTATAACAATCTTGAGCGATTAGCTACTATGTCAACAACCACAAGTTATTTTATGGATGTTTTTGAAGTTCAGAAAGAACCTAATGATGAACATGTGGATGATCAAATATTAGCTCTAAAAAAAAGAAAAGTTGCTGGCGATTATTGATGAAGCCATAAATAATCAGTCACGCGAGTATAGACGTAGTATTATGAGTAAATTATTCTATCTGTTGCCTGTAAGCTTCAAAACCCCAAGGGAAGTACATGATTATATGTTGCAGGCTCTAAGCCAATGCTCGGATAAGGTGGAAAAAAAATGCAAGTATAGAAATTTTATTGGATTTTATGGAAACATATTAAAAATCAATTGCATTTAATCTTAGAATAGAAATAGAATTATTTTTTATGGGTATAATAGTCATATACTTACTCCATAAGTTAAATGAATAATGATATTGACTATCTGTTATTGTTTAGCTAGGTATAGAAGATTAAGGAAAATATGTTAGAATTAACATAAATCTGTTGTTAATTCTACATAAAAGAAAGGTAGACTATTATGGAACAAAAAAAACAATTTAATAGGTTTTTTCAAGATTATAAGAGCGCAGATGTGGATAAGAAAATTGAGTTATATTGTGCAACACAAGATTTATCTGAGAATCAATACATGGAAATGTTAAGAGCATTTCCAGTTAATAAAATACCACAGCTTGAAAAAGCTCTTAGATAATATCTAAACCACTTAAGTGGCTGTCTTATGACAGCTGCTTTTATTTGCATAGAAGATTCTATGATCCGTAAGGATACTAAAAAAAACATTGTAATATCTTTTTTTTTTGCTATACTATAGTTAATAAGTATTTATTTCCAAATTATGAAATTAGGTGCATTTTATGGATGTAATAAAGGAGTTATATCTTAGTCAAGGATTAACGGCTAAAAAAGCTCAGAGAATCATAAAAAAAAGTAAATAAAGGTAAGTATGATGGTTTATATCAGTTTCTTATTCAAAGAAGTCCTAGTAAGAATCCCCTTGAAATAGTGGATATCCATGAACTAGGGCGCATGATTAAGCGAGATGAGAAAATTAGGATAGTAGGTTTAGCAGAAGATATGCATGAAGCCACAGAGCTTGTAAGAGTATTGTTTAATGATGTCTATCAAGCAACATCGGATGTGAATCTCAACGGTTATTTTTTGTAAAAGATCCTTGAAATCCTCATTGTAAAATGACTCGTGCAACATATGTAATTGAGTTAACTTGTAATAATAATTTTAAAGGTTATGGTGAATTATATGAAAATATTATCAGCTACTACTGGTATTGTAGTAGGTATATGTTTGTTTTTTGTTCTCTTATTTACAGCCGTCCAAATTGTAGGATATAATTCGGCCTATTATAAATGGCAATACAAAAGACATGATGTCATGGATGCAACGAAGATGTCTATTGATGATTTGGGCATTGTCACAGACAATATGCTCGAATATCTACAAGGGAAAAGAGAGTCCCTAGACATGACGGCAACCATTGACGGTAAATCGAGAGAAGTGTTTGATCAACAGGAAAAAGATCATATGGTTGATGTGCAAAAGTTATTTATTCAGGGTACATATATGCGCAATATCAGCTTGGTTTTAATGGTACTAATATTAGGCTTACTATTTTATCGTTACAAAAGCTGTTTCTAAATGCGCTTTTTATGGTAAAATATGTATTTGCATGCATTATTATGTTAATATTAATACTAAGTGGTTTATTGCTTATAGATTTTAATAAGTATTTTACAATCTTTCATGAGATATTCTTTAGCAATGATTTGTGGTTATTGGATCCTGATACCAGTGTTTTGATTAACATGGTACCGGAAGTATTCTTTTTCCAAACTGCTATGATCATCATAGGTGTATTTGTTATCATGGTGATCATAATATTAACCCTTATTGAAGTATTTAAAAGAAAATCGATAAAATATCCAAATCTACGAAGTTTCGTAAAATAATAGATTACAGGTGGTTATATGGCAGTGGTTTGGTTAATCTTAAAAATTATATTATGGATAATTCTTGGTCTCATACTATTGATACTAGGTTTATTGACGGTTATCTTATGTGCTCCAATTCGCTATCGGGTCATAGGGGAAAAGTATGAAACCATGAAGCTAAATGTTTCTGTCACTTGGTTATGTCATATTATTTCTGTTCGTTATAGCTTAGAACAAGAGGGGAAGACCACTGTTAAGATTTTTGGAAAAGTAATTGGTGGTGAAAAGAAAGAAAAGAAAAAAGAAGAAAAAAACAAGGGAAGAAATCTAAAAAAAACAAAAGCTGACAAACAAAAAATCTTCTAAAAAAGTAAAAAATAAAACACTTAAATCAAAAAATGAAACCTTACCAGATAAAGTGATGGAGAAACAGTCTCAACCCAATGTAGTTCTTAAAGATGAACTTAAAAAAGAAGATAGTGATAATCAAGAAGGTACAATCATAAAAGATGATAAAATAGTCACAGAAGAGACGATTGTTGATATTAAGAAATCCCATGAAGAGGCAACGTTACATGAACAAAGTCAGCAATCTGAGCGTCCAAAACAGACAGAGGATAAGTCAAAAGAGAAAACGGATGATAAACAGAAAAAACAGTCTAAAAAAAGAATGAAAGACAACAAGAAAGATAAAGCTAATGAAAGCAGCTGGCTTGAGAAAGTTAAAGGTATTCGAACTTTTTGGAAAGATGAAAATAATAAAACACTCATAAAGTTCCTAAAAAAAACGAATACTACTTATGTTGAAACAAATATTACCTCGTAAGTTCCGTGCTAAAGTGATTGTTGGAACCGGTGACCCTGCTACAACTGGTTATATTGTAGGTGCAGCGAGTATGCTCTATACAGTAACAGGTAAAAAATTGCAAGTAGTGCCTGATTTTAGTGAACAAATAATACAAGGTGATGTTTATGCAAAAGGTAGGATATATTTGATCATACTTGTTTGGCATTCTCTACGTATAATACTCAATAAACGTGCCAGACAATTGTATAAAACTATTAAGTCATAAAAAACTATACACTCGTTTATATTAAAGGAGGAAGAAATATGGAATCTAATAATTTCAAAAAAAACAGTAGAATCATTATTTAATGGTATGGAAAACTTCGTGTCTACGAAAACCGTTGTAGGAGAAGCTATTCATATTGGCGATACGATTATATTACCACTTGTTGATGTAAGCTTCGGTGTTGGGGCTGGGGCATCAGAAGAGGGTAAGGATAAACCAAAAGGTGTTGGCGGTGGTGCTTTAGGAGCTAAGATTAGTCCAAGTGCGGTTTTGGTCATTCAAAATGGTCAAACAAAATTAGTGGATGCAAAAAAAACACGGATGGCATTTCAAAACTTATAGATATGGTGCCTAATCTTATGGACCGTGTTGGTTTGAAGAAAAAAGAGAACAAAACGGAGAAAAAAAGAAAATGTAGAAACTTATCCAGAAGACGATGAATAATTAGGGGAAGAGCATAATATAATAAACAACAACGAACCATATAAAATGTTTAATTTAACATTAGGAGAGAAATTGTTATGAGAAAATTATGCAGCTTGCTAATAAGTATATGTATTTTTTGTTACAGTTTTCAACCAGCCTGTTATGGCTATTGAAAAAGATCCACCCATATCCATCTGTGTCAATGAACAGTATATCATGATGGATACGAAGCCAGTTATGATGGATGATACAGTTTATGTACCTTTACGCTTTGTCGTGAATGCACTATGCGCGGACATTCAATGGGACGAAGAAACTAAAATCATTACAATTATTGATGGTGAGACGACGATTGTATTAACCCATGACTCCAATATCGTTACAGTTAATGGTGAATCTCATACATTGAAAATAGCACCACCTGTCATCGATAATCGAACGTTGGTACCTATACGATTTATTACAGAACATATGAGCTGTCAAGTGGAGTGGAATGAAAATACCTATACCGTTGAGATTATTAAAGAAAACCTCACTGTTCCAGCTATGAGTATTATGGATCGAGGTTATACGGATGATGATTTACATCTATTGGCTAAAATTGTAACAGTTGAAGCCATGGATTTAAGTTTTGATGGGAAAGTTGCCGTTGCAAATGTCGTCATTAATCGTAAGAAGAATCCTTCATTTCCTAATACCATAAAAGATGTTATTTATGATAAGGAATATGGGAAACAATTTCCACCAGCCCATAAGACGAGTTTTGCATCAAAAGTACCATCAAAAGACAGTATCATTGCAGCAAAGATGGCTTTAGAAGGTACCAATAATATTTCGGTTTGTTTATTCTTTAATAATAGACCCTTTAAGTCAAAAGCTAAAGATTTTTACAAGAACATTGATGGTGAATATTTTTATAAGTAGTATTAGGTGAATGGATATAAAAGGAGGGGCATGTGGAATGAACAAAAAAGTTTGCGCCAACATTGATTACAATTATAGCCGTTATCCTATGTTTAGCCTTTTCTGGGTCAATTGCAGTAGCGATGATAATGACACGTCTAAACATCCTTATGCTATTTGGGATTATTTTTAGCTTAGGTGTTTTAGGGGTTATTGTTGCACTTATTATAAATTTAGTAAGAAGATATAGAGAGATTAATAAGGAGGATGAAGAAGATGATCTTAGTCAATACTGATTTTATATCAGGTAAAGAGTTAGAGACACTTTCTATTGTAAAGGGATCTACGATACAATCAAAACACGTTGGTAAAGATATTATGAGTTCTTTTAAAACATTAGTTGGAGGCGAGTTGGGATCTTATAATGAGATGATGAATGAGGCGCGTGCTCTAGCTACAAAGCGTATGGTATCTGAAGCACAAAACTTAGGTGCTGATGGTGTTATTAATATTCGCTATGCATCTAGTGCGGTTATGCAAGGAGCAGCTGAAGTCATTGTATATGGAACAGCGGTAAAATTTGCCTAATAGATAAATAGGGGCTTTCTCATCAAATGGTGAGTAGCTCTTTTTTTTGAAGTAGAGAGAGGAAGACATTGTATGAACTCGCATGTAGATTGTATAGCATGTATTGTCAGTAAAGCAAGTGAATTAGCAGACAAATATAATGCACACAAAAAAGGATAAATATATTTTTATGGAAAAGGTGTTATTAGAAATAGCCCATAGTGATGAACAGAAGATGGCACCTTATATTATGTCAAAAGTTATGAGATTATTATCCGATATAACGGGTATAACGGATTTCTATGTAGAAGAGAAGCGGTTATTTAATGATAAGATCCTAGAAATGGAAGGAGACATCAGGACCTTGTTAGATAGGTCTGATGATGCTTTTTTAGATGCTCTTAAGCTTGCTATGTCAGGTAATATTGTGGATTTTGGAGCCTTTAGTCACATTACCATAGATATGGTTAAAGATATTATGGAAAAGACAATAGATAGCTATTTAGACCTAAGTACATATGAAAGGTTATTAAAAGAGTTAGGAGATGCCCATACACTCTTATATTTAGCCGATAACACCGGCGAAATCGTATTTGATAAAATGTTCTTAGCTGAGATTAAAAATAAATTTCCAAAACTGGATATATGTCTGGCTACTAGAGGTATGCCAGCTCTTAATGATGCAACAGAAGTAGATGCCTATTACGTAGGGATACAGGAATATGCTACAATTATTAATAATGGAACGGATATACCAGGTACGGACCTTAGTGAAGTATCTCAATCGTTTAAAGCTACATTTAATCAAGCAGATGTTATCCTTGCAAAAGGACAAGGAAATTTTGAGACCCTATGTGGTTGTGGACATAACATCTACTATTTGTTCTTGTGTAAATGTGAGATGATGACGAAACGTATGGGAACAGAGAACCTTTCACCTATGTTTCTACACGAAAAAACAATGGAAAATCCATTAATTTATTAACCTTCATAACTTTTTCATATTCTTTTCTTATAATAGGATTAACAAATCAAAAGGAGGAAACAATATGAAGAAATTATCAAAAGTATTTATGATTGGGTTACTATCAACTATGTTAATTGGAATGGTGGCATATGCAGCTTCACCATCTGAAATCTACTCAGAACTTGCAGGTGTTACAGAAGAGGAGGCAATCCAACAGAGACAAGAAGGTAAAACTTATGGAGAGCTTGCTCAGGAAGCAGATGTTTATGAAGCATTTGTTGAAAAGATGCATGAAGAAAAGATTGCTTTAATCGAGGAAAGAGTAGAAGAAGGATTAATGACAAGAGAAGATGCTGATGCATTTATTACTGCTTTAAAAGAAAACATTGGTAATTGTGATCCTAGTAATCCACAGAGACTTGGACGTCAATATAACCTTCGCCAAGGCAACGGTAGCGGTAATGGTAGAGGTAATGGATTATGTGGAGGTAATAGAGGAAACGGTTATGGAAGAGGTCAGCGAGGAGCTGGATTAGGACGTAACTAATAAACATGAGGGGGGGGATGTCTCATGAAAGCATGATAAAGGCTAGAGGTTTTGGGAAATATGTATTTTCCTACTATAGTGTGTCATTGCTTTCATGGGACATTTCCTGTTTATTTTAAATCGAGACGATTATATATGTTGAAGTTAGGAGGTTAATTATGAATACAAAACTTCTTGTTATAGATGATGAACATGGTTTGCTAGAAGTAGTAGAAGCTTACCTCAAAAAAGAAAAATACGATGTCTTAACCTCAGATAATGGAAGAGAAGGTTATGAATTATTTTTAAAGGAAAAGCCGGATATGGTGATACTTGACTTGATGTTACCTGACTTATCTGGTGAAAAAATATGTGCTTTGATTCGAGAAGAATCGGATGTACCCATATTAATGCTGACAGCTAAGACCATGGAGGATGATCGTATTAATGGGTTATCACTTGGAGCTGACGATTACTTAACGAAGCCTTTTAGTCCAAAAGAATTAGTTCTCAGAGTTCAAGCTATACTTCGTAGAACAATGAAGGGGAAGACGCCGAGATCTTCAATTATCTCATATAATGACCAAGACCTTGTCATTAATCAGGATGAACATATCGTGATGAAATCTGGAGAGACTATTGGTATCACACCTAATGAATATGAAATTTTAATGCTTTTTATTAGACACCCTCAAAAAGTTTTTACAAGGGGACAGATTATTGATATGGCACTAGGTTATGAATTTGTAGGATATGATCGAACCATAGATGCCCATATTAAAAACCTTCGTAGGAAAGTAGAAGATGACATAAAAAACCCACAATACATTGTTACGGTATATGGAGTAGGTTATAAGTTCAAAGGTAAACAAGATTAGAATGGATGTGTACATGTATGATTAGTTTAGGTAAAAGAATTATGCGGAATTATATCGGTATATCCATCATGACAGTGGTGGTTATTACAGTGCTATCCAATATTGGTATACGTTATTATTTTGTTGATTATGTGCAAAAACAGAATGAGAAAAGCGATAAAGAAATTACCGGTTATGTGTTTAGTAGTATTGAAACAGACGGTTTATTAGATCAAAGAGAGTTATCCTATTTAAAACAACAAGCTAGATTTAAAAATGTGGAAATCCTTTTACTTGATGTAGCGGGTGAGGTCATATTCAACAGTTCCTTAGGCATGGGAATGAATAATGGTATGGGTCATAATATGACGCGTAGCACCTATCGAGAAGATTATGAATATAGAAGACAACCAATCTTATATGAGAATAAGGTTATGGGGTACTTGGAGATTGGTCATAGTAAATCAACTATCGCAAGTGAAGCAGACAATGCTTTTATTTATGCTATTAATGTATTATATGCTGTCTCTTTTGTTATAGCAGTTATTGTAGCTGTTATATTAAGTATATTATTATCTAAACGTCTAACACGTCCCATCATTGCCATAAAGAATAGTACACATCATATTGCTAAAGGCCATTATGAAAATGTAAAAGATATTGACTCGGATACATTGGAAGTACATGCTTTAGCAACGTCTATACAAGAGTTAGCAAGGCAATTAAATGAACAAGAGCAATTAAGAAAAAGGCTGAGTAATGATATATCCCATGAGCTTAGAAGCCCTCTAGCTGTTCTTAGAAGCCAAATAGAAGCTATTATGGATGGTGTCTTAGAACCCACCCAAGAGCGATTAGGTAAACTGCATGATGAGATATTACGTATGACGAAGCTTATTAATGATTTAAACGAATTGGTTGTAGTAGAAAGCGAAAATTTGTCCCTTCATATGGAAAGGGTTCATATAAAAGAAATATTAAATCAAGTCTTAGATGGTTTTGAACCATTAATGGATAGCAAAGAAATAATGTTACAACGTGTTCTAGACGAAGAGTTAACCATTCTAGGTGACAAGGATCGATTAAAACAGATTTTTACGAATATATTAACAAATGCATATAAATACACTAATGAAGGTGGCCAAGTACAGGTTCATTTATGTAGAGAAAAAAATAATGCAGTCATTCGATTTAGTGATACAGGTATTGGTATGAAAAAAGATGAACTATCATATATTTTCCAGCGCTTTTATAGAAGCATGATTCAAGAAGCCGTAAAACAGGTGGAGCTGGAATTGGCTTATCCATAGTGAAGGAATTAGTGAAGGTGCATCAGGGTATAATTACAGTGGATAGTCAGCTTGAAAAGGGGTCAGTATTCACCATTCAGCTTCCACTAGTCAAGTAATATGTGGAAACAAATCATATTGTAAAATTGTCATGTATGAAAAGTTATTCAGAAGATAACAGTAATATTTCATTTGTATAATAACAAACGATATATAAGTTTTGACCTACAAACTCATTATATTGTTTGTTTTTTTTGTAATAAAGTTACTATATGTGACATAAAACTTCATAAAAAGCATTTGAAAATATAAATTGCGTTATATAAGTAGCGAAATGGGTGAATTGCCTAATTATGATTCAGATGCTTTGAATGGTAAGAAATTATAATATTAATAACTATATGAAAATAAATAACACCTTGAAGTATGTTGTCACAAACCTGTAATTAATATATAATTAAGAATGTACGTATAATCTGATAACCGGAAAGGGAGGAGAAGTGTATGCGAGAGAATTCAAAGCTACATCAATTAGAGGGGAGACCACCTCTAAGTAAAGCAGTACCCCTAGGGTTACAACATGTACTAGCAATGTTCACAGGTAATTTAGCTCCAATCATTATTGTTGCTAGTGTATTAGGTTTTGAAAGTGAGGATAAGATTTATCTTCTACAAGCAGCTATGTTTATTGCTGGTGTTGTTACATTGGTTCAACTCTTCAAATTAGGTCCAGTCGGTTCAGGGTTGCCCATTGTTATGGGGACAAGCTTTACATTTTTAGGTGCGGCAATAGCTATGGGAGGGAAGTATGGTTACTCAGCAGTTATTGGTGCCTGTCTAATAGGTGGTATCTTCGAGATGCTCATTGGTACAGTTTTTGTGCGTGTTAAGAAGTTCTTTCCACCAATTGTATCCGGTATTGTAGTAATGGGGATAGGACTTACGTTAATCGGTGTGGGAGCTGATTATTTTGCAGGTGGCGTAGGTTCTGAGAATTATGGTTCAGTTCAAAACATGATGCTTGGTGCAACAGTGTTCACTATTTTTATCTTACTTACAGCATTTGGTAAAGGTATGATAAAATCTTCAGCAATCTTAATTTCCTTAGTAATTGGTTATATTGTAGCAGCTTTTATGGGTGTTATTGATTTTACACCAGTGCAAGAAGCTTCATGGTTCGCTTTTCCAGCAATTCCATTTAAAATGGGTATCACTTTTGAGTGGAAAGCTATTATACTTTTTTGTAGCGTTATTCTTAATCACAGCAGTCGAGACGATTGGGGATACACATGGTGTGGCAGTTGGAGGTCTTGACCGTCCAGCAACACCTGAAGAAGTAAGAGGTTCATTATTCGCTGATGGACTTGGAAGTTCATTTGCAGCAATCTTCGGCGTACTTCCTAATACATCATTTAGTCAAAATGTGGGTATTGTAGCCCTTACAAAATGTGTTAACCGTTTTACAGTTGCAGTAGGTATTGCTGCATTGATGCTATTATCATTTGTACCTAAGCTTGCGGCTGTTGTATCTGTTATGCCTCCTAGTGTCCTTGGTGGTGCTGTAATCGTTGTATTTGCACTCATCACAGTGACTGGTATTCGTATGATTGCTCGTACGGACTTAACAGGCAGAAACGCTATTGTCCTTGCTGTATCATTAGGTATTGGATTTGGTCTTGCCACAGCTATTGGTCTTCATAAAGATATCTTTGACTCTTACCCAGAAGCATTCAAATTTATCTTCCAAGATAAGATTTTCGCAACTGGTCTTGTTGCATTCGTTATGAACCTTATCTTACCACAAGATAAAAATGAAGCAGGCGTTAGAGCAGAGCCTTTTGAGAAATTAGACGCTGAGGAGACTGCATGATTTAGTTTCTATAAAGATTGATATAAATGTAATCATAAGACATCTAGTAAGTATATTAACTTGCTAGGTGTCTTTTTAATCTTCTTTTTGCTTTATCCTTGTAGATGAAGTAGTGTTTAAGTTTGTTGCGTGAAATAAAATATGTTATAATGAGTTACTTTATAGTATAAGGAGTGAAGGTGTATGAATCAGGAGAAAGATTATCACATCCTATTAAACAAAGAAAAAGATGGTATTAAAATTTTTTTATAGTAAGGGGTTTGATGAGCGAGCAGATAATCACTTGATGTTGATTAGCGGTATGAGAACTTATTTTAATGAAAAGCTTAACATTGATTTACGGTTACAAATTGAACTTCTAGACGAAAAAGATTGGACTAATATTGCCAGCGAAGATATTCCATATGGATTACCTTATGTGGATATAGAGAATAATATAGGCTGTATTACTTTACCAGCAACAGAAAAAAGTTTGGTGACTCAAAGCGCATTAGCCTTTGAAGGAATCTTGCCCGATTACATCAAAGAAATGATTAACAAAGAAGGTTATTCATTTGGAGAGGCAGCAAGATTATTTACGGATTTAATTGGCTATCACGAGATAGGACATGTTATTACACGTGAATTAGAAATGATGAACTTAAGACCTTGGGTGGATGAGTTCATGGCCTCATTTTTCGCATATGCATATATGATTGAGAAAGTTAGTACATATGCGAAGATAGGGGAGGCTATAGCTAATGTAACCTACTTAGGCGAAAGTCAACCTGCCCATACATCTTTAGAAGATCTAGATGAACTCTATAGTAATGTAGGTGTAGAAAATTATGATTGGTATCAAAAGAAATTTATGAAACTTGCTATTGCCATATACAAAGAACAAGGGTTAGATTTTGCTTATAAGGTAAAGAAGGCATTTGCAGGAGAAGAAGTTGATACACTTACTGCTTTTAATCGATTAGGAACGATTGCGCCAGTGTTTAAAAAATGGCCTATGCTATAATGGAATAATAAAACATATTTAACCATCTCCAAGAATAAATTAGTATAATTGGAGGTGGTTTTTAGTGTTTATAAATCCATTAAGAAAGAATGCTACAGATAAAACAAAATTATTGAATAGAAAAGCCTATGACCAGATTAATTGGGTTAAGCTAGCTAGGCTATGTAGCTGAATCTTGTCCGTGGCGAAATATCTATCTCATGGGAGCTTTTGAATTAAGATATGGTAAATTGCCTCTTTCAGTTACCACCGTCAGTGATGAAACCCTTGATAATATTCCATTAGAGAATGTATTAAATCTATTTAGTATTAGGATTGATGGTAGAAAGGCTGGCGAGATGGATTTCAAAATCAATTTTACGATTACGGATAGAGAAGAAGAGGCTGCCACAGAGATTAAACGAGGGACACCTTTGCCTAAATATCCAAGATGAAGACATGGGGCATTATTTTTCTATTGATCCAGTATATTGTAAAGAATAGCACTTTATGTACATGTTTTGATAAAGAATGAAAGGGGATATCTATGAGTACTGATCAAACAGCTATACGACCATATCTGACTACTATTTCCTTAGACCCAGAAAATCAAGGCACACCTATTCATTTTTCAAATGACTGGATTACACCAGAACGTCTTTTCTTCCTTAGGAATCATTATCCTTATCCTCCTATCACCCCAGAATCATTTAAACTTGCATTTAGTGGAGTGGTAAGAAAACCAGGCTTTTTTTTCACTATGAACAGCTATTGCAGATGCCTTCCAAAACAATCGTTTTACCTTTAGAGTGCTCGGGAAATAAAAGAAAAGACTTTAAACCACCAACATTCGGTACCCAATGGATGATGGAGCTATAAGCCAAGGAGCATGGACAGGAGTACCCCTTAGACATCTTCTGAAAATTTCTGGCGTTAAAGAGTCAGCTCAAGATGTTGTTTTTGAAGGTCATGATTCTGGAAAAATTGTAGGATTAGAAGGGGAACATTCTTTTGCTAGAAGTATTCCCATAGAAGTAGCGCTTCATCCAGACACACTTATTGCCTATTCCCTTAATGATAAACCGATTACATACAAACATGGCTACCCATTACGATTAATTGTGCCAAAATGGTATGCTATGGCATCTGTTAAATGGTTAAAAAGCATCAGAGTCCTTGATAAGCCCTTTAAAGGCCCTTATCAAGAACTGGATTATCACTACTTCCCATATGAAGATAGTGATGAAGATAAAGTTCCTGTCACAGTCATGAAAGTTAATACGATTATTCAGCAGCCATTACCTCAATCCACATTAGATGTAGGAACATATCCCATATATGGAATTGCATGGACTGGAGAAGGTATCATTGATAAGGTTGAAATTAGTTTTGATAAGGGGCAAAGCTGGCAAAAGTCGAAATTGCGACAAGATCATAGTGAAACCTATTCATGGACCTTTTGGTCTTATATTTGGGAGGCAAATAAGAAAGGAAAGTACACAATTATGGTACGGGCAACAGATAGTACTGGTAGAGAGCAACCTATTGATGTAGAATGGAACAGGCTAGGTTATGGGTACAATGGCGTATCCATTATTAATCTGCAAATTGTTTGAATTCAAGGTTTAAGATATGGGCTTGTTTTTTCCAAGTTATTCATGTATAATAAGTGTGGAAATAAATTTTTCCACTTTTGTTGTGACTTTGTCCTTGTAAATAAACAAAGTCATGGCACAAATTATGAAATTGCATGATAGAGGAGATATGTTTTATGAAAGAGAGCATCCTAAACTAAACGAACTGAATAGTGGTCTTAATTGTATAGCTAACCCATATTAGAGGGTTTGTTTGTGATACGCTTAAGACAAATTAGGAATTACACGGAAGCTAATCTTATAAGACATATAGATTGTGATATCTATAGTTGTTATTTATACCGTGCTATGCACGGTATTTTTATGTAAAAATATGAGTATAAAGATCGTTGGTTTTGTAAGGACCTTTATGCTCGAAACCAAAAAAAATTATAAGAAAGTATATGTAAAGCTATAGGTGGATTCTATTCACCTATAGCTTTTAATTTTATGAAGGAGGAATGTAATATGTTAATTGCAGCGAGAGAATATTTAGATGTGAGCATTGTTGTTATAAGGAGTCAAGGGGATCGTAATTTATTAGAATGATAACGGAGAGTGATAAAAATTATAAATTATATAGAAGAAATCGAGAAGCAAGTATCTATAGATGAAGCATAATAGCCATTGAACAATTTCTTATACAAGTGTATTTTGAGAACCCTATATCCAATAAAGAATTAGCTCGAAAACTATGTTTGCCTATACCGCTTATAACAGCCATAAAAAAGGAATTCATAAAGGTTGGTATCATGAAACAAGATCGTGGGATAACCATGACTGCGAAAGGTTATGACTATGTTGAATGCTATCTTGGGTATGGAGGATTAGATAAGTTATTATATAAGAAGTTACTTGATCAGGCATATGATATAGAGGATGTATTCTCGGAAGAAATACAGATAATGGAAGAATTATTCCATAATAGACCAATAGCGGATATGCGTGTTGATCAAGCACACTGTACTTATATGACAAGCTTAAAAAGAAGTCTATTAGCACTAAAATATAACACGCTCATTCATAAGAAGATACTATGTGTTGGTGACGATGATCTAGTAAGTATCTCCTTAGGTCTATTATTAAAGAAATTATATGGAGGCAATGATCATAGTAAATCTGAGATTCATGTCATAGACATTGATAATAGGTATCTTGACTATATACAAGATGTAGCTGACCAATATGAACTACCTATAACTTGTCATAAAATGAATCTTAGGGAAGCTATGGATCAGAAGCTCATAGGTAACTTCGATAGTTTTTTTTATACGGACCCACCCTATACCATAAACGGCATGAGTTTATTTTTGTCCAGAGGTATAACGAGTCTCAAAAAAAGAAAAGGTCTTCCTATATTTTTTTTCTTTTTGCTCATAAGTCATATGATTATTCTTTTAATATGATGCGTAAGTTCTACGAGATGGGACTCAGTATATGTCGCATTATGCCTAAGTTCAATGTATATGAAGGAGCAAGTATTATAGGTAATATAGGTCAGATTATGGTGCTGAATACCACTTCTTACACCACAACGGATATTAAGGAAGATGAATGTTATGAAGATAACTTGTATACGAGGGAAGTAAGAAGAGGCTCAAGAGAGAAGGTGAGATCTTGAGTAAGAAGTTGAAACTGCAGGGATTTAATAATCTGACCAAAACCTTAGGTATTAATTTATATGATATTTATTATGTTGAGGAAAGGTGCAAAGAAGCATATACAAACTATGTAAATGAAAATTACAGCGCTAATAGGTTAACAGATATTTTGAGAACTGTTACAAGCAGAATTGAAGCAAATGTTTTAAATATCGCTAAACAAGATTATGAACCTCAAGGGGCAAGCGTCAATTTGCTTATATCTGAGGGGGATAGTAGTGATCTATCCGTAGATGAATCCTGTAATGGCGGCATCCTTTTACCGTATCCACAATATCTATTGGGTCACTTGGATAAAAGTCATATAACCGTCCATACTTACCCAGATAACCAACCTCACGGGCATATTTGTTCAGTTAGGACAGACATAGAAGTAAGTACTTGTGGTGAGATATCCGCCATTAATGCACTCAATTATTTAATTGGAATATTTCGTTCCAATGTCATTTCCATTGATTATAGGGTGAGGGGTTTTACAAGGGATATGCACGGTGGCAAGTGCTATCTAGATCATCGTATAAATAGTATACAAGATTTTGTCTCAGAATCTAATGGGCGGCAATATCAAATGTATGATAATAATTTAGCTAGAGAAAATATATTTTATACCAAGATGATTCTGAATAAGCTGGATGTTGAAAGATCTCTATTTCATACGCCCAGGGAAATATGGGGGGAAGAAAAAGAGAGAAGAGTCTTAGAATGCATACGTAAGGAAATGAAGGACATTATAATGGTTAAATAAAATAGAAGGCATCTCAATAATTATGGTTATTGAGATGCCTGTTTTTTTTACTCATTAAATGGGATAACATTAACTAAAACCAACCTTTTCTTAATAAACTGGATGGATTATACACCTATAACTACTAGGGTATCATCCCAATAGCAATGGCTACCATACCCACCAATTGACTACTGGGTAATATTAACATTTAAAAAATCATATAATGCTATAACTCGCATTTATAGGTGATGCATATCAAGAATCTTAATTTGAAAAAAAAGTATATTATAGGACCTAATACGCCTATCGAAACCACAAAGGGGTTAACGCCAAGAGTTTACTTTAATAACTCAGCTACTACCTTAATATTAAAACCTGCAATGAAAAAATTTTATAGCCTTCTTCCTATATACACGTATGTCGACGTGCCTTCTTCTAACTCTGAGCTTATTACAAAAATGTATGAGCAAACCAGAGATGTTATTCTTGAAATGGTTGGTGCTGATCTCAATAAGGACGTTGCCATATTTACAAAAAATTCAACGGAAGCTATGAATGTGTTGGCAGAAGTATTCCTCCAAGATGATCCTGAACAAGTTGTTCTTTCCACAACCATGGAACACCTTGCCAATTATCTTCCTTATAAAGCAAGGATGCAAACTGAACTCATTACAATTGGTGAAAATGGAAATATAGACTTGGAAGATTACATATTGAAACTAGAAAAATATCAGGGTAAAGTTAAACTCGTTGCTGTGACAGGTGCCTCAAATATAACAGGAGTAGTTCCTAAGTACTATGAGATGGCTAGACTAGCTCATCAATATGGGGCAAAGATATTTGTTGATATTGTTCAAGTGATTCAGCATTTGCCATTTACAATGAAACCTCATAGTAATGAAGAGCATATTGATTTTGTGGCTTTTAGCGCCCATAAAGCTTATTCAGGATTAGATGGTGGTGCTCTAATTGGACCTTATGATTTTCTAGAAAAATATCTGCCACTAGATTTTGGTTCAGGTATCACCAAATTTATTGATAGTTCTAGAATCATATATGCTGATCCTCCCAAAAAATACGAAACAGGATATCCTGATGTGCTAGGTGTTATAACCATGAGCGTAGCACTTCAATTCCTTATGAAAGTGGGGCTAAATAACATTGCTAAGTATGAAAGAAGACTTTATAAATATTTGTTATATAGGATGCAAGAGGTTCCTGGCATAACAATATACGATAATAATTCTCCTTTTGTACGTATCCCCTATATATCTTTTACATTAGAAGGCATTGGTTTTTCAACGGTTGCTCGTAAACTAGGATTAGACCATGGTATTGAAATCGGAAATGGTAAATTAGGAGCTGATTTGTATGTGCAGTTTTTTTTATTGGGGTTATCCAATAAAGAGGCTTATGAACGCTATCGAAGCGGTAAGGGATATGGCGTTAATCGCGTGAGTTTGGGTATGTATAATACCTTTGAGGAAATTGATATATTTATAGATGCACTGAAAAAAAATAGCATGGCGCTAGTTTACAGGACTATAAGACAACACTGCTATCTAATCGTGTAAAATCATATTGTAGAGATTTGTATTTAAAGACACCTTCCGAATAATCTTCGGAGGTGTTAGTCTGTACGGGTATTTATTATTTATCATTGATCATTTTGAATAATGTCTTGTTATTGTATTAATCACATCAATCAACATAGTCATTTCATTATTACTAAGATCTTTAACATCAACAAAGACCTGTTTTAGTCTTGCATCTTGAGAAATGTCTAATGAATCTGAAAGTAAATAATCAGTACTGATGTCAAGAACAGAAGCAATTTTAACAAGTGTAGCGATACTTAGTTTTTTATCTCCTCTCTCAATAATGCCTATGTAAGATGAAGAGATGCCACATTTTTCAGCAAGTTTTTCTTGGGTTAATTCTTTTTTTTAGACGTTGTTCTCTAACTTTACTACCTAGTTGTACATAATCCATTGCCATCAACTCCTTATATATACTTTACAGATTATTGGATTTAGAATGAATAACCCTTAATGAAGCAATAAAAAAAAAGATCTGCTTCTTTAATAATGATTCATAATCACCCAAGTGGACATGCACAACCAAGTTTGAAAGATGCTTGTATGACGAAGCGTTTCATAGAGGCTGGCGAGATCATTGGCATTAAAGTTCTAGATCATTTAATCATTGGTGAAAGTTACTATTCTTTTAAAGAAAATGGGTTAGTATAATATTTTACTTGACATGGGTTAATTAATGTACTAAAATTATAAAAAAAAGTACAAAAGGTGAGATTATGGATAAACTAGAACAACGATCGCTTAATAAAAGAAGAAAAATACTTAATAGTGCTATATGCTTATTTAAAAATCATACGATAAAAAAAGTAACAATGGATGATATAGCTATGCAAGCAAATGTTTCAAAAGTAACGATTTATAAGTACTTTGGTGATAAGGAATCTTTTTATGAATCCATTGGTGAGACAATCTTTGATAGGTTTTATAACAGAATAGAAAACTATCATCATGAGAAAGAACCGTTGACACAAAGAATGATTAATTGTACGTACATATTAATTGATTTTATTACATCGGGAAATTTATCGTTATGTCTGGAATTAAGCAAATTAAATGAAAATGTAAAAAAAAGAGCACGAGATGTTTAGTGAAAAAAAATTAAAAAAAATATTAATCAGTCAAATTAAAGAAGGAAAAAAAATTAAATTTAGTACGGTGTGATTTAAGTGATGAAGTTATATATTACTATATTGATATGGGATTAAATTATTTCCAATCCAATTTAGAATATAGGCATAAAATAACGACTGATCTAACATTTAGCAAAGAGTTTATGGCGTTTATTTGGAGTAATATTTTTATCGATTATACAGATTTTGAAGTGATTGAATAATGATACAAAAGTGAGGGCGAAGGAATGGATATGAGTAAAAAAAATTCACTTGTCATAAAAAATGTAAATTTAATAACCATGGTAGGGAATAAAATCAATAAAAATAAAACAGTCATTATGAAGGAGGGCATCATTAGAAGTATTAGAAATGAGAATACTGATTTAACAGAATACAAAAATGTAATCGATGGAAAAGGGAAGTATCTTATGCCCGGATTAATTAATATGCATACACACTTAGGGGATAATGAAGATGATTTAATATTGTATCTTGTAAATGGTGTAACCACAATACGAAATATGTGGGGATATGAAGGATTTAAACTAAAGCATTGGTTATTTGGAATTAGAGTATTTAATCACATAGAGTTAAAAAAGAAAAATTAATAACGGTGATTTAATGGGACCTAGAATATTCACAGCTGGACCACTTTTAGATGGTGAAAAACCCTTTTTACCCAAATTTATGCCTCTTTATAGTTTGAAAAACTCAGATAAAGTTGAAGAAGTTATCAAGGAACAAGTAGCTAAAGGATATGATTTTATTAAAATATATCATATGCTTTCAAAGCAGAATTTTCAAGATATTATGAAGGTGGCAGAAAAATATAATATACCCGTAGCTGGACATGTACCAGATGAAGTGGGGATTAAGAACGTTTTAGAGTCAAGCGTTAAATCCATTGAACATTTATATGGTTTTATTAACCCATATCATCCAGAGTCTAATGTAAAAGAAGATGACATTCAAGCCCTTGCAAGTCTTGCAGCTAAGACAGGAACTTGGAATTGTCCAACCCTAGTAGCGCATGAACGTTTGGCTAATGTTAGACGACAGGAAGATTTTGAAAATGAATATCAGATGAACTATGTGTCAAAAAGAAATAAAAAAGCAATGAGATTTTTAATGAAAAGAGCAAATGAGCTTTATGTGAAAAAGAATGTTAAAGGAAATCATGAATATATGGATAAACTTTTTTTTCATGTTATTCAAGGGCTAAAGAAAGAAGGAGCAGGTATTCTTCTTGGTACGGATAAAGCTGTTCCCTATGTAGTGGCAGGTTTTTTCTGAACACCATGAAATGAAATTATTAACGAATGCTGGATTAAGCAATTATGAGGTTATTCAGGCAGCAACCATAAATGCTGCAAAGTGCTTAAATCAAGATAGGGAAATTGGAACCATAGAAATTGGCAAGAAAGCAGATTTGATATTAATGAATGATAACCCACTATATGACATCAGTACAATATTCAATCACATGGGCGTTATCAAAAATGGGGTTTTCTATTCTAGAGAAACCTGTGATGCACTCTTAAAAGGTATTAAATCAGCCTAGTAGTTATTCTGCTACTAGCTGGTAATTTTTAGTATTCTACACGTTGAACCTAAACAACATAACATCGCCATCTTGAACAACATATTCCTTACCTTCAACACCAACTAACCCTTTTTTTTCTTTGGCAGCTGTATAGGTGCCTGATGCGATGAGGTCTTCGTATTTAACAACTTCAGCACGGATAAATCCTTTTTCAAAATCTGTATGAATTTTACCTGCTGCACCTGGTGCTTTGGTTCCTTTGGTAATGGTCCAAGCTCTTGTTTCTTTTGGGCCAGCAGTTAAATAACTAATTAAACCTAGAAGGCTGTAACTAGCACGGATAAGTTTCTCAAGACCTGCATCTGTAATGCCAAGATCTTCTAAGAACATAGCACGTTCATCTTCATCAAGTTCTGAGATTTCTTCTTCAATCTTAGCGCAGACAACAAAGGCTTCTGATTTTTCTTCTTTGGCTAAAGTTCTTACAGATTGTACAAGGTCATTGCTAGCACCATCATCTTCAAGGTCTTCCTCTGTTACGTTAGTAGCATAGATGACTGGCTTATATGTAAGCAAGTTAAGAGATTGGACAAATCGCTCATCTTCTACAGTATGCCATTCTAGGGCTCTGGCAGGGGTGCCTTCCTCCAATGTATCTTTTAATCGTTTGAGAATAACTAATTCTGCTGCTAAGGATTTGTCACCCTTTAAGGATTTTGTTGTCTTAGATATACGACGCTCAAGTATCTCCACATCAGAGAATATAAGCTCAAGATTAATCGTTTCAACATCACGAAGAGGGTCTACTGAACCGTCTACATGAACCACATTACCATCTTCAAAGCAACGCACAACGTGAACGATAGCGTCTACTTCACGAATGTTGGATAAGAACTTGTTACCAAGTCCTTCTCCCTTACTAGCGCCTTTTACAAGTCCTGCAATATCAACGAACTCAATGGCTGCTGGTAAGATTTTTTCAGAATTATAGATGGCTGCTAATTTTTCAAGGCGTGAATCAGGTACTGTTACAATACCAATATTTGGATCGATGGTACAGAATGGATAATTGGCTGATTCTGCTCCTGCTTTTGTTAATGAATTAAATAAGGTACTTTTACCTACATTTGGTAATCCTACTATTCCTAGCTTCATATGTTGTCTTCCTTCCTATTTAAATAAGAGATGATGCGATCTATGTTATTCTCTTATATCTTACATATTGGTTATTCCACAAAAAGTAGTTTAGTATGATTTTTTACTACAAGATACAATTGTCAACGTTTCATGGACAACTGTATCTTGTAGTAAATTTAGTCATTCTTACTTTTTGTGGAATAACCACATTTTATAAATCTCTTCACACTGCTGTTATTATAAATTTTTTTTAGGTAGTGTTGTCAACAAAAACTTATGTTTTATAAGAAAAGAGCTGCCAACTTGTAATGTTAGACAGCCCTCGTGTACCGATTATCTTTTGCTCATGACTTTACCAATCAGCCAACCTTGCATAAAACATGCTAAAGCAATGATTAAAGTTGTTTTCTTAATATCAAATTCTAGTAAACTCATTTCTTCTGAATCTTTGGGTTTATGCTTTTCGCCTACGCGATGATGTGGACGGCGATGTGTAGCTCTATTCATATTAATATTCCTCCTTGATCATACAAGTTACCTTGTGTCTACGAACCATTCACTTGCTTATAATAGTATGACACAAACTAATTAAAAATAATCAATAACTCTATATTAAATGAAAGGTTCATATGGCTTATAGCGAATATTAATATAGCTAATTGAGCAATGAATAGATGCATAATGCTTTATTACAAAAACAGATAGCAAGTACAAGATTGACCAATAAACTCACTAAAATGTTGGTTTTGTCATGTTATCTTGCGGCAATTAGTGAAGATGTCAGAATCACTAGAATGCGCATTCTACAGCATCCTGTCTATATATGTCGTATAAAAAAAATGTTATGATAAATGTAGGCGAAAAGTTTGCATTTTATAAGAATATACTATATTATATTTGTAATATGATTATTTATGGAGGAATGAAAATGAACGTAGCACCAGACATCATGTTTCCAAGCTTAGGTATAGAAATCAAAAATATAAGTCCAGTTGCATTTAGCATATTTGGATTAGAAGTATATTGGTATGGTTTAATTATCGGACTTGGAATAATAGCAGGATTATTTATAGCAAGACATTTAGCAAAGAAAGTAGGCATTGACGAGAACTTATACCCTGATTTTTTAATCTATGCGCTAATCGTTTCAGTTGCATTTGCAAGGTTATACTATGTTATCTTTTCTTGGGACGAGTATAAGAACGATTTACTGAAGATATTTGCATTCAGGGAAGGCGGACTTGCCATCTACGGAGCAGTAATTGGAGCAGTCATTACTCTGATCATATTTTCTAAGTTTAAGAAAGTTGATTTCTGGAATTTTGCAGATTCAGCAGCACCAGGCTTAATACTAGGTCAAAGTATTGGCAGATGGGGGAATTTCATTAACATGGAAGCTTTTGGTGGATATACAGAGAATCCATTAGCCATGATGTTAAAGCGATCAGAAGCCAAATACGTACCAGCACAAGTATTAGAGAAGATTAAAACGGTTAGTGGGGTAGAGTACATACAAGTACACCCAACATTCTTATATGAATCTTTATGGAATCTAGCTGTTCTTATTCTTTTGCTTATTTATTTTAAGCATCGAAAATTTAAAGGGGAAATTTTCGCGTTATACTTATTTGGTTATGGTTTAGGTAGAGTCTGGATTGAAGGTCTTCGTACGGACCAGCTGATTATAGGAACCACTGGCATTCCAGTATCACAACTACTAGCAGGCATACTTATAGTTGTATCATTAGTGTATATCATAATCATGAGGAGGAAATGTACTAGATAACGAATGCATGCATCATAGAGAAAGAAAGCTAATAGCTAAGGGGAATGAGATATGCAGAATTACAATATCGAAAAGCTAAGGAAAATTCTTGATGAATTAATTGCTTGCAAAGCTGATCAACAAGAAATATATAAAGTAAGTGTAGAACTTGACAAATTGATCGAAGGGTATTATGTTGAAGCAAATATAGGTGAAAAACAATATCTGTAATACTACTACCATAAGAATCTTGAATAAAAGTTCTATTGATAGCTACTATAGGTCTTAATGCTTACAAAGTTATCGAAGCGTAAGCGTTAATGACTATATGTTTAAAGAATATATAAATACTATGGGACTAATGAGAAAAATATTGTTACAATTGAACAAAAAAGAGGGGTAATATCTTTGGTTTTTTTGTTAAAGCATTCGTTGACATGATTAGGAAATAATGAAAATAAGTAATAATGCATAAAATAGTGGATTTAAGTTATATATAATAACAGATTAATACAATTAATCTGTTATTTTTTTTTGTCTAAATACTTGAATAATTTACTCAGATATACTAAAATATGGGTATGGGTGGTAAAAAGTGGTAGATAGTGGAGGAAAGTGGTAGATTTCCAAAACACCCTAGAAGTGCAGGTGAAGGCTTATGTTTATAGGTGAATATAAACATTCAATTGATGATAAAGGACGATTAATTGTGCCTGCAAAATTCAGGTCTCTACTTGGTGAGGCTTTTTTATATAACAAAAGGATTTGATCAGTGTATTTTTGTCTATACAGAAGATGAATGGAATAAATTCATTGAAAAGCTGAATAATAATCCTATGAAGAAAAAGGATGCAAGAAGGATTCAACGTTTTTTTTATTGCATCAGCTACCGAATGTACTTTGGACAAGCAGGGTAGAATACTAATTCCGTCTCATCTAAGAGACTATTCAGAGCTTGAAAAAGAAGTGATACTTATAGGTGTATCCAATCGTGTAGAGATATGGTCCAAAGAAAATTGGGAAGCGTACAATGAAGATGATGATTTAGATATTAGTGATTTAGCAGAAGATATGGAAGATCTTGATATATAGAAATGTTTTTACAAGATTCATAGAAAAGAGGGATTAATATGGCATTTGAACACAAATCAGTACTTTTGGATGAATGTATAGAAGGACTAAATATAAAACCAAACGGTATCTATATTGACGGAACCCTTGGTGGAGCGGGACATTCCTATGAGATATGCAAACATCTGGGAAAAGATGGTTTGCTGATTGGAATCGATCAAGATGAAAATGCCATTGAAGCTAGCTCAAAACACTTAGAGCCATTTATAAATATTGTTAAAATACATCGTGCTAATTTTTTCAGAGTTTGAACAGGTATTAGCATTAGAAGATATAGAGAAGGTAGATGGTATTTTATTAGATCTTGGCGTATCATCTCATCAGTTAGATACAGCTGAACGAGGATTCTCGTATATGCAAGATGCACCACTGGATATGCGTATGGATAGAAGGCAAGATAAAACAGCCGCTGATATTGTAAATACTTATAGTTCTGAAGCACTCTTCAAAGTCATTCGAACCTATGGTGAAGAGAAATGGGCATCAAGAATTGTTAAGAACATTATAGAAGCAAGGGAAGAAGAACCTATTAAAACAACATATGACCTTGTTGATATTATAAGAAAATCAATACCCAAAAAAGTAGCAGCAAAAGGTGGACATCCAGCGAAACGAACGTTTCAAGCTATACGGATTGAATTGAATGGAGAATTAACAGTTATCAAAGACACATTGGATGACATGGTAGAGCGACTTAATGATGGAGGAAGACTTTGCGTTATTACATTCCATTCCCTAGAAGATAGAATAGTGAAGAATATCTTTAAAACCCATCAGAACCCTTGTACGTGCCCTCCTGATTTTCCTATTTGCGTATGCAATAAGAAACCGAAGGGTAAAATGATAACAAGAAAACCAATAATAGCTACCCAGCAAGAACTTGACAATAATTCGCGCTCAAAAAGTGCAAAGTTAAGAATATTTGAAAAGAATGAGGGGGATGTCAATGAGTGATGAATATCGTAGGAGTAACCAATTGTATATTGTCGGAAGTAATGCTACCAAATTAAACACGTATACAGACACTGAAACAACAAGAGAAGAACAAGTTGTTAAAAAAGTAAATCCACGTCAAGTAAGACGTCAATACAAGTATAAAATGAAACTTGCCTGCTTACTTGTTGTAACCATGATGATGTGCATTGTTATGGTGAAAACACAATTAACTGTAGCGGAAAGAAGTAATAACATTGTTGAATTACAAAAAGAATTAAATAGCTTAAGAAAGAACAATAGCTTGATTGCAGAAAATATAAGTAATAATATTAAGTTGGAATCAGTGTATGAGATAGCTACGACTAAACTTGGGATGGTGATGCCAAGTCAGAATCAAATTAGTAGTATAAATGTGGAAGAAGGTAGCTATACACAACAGCTTGCCGATGTTGATGCACCAGCGAAAGAAGAAGCAGGCATAAGCAATATTCTTGGCTTTATTTTGTCAAATTAAGGTGATGAGTGATGGAGAATAGAAAATTTTTTACATATCCCATGAAAAGGAAGTTGGTTTTCCTTTTCTTTGTTTTTTATATGTGGCCTTGCCTTTCTTACAGTACGAATTTATTCCATTGTAATAAGTGAAGGGGCTAAATATGAAAAAACGCGTACTGAGTCAACAAGTTAATAATCGTATCAGGTATAATCAGTTGATTGACCTAAAAGAGGGACAATCTTTGATCGCAATGGTCGGGTTTTTGCAGAGAGCAAAAAGGTGTATCATATTATATTTGACCCAGGCGTATTATCACGTTGCAAAGAAAAAGATGTAGATGAAACCATTAATTTTTTAGTGGATGATTTTGGTCTTGTGAAGTCGGAATTAGAAGATTTAGTAGCAAATAAAAGTTATAGTAACTATGAATTAGTAGCTAAGAATCTTGACTATAATGATATTGAGAAAGAGTACCAAGCTATCAAAAATCGCTCATATAAAGGCGTGTATCTTCAAGAGGTATATGATCGCCACTATCCCAATGATAATATGCTATCAGATGTACTTGGTTTTGTTAATAAGAATAACCAAGCTTTCTGGGGGGTAGAACAGACCTATGATGAAGCTTTAAAGGGTGAAGAAGGTAGAGAATTTGGTGTTATTAATGAAGGGCATTATATTCGTAATAATTATATGGAACCTAAAAACGGTAATGATGTTGTACTGACAATCGATCAAACCCTACAATATTATGTAGAGGAAGCCATAAAAGATAACTTAGAGACTGCACCTAAGAATGTATATGCTATAGCAACAAACCCACAAAATGGTGAGGTACTAGCTATGGCAAGTTACCCTAATTTTAACTTAAATGATCCATATAATTTAGATCCATTTTTAACAAAAGAAGAAATAGATAGTATGACAACAGATCAACAGACTAAATTTCGAGAACATTTGTGGGGGAATTTTAATATCAGTGGTACATATGAGCCTGGGTCAACATTTAAGCCATTTGTAATGGCTATGGCTATAGAGGAGAAGAAGATTTCTCTGAACACCAAATACATGTGTAAAGGTGCTAAGCAGGTTGGAAAATGGCGTATTGCTTGTTGGGAGAGTCGTGGACATGGTGAGCAGACGTGGGTTGAAGCATTAGAAAATTCATGTAATGTTGCTTTAATGGATATTGGTGCTGCCATTGGTGGAGAAGTCTTTGAGAAGTATATGCGCTTATTTGGATTCACAGAGCGTACGAATATTGATCTTATTGGTGAAGAGGCACCACAGATGCACCAAGAAGGGAGTATGGGACCCGCTGAACTAGCAACATCATCTTTTGGTCAATCTTTTAACATAACACCTATACAGTTAATAAGTACCTTTGGTTCCTTGATTAATGGAGGATACCTCTATGAACCTCATATCGTAAAGAAGATTGTTAATCCAAATGGGAATGTGGTCTCAGCAACAACTAGTCGACAAGTAAGACAACCTATATCGGAAGAAACTGCACAGATGATAAAAGAAGCCTTACGTTCTGTTGTGGAGAATGGAACAGGTAAAGGTGTTCAGATAGCAGGGTATGATATTGGTGGTAAATCAGGTACAGCTGAGAAATTACCTCGAGATGCTGAAAAGCATATGGTTTCATTCATGGCATTTGCTCCAGTTGATAATCCTGAATTATTGTTATTGGTCGTTGTGGATGAACCTGATGTGAAAAAACCAAGAAGTGTCTATGCACAGAAGATCGTAAAGCAAATCATGGAGAAAGCACTACCTTATATGAACATATACCCAAGAACTGGAGAAACTGTGGAACCTTTGATTTTTGAACTAGATGGTGAAGCTACACAAGGTGAAGCACTAGAAGGTGAAGAGGGAAATGAGTCAGATAACATGAATAACAACGATAATAGCAATGTTAATGGGGATAATAATACCAATGATGAAACATCAGAAGAAGGCAGTGATTCACCTTCGGGTGAATAGCTAATATGCGTGTATGGGCTATACTATGATGCTAGAACTTGGATGTAGTTACTAAAGGGGTTATAAGAATAATATATTCTTATAATCTTTCCTTTTATATTTGTTGACATCTAAGATGAAATATTAAGTTTCCTTTAAATTAAGCATAACATTCATGGAAATTCAATAGAATTATATAAAAGTATGTATAGGGTGAATGTATGTTTAGACCAAAAACACATAATAGAAAAAGAACTTTTTTTTATATGTGCAGTTTATGGTATATTGCTATTTTTGTTAATCTTTCGAGTTGGTTATATCATGATTATTCAGGCAGATTTTCTTCAAGAAAAAGCGGAAGACCTTCATAATAGAGAGCGTGTAATCAAGGCTGAAAGAGGAAATATTCTTGATCGCAATGGTATACCAATGGCAGTTAATAAATCCGTAACGTGTGTATCTATTATTCATAATCAGATTACTGAAAAAAGAAAAGGTCATTAGTGTATTATGCGAAGAGTTAGAGTTGGATCGTGCTTATGTGGAGAAAAAGGTTAATAATCGAGTAGCCCTTGAACGGATCAAAACCAATGTAGATAAAGAAGTCGCTGACAAAATACGTGCTTTTGATCTAGATGGTGTGGTCATCGATGAAGATTATAAAAGAATCTATCCTTTTTCGAATCTAGCTTCACATGTCATTGGTTTTGTTGGAAAAGATAATCAAGGAATTATTGGATTAGAGGTTAAGTATGATAAATATCTAAAAGGCGAAGTGGGTAAGATATTAACCCAAACAAATGCAAAAGGCATCGAATTAGAAAATATTGCCGAAAGTCGAAAAGAGCCTGTGCCAGGTTATCATCTGGTAACTAGTATGGATGTGAACATTCAAAAATATGCCGAACAGGCCCTTGAGAAAGTGCTCATTTCCAAGAATGCTAAGAGAGGTTCTATTATTGTAATGAATCCACAAAATGGTGAAATATATGCTATGGCAAATAAGCCTGATTTTGATTTGAATGACCCCTTTAACTTGGGTGATCTTAAAACAAACAATAGCGAAGAAAATCAAAAGTTATTGAATGGGATATGGCGTAACTATTGCATTAATGATACTTATGAACCAGGATCTACTTTTAAAGTTGTTACAGCATCAGCTGGGCTTGAAGAAAAGGTTGTAGAACTTGATGACAGTTTTTTTTGCCCGGGTTATAGTATTGTTGCTGACAGACGCATTAGGTGTCACAAAGCAGGTGGCCATGGTTCAGAAAATTTTATTGAAGGGGTTCAGAACTCATGTAACCCTGTGTTTATGGCTATTGCTGAACGACTTGGTGTTAATAATTTTCTTAAGTATTTTGAACAGTTCGGTTTGATGACTAAGACTGGCATTGATCTCCCAGGAGAGGCTGTCAGCATTATGCATAAAAAAGATAAAATAGGTCCTGTGGAGCTTGCAACCATGTCATTTGGTCAATCTTTTCAGATTACACCACTCCAACTTATACGAGCAGGTTCGTCAGTTGTTAATGGTGGAAAGCTTATAACACCGCATTTTGGTGTTGAAGTATTAAACCAAGATGGTGATATTGAAGAAGAGCTTACTTATGACAGTTCCAAAAGAGCTATTAGCGAAGCGACATCTGAAACAATGGCACAGATATTAGAGAGTGTTGTTTCAGAAGGTACTGGTAGAAGGTGTTATGTGCCAGGTTATAGAGTAGGGGGAAAAACAGCTACATCGGAGAAACTTCCAAGAAGTAGTAATAAATATATATCATCCTTTTTAGGTTTTGCTCCAGCAGATAATCCAAGTGTTATTGCGTTGGTATTAATCGATGAACCTGTTGGTATATATTATGGTGGTACAGTAGCAGCCCCAGTTATTCGAGAAGTTTATGAAAACATCTTGCCATATATGGGTATTAATCCTAAGTATGAACAAAGGGATTTTGATGAATTTAAAATCGGTGAGATAACGATTCCTAACTTAGTTGGATTAAGCACAGATGAAGCGAATAAATTACTAAAAGAATTGGAACTAGAAATAGTCTCTCTAGGCGAGGGCGAGACGATTATTGAGCAATTTCCTCTTCCAGATGATAAGGTAAATAGAGGGAGTAAATTAATCCTCTTTGCAGATTAGAAAAATTATGGTAATATTAACATGGAAAATTATTGTTTGGAGGAGATGTACGTGAAATTACAGGGATTACTGAAAAATGTTAACTATGAAGTATTACAAGGGACAGATAATATTAATATTTCAAATATACAATATGATTCTAGAAAAGTGACTGACGGTAGTTTATTCGTTTGTGTCGTAGGATTTAACGTAAATGGGCATAGCTATGCTTCCAGCGCTGTTGTTAATGGTGCAAAAGCACTTTTGGTTGAAGAAGAAGTTGAAGGTATTAATGAGCAAATAACCGTTGTCAAAGTAAAAAATACAAGGAAAATCATTGCAACCATTGCAGATCGATATTATAATCACCCATCTGATAAGTTTCGTCTAATCGGGGTGACAGGAACCAATGGCAAAACGTCGACTACTTATTTAACAAAGAGTATATTAGAGGTTTATGGTAAGAAAACGGGTATCATTGGTACCATTGAAAATAGAATTGGTAATGACATACTAAAGGCTAATCGAACCACACCAGAGTCACTAGACTTACAAGAACTTTTTTATAATATGGTTCAGAAAAATGTCAATGATGTTGTGATGGAAGTTTCATCTCATTCTCTTGATTTGCACCGTGTTGATGCATGTCGATTTGATGTGGGTGTTTATACGAACCTAACCCTTGATCATCTTGATTTTCATAAAACAATGGAAAATTATCGAGATGCCAAGTTAAAGTTATTCAAAATGTGTGATACAGGAGTCATTAATTTAGATGATGCTTATGCTTCCTATATGATTGAAAATAGCAGCTGTAAGATGTATCTTACATACGGTATTGATAATGAAGAAGCAGACCTTAATGCTGTAGATTTGAAAATGGACTTAGGTGGCGCTTCTTTTAAGATGACTTATCAAGGTGTGAATCATACTATAAAATTGGCTACACCAGGCAAATTCAGCGTTTATAATGCCCTTGCAGCTATGGGAGGGTGTCTTGCTCTGTCTATACCCATGGATACGATCATTGAAGGCTTAGAAAACAATAAAGGCATTCGAGGACGTTTTCAATCTTTTGCAAGTGAAAAAGGTTACAATGTTATCGTCGATTATGCTCATGCACCTGATGGGCTCTTAAATGTGTTGAAATCTATGAAAGAGTTTGCAAAAGGACGGATAATAACAGTATTCGGTTGTGGTGGTGACCGTGATAGAAGTAAAAGGCCTGTTATGGGTGAAATTGCTGGTACCCACTCGGATTACTGTGTGATTACTTCAGATAATCCTAGATCAGAAGACCCTATTAGCATTGTAAAAGAGGTAGAATCAGGTGTTAAGCAAACGGACTGCGCCTACGAGGTTGTAGTAGACCGTTTAAAAGGTATACATGCAGCTCTTGATATGGCTAGAGAAAATGATCTCGTATTGATTGCTGGTAAAGGACACGAAGATTATCAGATCCTAAGAAATGAGACAATTCATTTTGATGATGCAGAGGTTGTTAAAGACTACTTTGCAACTGAGAAAGCATAGGTTATATGCCTTGTAGATGACGTGTTTTAGTCTACCAGTTTGTAGAAAGGAAATGATTATTTCATGAAACAATTTAACATAGAGGCATTAACTAAGGCTGTTAATGGAAATTTAATACACCAAGAAGTCTTAAGTGGAAATATGCAAATAAACAATGTCTCCATTGATTCAAGAGCCATTGATGAGCATGATATCTTCATACCCATTGCTGGAGAAAATTTTGATGGACATGATTTTATCCATTTGGCATATGAAAAAGGTGCATGTCTTTCATTTACTGAAGATAGGATGAAGATTCCAGAAGATAGATGTGCGATTCATGTGAAGGATACAAAGCAGGCACTAAAAGATTTTGCCATGTACTATTTATCATTGTTTGATATTCCTGTCATAGCTATAACGGGTAGTGTAGGTAAAACAAGCTGTAAAGAAATGGTTGCTGCTGTATTAAGCACGAAGTTTCTTGTGCACAAAACCAGTGGTAATTTTAATAACGAAATAGGTTTGCCATTAACCATATTTAAACTAGAGAATCATCATCAATGTGTTGTTCTAGAGATGGGTATGAATCATTATGGTGAGTTACATCGTTTAAGTGAAATTGCAAAGCCTGATATAGCTGTTATCACCAATATTGGTGAAGCACATATTGAGCACTTTGGATCGAAAGATGGTATCTTAAAGGCCAAGAGTGAAATTCTAGATTTTCTTAAAGCGGATGGGCTAGCTATTCTGAATGGTGATGATCCTTATCTAAGAAAGTTGATGGATACAATCAGTTATAAGACGGTAAGTTTTGGCTTTAATAAACAGAATGATTATCATATTAAGGACTATCGTGTACTTGGTTGGGAAGGGATTCATGCTCATATAACATCAAGGGAAGAGCGATATGCTATTAGAATGAATTCTTTAGGTAAACATATGCTTTATAATGTTATACCGGGTATCATAATTGGGCATTATCTTGGTATGGATGTCTCACAAATTGAAGATGGTGTAACAAAGTATAAACCAGCTAAGATGCGTATGAATAAACTATTATTAAATAAAGGTATCGTTGTGATTAATGACGCATACAATGCTAGTGTTGATTCTATGCAATCAGCTATAGAAACATTAGCTGACCTAGACACTGACGGTAGAAAAGTCGCCATCTTAGGCGATATGTTTGAGATGGGCGAGCATGCAAGAGTTGCTCATGAACAAGTGGGTGAAATTGCATCAAAGCATGATTTAGACCTATTAGTGTGTGTTGGAAAGGATGCGAAATACATCTATGAGAGTGGTTTGGCACATGGTATAGATACCCTTAGAATGCGTTATTATCCATCAAAGGAGAACTTGATGAATGATCTTGATGATGTCCTAAAAGAAAAAGATACAATTATTGTAAAAGCCTCTAGAGGCATGTATCTAGAGAATGTGATTGAAGCAATTAAGGAAGCTACAAATGTTAAATAAATTAAGAGGTGGAACTTATGACAAATACATCTACATCCTTTATTATACCTGTTCTTATATCGTTTTTTTATTAGTGTGGTCTTATGTCCGGTGGTCATACCCTTTTTGACGAGACTTAAATTTGGTCAATTTGTAAGAGATGATGGACCAAGGTCTCACTTGAAAAAAGCTGGCACACCTACTATGGGTGGTGTTGTCATTCTTGCCGGAATGCTACTAACATCCCTTATCTATGTAGGAACGAATTCGGATATTATACCCATACTATTTATTACGGTTGGATTTGGTATTATTGGATTTTTAGATGATTTTATAAAAGTAGTTATGAAAAGATCATTAGGCTTAAAAGCATATCAGAAGATTATAGCTCAACTAGTTATAACGGGTATGTATTGCTACTATCTGTTTGGATACATGAAGTTTACAACAGAGATATATATCCCATTTTCTAACGGTTATGTTTTTGACCTAGGATGGTTATATATTCCACTTGTATTCATTATTATGATTGGAACAGTTAACAGTGTTAATCTAACAGATGGACTAGATGGTTTAGCTTCAGGTGTGACAGTGCTTGTAGCAACATTCTTTTCCGTTGTGAGCATAGGTATTAATAGTAACATAACACCTATAACTTGTGCTGCCGTAGGTAGTTTACTGGGCTTTTTATTATTTAATACTTATCCTGCCCGAGTTTTTTTTATGGGTGATACAGGGTCATTGGCTCTCGGTGGCTTTGTTGCAGCTACAGCCATTTATCTAAAAATGCCTATTTTCTTATTAATTGTTGGGTTAATTTATGTTATTGAAACCGTATCGGTTATGATTCAAGTTATCTACTACAAAGCTACTAAAAAACGCTTCTTTAAGATGGCACCTATTCATCATCATTTTGAGCTATCTGGTTGGAATGAAACAAAGGTTGTCGTTGTATTTTGTATTACAACAGCAATTCTATGTTTGGTAGGTTTATTAGCTTTTAATGGATTTTTTTTAGAGGAGTGCTTATATGGAGCTAAAAGATAAAAAAAATATATTGGTTATTGGTATGGCACGAAGTGGTATTAGTGCCGCCAAGTTATGTATGAAAAAAGCAAAGTAATGTGACGTTGTATGATGGCAAAAACAAGGAACAACTAGAAGATAGTATTCAGTTATTTGGTGAAGAGAAGCCCATGTTCGCTTTTGGTCCATTTAATCATCGTTTGCTTGAAGAGACAGAGCTCATTATTATGAGCCAGGGGTGCCTCTTAATCTTCCATTTATTAAAAAAGCTGAGGATATGAGGATACCTATATGGAGTGAAATTGAATTAGCTTATCGTATGTGTAAAGCGCCAATAATAGCTATTACAGGTACCAATGGTAAGACCACAACCACTACATTAGTGGGAGAAATAATGAAGGCTTACAGTGAAGATACATTTGTTGTAGGTAACATTGGCATTCCTTTTACAGAAGTGGTTGACCAGATGGAAGAAGGTAGTCAGGTTGTAGCTGAGATAAGTAGTTTTCAACTTGAAACCATTCAAGATTTTTCGCCAACAGTGAGTGCTATACTTAATGTGACACCTGATCATCTTAATCGACATAAAACAATGGAAAATTACGTGGATGCTAAGTTAAGAATTACAGAAAATCAAAGTCACAGGGATTATTGTGTACTGAATTTTGATAATGACATATGTCGGTCATTGGCAGATAGGGTTCCTTGTCAAGTGATCTTCTTTAGCAAAAAAGCCTATGAAAGAAAAGGGTGTTTACATAAGAGAAAACTGGGTGTGTACGAACCTGTTTAGCGAAGAAAAAAAAGGCTTATGCATACAGATGACTTAGGGGAACATCATGTTGAAAATATGATGGCAGCCATAGCTATTACCATATGCCATGATATACCCTTAGGTATTATACTTGGTGCAATTAAGGCATTTAAAGGCGTGGCTCATCGCTTAGAGTATGTAGAAACAATAGATGGTGTGCGTTATTTCAATGACTCCAAAGCAACAAATGAAGACGCAGCAATAAATGGTATAATGTCCATGAAGGCTACAACCGTATTGATTGCTGGTGGCATGGATAAAGGAAGTTCGTTTGATAATTGGATCACGTCTTTTGATGGAAAAGTGAGAGCCCTTGTTGTCTTTGGTGAAACGGCTTCCATTATTGAAGAAACAGCTAAGAAGTACGACTTTAACCATGTGTACCAGGTTGGGAACTTACAAGAAGCTGTTCTGAAGGCTTCACAACTTGCAGTTTGTGGTGACAATGTTTTATTATCACCAGCATGTGCAAGTTGGGATATGTTTAGAGATTATGAACAAAGAGGCGATATGTTTAAGGATTATGTCCATGGATTAACAATAATGCATGGGTAAAAGAAATAATGTTGATGGAGTGAATCGTAGCATGTTAAAATCTTTGCTTTGCGGGAGGGGGTCTGATTCGTGCAACAAGAAAGTCAAGAGCGTATGAAAAAAAAGGGGTATTTAAGACGGAAAAAAAGAACAGACAGATTTTACTCTTGTGGCTATTGTGGTTATACTCATCATCTTTGGTGTCGTTATGATTTATAGTTCTGGCTATTATGCAGGCTTAGATAAGTATAATGATGGTATGCATTATCTCAAAAAACAGTTGGCATGGGGTATATTAGGTATATTAGTCATGATTGTTGTATCAAGAATTGACTATCGTATATTTAATCGCTTTATTGGTTTAATATATGTTTCTTCTTTGGGCTTTCTCGTATTGGTTTTGTTAGTAGGCAAAAAAAATAAATGGAGCTAAAAGATGGTTGGTAATAGCTGGTTTTAACTTCCAACCTTCAGAGTTTGCCAAATTGGTTATTATTATTTTAGTGGCTTATTTATGCACTAAAGTTGTAAACCATTTAGATAAATACCGTATGATGATGTTTGTACTCTTCATTATTGCAGTACCAGCTGCGTTGGTAGGAGCTCAAAATATGAGTACAGCTATTGTTGTATTTGCTATTGGTATTGCAGTGCTATTTGTTGCGGTACCTAAAGTACATAAACTGATTATACTTACTGGTATACCAGGGGCTGCAGGCATGATTGCTCTTGTTCTTATGGCAGGATATCGATCAACGAGGATTACAACATGGTTGAATGGTCCTTGGTCTGACCCGCTAGGTGATGGCTATCAACCGATCCAATCCTTGTATGCTATAGGAACTGGTGGACTATTTGGACGAGGACTTGGACAGAGTTTGCAAAAACAAGGTTTTATACCTGAGGCACAAAATGATTACATCTTTTCCATTGTTTGTGAAGAGCTAGGTCTTTTTTGGTGCAGCTATACTGATTATATTATTTATTTTACTGATCTGGCGATGTATGGTTATTGCTAGTAACTGTTCAGATCTTAATGGACTTTTTAATTGTTGTTGGCGTCATGGCACAGATTGGTATGCAGGTTATTATCAATATAGCTGTTGTAACCAATAGTATACCTTCAACGGGTATGCCATTGCCTTTTATTAGTTATGGTGGGTCATCCCTGCTGTTTTTAATGGTTGAGGTGGGCATGGTGCTTGGGATTGCTAGAAGATCAAAGATCGGCAAAGCTGGTTAGTGAAAAACATGTACAAAAGATACTCCCCACGAAGGTGGAACATTTAATAAAGTTGATTCATATGTTATATAGGGTGCAAATTGCACCGAAAGTATTTCTTAATGGTACGATGACCCTAAGTATTTATGTGGGATTAGACCATCATCTAATGTAAAAAGTACTGGAGTCTAACAGTAACATAAAAGAAATAAATGAATACTATAAATTATATAGAATTGCTATTTGTGCGGAGGTCGCAGTACATGGGTAAATTTATAATAGAAGGCGGATACAGTCTAAGTGGCGAAGTCAAAGTGCAAGGGTCAAAGAATGCGGTTCTCCCATTACTTGCAGCTAGTGTATTGAATAAGGGGAAAACGTATTTTTATAATTGTCCTAAAATACTTGATGTGTATAATATGCTTAACATATTAGCTGGAATAGGCTGTATTATTGAATGGGAAGATGATGTGCTCATAATAGATTCTTCCGTTATTATTACGCACATTATCCCGGAGAAATACGTTCAAATGATGAGATCCTCCATTATTCTACTGGGTTCTGTATTAAGTCGTTTGAAAAATGTAAAGATATGCTTTCCGGGAGGGTGTTCAATAGGTACTAGGCCCATTGATTTGCATTTGAAAGCACTCAAGCAAATGAATGTGGACATAAAAGATCGTCATGGTTTTATTGAATGTAGTACCAACAAAATTATAGGTAATCATGTAAGTCTTGATTATCCAAGTGTTGGTGCCACTGAAAATATCATGCTAACAGCAGTTTTATCAGAAGGAACAACAGTCATTAATAATGCTGCAAAAGAGCCTGAAATCGTTGAGCTTCAAGAATTCTTGAACAAAATGGGGGCTATCGTTAATGGTGCTGGCACGGATACGATTAGTGTGCAAGGCGTATCTGAGCTAAAATCTGTAGAATATAGAATTATGCCAGATCGCATTGTAGCAGGTTCATATATGTGTGCAGTTGCCTCAGCTGGTGGTGAAGTTTTGTTACAGGATGTTTGTATTAGTCATATGAATGCTACCATAACCAAGATGCAAGAAATGGGTTGTGTCATGAAAGAGTATGATGATAGTATTCTCATTAAGGCACCCAAGAAGCTTCAATCCATTGATTTGCTTAGAACGCAACCATATCCTGGATTCCCTACAGATATGCAAGCACAGCTTATGAACTGTTTAGTTATAGCCGATGGAACGAGCATTATTGCTGAAACAATTTTTGAATCTAGATATAAGCATGTTGCAGAATTTGTAAAAATGGGTGCAGATATTATTACAGATGGAAGAATCGCAGTTATAAAAGGTGTCCCTAGATTAAATGGTGCAGAAGTTTTTGCAGAAGACTTAAGAGGTGGAGCCGCACTCGTGCTAGCTGGTTTAGGCGCAGAAGGGCAAACCATCGTTAATCATGCACACCATATACTTAGGGGTTACGAGAATTTAGATAAAGATTTGAGTTTGTTAGGAGCAAGAATAAAATACACATCCGATTAAAGGTGATATTATGTCTAATGTTATATCCATGGATAAAGTGAGAAAACGCAGAAATAAACCAGGTAAATATGTTGTCCTCATCCTATGTTTATTATGCGTGAGTGTTATCTTTGGGTACCAACTATTCAATAAGAATCAAATAAGTATTGTTGGTAATGAGATTCATACTGAAGAAACCATTAAGGATATTGTTGGTATCCATGAGAAAACCAATCTATTTGTTTATAAATTAGCTAAAAAAGAACCACAGCTAGGAAACTATCCATATATTGAGAATATAGATATTCAGTATACTTCTTTTAACAAGGTAAAACTTGTTGTCAATGAGAAGAGTGTCATATCGTATATTCCATATATGGGTAAATACCTTTGTCTGGATAAAGATGGGCGTGTCATTGACTATACGAAAGATGTAAGACCAGAGATTCCAATTGTTCGAGGTTTATCCTTTGATCATTTTGTAATAGGGGACAAGCTCTTTTACAATCGGGCAGATATTTTTAGTGCCATATTAGAAATATCCCATAAGATGCTGAAATTTGACTTGAAAATAGCGTATATTGACTTTAATTATAATGACCCAGATCAAATAGAGGTAAAAATCGACAATATATCTATACGCATTGGCAATATTCAACAGATTAATAGGAAATTCGAACTATTGCTTGGGATTATAGAGAAAATCCCAAGTGGCGTAAAGGGAACAATTGACTTGCGTGAGCCAGATGATAAAGAAATTATTTTTCAACCTGACAATAGGTAATAATTCTCGGTTGACATGGATAAAAAAGGTGCATATCCTTATTTCATAAAAAAAATAATGAAATATTTTCATTTTTATATTGATTAATTTTCTAAAAAAAATATATTATTATGTGTAAGAGGCTATATCAAAACTAAATTGAATATAAATATAGATTATATAAAGTTCGTTAGGAGGAAATACTTTGCTCGAGATTAAAATGAATGAAAAAGCAAGTGTGGCAAAGATTATTGTCATAGGTGTTGGTGGAGGTGGTAACAACGCTGTCAACCGAATGATTGAAGATCAGTTGAATGGTGTTGAGTTTATTGCCGTTAATACAGATGTACAAGCGCTTCAATGTTCAAAAGCATCTGTTAAAATACAAATTGGTGAGAAACTTACCAGAGGATTAGGTGCTGGAGCCAATCCAGATGTTGGACTTAATGCCGCAGAAGAAAGTAAAGAAGAATTAGCAGAAGTAATTAAAGGCGCTGATATGGTATTTGTAACTGCTGGAATGGGTGGTGGTACAGGTACAGGAGCTGCACCTGTTATAACGAGTATCTCAAAAGAAATGGGTATACTTACGGTGGGTGTTGTGACGAAGCCTTTTGATTTTGAAGGTCGTGTTCGTATGCAGAATGCTGACTTAGGAATTGAGGCGTTAAAGCAGTCAGTGGATACACTGATTGTTATTCCAAACCAGAAATTATTATCAATTATTGATAGAAGAACAACTGTAAAAGATGCATTTAAGAAAGCAGATGAAGTATTACAACAAGGTGTTCAGGGTATTTCAGATTTAATTTACACACCTGGTATCATCAACTTAGACTTTGCTGATGTGGAAACTGTTATGTCAAGTAAAGGTATTGCACATATTGGTATTGGACGAGCTAAAGGTGATAATAAATCAGAAGAAGCTGCAAAGATGGCGATTTCAAGTCCATTGCTTGAAACAACTATTGGAGGAGCTCGTCATATTCTGATTAATATTAGTGGTGATTCAAACATGTCTATGTTTGAAGCTAATGATGCGATCCAATTAATCCAAGAAGCTACAGGTAATGATTCCAATATCATCTATGGTCAAATCATTGATGATTCACTTCAGGATGAACTTGTTGTGACTGTAATAGCTACAGGGTTCGAGACAGTGAAAGAGTCATCTATAGGGCGACCAGGATCAACATCTGCTGAGGTACATAAAACAAGTTCTATGGCAAGTGCTACAACGGAGCCTCGTACTGAAAATAAAGATATACATATTGATGAAAAGCCAATCGATATACCACCTTTCTTACAAAGAAAACGTAATCGATAGTTAGTATTGCAAAAAAGCATTTTCGATATAAGTAAGCATAAAATAGCCCACACATTAACAAATGTGTGGGCTATTTTTGCATTACTGTCTGCTTCTATTTACCCTGCTATCTGTTTCTGATGAAGTGTCATAAGGTTTAAGATTATGTGTTTGTCTGCTGCCACTATTTATCATTAAAAATATACTCCAATTCCTCTTCCAAGTATTAACATGTTATCTCCTCCTTAGTTCATTTTTCTTTTGTAAACGATACATATACAGACGGTATTAATAAAGAAATATAGCTTTATATTGCCGTTTAATTTATAATTTCATAACAACGTTTTATAATTTAAAATAAAGGTAATAAAAAAAATAAGCCCTATAATTAATTTACCTGCTTTAGATAATGTAAAGCGAGAGTAAAACACTTATCAGCTCATCCTTGACCCTTTATGTTTTGATATTAAATTTATATATATATTCAGTCCCTTTTCTGTTACCTTATATTTATCGACAAAAAAAATTTTAAATATATATATAGTTACTTATTCACATATTTTGTTATTTTTTTTCTAGTCTAAAGACCTAAAAAAAATAGAAACTATATAATTGATTTACTTGTATTTTGCCCAAAATGACTTTGACAGAAGTGGACTTATCCCAATAAGTATGCTTTTTACTTGACTCTTATCTTGTGCATGGAAGAATATCACGGATCTAGGGAGATATTCAACGTCTTTATTACATAACATAGACAAGGTATCTAACTAAAAAATAAAAAATAAAAAAAATAATTATGTCTGATGATTTTTGACAAATTATTCCAATTCCTCATGATATAATGAATTTAGAAAAAATCCATTAACTAAAATTAAAATATGCAAGATAGTAAAGGAGGGGGGGGCGTGTACACAGAGATTTATATTGATATGGTCTTTTTAATAAACTTGGTCATGGATTATCTCATTCTATGGATTGTAAAAGTTATGACAAAAAAGACATGTGAAAAAAGATACGATTAGGTATTGCTGCTGTTGTTGGGGCAGTCATCACATGTTTGATTATTCTGATTCCATATAGTAATTATTTTACCAATGTCATTGTTGGGTATTTATTAACGAGTCTATTGCTCATCTATATAGCATTTAGACCTCGCCGAATAAGTGAACTCATCAAATTAACCATTATCATGTATTTGAGCGCTGTTATGTTAGGCGGTATTATGTTTGCTCTATATTATTATTCTTCAATTGGTGTCACATTTAGCAAGGTCATTAACAGTACATATAATATGGATTTAAAAATTGGGTTGTTTATTGTATTTGGTGTCATTGCGATTGTCATTATAAAACTTGTTAGTCGCATCATGACCAGTACGGTATTATTGAATAAAAATTTATTTGGAATTGAAATCATGATTAATACCCAGAAAATAAGTGTGAATGGTTTATTAGACACGGGTAATAATTTGTATGACCCCATTACAAAAAATCCTGTCATTATTGCAGAAAGTAATTTGTTAAATGAATTGTTTAAAGATGATAATCTGGAATTATTAAAGTCCATATCGGAAAACATGTATGATCTTACAGAGTTTGCTGAAATAGGATTGAAAACTCAGTTAAAGCTAAGACTTATTCCTTTTGCCTCGTTAGGAAATGATAATGGCATGTTATTAGGAATCGTAGCAGATCATATTCGTATTAATTTAGGTGACCAAACAAAAGATTTTTATGATGTAGTTATTGCGATGTATAATAAAAAGTTATCCAATGACAATAGCTACCAAGTACTTTTACATCCAGAGCTGGTAAAAGCACTTTAGGAAACGTTGAAATATAACTTCATATAATCTATTTACAAAAGTCCCTAAAACACTGGACATTTTGCAAACAGAACATGAACCAATATTTAAGCCGTTTCTTAGATTATAGTATTCAACAGATCGGTCTAGCTTGAGAACCATAGAAGGCTGAGAAAAGTTTGAATATGATAGTATAGGTGATGAGAAGTCATCAATAAAATAATATAGATTTCATCATATATAATATACACATTTCATAAGCGTAGATACCTAGTAATATTTGAAATATTAGTGATGAGATTAATAACTAAAAAGCAAAGGAATATTTTTAACATCGTGCAGTGTGTTAAAATATAGGAATAGGGGGATTCGAATTGGCGTGTAAAAGTAATCTTGTATATGAGATATTAGGTATGAATTTAATCCAGAAATTTAGAAAACTCTTGCTGTGGGATAATGGCGAAATTCATTACATAGGTGGAAGCGAAATTCTACCAGCACCTCTTGGAAATGAAGAAGAATCTAGGATCATTGGAATGTTGGGTAGTGAACAAGATATAAAAGTTAAATCCACACTGATCGAACATAATCTACGCCTGGTAGTTTATATTGCTAAAAAAATTTGAAAATACAGGTATCGGTGTAGAAGATCTTATATCAATTGGTACAATAGGCCTTATAAAGTCCATAAACACCTTTAAACCCGATAAAAAAAAGATTAAGTTGGCTACTTATGCCTCAAGATGTATTGAAAATGAAATTTTGATGTACTTACGAAGAAATAACAAGACAAAGCTTGAAATATCCATCGATGAGCCCTTAATGTGGATTGGGATGGAAATGAATTACTTTTATCTGATATTTTGGGTACAGATGAAGATGTCATCTATCGCAATATTGAAGAGGAAGTCGATAAAGAGTTATTAAAAAAGGCATTGAATAAATTATCGAGTAGAGAAAAAATAATTGTAGAGCTTCGATTTGGACTAAAAGCAGATGGCGAAGAAAAAACACAAAAAGAAGTTGCTGATATGTTAGGCATTTCTCAATCCTACATATCCAGATTAGAAAAGAAAATTATCAAAAGATTGCAGAAGGAAATTATTAGAATGCAATAAATGATGGTATAAATATATGACCACTGGCAATCATTTTAATATATGAGTTACATTTCACAATGATTCTTAAGTACATGATAATATTTTGTCATGGAGTTAAGAAAAATGTACTATTTGTAATGTTGGTTTAATCGTCAATAGTCCAACATAACGAATATGAAAGTATCATATGACAAAATGATTACTGGAGGTAGAGTATGGCATTAAACAAAGTTGAAATATGTGGCGTTAACACATCCAAATTACCCATTTTAAAGAATGATGAAAAGAAAATATTATTTGATAAAATTCTGGATGGGGATCTAGAAGCTCGGGATGCCTATATACATGGTAATTTGAGACTGGTTTTAAGTGTTATTCAGCGGTTTAGTAACTCGGGGGGGGAAATGGTAGATGATTTATTCCAAGTGGGCTGCGTAGGGCTCATTAAAGCAATAGATAATTTTGATATAACTCAGAATGTTAAGTTTTCAACGTATGCCGTACCAATGATAATCGGGGAAATAAGGCGTTATCTAAGAGATAATAATAGTATCCGTGTTAGCAGGTCTCTAAGAGATACAGCCTATAAAGCCCTTCAAGCAAAAGAAAGACTATTAAGACAAAATAATAAAGAACCAACCATTATGGAGATTTCAAACGAGCTTGAGATGAAGAAAGAAGATGTCGTATTTGCTCTCGATGCCATTCAAGACCCCGTATCATTATTCGAGCCCGTCTATAATGATGGAGGCGACTCCTTATATATAATGGATCAAGTTAGCGATAAGAAAAACAAAGAAGAAACATGGGTAAGATCCATTGCTCTTAGTGAAGCAATGAAGAAACTTCCTCGTAGAGAGTTTAATATACTAAAGCTTAGGTTTTTTCAAGGAAAGACACAGATGGAGGTAGCTAGTGAGATTAGTATTTCACAAGCACAAGTTTCACGTTTGGAAAAATCAGCTATAAGGCATATGAAACGATATCTAAATTAGTGATCTGATATAAAAGGACTGCTTTAGGGGGAATAATAGATGGTTAGAATATATGATATGAAACAAAAGGAAGTTATTAATTCCAATGATGGAATACGATTAGGATTTATTAGTGATGTTGAAGTAGATTTGGACGAAGGAAAACTACTAAAAATAATTGTTCCAGGTCCAGCAAAATTATTTGGTATGTTTGGTAGAGGTAAAGAGTATCAAGTGCCTTGGGATAGTATAAAAAAAATTGGTGAAGATATTATCTTAGTTGAAGTAGACGTGGAAAAATCTTTGGTTGATTCCGATTATTAAATAATATCTGTCTCGCCCCAATATATGTAAAATCATGGTTAAATTGTCAGAAGAGGTTATGTTTTTATTGACCTTTTCTGACTTTTATTTTATAATAGGGCTATTATGTAAAGTGGGGAGATATACAATGAGATGTCCGTTTTGTCATGAAGAGAACACGAAGGTTGTGGATTCGAGACCTTCTGATGAGAATAATTTGATACGTAGAAGAAGACAATGTGAAGCTTGTGGAAAGCGTTTTACCACTTATGAAAAGATTGAAACAATTCCATTAGTGGTCATTAAAAAGGATAGAACAAGAGAGCCTTATAATCGAAACAAGATTATGAATGGTATTGTCAGGTCATGTCATAAAAGGCCTGTATCAATGAAAGCTATAGAAGCTTTAATAGATGAAATTGAAAACAGTTTATATAATTCATTAAAGAAAGAAATTAAGAGTAAACTAATAGGTGAAAAGGTAATGGAAAAACTTAAGAATCTTGATGAAGTTGCCTATGTTAGATTTGCTTCTATTTATCGTGAGTTCAAAGATATCAACACCTTTATGGATGAATTAAAGAAAATTCTTAAGGATAAATAGTATTTTATTGTAGATGTACGACATTATAAATGAGTACTAGGTAAATAAGAACCATATAGCATGCTGTATACCCTTGTTACAGGTAGCTACTTGCGTAATTGTAGGTAGGTTACATGTTAAATAGGTATAGAAGTATGTCGTATGGTTTTTTTGTTTTTAAACCTAAAATTCGTCATTATTTTTCATAAAAAATGAAATTTTTATTAATAATGCGACTATTTTATGATATACTAATCAGAAATGGCTAAATTATGAACGCTAAAAAATAAATCGGTGAATAGACGAGAAATTGACTGCAAGGGGGGAATAACATGTTTAGAAGAGTATATAGCGCTGCTATCATGGGTATAGATGGCTATATTGTTGGTGTAGAGGTGGACTTATCCAATGGATTTCCTAAATTGGATTTAGTTGGATTACCTGATTCAGCTGTGAAGGAATCGGTAGAGAGAGTACGTACATCAATTAATAATTCAGATTATGAGTTTCCATGTAAACGGATTACGGTTAATTTAGCTCCCGCAGATGTTAGAAAAGAAGGTCCTGCCTTTGATTTACCCATAGCTATAGGCATCCTTGCCTGTATGGAAATAGTAGAAGAAAAAAGCGCTAGAGAAGACGCTTATCATTGGAGAACTTTCTCTTAATGGTGAAATACAGAAAATTAACGGTATATTGCCAATTGTATATTGTGCCTTTCAAAACGGTTTTGAAAGATGTATTGTACCTGCTGAAAATGTAGATGAAGGGGCAGTTGTAGAAGGTATTGATATTATTGGCGTAAGACACCTTAGGGAAGTTGTTAAACTGTTGAATAATGAATTGAAAATTGAACCAACAAAAATAGATGTCACAGCTTTATTTACTAACTCAGAACAGAATCCTCATGTGATCGATTTTAGTGATATAAAAGGACAAGAGAATGTACGCCGTGCTCTGGAGATTGCAGCTGCAGGGGCGCACAATATACTTATGATTGGCCCTCCTGGATCTGGAAAGACTATGATGGCTAAACGATTACCAACTATTTTACCTGACTTGACTTTTGAAGAAAGTATTGAAATTACAAAAATCTATAGTGTTGCTGGATTATTGAAAAAAGATCAAGCCCTTATAGCAAAAAGACCATTTCGCTCCCCACACCATACCATATCTAATTCAGCTTTAACGGGTGGTGGTCGTATTCCAAGACCAGGAGAAATAAGTCTATCACATCACGGTGTTCTTTTTTTTAGATGAAATGCCAGAGTTTAGTAAAAATGTATTGGAAGTTATGCGTCAACCATTAGAAGATGGGGAAGTGACCATATCCAGGGTAAATGCTACGCTTACTTATCCTGCTAATTTTATGTTAGTAGCGAGCATGAATCCATGTAAATGTGGACACTATCCAGACTTAGATAAATGTACATGTACACCACTTCAAATAAAAAGATACATGGGTAAAATATCAGGACCCCTTCTTGATCGCATTGATCTCCATGTTGAAGCAAGTAGCCTCAAATTAGAAGATCTTAATAGGGAACAAAAACCAGAATCATCGGAAGTAGTCAGAAAACGTGTTATGGTAGCTCATAATATTCAACAAGAACGTTACAAAGATAGTCCTATATTTTTTAATGCACATTTGACTGCCGCACAGATTGAAAAAAAATTGTGTGCTTGATAAACAAGGTAATGAAATGATAGAATTAGCTTTTAAGACATTGGGTTTAAGTGCAAGGGCGTATCATCGTATATTAAAAGTTGCTAGAACCATTGCAGATTTAGATAAAAAAGCAAAATATTGAGGAAAAAAAACACTTAGCAGAAGCCATCCAATATCGTTCATTAGATCGCAATTATTGGGGTTAGTAGCACCTGAAAATTTAGTTTTAATTGTGTGTTTCTAATCAAAATTTAATTGTTTACTGAATTTACTTAACCGATTTACGCTTGATATTATTCCATAAACTGTTTATAATGTTAAATTAGTGAAATCCATAAATCTTTAGGAGGCCAAGGATGTCGGATACATTTTTTAGAAGTTAATTTACAGCACTTATATGATAATGTAACTCGTGTTAAAAAAAGATTTAAATACAAATACTAAGGTTATGGCTGTTGTAAAGAGTAATGCTTATGGTCATGGTAGTGTGGAAATAGCCAAAGCTTTATTACATGATGTATCATGTTTTGGTGTAGGATTGTTGGAAGAAGCTGTTGAACTTAGGGAAGGTGGCATTGACAAACCTATATTTTTAATGGGACCTACTTATAATTTTGAACGTGTTTATGACAATAATATCATTATAAGTGTATGCTCTTTAGACCACCTTGAACATGTTATTAAGTGGACAAGTGACCATCAAAAAAAAGCAATTCGTTTTCATCTGAAAGTGGAAACAGGTATGAATCGATTTGGAATTGCCTATAATCAAGCTAAGACCGCTATGGAGCTCTGTCAGGTTGCCACATATGGGAAATTAGAAGGTGTCTATTCCCATTTTGCTACAACATATAAGAATGATAAGGATTTTGTTCAAAAACAGAAACAAAAGTTCGATCAATTTGTTGAACTTTTCAAGAGCTATAAAGATTCTTTGATATTTCATATGGCCAATAGTGAAAATGCTATAGACTATCCAGATGCCCACTATAATATGGTAAGATTAGGTAATGCACTGTATGGACCATGCAATAGCCAAAAGCGTATAGGTCTTAAAAAAAATAGCATTTTTTTTAAAAGCAAATATTATCTATACCAAGTCCATAAAAGCTGGAGAGAATATTGGGTATGGTCGTAGTTATAAGGCTAAGAAAGATATGATCATAGGAACAGTACCTATGGGGTTCTACGATGGTATAGGACTCATGAAAAAGCCCATTGGTTCTAAAATGTTTGGACTATGGATATACTATTTAAAAGAAATATACCGCTATATGTTTAGAAGTAAAACACCCATATATTATCATGGTAGACCATTGAACATTCTTGGTCGTCCTAATATGCAATATACTCTGGTTGATTTAACCGATATTTATAAGGAACAAGAAAAGATGACTGAAGTAGAGATTAGAATCTCGTCTATATTTATAAAAGAGAATATTAAAAGAACGTACATTGCGGAGGTATAATAGGAATGAAGTTTGTGACACACATAGATAAAAAGCGTTTTACAACGTTTAACGAAAACCATCCTAATGGACACGCATTGCAGTCCATAGAGTGGGGAACATTTAAGAGTGCTGGTGAATGGACCATGGAGCTAGTTGGATTAGAAGATGATCATCAATCACTTATAGCTAGCGCAATGCTCCTTCGCCGAAAATTACCTGGATTACGTAGGTATATTTTGTATGCTCCAAGAGGTTATGTACTTGATTATACAGATATTAACCTTATGCAAGTATTTACCAAAGAGATGAAGGAGTATGCGAAGAAAACAAAAGCAATTTTTTATCAAGATTGATCCATGCATTATCTACAAAGAACGTACGATAGATGGTGACATTAAAGAAGATGGTATCGATAATAGCAAACTCATAGATGATATTAAAAAGATGGGTTATTATCATAAAGGAACCAATTTAGATTTTGAAGGCATTCAACCTAGATTTGTTTTTTAAGTTAGATGTAGATAAAGAAAAAGAAGAACTATTTAAGAGCTTTCACCATAAAACCAGATACAATATACGCTTAGGTGAGAAAAAGGGTATTGAAATATACGAAGGTGATGTGAGTGATCTTGATGAATTTGAGCGTATAATGCGTGTAACTGGCGCAAGAGATGGCTTTATAACAAGACCTCTTAAGTATTTTAAAAACATGTATACTTCCATGGAGCCTACAGGTAAGATGAAACTTTTTATGGCGAAATATCATGTACAGAAAGCCCTAGATCAGGCAATCATGGATTTAGATAAAGAAGAAACCTCCAAGAAACCTAACGAAGATCGCATTAATAAACTTAAAAAAGAAATTCCTAAAATGCAAGAATTAGCTCTCGAACATAAAGATGGCATTATTGTATCTGGCGCTATTGTACTGTTGAATGGAAAAAAAGCATGGTATTTATATGGTGCAAGTGATAATGTATACCGTAATTTAATGCCAAATTACTTATTGCAGTGGCATATGATTAAATATTCTATGGATTACGGTTGCACATTATATGATTTTAGAGGTATTTCAGGTAATCTTGACCCTGAACACCACCTCTATGGTCTATACCGCTTTAAAAAGGGATTTAACGGCGATTTCGTAGAATATATTGGAGAGTTTGATTTAGTAGTCAGTAAGTTTTTTTTCTATAATTTATGGGAGTTTTGGGTTCCAAGAATCAAACGTATGATAAGAAAGACAAAAAAATAGGTTAGGATGGATGTCTATGGGGAGTCCGATGGATCACGAACATTATTGGTTGTGGCTTAATAATGTAAAAGGTATTGGACTTAAAAAGATCAGATACCTTTTGGATTATTTTGATAAGCCTCAATGTGTTTGGGAGGCAACTTACGATGAATTGTGCGATGTTAGAGGGCTGCAAGAGGCTGATAAACAAGCGATTATCACGTCCAGAGATGCAAAAAAAGTCATTGATTATTATGTCAAACTAAAAAAAAGTGGTATTCACTTTTGCTCTGCAGAACACGAAACATATCCAATCAATTTGAAAAACATTTACGATTATCCTTATGGTCTATACGTAAAGGGGCAAATAGACCAAGATGTACCAAAGATTGCTATAGTTGGTGCAAGGAAATGTACAGAATATGGTAAAGAAATAGCAAATTTTTTTGGAAGAGAATTAGCCAAATTGGGGATTATAATTGTGAGTGGTATGGCAAGAGGCATAGATACTGCCGCACACAAAGGTGCGCTTGATGGTGGAGGTAAAACCTACGCAGTACTTGGGTGTGGCGTGAACATATGTTATCCTAAAGAAAACTACAAGTTAATGAGCAGTATATGTCAAAATGGTGCATTAATTTCAGAATTTCCGGTAAACAGGTCTCCGAAGCCTGGATATTTTCCGCTAAGAAACAGAATAATAAGTGGTATAAGTGATGGCATCCTAGTTGTAGAAGCAGCTGAAAAAAGTGGTTCATTAATAACGGCTGACCAAGCCCTAGAGCAAGGCAAAGATGTTTTTAGTGTGCCAGGAAGAATGACTGACAAATATAGTGAAGGTACTAACAGGCTTATAAAAATGGGCGCTAAAATGGTCACCAAAATAGATGACATATTAGAAGAAATATCGGGACAAATAAGCCAGGAAAAACAAAAAAAATTCAGAAAATATAACTTTAGGACTTGCAGAAATTGAAAAAATAGTGTATTCTTGTTTAAGTTTAGAGCCTTTATTTATTGACGATTTACATAGGATGACTAAGATACCTTTGGAAGAACTCCAATTAATACTAACAAAAATGGAATTTAAGGGCGTAATAAAACAACTGCCAAACAAATATTTTATTAAAAAGTTATAGTGGAGGTAAAAATGGCAAAGAATTTAGTAATAGTTGAATCGCCTGCAAAAGCTAAAACGATTAAGAAATTTCTAGGAAGTAACTACAAAGTTGAAGCTTCTATGGGACATGTAAGAGATTTACCCAAAAGCCAATTAGGTGTAGATATAGAACATGATTTTGATCCAAAATATATCACGATTCGTGGTAAAGGAGAGTTGTTAAAGCAACTTCGTAAAGAAGTGAAGAAAGCTAATAAAGTATATTTAGCGACTGACCCTGACCGCGAAGGCGAAGCGATATCATGGCATTTACTATTTTCACTTAATTTGCAAGATAAGAAAGTTTATCGCATTACTTTTAATGAAATCACTAAAAATGCAATAAAAAAGTTCCATAAAAGAAGCTAGAGAAATCGACATGGATTTGGTTGATGCTCAACAGGCTAGAAGAATATTAGATCGAATCGTTGGCTATAAAATAAGTCCTTTGCTTTGGAAAAAGATTAAAAAAGGTCTTAGTGCAGGTAGAGTTCAATCGACTGCTTTGAAATTAATCTGTGACCGCGAAGATGATATTAATCGTTTTATCCCAGAAGAATATTGGTCACTGCTAGCTAGGTTACATGACAATCAGTCAGGTGATGAACTTACTGCTAGTTTTTATGGAAAAGCTAAGAAAATAAAAAATTTCATCGAAAGAACAAATGGACGACATCATTGATCATATCAAAGATAAACCATACATCGTTGATGATGTGAAAGAAAGTGTCCGTTTGAAGAAGCCACCAAAACCATTTATAACCAGTACCCTCCAACAAGAAGCTGCACGAAAACTTAACTTTACTGCTTCAAAGACCATGAGAATTGCGCAGCAACTTTATGAAGGTGTTGATGTTAAAGACAACGGTACAGTTGGTTTAATTACTTATTTACGTACAGACTCTACAAGAATTTCTGATGAGGCAAATGGTGCTGTTAAAACTTTTATTACTGATGCTTATGGTGACGCATATGTCAATCATGAAGACATTAAAAGCAATAAAAAAGGAAAAGTACAAGATGCTCATGAGGCTATTCGACCAACCTATGTTGATTTATTACCGCAATCTATAAAAGAATCGCTATCTAGAGATCAGTTTAGACTCTATGGGCTTATTCATAGTCGATTTGTAGCGAGTAGAATGATGCCGGCGAAATATGCCACTAAAGCTATTAAAATACAAGTTGGTGATTATCGCTTTAATGCATCAGGTTCTGCATTAGTATTTGAAGGATTTCTTAAGGTATATAATATTTCAGATGATGTAGAAGATAACCAAAAGATCGACAACATCAATAAAGATTCTAAATTAGGCTTGGAAGAATTGACCCCAAAGCAACACTTTACTCAGCCACCTGCTCGTTTTACTGAAGCATCGCTGGTTAAAACGTTAGAAGAGAATGGTATTGGACGTCCTAGTACCTATGCCCCTATTATATCAACTATTCAAAAACGAGGCTATGTTTCTAAAGAAACAAAAAACTTTTTTTCCTACGGAATTGGGTGAAATCGTTAATGGTATAATGGAAGAGTATTTTAAGGATATTGTTAATGTTAAGTTTACAGCAGGTCTGGAACAAGAGTTAGATGAGGTTGAAGCAGGTGTCATACCTTGGAAAGATGTGCTAAGGAAATTTTATCCTAACTTTAATGAAACAATTGATTACGCTGAAGAAAAAATCGGTAAAATTGAAATCAAAGATGAAGTTTCTGATGTTATTTGTGACAAATGTGGTAGAAACATGGTCATAAAACTTGGTAAATACGGAAGGTTCCTTGCGTGTCCTGGATTTCCAGATTGCCGTAATGCTAAACCACTATTTGAAAAGGTGGATGATGTAGATTGTCCAATATGTGGTGGAGAGGTATTTATCAAAAAAAACGAAAAAGGGCAGAAGGTATTATGGTTGCGAACATAATCCAGAATGTGAGTTTATGACTTGGAATAGACCTACCAAAGAGAAATGTCCAAAATGTGGCACGATTATGATAGAAAAGGGCAAATATCTAAAGTGCAACAATGAAGAATGTAATTATAGCCAATTAAAAGAATCAACAGATGATAAAGAAGAATAAAGATGATCATTAGGGCTTAACAAATGAAAAGGATATAATTATAAATTCTAAATATTAATTTAAACGAATCATTATTCATGTGATTAGGGCAAAGAAACAATTAATCAATGAAGGTATTAGCGTCAATTTCAAATATATACTTGAATATTTTGAAGCTTCGTACTATAATTAAATGTGTATATTGATGCTTTTAACTTATAGCATAATATTTTAGGAGGGAAAAATTTAATGAGTGTACAACTACTTGATAAAACTAGAAAGATTAACAGACTGTTACAAAGAACAGGTACACAGAGAGTCATATTTACAGACATATGTGAGGTGCTTAGTGAGATATTATTTTCTAATGCATTAGTCATTAGCAAAAAGGGCAAGCTACTAGGTCTTCACAACAGAGAAGAATTAGGTATCATTGAAGAGTTGTTACAAGATCAACTGGGCGCATGTATTGATGAAAATCTAAATGAGAGACTATTAAATGTTCTTTCAACAAAAGAAAACGTTAATCTTGAAACATTAGGATTCTCTTCAAATGTTAATGTGAATAATTATATTGGTATAATTATTCCAATCGACATCGCAGGAGAAAGACTTGGAACATTATTCTTATATAAGAATAATGCAACCTATGATATTGAAGACATTATTTTAAGTGAGTATGGGGCAACGGTTGTAGGGCTTGAGATTATGCGTTCAATTAACGAGGAAAATACTGAAGAAATAAGAAAGACAACTATTGTTAAATCAGCAATTGGTACATTATCATTCTCAGAGCAAGAAGCTATAACACATATCTTTGATGAGCTTAATGGTAGTGAGGGCATATTAGTTGCAAGTAAGATTGCAGACAGAGTTGGTATTACACGTTCAGTTATCGTTAATGCACTTAGAAAGTTTGAAAGTGCCGGCGTTATTGAATCTCGTTCATTAGGTATGAAAGGTACTTATATCAAAGTACTTAACAATGTACTTATTGAAGAAATTAAAAAAAATTATCTTAATTAAAAGTATCATTTTTTAAAAAAAAGAGGGGAAGCTATTATAGCTTCTTCTTTTTTTATTGCTTGAATATTTTAGTTATTTTGTCAACATATAGATTTTACCATACTACCCAGTACATATATTAGGACTAATCGCTTATTGATTTTATTTTAGTACCCATCTAGTAAGTACTTACCCTAAAAAAAAGGTTAATATAGCCTTGACGGCATAGAATAATAACATATATTTGATGTATATGGGCTTTGAAGGGTGGTGAGATGTGAAATTAAGGTAAATTTTTTAAATATTACTAAAGTACATATTGTATGTTTTGACATAAACTGATACAATATATAGGATAAAAGTAATAATATGTAAAAACGAGTTGGGATATTTTATGTCTATTTTTAGAAATTAAGTCTTATATATCCTATAAATGGAAATTAAGTCTAATTGCTTATGCCAAAAGCCTTGCAATTTTCGACATATAACTTATAATTATTATTAATGGATAAATTGGATAAAAAAGGTAGGTGTAATAAATGATAAGTAACAACATGTATAGTCGCATCAATATAATAGGAAAAGCTGCAAACGCAAGTTTATTAAGGCAACAAGTCATATCAGAGAACATAGCTAATGTTGACACACCAGGTTATAAAAGAAAAGAAGTGATGTTTGAAGGAGCCCTTCAAGAAGCACTTATGGCACACAATAAACTATCTGATATTGAAATGAACACATTAACACCTAAGATTCAAATCGACAAAACAGACTTAAGTTATCGCGAAGACGGTAACAATGTGAACATAGACACAGAAATGACTGAACTTACTAAAAATCAAATAAAATTTAATGTTTTAATTGATGAATTATCTAAGAATTTCAGTAGAATTCAAACAGTATTAAATCGCTAATCAAACTGATAATAAAACTTAAATATATCGTACTATATAAAGAAGAAAATATAAAATAGAGATCAGGGGGAAAGTAAATGTCTTTTTTTTAACTCAATGAATGTAAGTGCAACAGGACTAACCGCCCAAAGACTTCGAATGGATATTATTTCTCAAAATATAGCAAATGTTAATACAACAAAGACAAAAGAAGGCGGTCCTTATCGAAGGAAAGTACTACTTTTCGAAGAACAAACAAATCAGAACTTTGGACATATCTTAAATGACGTAATAGAAAATTATCAAGGATCAGGTGTTAAGGTTTCCAAGATTATCGAAGACACCAAACCTCTTAAAAGAGTATATGATCCAAGCCATCCAGAAGCAGATGGTGATGGATACGTACTTATGCCTAATGTCAATACAGTGGAAGAAATGGTGAATATGATATCTGCTAGCAGATCATATGAAGCCAACGTTACAGCAATGAATGCAACGAAATCCATGGCATTAAAAGCTTTAGAAATAGGCAAATAATATTCTAGAAAGAGGTGTGATAGATGAGAATTGGAGATATTAGCAGCGTCAATCATCTTTTATCCAACGAAAAAAATATAAAAAATGAATCGAGACAAGTATTTGAAGATATATATAAAGCGGCAATTGGACAGTTAGAGGAAACGAATAGCTTGCAAAAACAATCGGAACAACTTACAACAGATTTTGCAGCTGGTAAGACTGATAACATCGCTGATGTTTTAATAGCGTCTAAAAAAAGCTACAATTGCTATACAATATACAGTCAGATTAAGAGATAAACTAATGGATGCATATAATGAAATAATGCGTATGCAAGTCTAAAAATAGACTCAGAATCTAGACTAGAAAATGGATGTGTTATATATGTTAAAGGGGTGTACATATGCCTGATTTTTTAAATAAAATTTCAGATCAGATTACGAGATTCTGGAATAAATTTAATGGTAAGCAGAAGATACAGATAATTTCAGTTTTGGTTATAGCAATCGTTTTTAGTAAGGTTATTAAATCAAACAAAGATGGTTCCATTTGTAGCTGGATTAGAACCTAAAACAACATCACAGGTTAAAACAATGCTACAAGAAAATGGTATACCATACCAAGTTAGAGATAATGCTACATCTGTTTATGTAGATTCTAAAAGAAAGCAAGATGCTCAAATGGCCGTTGATAGTATGGGGATTATATCCAATACAGGTATGAGTTATCAAGAAGCATTTAAAACAAGTCTTTCGACGACGCAGTCTGATAGGAAAGCAATGTACCAATTAGCTTTTGAAAATGAACTGAATGGTAAAATTGCTGGTATACAAGGAATAGAATTGGCTGATGTAAAATTAGTGATGCCTGACCAAGATAGAACAATTTTTGATGATGCAAAAGAGTCGAAAGCTACTGCAATTTTAACAACAAGTGGTGACCTTACAGATGAACAAGTAGTTGGTATAGCTAATTTTTTAACATCATCTGTGCCTAATTTGGCGATTAAGGATGTTAGAATATTAGATCATACAGGTAAACTGTTATATTTTGGTGAGGATATTAACAATGGAGGAACAAGTCTTAATAGTAAAATCGACTATAAAGTTGCTTCCGAAAACAAAATTAAAAAAGATGTATTAAGTATATTATTAGGTGAATTTGATGATGCAGTTGTAACAGCTGATTTTATTATTGATTTTGATACAAAATCATCTCTAAAAGAAGAATATAGTGCTCCAGATGGGCAAGCAAAAGGGATGACATCATCAGATTATAATTATGAATCCACAGGTACCAATGAAACTCCCTCAGGTATTCCAGGAACCGACTCAAATAACGGTACAGATTATATGGTAGCTAATGGTAATTCGTCTAATAGCAGTACCAAAATAAGTAAAAATGAATATGAAAATAATAAAACAATTACAGAAGAGACGAAAAATACTGGCGATATTAAATACGATCAATCAACGGTATCTATTTCGGCAAAAAAATTCGTTACATATGATGAAAGCTTACTAAAAAAAACAAGGTGCTCTTGATAACATGTCATGGGAAGAATTCAAAGCACAGAATAAAGACTGGAAAAAGGTTGCAGTTGATCCTGACTTAGTGTCACTTGTTGAAAATGCTGCAAATGGTGCAACTGTTAAAATTGTTGGTTACGAAGTACCCACATTCATACCGATGACAGTAACGAAAAAGCCTATTATGGATTATTTATTTATAGCCATTATAGCTATTATGATTGCTCTATTAGGATATGCTGTTTATAGAGGAACAGAACCTGTAGAAGTTACTGAAATCCAACCAGAATTATCTGTTGAAGATATGTTAGCCAGTACTAAGGAGCAACAAGATCTTGAAGAAATCGAATACGATGAAAAAATCTGAAACACGTGTTCAAATCGAGAAATTTGTTGATGAAAAACCAGAAGCTGTGGCTCAGTTATTAAGAAACTGGTTGAATGAAGATTGGGAGTGATCGTATGGCGATAAATAAAGACAGAACGCTAAAAGGATTGCAAAAAGCAGCTATTTTGCTAATTGCTTTAGGTCCAGAAAAATCAGCAGAAGTGTTTAAACACTTAAAAGAAGAAGAAATAGAGCAATTAACACTAGAAATTGCCAATACAAGAAGTGTGTCACCAAAGGATAAAGAAACAGTGCTTCAAGAGTTCTATGAAATATGTTTAGCCCAGCAGTACATAGCAGAAGGTGGTATTGGCTATGCCAAAGAATTGCTTGAGCATGCATTGGGTTCCGACAAAGCGATGCAAGTTATTGGAAGACTTACAGCATCATTACAGGTTCGTCCTTTCGAATTTGTACGTAAAACTGAACCGAGTCAACTGCTTAACTTTATCCAAGATGAACATAATCAAACCATTGCCCTTATATTATCCTACTTAAGTCCAGCACAATCAGCTATGATTCTCGCTGCGTTACCTCAAGAGAAACAAGCAGACGTAGCTAGAAGAATTGCAGAAATGGATCGTACATCACCAGATGTTATTAAGGATGTGGAAAATGTGTTAGAGAGAAAATTATCATCACTAGTAACTCAAGATTACACCATTGTTGGTGGCGTGGATGCCATCGTACAGATATTGAACTCTGTTGATCGTTCAACAGAAAAGAATATTATGGAAACTCTTGAAATTGAGAATACAGAACTTGCTGAAGAAATCCGTAAGAAAATGTTTATATTTGAAGATATTCTTACTCTTGATAGCCGTTCCATTCAAACAATCTTACGTGATGTTGATAATAATGAACTTGCCACAGCTCTTAAAGGTGCTGGAGAAGAAGTTCAGAATGTTATCTTCAATAACTTATCAAAGCGTCTTGCAACAATGATTCGCGAAGATATGGAATATATGGGACCAGTTAGACTTAAGGATGTAGAAGAAGCCCAACAGAAGATTGTGGCTATTATTCGAAAATTAGAAGATGCAGGTGAAATTGTTATCTCTAGAGGTGGAGGTGACGAGATAATTGTCTAGTATTATCAAATCACCATTCATTAATTATGCTTCTCCTAACAAAAAAAATTATACGTATTGGTACTGATGATCCTAGTATTATTAATAATAAACCAAAAGATGACATAAGAGAAGAAAAAAACAATCGCTCAGATTTTAAAAGAAGAGAAGCAAAAAAGCTAAACAAATAGCAGAAGATATCATTAATCAAGCTCAGTTTAGCGCAGAACATATTATTCAAGAAGCTACGGCAAGGGCTGTATCCCTTGAACAAGAAGCCTTTCAACAAGCTTCTGAAAAAGGATATCAAGAAGGCTTAGCTGCAGGTCAAGCGGAAGCAGACCGTATAAAAGCAGAAGCTAATCAGGTACTGCAAGATGCTCATAATGAGCGTGAGCAGATTATAAAAGATATTGAACCTAGAATGATTGAAGTATTACATAAAATAACGAAAAATCTAACGGGACATATTGTGAATAAAGAAAACATAATATTAGCCTTAATACAGAGGGGTTTTTCAGAAGTTGAGACACTGGATCATGTTACATTACATGTATCTACGGATGATTTAGCATATGTTAATGAACATCTAGATACATTAACTGAAAATATAAGTAATCAAGTAACAATCGAAGTACTTCGTGATGACACTCTCAATGCTAACGAGTGCATTATAGAAACGAAATCCGGCAACATTGACTGTAGTCTGAGTACACGATTAGGTGGTTTAGAGGCTGACTTAGAATTGCTTGCAAACAGTTTGCAAGCTTAAAGGATGTAATATGGTGATTATTGATTTTGATAAATATAATGCCCTCACAGAAAAATCTTATATTAAACATTTAGGTCGCGTTACACGTGTCGTAGGTTTAACCATTGAATCCCTCGGACCTAAAGTGAGTATGGGAGGATTATGTAGAATTCATTCCAATACAGATGATAGCTCAGTTTTGGCTGAAGTGGTAGGATTTAAAGAAAATAGGATTTTGCTCATGCCCCTTGGGGACTTAGAAGGTATTGGCTTAGGGAGCACTGTAGAAGCAATGGGACAAGCCTTAACTGTTCCAGTAGGTGATAGATTACTGGGACGTGTACTTGATGGATTAGGACGACCCATAGATGACTTAGGGGTGTTGTACACCCAGTCTGAGTATCCAGTCCACAGAGAGCCACCTGACCCACTGAAAAGAAAGCGAATAAAAGATGTATTATCTATAGGGGTTAAGACGGTGGATGGGTTATTAACCATTGGTAAAGGGCAAAGAGTTGGTATATTTGCTGGTTCAGGCGTTGGTAAGAGTACATTACTTGGTATGATAGCACGAAACACCAGTGCGGACATCAATGTTATAGCACTTATCGGTGAGCGTGGACGTGAAGTAAGAGAGTTTATTGAAAGGGATTTAGGCGAAGAAGGACTTAAAAAATCGGTTGTTGTTGTTGCAACATCGGATAAACCAGCTCTCATTCGTCAAAAGGCAGCTAGCACAGCAACGGCTATTGCGGAATACTTTCGAGACCAAGGTAAAGATGTATTGCTTATGATGGACTCACTCACGCGTTTTTTCTATGGCTCAAAGAGAGATTGGACTAGCTATTGGTGAACCACCAGTAAGTAGAGGATATACACCTTCTGTTTTTTGCTATTATGCCTAAACTGTTAGAGCGAGCTGGTAATAGTGAACATGGTTCGATTACAGGGTTATATACCGTTCTTGTAGATGGTGATGATATGAATGAGCCTATTACAGATACGGCTCGTGGTATATTAGATGGTCATATTGTTTTATCAAGGAAGATGGCTTATAAGAACCATTACCCTGCTATAGATATTTTACAAAGTGTATCCAGGGTAATGACTGAAGTAGCAGACCCGGAACACAAAGAGATGGCAAATAGTATGCGTTCAATCGTTGCAACGTACCGAGATGTAGAAGATTTAATCAATATTGGGGCATACGCTAAAGGAAGCAATGAGAACATTGATTATGCTATTAGTAAAATAGAGTTGGTTAACGATTTTCTTAAACAACAAACAGAAGATAAATATACTTTTGATCAGATGTTAACAATAATGCATGATGTTATGAAAGCGTAGTGATAAACCATGGTTAAGTTTCAATATCCATTACAAAATATATTACATATAAAAGAAAAAATAGAAGACCAGAGAAAAAATGGCTTTAAAAGATGCGCATCACTATTTAGATGTGCAGAAGGAAAAGCTCAATCAATTGCATGGTCGACTAGATGCCAATAATGGACACTTTCGACGTACAGTCGCTGATACCATAAAGGTTAGAGAAATTCTAACGTTGAATAAGATGAATCAATATGTGCATACATGTATTAAAGAACAAAATACAGTTGTTACACAAGCGACATCTGAAGTGGAAACTAAGCGTATAGAATTAACACAGGCATTAATGGAAAAAAAAGATGTATGAGAAGTTAAAAGAGAAAGCTTACGAATCATACATGCATGAAGCGAATAAAGAAGAGCAAAAGCAATTAGATGAAATTGTAAGTTATAAGTATCGTAAATTAGGTAAATAAATACCAAAGTATAGATGATGGACTGAAAGGACTGTTCCATATGGAAAATGAAACCATAGAACTACAAGAAAAAGGTTCTGCTCTAAGTATTATTATTGGGATAATCATATCCATCTTAGTTTTAATAGCAGCACTCATAGCTTTGATTAAATTAGATATTGCAGATATTGGGACAAACTACGCATATCCTATACTAAAAGATATTCCAGTCCTTAATATGATATTACCTGATATGGTAGAAGAAGTTTCAGCAGATGCTGAAACGACAACTGCAACTTATGCCTTTGAAACAGTTGATGAAGCTGTTGAACGCTTAAAAGTAACAGAAACACTTTTAAAAGACAAAGAAGTCATGACACAGAACTTACAAGAACAGATTGAGTTGCTTCAAGCTGAAAATGCAAGATTAAAGGTTTTTGAAGAAAATCAGCTCCTTTTCGATGAAAGAAAAAAAGAATTTGACAAAATGGTTGTTTTAGGAGAAGGAGTACCAGATATATCCAATTTCCGAGTGTTCTATCAAGAAATGAAGCCTGATAATGCAGCTGAAATCTATGCAGAAGTAATCAAAAAAAGAAGCTTATAACCAAGAAATTGTTAATATAGCACAGATGTATCAGGGAATGAAGCCCGCAAGTGCGGCGGCGATATTAACGAAGATGACTACAACATCTTCGAAAATGAAAATGGTTGTTCAGATTCTAGAAGATATAGATAGTGAGCAGCAAGGAGCGATACTCAGTGCTATGGATACAAAAAAAACAGCAGCAAAAAAAATCACTGAATATTTGTTTCCTACTAACTAATAAGGAAAGGAGGCGATGAAGTGGTATCAGTTGTTACGAAATCAATGAATTTAGTAACAGGTATGGGGAGTCAGACTAAAACTCAAAACAAAACTGCACCAAATGATCGTTTTGATCAAGTACTTAATCAGCAAACGGATCAATCACCTAAAGAGACTGAGGTTAAGAAACCAACGGGGAATCTTAAGCAGACAGCTAGTAAAAAAGGTTAATATGTCTGAGGATAAACCTAAAATGAATGAAACTTCTGAAGTGGAGCTTGATCAATTAGAAAAAAGATGTTATCCAAAAAGTAACGGAGCTCTTAGGTATTACTGAAGAAGAGCTTAAGCAAGTACTCACTCAATTAAATATGACGGTTTTTGATCTATTGGTTTCCGAAAAATTAAATGCATTTCTTACGTGTTTATACGGTGTAGATAGTGCCATCCAGTTACTAACATTACCAGAAAGTAATCAGATTAAGAACTTAAAATCAGAACTAGGACAAATGATGAAGGAAATGAATATTGACCTAGAAAAAATTACAAGACTTGATAAAACAACATCATGCAAATCAGGAAACAACGGATGACAAAGTTGTAGCTAAAGAAACATCTCCATTACCAGAACAAGACGCCATAGCTAAAGAGGATTCAAATCAGGACAAGTCTCAGGTTGATATAACCATAACAGACAATCGCACTGAGAAAGATGACAGTTCTGCTACAGAAACTCTTAGGACAGAAACGACAGAAGCGGAGACAACGACGACCGATGTTAATCCTGAACAAAACAAAACAGAGAACAATGACTTATTTAATATTCCTGTTAATAACCAAACGGTTCAAAAGGTAGAAGTTATTGAACAAGGCGGCGTACGAGAAGTTGTAACATACAATATGAATACAGAAGATATTATGGATCAAATTGTATCCAGCGTTAAGGTGAACTTATCAGACGATACAAATGAAATGCTCATTCAACTTCGACCAGAGCATCTAGGTAAACTAGCTCTTTCACTAACATCTGTACAAGGTGTTATAACAGCTAATTTTATGGCAGATAATCCAGCTGTAAAAGAAATGATTGAGCAAATCTAGCCCAGTTAAGAGTTTCATTACAAGAGCAGGGTATTAACGTTGATAAGCTTGAAGTGGTCGTAACCGATAACCAATTAATGGATGATCAACAACAGGATAAGCAATTCTCTAACAATCAAGAGAAGAAGAAACGTGCAGCCAAAATGATGTCTGTACAGCAACTCCAAAATGAAGATGAACTAGATGAAACGACTACGGCTGAAACAAGTAGTACGTTAGATTCGTTAGTAACCAGCTCCGTTGATTATTCTGCTTAAGGAGGGATAATATGGCAGGTACACCAAATGTAACAAATGATATTATGGCAAAGTATGGCGTTAATACTTATAAAACAGACGCAAAGAATGATTTGGACAAAGATGCATTTCTAAATCTCTTAGTTAAACAGATGCAGTACCAAGACCCGCTTAATCCAACAAAGAATGAACAGTTTTTAGCTCAGATGGCGCAATTCTCTTCACTGGAGCAAATGCAAAACATGAACAAAGGTGTTTCCATTTCACAGGCTTATACCCTAATGAACAAAGAAGTCTTTGGTACAGTTCTGGATCCCACTACTAACAAGGTCAATCCAGTAGCCGGTATGGTAACAGGTGTCTTTATGCAAAATGGAAAAGTTTTCTTAAAGGTGAAAATGGATGATGTAGAAAAACCTGTTGACTTACCATTGGAAAAAGTAGAGGCGGTATTAGCACCTATCGATATGATCGAACTTTACAAAAGTGTTGAAGCCATTAAAAAAGATCTGGAGAAAATTCAGGATAAAGTTGCACCTGATGAAACGAAACCAGATGATACTACAGACACGACTACACCATAACTTAAAAATATACTAAAAGATGTTTACAAATAGAAGTAGGTGACTAACATGAAGATTAATCCATCCATGTATTCGGTACATAATAATGTTAAAGTTAAACATTCAGGGTTACAGAAGAGTCATATAAAAAAAAGCAACTGAAGCCTTTAACCAAGTTCTGCAAAAACAATTAGAACAAAGTCAAGAGGTGAGTTTTTCGAAACATGCTAATACAAGACTTCATGCTAGAAATATTCAATTATCAAATGAGCAGTTAAAGCGTATCAATCAAGGTGTTTGTCAAGCCAGAGAAAAAGGTATAAAGGAATCCCTAGTACTGATTGATGATGTTGCTCTTGTTGTCAATGTAAAAAACAAAGTCGTTGTAACAGCTATGGAAAAATCAGAACAAGATAACAAAGTATTTACTAATATTGATGGTGCTGTCATTCTATAAACTGGACCTCAATGAGGAAGTTTCTATACTAATCTCTGACTGATAGAGGAGATTAACAGCACACGAAGGAGGTTATGCGCAATGATGCGTTCAATGTATTCTGGTGTTTCAGGTCTTAGGATTCACCAAACTAAAATGGATGTTATTGGTAATAACATTGCCAATGTCAACACAGCTGGTTTTAAAGCAGGTCGAGTAACATTTAATGAAATATTTAGCCAAACGTTACAAGGTGCTAGTGCAGCGTCAGATAAATTAGGTGGTCGTAACCCTATGCAAGTAGGTCTTGGTGCCAACATATCTTCAATTGATACCTTAATGACTGAAGGCGCGGCACAGAGAACAGATAATCCACTTGATATGAAAATAGAGGGTGATGGTTTTTTTGTTCTAAACAGCGCTGGTGGCTATCGTTTTTCACGAGCTGGAGCATTTCGTATTGATAATGCAGGAAACCTTGTTAATCCAGAAGGACTTAATGTCATGGGATGGTCAGTAGATCCTCTAGGCAATATATCAAAAGGTAAAGTATCTAAGATGCAGATTATGAAGCCAGAGAATTTGTATTCTCAGCCTACAATGACTTCAGAAGCTACTTTTTCTGGGAATATTGATAAAAATGATCCTAATTTACCTAGTACACCTGTAAAGAAAGATGGTGTATTAGTAAGATTTGATATCTATGATTCTCAAGGGTATAGATATAAGGTCAATACAAGAATTCATACGAATGCTGCTGCTAATACATATGATCTAACTATTGAAAATATAACAGATAGCGCGAATAAAACCATATCATCATCTCTTAATCCTGCTACTGTGCAGATAGTATTTACTGCAGATGGTAAAGTTGATACTACAGCTGCTAGTTCTTTTATTATTGAAAATATTGATAATACCTCAGGTATAGTTGATGCTGATTTTTCTAATATTACAGTTGATTTTTCCCAACTAACCCTATTTGACAGCGATACAACTGCTACTGGAAAAGCAGGGGATAAAAACGGTTTTGGAGCTGGTAACAAAGTTGGTGCCTTATCTGGATTTAATATTGGTCCGGATGGTATTATTCAAGGTTCCTACACCAATGGCGAATCAAAAAAATTAGGACAAGTAGTCGTTGCCAAATTCCAAAACCCAGCAGGTCTTCAAAAAGTAGGGAATAATCTTTTCCAAGTGACCAATAACTCTGGTGAATTTGATGGAATTGGTTCTGATCCACAATCAGATGGTGGTGCACTTAACGGTGGCGTCCTTGAAATGTCTAACGTAGATTTATCAAGAGAATTTACCGAAATGATTACCACTCAAAGAGGTTTCCAAGCCAACTCAAGAATCATTACATCATCAGATGAAATGCTACAAGAGCTTGTTAATCTTAAGCGTTAAGTAGTCCATAAGTTGTAACCTGAACAAGGTGTATAACAATAACTATAGTAGTGGCTAATTGCCATAGCCACTACTATTTAAAAAAGGGTGATGACATGATTTATATAACCAAGCTTAATGACGAAGAGGTTGTAGTGAACTGTGACCTTATTGAAGTCATAGAAGAAACACCAAATACCATTATCACATTGACAACAGGTAAAAAAAATCATTGCAAAAGAATCGTCTAAAGAAATTATTGAGAAAATTATCCGTTATAAAACCCATCTCTCAAAGGTATTGAGAGAAGCTAGCGATAACGGTAATTGATAACAAAAGATAAAATGCTTGATTACCTTAGAAGGTTATTTGCAAGATACACGTTATAATCTTACTCGGTATAATAGCCATAGAAAATTAAGTAGCAACGTATATTGTCTATGACGTGAAGCATTAAAGTGAGGTGAGAAAATTGGATTTAGCTACTATTGGAGGTCTTGTTGCAGGTGCATTCTTTGTTATATTGTCCATTTTATTTAATAACGGTAAGCTTTTGGATTTTGCTGATCCGGCTTCGGTTATGATTACAATTGGAGGAACTTTTTTCGGCAACGTTAATCTCTTATCCTTTATCTGATTTTATTAAGTGTATTAAATCAGCGTCTTTAATTTTTTTTAGAAACAAACAGTTAAATGAAGGGGAAATTATTAAGAAGATTATTGAGCTATCAAACATTGCTAGAAAAGAAGGATTACTTGCACTCGAGGAAGCAGCGGAATCAATCGATGATGATTTTATGAAGAAAGGTATTCTTTTGATTGTCGATGGTACCGATCCAGAATTAGTAAGAAATATTTTGGAAACAGAAATTATTTTCGTCGAGGGAAGACATAAGTTTGTTCAAGGCTTTTGGGGTAAAATTGGTGAATATGGTCCAGCATGGGGTATGATCGGGACATTGATCGGTCTTATCAAGATGCTGAATACTATGAGTGATCCAAGTACAATTGGTTCAAGTATGGCTGTTGCCTTACTTACAACACTGTATGGATCAGTACTAGCCAATTTCATAGCATTACCAATAGCCAATAAAATGAAAGTTATTAGTGAAGCTGAGATATTATTAAAAGAAGTATCCATTGAAGGTTTATTATCCATTCAAGCTGGAGAAAATCCTCGTGTTATTGAGGAAAAATTAAAAGCTTTCTTAGCACCTAGTCTAAGAAACGAAATCAGCCAAGATAACGCTGAAGAAGGTGAAAACAATGCCTAGGAAAAGAAAAAGTGGCGAAGGTAGCCAAGGCTTACCTGGATGGATGGCTACATATGGGGATATGATGACGTTGTTACTCTGTTTCTTTGTATTACTTTTTTCCATGTCGAGTATTGATGTTGCTAAGTTTAAGGCAGCCCTTAACTCTTTTCAAAATCGTGTTGATGTGATGCCAGGTGGAACAGCAGTGACTCAAAATGAACTCATATCCAATGGTATTAGTCAGATTAACGGTATTGAATTAGTATTTGATAACAAGATACCTCTTGAGCAAGAGGGTGAAGAAAGTAATGAAATTGAAAGTAAATTAGAAGAAGCAAAGAAAGATGCAGAAGATATTAATGAGTATCTGAAGAAACAAGGTTATGAAAGTGAAGTAAAGATTGAGTACAACTCAAACATTATAAAACTTACCATTGAAGGTGAGATTCTATTTGAAAGTGGTTATGCCAAGCTTACACCTGATGCCGTCTTGTTGGTGGATGTTATTTCCCTTAAAATAATGGAGTACATTGGAGATAAAACCATACAAATAGAAGGCCATACAGACAACCGTCCTATAAACACGGTTAGATATCCTAGTAACTGGGAATTATCCCAAGCGAGAGCCATAGCTGTAGGATATCGATTAATCCGTGAACATGGTATAGATCCTTCCAAAATTGCAGCTACCGGTTATGGGGAATATCGACCTATTGCAGATAATGCAACTGCAGAAGGTAGAGGCGTAAATAGGCGTGTTGAAATTAAGCTTATTACAGAAGAGTATAATAATATTGATCCACTAAATGATTTAGAAGAATAGAGGTGAACAAGGATGGCTAAAGAAAAAAAAAGAAAAAAAACCTAAAGTAAATGATGCTAATGGTAAATCCGTTTTAATGATAGGTGTAGTTCTTATTGTGTGCTCCATGATACTTTCAATTATATCTGGATCTATGCTCATTAAAGCTATGAATAAAAAAGCAGAAGTAATTGAGGTTGTAAAAGAGCCAGGTGACTTACCCCTAACACAAATAGAATCTTATGAGACGGATAACATTGTACTTCAGCTTAATTCAACCAGTGATCCTAGCAAAATGATGAATTTTACTTTCTTTGTCGGCTTTATACTTGATAAAGAAAGCAAACAGTTAGAAGCAACTAAAAAGCTTCTTGAAGAACAAAAAAAATCTTATTAAATCTAAAATTTCGGGTCTATTAAAAAACAAAGTCTATTGAAGAGATGTTAAGACCTGACAGCGAAGACGTTATAGCTGAGGAAATTTTCACTATGATGAAAGAGTTATTAGATACAGATACATTATCTAATGTGTATATTGGTGATTTCTTATATCGTTAGGCATACTGATAGATTGTATGAGGTGTGAAAATATATTTTCCAACCCTTGTTGTGACTTTGTCTTTGCAAGTAAACAAAGTCATGGCACAAAATATGAACACATGATTACTTACTGATAGGAGGTGAAGGTATGGGTGAGGTCTTATCACAAAACGAAATTGATGATCTACTGAACGCCCTGAATACAGGAGAATTAGATGTTGATGAATATCGTTCCAATGCCAATGAAAAACAAATTAAAGACTATGATTTTGCAAGACCATCGAAGTTTTCAAAAGAACAACTTCGAACATTAGAAATTATTTTTGAGCATTATGCAAGGTTGATATCAACTACTTTGCCAGCTTATTTAAGAACGGCAATACAAGTAGATGTCATCAATTCAGAAGCCATATCTTACTTTGATTTCGCAAATTCATTATCCAATCCTATTTTGTTAGGAGTTGTTGATTTTTCGCCCTTGAAGGGGTCATTTGTTGTTGATTTATCAGTAAATATAGGGTATGCTATAATTGATAGATTACTTGGTGGAAAAGGGGATACCCTTGACAGAGAACGCGACTTTTCAGAGATAGAAGTGTTATTAATTGAAAAAATATTGGTTATATGTTTGCAAGATTTAAGAGAGCCATGGAAGAATGTTGTTAAGGTAGCACCGCGTTTAGAGAAGATTGAAACCAATTCGCAGTTTGCGCAGGTTATATCACCAACGGATGTGGTGGCGTTAATTACCTTAAGTATAAAAATAGGTCCAGTTGAAGGATTAATGAACTTCTGTATTCCTTATTTATGTCTGGAACCTATTATGGATAAGCTGAATACAAAATATTGGTTTTCTAATATTCAAAAGACTAATGAAGAGGTATACAAAGAGTATATAGAACATCAAATCGATAATGTTAAGATACCTTTGAAAGCAGTATTAGGGCGTTCAACGATTTCTGTTAACGACTTTGTTAATCTTCAAAAAGGCGATATTATTAAACTTTCAAATAAGTTAGATTCAGAAATGGAAGTTTTTTTTGTTGGTAATATAAAAAAATTCTATGGAAAACCAGGTATTTTTTTTAATAATAAAAATGCAGTAAAGATTACTTCTATTCTTAGAGAGGAGGAATAAATATGGATGAAATGTTATCTCAAGAGGAAATAAACGCCCTATTGAAGGGATTAGATGATACAGAAAGTAGTGATACAACAAACAATCAGATTGGTGAAGTTGAAAAAGATGCAATTGGTGAAATATCCAATATTAGCATGGGAACAGCTGCTACAACATTATTTTCATTGGTTAACCAAAAAGTAGTGATTACCACACCTACGGTTTCAGAATGCACTTGGGACAAACTATCACAGGAATTTGTAAAGCCTTGTGTTGCCATTCAGATTGTTTATAAAGAAGGGCTTGAGGGTACTAACCTACTCATGTTACGAGAAGATGATGTGAAAATCATTGCAGACCTCATGATGGGAGGAGAAGGTAATAGTACAGATTTAGAATTAACAGATCTTCATTTAAGTGCTATTAGTGAGGCTATGAATCAAATGATTGGTTCTGCTGCCACATCCATGTCATCCATGTTTGGTAAAAAAATTGACATTAATCCGCCAAAATCTAGCATTATTGATTTTAATGTGGATGAAAGTGAAGAATTTGTTGAGTTTTTAAATAGGGATTTCTTGAAAGTATCCTTTAAAATGCAAATAGGTGATCTTGTAGATAGTGAAATGATGCAATTATATCCTATGGAATTTGCAAAAGATATCTATGAAAATTTTATGGCCAGTCGAGAAGCTGAGGAAAAGGCAAAGGAAGTATTAGTGCAACCTGAACCATCACCAGCGCCACAACCTGAACAAGCGCAGCAGCAAGCGCCTCGAATGGATATTCCAAATCAAATGCCGAACCAAATGCCTAATTTTAATCAAATGGCAGGTAACAATATGTTTAATAATTCAGGTAATCAATTTAGAAATATTGATGTACAGCAAGCACAATTCCAAGATTTTGATTTTAATGCCGTTATTCAGCAAAAGGAAAACATTGACTTAATCATGGATGTACCATTAGAAGTCACTGTTGAGCTTGGTCGAACAAGTAAACCAATCAAAGAAATACTAGAATTTGCACCAGGAACGATTATTGAACTTAAGAAACTTGCTGGTGAACCTATTGATGTATTAGTCAATGGTAAAAACGTTGCTAAAGGCGAAGTAGTTGTTATAGACGAAAATTTTGGTATACGTATTACAGATATTATTAAAAAACAACGGACATAGCCTAATTAATTAATATATTAAGAGGAGAGAGAGCTAATGGGAAAGAATATTTTAATCGTTGATGATGCAGCATTTATGAGAATGATGATCAAGGACATTCTTGTGAAAAACGGTTATAACGTAGTTGGAGAAGCTGAAAATGGTGTGAAAGCAGTTGAAAAAATATAATGAATTAACTCCTGACCTTGTTATTATGGATATTACAATGCCTGAGATGGATGGTATTGAAGCAGTTAAGACCATAAAAGGAAATAATGGGGAAGCATTGATTATTATGTGTTCTGCTATGGGACAGCAAGCCATGGTTATTGAATCTATTCAAGCTGGGGCAAAAGACTTTATTGTTAAACCCTTCCAAGCTGAGCGTGTTATAGAAGCCGTATCTAAAGCAATAGGTTAAGCCATGAAGAGTCCGCTATTACTTGTTGGGCAAAATGATTGGTTGCAATTAATTGTTCTGTTGGTACTATTTATCATAGTGTTATTTGGAGCTTACTTTGCAACCAGATTATTTGGTAGTTTTCAGGTTAAAAAAGGTACCAGTAGAAATATTCAGCAACTAGAGTCTATTTCTGTTGGACCACAAAAAGTCCTTCAATTGATTAAAGTTGGGGAAGAGTATCTTTTAATAGGTATAACCAAGGATCGTATCACTTTTATGAAAGAAATCGATCCTGGGCACATTGATTTAAATCATTACGCCACGGATAAGAAGAATCAAGTGCTACCTTTTAATAAGCAACTAGAAAAATTTCTTAAAAAAGAAATAAGAAAGTACATATCGGAGTAGATTGAATGAGGCATATAAAAGACAAACACATAAAACACTTAAAAATGATAGTGCTAGTCGGTATTATTATTGGTGTAACCTTATGTTCAACGAGTAAGGTGCTTGCTACTGAGACACCTATTCCTTTTTTCAGTAGACCTCAATGTGAGTGCAGCTGAAGATGGTAAAGATGTAGTAGGAAGCTTACAGATTCTATTTATTTTAACGTTGATTTCATTAGCACCTTCTATTTTAATTATGATGACGTCTTTTACGAGAATCATTGTTGTTTTGCATTTTGTTAGGTCTGCTTTAGCTACCCAGCAGACGCCCCCCCAATCAAGTCTTAATAGGTTTAGCCTTGTTTTTTAACCATATTTATTATGGCACCTGTTATGACAAATGTTAATGAGACAGCTCTGAAGCCTTATTCAGCAGGTGAAATCTCGCAAGAAGAAGCTATTGATAGGGGATTGAAGCCAATACGTGAATTTATGCTAAACCAAGTAAATGATAAAGATTTAGCATTGTTTTTAGATATTGCTAATAGTAGAAGTGTAGAAAAAGTAGAAGATATACCAACCAGTGCGCTCATTCCAGCATTTATTATTAGTGAACTCAGAGCGGCATTTATCATAGGTTTCTTAATCTACATACCATTTATTGTGGTGGATATGATTGTAGCTTCTACGTTAATGTCCATGGGTATGATGATGTTACCGCCAGTCATGATTTCATTACCCTTTAAGTTGATGCTTTTTGTATTAGCAGATGGGTGGAACTTGATTATCGGACAGTTGGTAAAAAAAACCTTTCGCTTTTGATGTAAGGCTTTAAGGGAGTTTGTGAAAGGAATGATTCTTAATGAATCAAGATATGATTATCGATATGGCAAGAGAGGCATTATTAACAGTAATAACCGTTGCAGGACCGTTGTTATTATTGGCTCTAACAGTAGGGTTACTGGTAAGTATTTTTCAAACAGTTACATCTATACAAGAGCCAACACTGGCCTTTGTACCCAAAATTCTTGCCGTTTTTTTTAGGTCTTATGGTATTAGGACCGTGGATGTTAAATAAATTGGTGACTTTAATAACAAACCTATATTCTAACTTTGGTTCATTTATTGTCAATTAGGGGAAACTAAAATGGATTTATTATTACAGGAACCTTTTACATATTTAGACGCTTTTTTACTCGTTTTTGTACGTATGATTAGTTTTTTTTATTGCTGTACCTTTATTTGGTATAAAAAAATATTCCTAAGACCACGAAGATAGCCATAGCTTTTTTTACAGCTGTTATTATGATCAGTATTCAGCCTATGGAAGCCGATGTATCAAGTGCAGAGATTATACCTTTTGCAACTTTGGTGGTAAAGGAGTTTTTTGTTGGCTGGATTATTGGATTTGGTGCTAATTTAGCATTTTCCATTATATCGTTAGCTGGGCAATTAATGGATTATCAGATGGGTTTTACCATGGTTAATGTATTTGACCCATTAAGTCAGGTACAACTTACAATAACAGGTAACTTTTACTATTACTTATTATTATTAATGATGTTAGCAACGAATACCCATTATTTTTTAATCAAAGCTCTGACAGAAAGTTTTAAATGGGTGCCTATAGGAAGATCTACATTTAAAATAGGTCTATATTCGGAAATAATAAACTTTTTTGGAGATTACTTTGTTATCGCTTTACAGATAGCAGCTCCAATGATTGGCTGTATGCTCATTCTAAATGTTATTCTTGGTATTTTAGCAAGAGCAACGCCACAGATGAACATGTTTGTTATTGGGCTTCCACTAAAATTAATGTTAGGACTTGTTGTACTCTTGATAACTTTAGCTGTTTTTCCAAATGTTAGTGAATGGATTTTTGAGCGCATGTTAAAGTTTGTGGATACAATCATAAAAGGAATGAGTGTCACATGATAAAATCCTATTTCACAGACAAAAAACTTACAATACCTTATCATCTACAATATTTTGCTAATGGTGATTCGGGAGAAAAAACAGAAAAAGCCACGCCTAAAAAACGTGAAAAAGCAAGAGAAGAAGGTCAAGTAGCAAAAAGTATGGAAGTAACGACAGCTCTAATGCTTGTTGTTATGTTCACTGCGATAAAACTATTCACACCTTATATGTATGAACGCTTACACAATCTATATCGGTATATGTATCAGAATTTTGACATAGCAGTTAATGAGTTTTCTATAACATTTATAGGCAAGATTCTCAAACATGCTATTATGTCAATGTTTGAAATACTGTTTCCATTCTTTGGGATTGTTGTAGCCATAGGTTTAATAGGAAATTTTCTTCAAGTTGGGTGGAAACCTTCATTAAAGACAATGAAGCCTAAATTTAATAAATTAAATCCTATTCAAGGATTCAAGCGATTGTTTTCATTAAAATCTGTCATGGAACTCATCAAATCATTACTTAAGATTATCATTATCATTGCTATTGTATATATGAGTGTTAATGGTAAAGAGGGGTTTATATTATATGTTTACGAGTTATCTTTATTAGAGGCATTCAAATTAATGACTGATATTGCATTAGATATCGGTATAAAAGTTGGTGCTTTTTTTTATAATTATTGCTGTAATAGATTATATCTACCAGAAATTTTCTCTTGAAAAACAATTAAAGATGACAAAACAAGAGGTTAAACAGGAGCACAAAGAAACAGAAGGTAATCCAGAAATTAAATCAAAAATTCGCCAAAAAATGCGAGAAGCTGCTATGAAGCGAATGATGCAAGATTTACCTAGCGCAGATGTGATCATTACCAATCCAACGCATTTTGCTGTTGCTATAAAATATGATACTAATGATTTTTTAGCCCCTGTGGTAATAGCAAAGGGTGTTGATGTGTTAGCAGCTAAAATAAAAAGCATTGCTAAAGATCATGAGATAGAAATTGTAGAAAATAGGCCTCTTGCTAGAACTCTATATTATACAGTGGATATCGGTGGGGAAATACCTCCTGAGTTGTACCAAACGGTTGCAGAGGTATTAGCATTCGTTTACAATCTTAAGAAGAAAAAGGAGGGCTAGACAATGAAGATTAAAGTAGGAGATATCATATTAGGCTTATTTATTATACTTGCTGTTGTTATTATGATTATTCCAATGAGTACAGGGATTTTAGATTTGCTTATTACACTCAATATAGCGCTGGCACTTATTATATTATTTAATGCACTTTTTTTTGCACAAGAAGCTTTGAATATGTCTTCTTTTCCAACAATATTACTATTTATTACGATTTATCGTTTAGCATTAAACTTCTCATCTACACGATCTATATTGTCATCTGGTAAGGCTGGTGACGTTATAGCTACATTTGGAAGTTTCGTAGGTGGCGGTGATATCGTTGTTGGTATTGTTATGTTTATTATATTAGTTATCGTACAATTTATGGTTATTACGAAAGGTGCTGAAAGGGTAGCAGAAGTATCAGCACGTTTTACATTAGATGCCATGCCTGGTAAACAGATGGCAATAGATGCAGACTTAAACTCTGGTCTCATTGATGAGATGCAAGCAAGAGAAAGACGACAGAAAATTCAAGATGAAGCGTCTTTTTATGGATCAATGGATGGAGCAAGTAAATTTGTAAAAGGTGATGCCATAGCAGGCTTGCTGATTACAGTAATCAATATTGCAGGTGGGTTAATTATTGGCGTAACAAGACTGAAGTTACCTCTTGACGAGGCAATGACTCAGTACACCATATTAACCATTGGTGATGGTCTTGTAAGTCAAATACCAGCTCTACTCATCTCCTTGGCAACGGGTATTCTTGTCACCAAAGTATCCAAGGAAGTTGACTTAAGCGATCAACTTGCGAAACAACTATTTTCCCTTCCCAAGGTGCTATTTTTAACGGGTGGTGTATTAGTCTTTTTAGGCTTGTTCACACCATTGCCACCACTTATTGTATCTGGTACAGGTGTTTTAGTTGTCGTTGCGGCTTGGAGAATACAAAGCACTTTACAGATTCAAGCAGTAGAACACGAAATATCTACTGAAGATATAGAAGCAGAAGAAATTAGACGACCTGAGAATGTGGTTTCCTTATTACAGGTTGACCCAATAGAACTAGAATTTGGATATGGTATTATTCCATTGGCAGATGCTAATCAAGGCGGAGACTTGCTAGATCGTGTTGTGATGATCAGACGTCAGATAGCCATTGAACTTGGTGCTGTTGTCCCTATTATTCGTTTGAGAGATAACATACAACTAAATCCTAATCAATACATTGTTAAGGTAAAAGGTGTAAAGGTAGCGGAAGGTGAAATACTGTTTGATCATTATATGGCAATGAATCCTGGTTTTGTTGAAGAAGAAATGGATGGTATAGAAACCGTAGAACCAGCTTTTAATCTTCCAGCTATATGGATTACAGAAACACAAAGGGAGCGTGCTGAGACTTTAGGGTATACAGTCGTTGATCCACCATCAATCATTGCAACCCACTTAACTGAAGTCATCAAGAAACACCTAGATGAACTGACAACAAGACAAGATGTACAGACGCTTATTAATAACGTTAAAGAAAGTCATCCAACATTAGTGGATGAACTCGTACCAAAACTATTAAGTGTTGGTGAAGTTCAAAAAAGTACTTATGAATCTGCTTAATGAAGGTATCACCATAAGAGATCTGGTAACTATATTTGAATCATTGGCTGATAATGCGGTAACCAGTCGTGATACAGATATCCTAACAGAATATGCTAGACAAAGCTTAAAACGATCCATATCAGCATCATTCTTAAATGATAAGGATAGTAACAGTGTCATCACATTAGACCCAAGTTTAGAGCAAATGATTATGGATAGTGTTAAACAAACAGAACAAGGCACCTACTTAGCCTTAGATCCTGAGCTAACAGCTAAAGTATATGAAAGTGTAGAACAAGAAATTAGTAAACTAATTTCAATAGGAAGACCTCCTATTTTATTGACATCACCAATTGTACGTATATACTTTAGACGGTTAACAGAAGAGCAATATCCTGATTTAATTATTTTGTCCTATAATGAACTAGATTCTCAGGCAGAAATACAATCAGTAGGGATGGTGAGTATTAGTTGAAAATAAAGCAATTTGAAGCAAGAACCGAGACAGAAGCTATGCTTCAAGTAAAAGAAGAATTTGGTAAGAACGCCTTGATTGTTAGTGTTAAAACATTAAAACCAAAAGGCATATTTAAACTATTCAAGAAACCACATGCCCAGATTACAGCTGCTCTTGATGAAAAAGCAGCTACAGCAGAAGTGAAACAGAAAGATGCATTCAAAGCAAGGTTAGAAGCCCTTGGTGATCATCACTATCAATCAAGAACTTCTGAAATAGAAGAAAAAATTACGAAGATAGAACAGTTGTTGAAAAAGAATGATACCAAACTTGCTGATCCGTCAGTGACGAAAGCCATACAATCTCAGCAGGTAGATGAACCTATACATACTGAAAATTTTCCATTAGTTAATCTCATATATGAGCAACTACTGGAAAATGAAGTAGATGAGAAGGTAATCAATAAATTAATGTTTGGGTTAAATGAATCTTTATCTAAGGGTACTGTGCAGATGAATGATTTAATTTCTATTATCTATCAACGCATCATTGATGAAATTGGTGATGTAGAACCCATTAATTTAGAAGGAAATGGTCCTAAGTTAGTGGTTTTTATAGGACCGACAGGTGTTGGAAAGACGACCACTATTGCCAAATTAGCATCATACTATAGCATTAATCAGAGTATGGACATAGGACTTATTACAGCAGATACCTATCGGATAGCGGCTGTAGAACAATTAAGGACATATGGGAACATATTAAACATTCCAGTGGATGTTGTCTACACCAATGAAGAGGTACAGGCATCTATTGAAGGGTTTGCTGATAAAGACCTCATTATTATTGATACGGCAGGTCGATCACACAAGAATCAAGAATGGCAGGCAGATATCAAGGCACTACTTGAAATCATACCAGATAAAGAAGTATATCTTGTACTGAGTGCAACAACCAAGTACAAGGATTTAATGCATATAGCTAAAAAGTATCAAGAAATTGCAGACTACAAAATCATATTTTCTAAGTTAGACGAATCCACATGCGTGGGTAATATACTAAATGTACGACATCGGATTGGAGCAACCATGTCATATGTAACCTTTGGACAAAATGTGCCAGATGATTTTACAGAGTTGAATCCTCATGACATTGCAAAATCCATATTAGGAGGACACAGCAGCGATGGATCAGGCTACTAATCTCAGAAACTTAATGCGAAAAAAAACAAAAAAGCCACGACACCACAGAGTTCTGCAAAGGTTATTACTGTTACAAGTGGAAAAGGTGGAGTTGGAAAATCCAATGTATCCGTTAATCTAGCTATTAATTTTAGACGAAGAGGGAAAAGGGTTGTTATATTTGATGCAGATTTTGGACTTGCCAATATAGAAGTTATCTTCGGTATAGTACCAAGGTACAATCTGTTTGATATGATTTACAACGGTATGAGTATGGAAGAAGTATTAACATCTGGACCTTTAGGGATTGAATTTGTTTCTGGTGGGTCAGGTGTGCAAGAATTAGTAAACTTATCAAAGTCTCAACTCAGCTTTCTTAACGAGAAACTGATGGAGCTTGATCGTTTAGCGGATATCATCATCATAGATACAGGTGCAGGTATATCCGATTCAGTTCTTGATTTTATTGTTTCTTCTAATGAGGTCATATTAGTCACAACACCAGAACCTACATCCATCACAGATGCTTATGCAGTACTAAAAGCTCTACGAAACAGAAAACGAACAGAGTATCAAGGTGCAAATATCAACTTACTTGTTAATCGTGTATCAGGTGAATCTGAAGGTTTAGAGATCTATAACAAACTGAATAAAGTAACCAACAAGTTTTTGAACATGGAGCTCAATAATATTGGTTTTTTGCCACAGGATCAACATGTAACGAAAGCTGTTATCGAACAAAAAACCTGTATCCATGTTATTTCCAAAATCTAAGGTTGCTAAAGCTTTTGAAGTTGTTGCAGACAACGTGTTATCTAATAATAGTTATCGTGCTAAAGTTGACACGGGACTACGTAATGTATTTAATCAGTTAATGAAATTCAGAAATAAGTAAGGTGGGTATTACAATGATACATAAAGCATTATCATTAGGTGACAAAATTGAAATATCTAGAAGTAAATTTAATTCCAATGAAGCATATGAAAATCAAAAAAATATATGTGAGTATCATTCAAGATATAGTGGATGATGAACTCATCATTTCAGCCCCAGTAAAAAATGGCAAGATTATACCACTTGAGATTGGAACATCCTATATGATTTCCATATACACCAAAGGTGGATTATTTAATTGTAAAGCTAAGGTGAGCAAACGTATTAAGAAAAAATCAATTGCATCTCATTACGCTCTCGATTCAGTCAAAATTAGTTAAGAGTCAGCGCCGTCAATATTTCAGATTAGATTGTGTTATGCCCATCAACTTTTCAGAAAAAGAAAGTGACGAATGGTATCATGGTCTTGTGGTTGATATTAGTGGTGGTGGCTTACGTTTCACTTCCAAGATGCACTATGATACTAATCCTGAAGTCAATTGTCAATTTGATTTAAACATCGGAGAGGATATTATAACCTTAGAAATCTTAGGGCAAGTTGTGGATTCGAAGATTGTTGATTTTGAAACAATGAAATATGAAACAAGAGTGATGTTCGACGATATAGCCAATGAGGATAGAGAAACAATCATTAAGTACATATTTGAGGAGCAGCGAAAACGAAGAAAACGTAAAAAAGGACTGTGATAAGATGGGCATGAAGAAAAAAATTCTTGTTATTGATGACTCTGCATTCATGAGAAGGGTTATATCTGATATAATTACAAGTGATTCAAGATGTGAAGTAATAGGAACGGCAAGAAATGGTAAAGATGGTTTAGAAAAAATCAAGGCATTAAAACCAGATGTAGTTACACTAGATATAGAAATGCCTATTATGACAGGGCTAGCAATGCTTGAACAGCTAAAAAAAAATGAAAATCCATGTACCTGTGATTGTCATGAGTACTTTAGCTATGGAAGGAAAAGCAGAAACAATAAAAGCCTTAGAATTAGGTGCTATTGATTTTGTAACAAAACCACAGAATATATTCAAGGTTAATACAGAAGAAATGCGAGAGGCATTAATTGCTAAGCTTCTCATGGCTGCTAATATTAATGCACCTAAGATTATACAAACTAAGCCAGTTACCCGTACTCCTAAGAAAACATCGCGTTCATTAATAAGTCATCGGTCAGACAATTGTGCTGGTATTAATAATTTAGTAGCCATTGGATGTTCTACTGGTGGTCCTAGAGCACTTCAATATGTATTACCCTATTTACCTGCTAATCTAGATGCAGGAATTGTTATTGTACAACACATGCCAGCTGGTTTTACCAAGTCTCTAGCCGATCGGTTAAATCAATTAAGTGCTATAGAGGTAAAAGAGGCAGAAGATAATGATGTGATTGAAAAAGGTAAAGCATATATTGCTCCAGGGAGCTATCATATGAAGATTGTTCAAGATAGACAATGTCGACTAATCATCAAACTCTCTAGTGAAGAGCCATTAAAGGGGCATAGACCAGCAGTAGATGTAATGATGAATTCTCTAGTGACCACACATACTAAGCAATTAGTAGGTGTGATTATGACAGGAATGGGTGCTGATGGAAGCGAAGGACTAAAAGGAATAAAGGATAAAAAAGCCATTCATATTATTGCGCAGAATGAAGAAACGTGTGTTGTTTACGGAATGCCAAAAGCTGTTGTTAAGATGGACATAGCTGATGAGATTGTTCCGTTAGAAGCTATATCTGACGCTATACTTAAGAAAGTGGGGGTGCTTTAAGATGGATATAAGTCAATATCTAGAGATATTTATTGAAGAATCAAAAGAGCATTTACAGAGCCTAAATGAATCCTTATTAGAACTTGAGAAGAATACGGATAACGTAGAACTTATTAATGAAGTCTTTCGTGTTGCACATACATTAAAAGGTATGGCGGCAACCATGGGATATAAGCGTATGCAAAAGCTTACCCATGATATGGAAAATGTGTTATCTGAAATAAGAAATGGAAATATTGCTGTTACAACTGAGCTATTGGACATTTTATTCCAATGTTTAGATGCTTTAGAGCAATATGTGGACTCCATCGTAGAATCAAGTTCAGAGGGTGATAAAGACAATCAGAATATTATCGATAAGTTGAATGCGATATTAGAAGGTGAACAAGGTCAAGTTACTGCAACGGCAGAAGTGGCAGCAACATCAGTAGCAGCTGCCATACAACTTGTGGAAGAAAGTGAAACAAGCCCTGCAGAAAAATCTGATGCTGACAAACGGGTTCACCTCAATATGGGCTTTACGGATTTTGAGAAAAAATGCTATACAAAAAAGCTTATCAAGAAAATTATAAAGTATATGGAATTACTATTTATATTAGTGAGGGTTGTGTTCTAAAATCAGCAAGAGCATTCATTGTATTTAGAACTTTGGAGAAATTAGGACAAGTTATTAAATCGCATCCTGCAGTACAAGATATTGAGGATGAGAAATTTGATAATCACTTTACAACATTCATTATTACAAATGAAAATGCAGATAAGGTTGTATCTGAATTATGTTCAGTAGCAGAGGTAACAGAAGTACTTACTGATGAGATGAATATACCAACAGAACCTGTTAAGAATGTAAAAGAAGATGACCAGCCAAGAGTAGCCAATGAAAAGAAGACGAGCAACAAAGAAAATGCTTCAAAAGCAACAGGTGTTAAACCAAAAACGAATCGTACAGTAAGAGTCGATATTGAAAGATTAGATACCTTAATGAATCTTGTTAGTGAACTTATTATTATAAAAAATGGTTTGGAGACTATCGAACTTAAAAACACAAGCCAGAATTTCAATGAACAAATCGAGTACTTAGAGCGTATCACAACTAATTTACATGATGCAGTGATGAAGGTTCGTATGGTACCTATTGAACGTGTATTTAATCGTTTCCCACGATTAATTCGTGATTTGGCAAGACAGCTGAACAAAAAACATTGAATTACATATGTCAGGTGAAGAAACAGAACTTGACCGTACAGTCATTGATGAAATTGGTGATCCATTAGTTCACTTACTTAGGAATGCAGGAGATCATGGTCTTGAGACACCTGATGTAAGGGTTAAAGCTGGTAAAGATCCAGTTGGTAATGTATGCCTTAGAGCTTATCAAGATGGTAACAATGTTATTATTGAAGTGAATGATGATGGTCATGGTATAGATGTTACTAAGATTAAAAACAAAGCAATTAGTAACAAGACCATTTCAGAAGATCAAGCAGATAGTATGACTGATCAAGAAATCATCCAATTACTCTTTAGACCAAGTTTTAGTACGGCAGAAAAAATATCAGATGTATCTGGTAGAGGCGTAGGTCTTGATGTAGTTAAAACGAAGATAGAAGCACTAGGTGGCGATATTGAAGTTAAAACAGAAATAAATAAAGGTAGTAAATTTATCATAAGACTTCCATTAACACTAGCGATTATCCAAGCTTTAATGGTTAATCTAGGTAATGAGAAGTACGCAATACCTCTTAACACGATCCAGAATATTGAAGATGTAGATGTAGCTAATATCAAATACATTCAGAACCAAGAGGTAATTAATCTTCGTGGTCATGTTATTCCAATTGTAAGATTGCATGAAAAACTAGGCATTGATGAAGTTGATCCAAATAGACAATCACTTACAGTTGTCATCGTTAATAAAGGTGAAAAGCAAGCAGGTATGGTTGTAGATTCCTTAATTGGACAACAAGAAATCGTTATAAAGACACTTGGAAAATACTTATCCAATATTAAATTAATAGCAGGAGCAACCATTCTTGGTGATGGAGAAGTAGCCTTAATTCTGGACATTAATACATTAGTGTAATTGGAGGGCCGAATATGGAAGAAATGAATCAAGTAATTAAAAAGTTTATAGTAGCAAAAATTGGACATGAGCAGTATGGTGTTAACATACAGTATGTACAAAATATTGAGAGAATGTTAAATATTACAAGAGTACCCAAAGCACCTTATTATATTAAAGGCGTTATTAACTTAAGAGGGATATTATCCCTGTTATGAGTTTAAGGCTAAAATTTGGTCTAGAACCTGATGAATATTCACATAATACCCGTATTATTATTGTTAAGCTAGATGGTAATCCAATGGGCATCATTGTAGATGAAGTAAAAGAAGTGATTAATCTAACAGATGATGCTATTGAAAAAATATCAAAAGATGCCAATGATGAGAAGAGTATATATGTTCAAGGTGTTGGAAAAATAGATCAAGAACTGGTAACACTCCTTAATCTTGATGGATTGATTAATACCAATGAGTAAAATTACTGCACATGGCATCAATGGTAAGGGTATATAAGTTACTTTTACCATCAATGTAATTCTGACGAAAAAACATGGCTCAGGCTTGTTTATATGAAGGGAATGAGTACTATCATGGATAATATAAACATTGATACTTTAGATAGTATACATCTAGATGTATTAAAAGAAATAGGAAACATAGGGGCAGGAAATGCAACAACTGCCCTTTCTCAAATGATCAATCGTAAGATTGACATGGCTGTACCGAAAGTTAATATATTAGAATTCAAAGAATTATCCGATATATTAGGTGGAGCTGAAAATCAGGTTGTTGGTATTTTATTAGCTGTTGGAGGTCAGATCAACGGAATGATGATGTTCGTTCTTGAAACCACTTCAGCTCATAATCTGGTAAATATCTTAATGGGAAAAGAACTAAATACCTTTGAAGAATTTACGGAAATGGACTTATCTGCGCTACAAGAAATTGGTAATATCATCACAGGAGCTTATTTATCATCACTATCATCATTAACTAATTTAAGAATTAATGCGTCTGTACCACATATGGCTATTGATATGGCAGGGGCAATATTAAGCGTACCAGCTATTGAGTTTGGAAAAATTGGGGATAAAGCACTTTTAATACAAACTGGTTTTGGTGAAGGAGAACATAAGGTTTTTTTTGGGAATTTTATTCTGATTCCTGATGTAACATCTTATGGCACAATATTGACATCATTAGGAATTACAGCATAGCCTATGAATGACAAAATTAAAGTAGGCATGGCAGATTTGAATTCATGCTTATCTCCAGGCATTTTAACAACACTTGGGCTTGGATCATGTGTTGGTATTGTGCTCTATGACCCTCTTAAAAAAAATTGGAGGATTAGCACATGTTATGCTACCCGATAGTACTCAAATAAAAAACAATAGCAATGTAGCAAAGTTTGCAGATACAGGTATTAGTAAATTAATTGATGATATGGTAAGATTAGGCGCAAGTAAGCATAGACTTGTAGCAAAATTAGCTGGGGGAGCACAAATGTTCTCATTTAAAACAAGTAATGATTTAATGAGGATTGGGGATAGAAACGTAGAAGCATCTGTTAAAATATTAGGTAGGTTAGGCATAAAAATACTTGGTCAAGATACTGGGAAAAACTATGGTAGAACCATTGAGTTTTATACGGATACCGGTGACTTATTTATTAAAACTATTGGAAAAGAGAATAAAATCATATAAGGATGGTACGCAGTATGGTAAGAAATTTTCACATAATCATCATGCTTGTAGCAGGGATTATTGTCAGTATCTTAGGTCTAATTAACGGCTATGACCTTAAAAAAACTTTCTATTACGCTGATGGTTGTTCTATTAATCTTTTTTATAATAGGTTCTATAATACAGAGCATATTAAATAAGATATATATTCAAGTAGAAACCAATGAAAAAAGAAAAGCTACTGAGTGATATGGATGAAGAAATCACGCGTATAAAAGCTTTGGATAAAGCTGAAGATGAAGATGAACGAATTGACGATGAAACCACCGAATAGGCGTGTAAACGGAGGCCAAAATGGATGATAATAGTAAAGCAATGTTATGGCAGAAGTATTCAAAAAACCCGTCAGCAGGATTAAAAGAACAAATCATAACTGAATATGCAGGGCTTGTAAAATTAGTTGCGGGTAGACTTAATATGTATCTTGGTAACAATGTGGAATACGAAGATCTAGTAGGCTATGGTGTGTTTGGACTCATTGACGCTATTGATAAATATAATTTTGACAAAGGGGTCAAGTTTGAAACTTATGCCTCATTACGTATCAGAGGTGCCATATTGGATAATATCAGACGTATGGACTGGATTCCAAGATCACTTCGTAAAAAACAAAAGCAGATTGATCATGCAACGACCAAACTAGAAAACATATTTGGGCGACCTGCAACAGATGAAGAGATTGCCAAAGAACTTGAGATTTCACATGAAGAATATGTAAAGTGGATGAATCAAACCAAGTTACTTACCTTGACATCTTTGGAAGAATACATCGAACAAGGTAGTGAACTTAGAATTGAACCTATGAATAATTCACGCTATACACAACCTGAACGCGTTGTAGAGAAGCATGAATTAAGAGAGATTTTGACTCATGTCATAGAAAACTTATTGGAAAATGAAAAAAGAGTAATTATGTTTTACTATTATGAGGAATTAACATTAAAAGAAATTAGTCATATACTCGGGGTATCAGAGTCAAGAATATCTCAAATACATACAAAGGCGCTAAAAAAAATGAAGAAGAGGCTGGGGAATAATGTTGAGCTGTTGGCAGGTTTCTAGGGGAGTGATAACATGTCAGAACATGTATATGATGGATATTTTTATTTATCGAATAAAGAAGATGGACTGTATATTACATTAAGTCCACCAAGCGAACAAGGTAAAAAAATTGAATTTGATGATATATTGAAAACATTAGATAACAAAAAAGTTGTCAATTATGATCATGAATTATTGGTTTCTACACTAAGATTTCTACGAGAAGAAAAAGAAATAAAATTATCGGAGACTATGATTGTTTCTACAGATGAGACAATGGATATTAATGTGTCTTCCGATAAATTACTCGTATATGTTAGACTTTACCCAGCTATAGGTGAAGGAAAATATATCAAAAAAGAAGATATTTTACTAGCACTAGAAGATAGAAATATCAAATTTGGTATAGATCAGGAAGCAATTGATAAGTTGATTATGGAAAAAGTATACTATAAAGATGTTGAAATAGCCAAAGGGCTTGCACCGGTTGAAGGTGTAAACGGGAAAATAGAGTACTTATTTGAAATACAAAAGAAAATAAAACCACATATGAATGAAGACGGTACAATGGATTATCATAAATTAAATCTCATAACCAATGTGAAACAAGGTGATGCTTTAGCGACTTTAATTGCTGAAGAGGAAGGGATACCTGGTAAGAACATATACGGTGATGAAATTCCTCCAGCTAAAGTTAAGGCAGAGAAATTGTATTTTGGGAAGAATACAAAAGTTAAAGATGATACCTTATATGCCCTAACGGATGGACAAGTTAAAATAGATGATGGTAAAGTCATTGTGCTTAATTACCTAGAGGTATCCGGAAATATTGATAATTCAACAGGCGATGTTGAATTCTTAGGTACTGTACTTGTGAGAGGAAATGTTCTTACAGGATACACCATTAAAGCAAAAGGTGACGTAGAAGTAAGTGGTGTGGTAGAAGGTGCTTACATAGAAGCAGAAGGAAACATAATATTACATCGAGGTATTCAAGGCATGGACGAGCTATTATAAAAGCTGGCGGAAATGTTATGGCTAAGTACATAGAAAACAGTAATGTAGTAGCTGGTGGGTGTATACATAGTGATGCCATATTACATAGTGATGTATCCTGCAAAGGTGAAGTTGTTGTGGATGGAAAAAAAGGATTAATTTCTGGTGGTTCGGTAAGATCAGGGATAGAGATTCGCGCAAAAGTAATTGGTTCCCATATGGAGACAGTTACAAATATCGATGTAGGCATAGATCCAACCTGTATGGACGAACTGAATCAACTACAAAAAGAAGTTAAGTCATTATCAGAAGAAGAAATCAAACTTACCCAGATAATAACTCTTTTGAATAAAAGAAAAAATATTCAAGGTAGTTTAGAAGAAAATAAAAAAGAAATGCTCGTATCAGCTACACGTAGTAAAATATTTGTCATTAATAAATTAAAAAACAGTCAAAAAAGATTGGAAGAATTAACGGAAGAACTGAGTTATAAAAATATGGGGAAAATAAAGGTCACAGGAAATATTAATCCAGGTGTTCGCGTATCCATCGGTAATGTGAAATACTATGTCAGAGAAGATATTAACTATTGTATGATGTACCAAGATGGCGCAGATATCAAAATAGCTAGCTTATAAAGAATGATAATGGGGCAGTTGTAAGATAGCCCCTCAATAAGGGGAGGAATCTTGATGTCAATTAAACCTTTAGATATGCAAGTTATGATACCTAAGACTCAAAAAGTTGCCAGTATTCGTCATATTGAACAACAAAGGGCGAATGTTAATCAAGACCAAATTGCTCAATCCATGAAACAGCAAGTAAAAGAAAAAACACAACATGTGATCAAATCAAACCAAAATGAAAAATCAGGTACTGAAGCTGATGCAAGGAAAAAAGGTAGGAACACCTATCAAGGAGATAGTAATCGAAAGAAGAAAAATAACAAGGAACAAGAAACGAATAACAAAACAAGTATGCATCACATTGATATAAGAGTATAAGTCAGATTTAGTTCAATAGATATTTCTAACGAAAATGGGTAAAATCATTTTAATATTTGCCAAGTTTTTTTTGCAAGTATTTCAAGTAGATAATTGAACTTTGGAGGTATTAACATGCAAGATATGAACGTATTGGTTATACTATCTATTATCATTGGTATAATGTTTATCGGCATAAGCTTTTTTTTTGAAAGATAAAAAGGATAAAGAGGTTGACCTGAATAATAATCAAGAACCGATAACATCTATTTCATCGCCAAACACAATAGATGAAGCCGAAATGATGAAAGAAGTTAATCAAAAAATACTCGAATTAAACGATTATGCTTCCTTTATTAAAAAAAAGAAATCAATGATCAACATAAGGAATTACTTTTTTTTGTACCAACTCATTACAGAGAAAGAAAAAAAATCTAAAACAGGCAACGAATACGGGTAGCGTAGAAGATGAACAGCTCGTGACATTACAAAGCCAAAGTGTGACTAGGGAATCCAATAAGCCATTAGCTACCCTTAATAATATGATTGTAGAGAATAATAAAGAGATATTCGATCTTTATAAACAAGGCCTAAGTGTTACGGAGATTGCGCAATCATTAAATGTTGGTAAGGGTGAAGTGAAATTAATCTTGGACTTAGGGATAAGGTAGTCATCCAAGAGATTTATATAAAGTATGAATGCTATCAATAGATTAGTTAACGAGGTGCTTATATGACTATACACAAGTATTTTTTAAGAGGCTTTGGCACAGCATTGATTCTTACAGCCTCTATATTTTATTTTACTAACATCAACAGCATGGATGAGGTATTAAGTGATCAAGATATTATAGAAAAAAGCAAAAAGTTCTAGGTATGATAGAAAAAAGACGATGCTCAAAAAAAGTAAAAAAAACCCAGTGAGCAAGAAATAATTGATCGAGCAACAGAGTTAGGTATGGTCTTTGAAAATGAGGCTAAACAAGCATTTGAAGCAGAACTTCGCCAAAGCTTGAGGTTAGAAATCACAAAAGAATTAGAAGCAAAAGTAGAAGAGGTAGAAACAGAAACACCAAAGCAAGAAGATGATAAAAAAGAGCCAGACTGGTAATAATGAATCGGTGAAAGATAGCCATAAGGCACCAGAAACAGTAGTGAAAGAAGAAGTTAGTGACCGACGAGCAACAGTAGAGCTCACTATTGAATATGGTATGGCTTCTGATGATGTGGCAAAGCTTTTATATAATCATGGTATTATCGATCATATTAGAGATTTTGATACTTATCTCATGGTTCATGGTTATGACCAAAAAATCAAAACAGGCACATATATATTCCATGTGAATAGTACTTATAAGGAAGCTATGAAAAATTTTACAAATTAGATATTAAAATGGCTTGATTATTTACAGGTATTATGATATACTAGCAGTCGTGAAAATACACGTATTTTGATTTTTTAGAAAGGTGCCATATTGGTGTTCTAAAAAGATGATGAATGCGGAAGAAAAAACCAAAATGATGGAGGTACAACATGAGTGTAATTTCAATGAAACAATTATTAGAAGCTGGTGTTCATTTCGGACATCAAACAAGAAGATGGAATCCTAAAATGGCTGAGTTTATTTATACTGAGAGAAACGGGATTTACATCATCGATTTACAAAAAACAGTAGGTAAAGTTGACGATGCATACAATGCAATCAAAGACGTAGTTGCTGATGGTGGTAATGTACTTTTTGTAGGTACTAAGAAGCAAGCTCAAGATGCTATCAAAGCAGAAGCAGAGCGTTGTGGTATGTTCTACGTTAACCAAAGATGGTTAGGTGGAATGCTTACTAACTTCAAAACTATTCAGACACGTATTAAACGTCTTAAAGATTTAGAAAGAATGCAAGAAGACGGTACTTTTGATGTGTTACCTAAGAAAGAAGTTATTAAATTAAAGCTTCAAATGGATAAACTTGAAAAGAACCTTGGCGGTATCAAAGAAATGAAAGGCGTTCCTGACGTAATGTTCATTGTTGATCCAAGAAAAGAAAAGATTGCTATCCAAGAAGCTCATATTTTAGGAATTCCAATTGTATCTATTGTTGATACAAACTGTGATCCAGACGAAGTAGACTATGTAATCCCAGGTAATGATGATGCTATTAGAGCTGTCAAGTTAATCGTATCTAAGATGGCTGATGCTGTAGTTGAAGCTAACCAAGGAGCACAAAATCATATAGAAGAAGCTGCACCAGAAGCAAAATAAGCAGAATTAGCATACTGATGCTTCAACCAGCTACTGGTTGAAGCATTTATATTATCGTATTAGAAATCAAAAAGAACGAAATGATTTATGGCATTGAACTTCGCAATAATAATGAATTATGCGTTAAGTTCAATATAGATTGGAAAGAATTTATACTAGAAGAATAAATGAATATGGAGGGTGTACACATGGCTATTACTGCAAGTATGGTAAAAGAGTTAAGAGAAAGAACTGGTGCTGGTATGATGGATTGTAAAAAAGCACTAGTAGAGCACAATGGTGATATGGAGCAATCTGTAGAGTTTTTAAGAGAAAAAGGTTTAGCTAAAGCAGCTAAAAAAGCAGGAAGAATTGCTGCTGAAGGTTTAGTTGCAACATGCGTAACCGATGATCATAAATGTGCTTCTGTAGTGGAAGTAAATAGTGAGACAGATTTCGTTGCTAAGAATGATGTATTCAAAACTTATGTGGCAGATGTAGCGGCACAAGCTGCTAAAACTGAAGCTACAGATATTGAAGCTTTTTTAAATGATAAATGGTCAAAAGATGAGAGCAAGACAGTTAGTGAAGTACTTACAGATCAAATTGCTAAAATCGGTGAGAATATGAACATTAGAAGATTCGAGAAGTTCATTGCTGATGGTAGTTTTATTACTTCTTATATCCATGCAGGTGGAAAAAAAATTGGTGTGCTAGTTGAAATGACTGGTGAAGCAACAGATGCAACTTTAGAGTGTGCTAAGAATCTTGCGATGCAAGTAGCTGCAGTAACACCAAAGTATATTTCTAGAGATGAAGTAGATGCAGATTTCATTGAGAAAGAAAAAGAAATCTTAAAGCAACAAGCGAAGAATGAAAACCCTGATAAGCCAGATAACATTATCGAGAAAATGATTATTGGTCGTGTGAACAAGATGTTAAAAGAAATCTGTTTACTTGATCAACCATATGTTAAAGACGGTGATTTAACAGTATCCAAATACATTGCATCTGTAGCAAAAGAAACGGGTTCTGACCTAGCTATCAAGCGTTATGTACGTTTTGAAACTGGTGAAGGTTTAGAGAAGAAAGAAGAGAATTTTGCAGAAGAAGTTGCTAAGCAAATGCAATAATGTTGTGTAACAGCTTATATGTTAATAAAAGGAAACACTATGTGTTTCCTTTTTTTTGAGAAAACAACTATATCGATTGAACTGTTCATTAACCATAGATTTTTCTAAGTTCAATAGATTTTCATTGATATTGTAAGTTGAATTGTTAAATATAATTACTGGTTTAATAGTAGTTATTTATTCAACTTATATCCACCTCCTATAAGCATAGGAGTGAGCTTTTATATAAAATTTCCCAAATTACTACTAGTAAAAATTTCTAAGTTATGATAAATTAATAGATAGAGGTGTTTATATGGCAAAATATAAGAGAGTATTACTTAAATTAAGTGGAGAGGCTCTTTCTGGTGATAAAGGCACAGGGTTTGATGAAAAAACTGTATTAAAAGTAGCAGATCAGATTAAGCATATTGTAAGTGAAGGCGCTGAAGTAGAAATCGTTATTGGTGGTGGAAATTTCTGGCGTGGGAGAAGTAGCCAGAACATGGATAGAACCAAATCAGACCAAATTGGTGTGATGGCTACGGTTATGAATGCGTTATATATGGCAGAAATTCTAAGAACCATTGGTATGAAAGCCGTTGTACAAACACCTTTCAAAGTAGGAAGTATGACAGAAGAATTTTCAAAAGATAAAGCACTAGAACACCTTAGCAATAATACCGTTGTGTTTTTTTTGCTGGTGGTACTGGACACCCTTATTTTTTCGACAGACACGGCGGCTGCTTTAAGAGCAATAGAAACAGAATGTGATGTCATATTATTAGCCAAAAATATTGATGGGGTCTATGATTGCGATCCCAAAACCAATAAAGATGCTAAGAAATTTGACAAACTAACTTTAACAGAGGTTATTGAAAGACGATTAAAGGTAATGGATCTTACGGCATCCATTATGTGTATGGAACAAAAATTACCTTTACTGGTATTCGCTCTTTCAGAAGAAGACAGCATTAAAAATGCAATGAACGACAAGATCAATGGTACATTTATAACCATATAGTTAGCAAGAAAAGTGACTTTGTCACGTAAAAGATTTTAAGGAAGATAGAAAGTAGAACTTTCCTATACTACAAGAAGCGATTTTTATAGTTAAAAAGATTAAATACGAATTATAGGAGGAGAATTATGTTAGAAGAGATGAAAAAGTACGAAGACAAAATGCATAAGACTATTCACGCTTTGGAGACAGAATATAACGCTATTAGAGCAGGAAGAGCCAATCCTCATGTACTTGATAACATTAAGATGGATTATTATGGACAGCCAACACCTATACAACAGGTAGGTAATGTATCTATTCCAGAACCAAGAATGATTCAGATTCAACCTTGGGATTCAAGTATTATTAAAGATATTGAAAAAGCTATTTTAACATCAGACTTAGGGATTAATCCAAATACAGATGGTAAAATTATTCGCTTGGTATTTCCTGAGCTAACGGAAGAACGTAGAAAAATATTAACAAAAGAAGTGAAGAAAAAAGGTGAAGATGCAAAAGTAGCCATTCGTAACATCAGAAGAGATGCTATTGATCATTTCAAAAAAGCTGAGAAAAGCCATGAGATTACAGAAGATGATTTAAAAGATTATGAAACAAACATTCAAAAAATGACAGATAAATTTATTAAAATTATCGATGAGCATGTTGATGATAAAGCAAAGGATATTTTAACTGTATAGGCCAAGTGGTTTTCATAACAAACATCCCCTCTATAGGAGGGGGTGTTTGTTAAAATGCTAGTTTTGCCTTGGGAGAGGAATGATAATAAGTGATAGCAGATATGGGACAGTATAAAATTCCTAAACATGTAGCGTTTATTATGGATGGAAATGGTAGATGGGCTACGAACAAAGGGAAAAGTAGGCAGTTTGGACATAAACAAGGGGCTAAGACCTTGGAGCATATATGCAGACAGGCCAGTGACTTAGGTGTCTTATATATAACAGTTTATGCTTTTTCAACAGAGAATTGGGCTCGTCCAAAAGCAGAAGTTAATAATCTTATGAATTTATTAAGGCATTACTTAAAAAGCAGTATTAAGAATGCCAGAAAAGACAATATGTGCGTTACGGTTATTGGTGACAAATCCGGACTAGACCAAGATATCATTAAAAGTATTGAATGCCTGGAAGAAGACTCAAAAGATAATACAGGGTTACATTTACAGATTGCTTTAAATTATGGTGGGCGAGATGAGATTGTACGTATGACCAAACGATTAATGATTGATTTTGAAAATAATAAAATTGATATAAATAAAATTGATGAAGATACCATCAACAAGTATCTCGATACAGCAGAAGTACCAGATCCTGACTTGTTAATAAGAACAAGTGGAGAAATGCGTATCAGTAATTTCCTATTATGCAAATCGCTTACTCAGAATTTTATTTTTTAGATAAGCATTGGCCTGATTTTACAATAGAAGATTTAAAGAACGCTATTGTTTATTATAACAATAAGGATCGCAGGTATGGTGGGATTTAATACAAAACAATGGAAGGAGTTGGGATAGTTGAAAACAAGGATAATCTCTTCAATTATCGCTCTACCTATACTGATGATTCCATTGATACTGGGTGGAGCTTATTTACAAGTTGCTTTAATTTTAGTATCATTGATTGGTATGTTTGAATTTTATCGAGCATATAAAATAGATAGCTTACCCATGAAATTCCTTGGATATATAGGAGCTGTAAGCCTATATGCCATGATTATTTGGGAGAAAGCTGAATATCTACAAGAGTTTTTTGGGATATTTGTTTTAATTCTTTTGATAGGGTATGTCTTTACTTATCCTAAATACGATTTAAAAGATATCATGCTGATACTTGTTGGTTTCTTTTATGTAGCATACCTGTTATCTTACATCTTATTGGTACGTGAGGATATAACATATGGTCCATGGCTCATATGGTTAATTTTTATCGTAGCATTTGGTAGTGATACATGTGCGTATTTTATAGGTGTGAAATTTGGTAAAAAAACAAGCTTGCTAAACATTTAAGCCCTAAAAAAAAGCATTGAAGGTTCCATAGGTGGAATTGTTGGCGCTATGTTATTATCTGTTTTATACGGGGTTATTTTGTATCAAACAGGTCGAATTACAGATTCAGCTAAGATTATCCCTTTCTTTTTTATAGGAGGAATAGGTTCTATACTATCACAGATTGGTGACTTAGCGGCTTCAGCTATGAAAAGACAGAATAAAATAAAAGACTTTGGTACGATTATGCCAGGTCATGGTGGCGTTTTGGATCGTCTTGATAGTATTATTTTTACGGCACCTTTTGTTTATTATATTATGAAGTTTTTTATTCTTTAATATAAGACAATAGAGTAGAAGTGATAAAGGCAAATAGAGTTATCATCAGATTGTCAGGGTAAAGTGTTATACTCACTTGCCTTGCCCTGAGAAGCGGTCGGTCTGCGTGATTATAACACTTTACCCTTCTGTTGTTGACATATTAGTGATTTTGTAGTTGCAATAAGGCGCGAGAACAAGTAAAGCGGATTGTATATTTTGTTCTCGTAGCAGAAATAGATTAATAATAGGACGTCACACAAAATATATATAGTATATACCATGAGTATGCAAAAGAAGAAGGAGAACGCAATTGAAGGTTATATCAATTCTTGGATCAACAGGCTCAATCGGTACGCAAACAATTGATATTGTTCTAAAACAGGGCGATATTCGAGTGTTAGGACTTACGGCTAATAAAAAAAACATAGATTTATTAGAACAACAGATTCACCAAGTTCATCCTGAAGTTGTTGCTGTTATGGATGAAGAAAAGGCAAAAGAACTAAAGAAGCGAATAGGTTCAAAAGTAAAAGTACTAAGTGGTATGGATGGACTTATAGAAGTAGCCACACTGGAGAAGGTAGATATGGTTGTTACGGCGGTTGTAGGTATGATTGGTATAAGACCAACTGTAGCTGCTATAAAAGCATCCAAAGATATTGCGTTGGCCAATAAAGAAACCTTGGTGACAGCTGGACATTTGATTATGGATCTTAAGGAGCAGTATGATGTTAAGATATATCCAGTAGATAGTGAACATTCTGCAATATTTCAGTGTTTAAAGGGAGAGAATAAAAAGGAAGTCTATAAAATTATGTTAACGGCTTCTGGAGGACCCTTTAGAGGTAGAACAACGAAGCAATTGCAAGATATTACCGTAGCAGATGCACTTAATCACCCTAATTGGTCAATGGGGCAAAAAATCACTATAGATTCTGCTACGATGATGAATAAAGGGCTTGAGGTGATTGAAGCCAAATGGTTATTTGATGTTAAACCCACTCAAATAGAAGTGGTGGTTCATCCTCAGAGTATTATTCATTCCATGGTGGAATATAAAGATGGTTCTGTTATAGCTCAATTAGATGTTCCTGATATGCGTACGCCTATTCAGTATGCACTTAATCATCCACATCGTTTACTGAATGACGTACCTAAGCTAGATCTTACAAAAGTAGCTCAGTTAACATTTGAAGCACCAGATATGGATACTTTTAGGGGGCTTAAGCTAGCTTATTCAGCCTTAGAAAAAGGTGGTTCAATTCTGACTGTACTGAATGCAGCAAATGAACTGGCTGTGGATAAATTCTTAAAGAGACAGATAGGGTTCTTAGAAATTTATGATGTAATTACTTATGCAATGGAAGGGCACAAAAAATATACAACATCCAACACTTCAGCAAATATTTGATGCTGAGAAAGAAACCTATGAGGTTATCGAAAGGAAATGGATGTCAGAAAGGAATGAATGATTGAATGAATATAGTAGTGGCAATCCTCATATTTGGGTTACTTGTACTGGTTCATGAGCTAGGTCACTTTCTAGCTGCAAGAAAAAATGGTATTCTTGTTGAAGAATTTGCCATTGGTATGGGTCCAAAATTAGTAGGGTTTCAAAGAGGAGATACATTATACACCATTCGTATTTTACCACTTGGTGGTTTTTGTAAAATGCTTGGAGAAGACGAAGAAGTAGAAGATGACGAACGAGCATTTTCAAGTAAATCTGTAGGTGCAAGAATTGTTGTTGTTATAGCAGGAGCTGCTTTTAATATAATACTTGCTTTTGTATTTGCTTGTATTATTGTAGGTATGGCTGGAGATTATACGACAAAAGTGTCAGAAGTAAAAGAAGGAACACCTGCATATGAGGCAGGACTTAGACCGGATGATACCATTGTAAAAGTAGATGGTCATCGTATTATTTCCAGTAGTGAAGTTGGCTTATATATTAATTTGAAAAAAGGTGAAGCCGTTGATATCGTATATAAGAGAGATGGTCAGGAGCAAGGCGTAACCATAACACCGGATGAAGCTGAAGGAAATTATTATATTGGTATAACTAATTTCCATAGAATGAATAAAGGCAATATCTTAGAAGTCATTAAGTATGGCTTCCTTAAAGTAGCTTTTTGGATTAAAACTGTCTTCTTAAGCTTAGGTATGATCTTCCGAGGAGAAGTCGGTAGAGAAGACGTTGGTGGACCAATAAGAATCATGTCTGAGATTAGTAAAGGTTATACGGAAAGTGTTAAATATGGTATTCGAAACGTATTTTTAACCATATCTTCATATATTGTACTGTTAAGTGCCAACCTCGGGGTCATGAACCTCTTACCCATACCAGCTTTGGATGGAGGAAGGTTATTATTCTTACTTATAGAAGCTATTAGACGTAAGCCTATAAGCAGGGAAAAAAAAGAGGGCTATGTACATTTTGTTGGTTTTGTATTGTTAATGGTTTTGATGGTGTTCCTATTCTTTAATGATTTTAGTAATATATTTTAAAATAGATTTGGAAACTATATGTAATGATAAGCAGTGAACAAGACATCCGTAGGTGGTTAGATATATTAAAATAGCTTACATTAAATAATTAAAGTAACACTAAGTGCATGGAAAGAAGAATTTCTAAAACTTAAGAACTCGCTGTTGCTCAGACACTTAAGTTTCTTAACGAAATTAATCTTTCCATTTACTAAGTGTTACTAATAATTATTTAAAAGGCGCAATTTTTATATATCTAACCACCTACTAGTGTATTAAAGGGGCTACGGGTATATTTGGTAATAGGATTTTATTTTATTGACTTAAGAGTTACTGTATAACCTGTAGAATTGTTCATGAGATTACGCTGTTTCATAGACATTACCTCTTGTTTTTTCGTGGCTAAAAATAATAAAATAGAAGAAGTATAGGAATTCATATGAATGATATAGGAGGCATATTATGCATCGTGAACAAACAAAGGTTATAAAAATTGGTGATCGTGTCATTGGTGGGGGTAATCCTATCTTGGTACAATCCATGACAAATACAAAAACTGAAAAGGTGGAGGAAACGGTTAAACAAATCCTTGCCTTAGAAGAAGCTGGCTGTGAGATTATCCGTGTGGCAGTTCCAACAGAAGCCGCTGCTAAAGCTGTCTATGAGATTAAGAAGCAAATACATATACCTTTAGTAGCCGATATACATTTTGACTACCGTTTAGCTTTATTAGCCATGGAATATGGTGCTGATAAGATTCGTATCAATCCAGGTAATATTGGCTCCATAGATCGGGTTAAGCAGGTTGTAGAACGTGCTAAGAGAGATCATATACCTTACGTGTAGGTGTTAACAGCGGATCAGTGGAAAAAGAGATTTTAGCCAAATATGGATGTGTGACAGCGGAAGGCTTAGTAGAGAGTGCACTCAATAGCGTAAAGCTCATTGAAGAGATGGACTATGATAACATAGTCATAGCCATAAAAACATCCGATGTAATGATGGCAATAAAAGCTCATGAACTCATTACTAAAGAAACATTATATCCCATACATGTCGGTGTAACAGAGGCAGGTACGGTATGGTCAGGCACCATTAAATCAACGGTTGGATTAAGTGTTATACTGAGTGGTGGTGTAGGGGATACGATTCGCGTATCGCTAACTGGCGACCCTGTAGAAGAAGTTCGTGTCGGTATAAAAGTACTCGAGACTCTTGGTCTAAGACAACGCCTTGGTATAGAATTTGTATCCTGTCCTACATGTGGACGGACTCAAATTGATTTAATTAAGTTAGCAAACATGGTAGAAGAACGCTTTGGTCACTTACAACATCAGTTGAAGATAGCGGTTATGGGCTGTGTAGTTAATGGCCCTGGCGAAGCAAAAGAAGCTGATTTGGGGATTGCTGGAGGCAAAGGTGTAGGTCTTATATTTAAAAAAGGTATAATTATCAAGAAAGTGAATGAAGATGCTTTACTGGATGCCTTAGCTGAGGAAATTCAGAATGTCATCCATGAACGAGAAGGTTCCCTTTAAGTAAAATAGCTATTAACCAGTATTTGAACATTTCAATTCTATAATATCCATGACATAATGACATTGAAGAATGCATATTACAGGGATGGTTCAATATAAATGAAGTAGGTGAGAAGTGCGATGAGCAGATGCTTCGTAGATGTATTTAACGACATACAGCTTGATGAGAGTTTGGATATATACTTTAGTAATGCCACTGTAGAGCGTGTGGTCATTAACTCTCAGGACAAAGAATTACAGATTCATATGATTTTTTAAAACCATCGTGCACATAAAGTTTATACAGCAAGTGGAGCGCATCTTGGAAGCAAATATATGTGGAGATTCAGATCTATCGGTCAATATTATCTGTCGCTATGACGTTAATCATGACCTGAACAAGATATTATTGTTGTATCAAGATAGTATTTTATATGAGCTTAAACAACATAGTCCGGTAGCCTTTGGTATTTTAAGAAAGGCAGAGCTGAATATTGTAGAGGGAAATATAACATTTACCCTAAAAGATAGTATTGATAATTATCTCTATGCACGGAAAGTGAATAAACGTATTGAAGATATGATGAAAAGCCGTTTTAACATGGAAACAAAAGTCTCCTTTAAAGTACATGAAGCAGCAGAAGAGACTAATAAAAAATTCTTGCAAAAACGAGATGAAAAAAGAGAAGGCGTTTGTAACCCAGGTTATGAGCAACATGCCGGCTACAACGGCGCCAACAGCAACGGAGAACACTAAAAAAAGATAGTGGTGGCAATAATAGCAATGTGGATGAACGTATGATTATTGGTCGAAAAAATCAATGGTGAAATAACGCCCATTCATGAGATTGACCATGATGTGGATGATATCATTTTTGATGGGATCATCTTCAATGTTGAAAGTAGAGAGATTCGTAATAATAAATACATTGTGGCTTTTGACTTAACCAATGAAAAGGATTCTATTACAGCAAAATGCTTCATCAAAAAAGAACAATTTGAAGAAGATGTTAAGGATCGATTAGTAAAAGGGAAAGCTGTTCGGGTAAAAGGAAACTTACAATTTGATACATTCTCAAAAGAGATGACGGTGATGACACGTGCTATCATGGAAATACATGATTTTCGTATTAAAAGGGTAGATTTAAGTAAAGAAAAGCGTGTTGAACTTCACGCCCATACTCAGATGAGTGATATGGATAGTGTCGTTAGTGCAAAAGCTCTGGTCAATCAGGCTATTGCATGGGGGCATGAAGCTATTGCTATAACGGACCACGGTGTAGTTCAAGCCTTTCCAGAAGCCTTTCACGCAGCTCATGGTAAGATAAAAATAATCTATGGCGTGGAAGCTTATTTGGTAGATGACCTAAAATCCATTGTTCATCAATCAGGGAATCAAAGTTTAGACGATGAATACGTTATTTTTGACCTTGAAACCACAGGTTTTTATCCAGGTAAGGACCGTATGACGGAGATTGGTGCCGTTAAGATTAAGAATGGTGAAATTATAGATGACTTTAGTAGCTTCGTTAATCCAGAAAGGCATATACCTCAGGAAGTTATTACGTTAACAGGCATTACCGATGAGATGGTAGCTGATGCACCAAAGTTTAGGGAAGCATTACCGAAATTTTTAGATTTTATTGGTGATGCAGTTCTTGTAGCCCATAATGCAGATTTCGATATGCGGTTTATGCGATACTTCTGTAAAGAAATTGGGCGAGAAATTCCTAATACTGTACTGGATACTTTAGAACTTGGTCGTGTGTTATTAACACACTTAAAGAATTATAAATTGAACACAATAGCAAAGGAATTAGGAGTTAAACTTGAAAACCATCATAGAGCAGTTGATGACGCTTTAGCAACAGGGAAAATATTTATAGAATTTGTACATATGTTGAAGAACAAGAGCATAGGTAACCTACAAGAACTTGAAACATATGCTCATGAAGCCACTAAGAATGTGAAGAAGCTAAAATACTATCACGCCATTATATTAGCTAAAAAATTTAGTAGGTCTTAGAAATCTCTATGAATTAATTTCAAGAGCTCATATTGACTATTTCTTTCGAAAGCCAAGAATTCCAAAAAAGTGTATATCTTGAGTTAAAGGAAGGGCTGATTATTGGTTCGGCTTGTGAAGCAGGAGAATTATACAAAGCTATACTTGATGACAAACCAAAAGAAGAAATTGATCGACTTGTGGATTTTTATGATTACCTAGAAATACAACCGATTATGAACAATGAATTTATGATTAGAAATGGCTCGGTAGAAAGTGCAGAAGAGCTTAAGAAGATTAATAAGAAAATCGCTTCATTAGCGAAGGAGCATCATAAACCTATTGTTGGAACGTGTGATGTGCACTTTCTTAATCCTGATGATGAAGTTTACCGTAGAATTATTATGGCAGGTCAAGGGTTCAAAGACGCAGACCAACAACCCCCCTTATACTTTAGAACCACTGATGAAATGTTAAGGGAATTCGCCTATCTAGGAGAGGACTTGGCTAGAGAAGTTGTCATTGAGAATACCCGTAAGATATCCGATATGATAGAAGATATTGATCCTGTACCGCCAGATAAGTATCCACCAGTTATCGATGGTTCAGATGAAACTTTACGTAAGATCTGTATGGATAAAGCCATATCTATCTATGGCGACCCGTTGCCAGAAATTGTAGAAGCTCGTCTTGAAAGGGAGCTTAACTCGATCATTTCTAATGGTTTTGCAGTGATGTACATTATTGCCCAGAAATTGGTGTGGAAATCCAACGAAGACGGTTATTTGGTTGGTTCTAGAGGGTCAGTTGGCTCTTCTTTTGCCGCTACCATGTCTGGGATAACAGAGGTTAACCCATTGTCACCTCATTATATTTGTCCTAACTGTAAGTATTCTGATTTTGAATCTGAAATTGTTAAGAAGAATGCAGGTAATTCTGGTTGTGACTTACCGGATAAGAAATGCCCAGAGTGCGGTACAGAGTTAGAGAAAGAAGGCCATGATATTCCCTTTGAAACATTCTTAGGGTTCAAGGGTAACAAAGAGCCTGATATCGACCTTAACTTCTCTGGTGAATATCAGAGTAAGGCACATGATTATACGGAAGAAATTTTTGGAACAGGTTATGTGTTTAGAGCTGGTACCATAGGTACTTTGGCTGAGAAAACGGCTTACGGGTTTGTAAAGAAGTATTTTGATGAAAAAGAGATTACAGTGCGTAATGCAGAGATTAATCGCCTCATAGCAGGTTGTACGGGTGCGAGACGAACAACAGGTCAGCATCCAGGTGGTATTATTGTAGTGCCTACGAGTGAGGAAATCTACAAGTTTACACCCGTTCAACGTCCAGCAAATGATATGAAAACTAAGATTATAACCACACATTTTGACTATCACTCTATTGATCATAACCTTTTGAAATTGGACATACTAGGTCATGACGATCCGACCATGATTCGTATGTTAGAAGATTTAACTGGTGTTGATGCTAAATTGATAAAGTTTGATGAACCACAAGTGGCAACCTTGTTTACAAGTACCAAAGCACTTAAAATAAAGCCGGAAGACATTGATGGATGTCCCTCGGGTCTTTAGGTATTCCAGAGTTTGGTACAGACTTCGTTATACAGATGCTTCTTGATACCAAGCCAAAAACTTTTTTCTGAGTTATGTAAAATATCGGTGCTATCACACGGTACAGACGTATGGCTTAACAACGCACAAGAGCTCATACGTGATGGTAAAGCAACCATTGGTGAGGTTATATCATCACGTGACGATATTATGGTCTATTTGATTAATATGGGCGTTGAAAAAGAGTTATCCTTTACGATCATGGAAAGTGTTCGTAAAGGTAAAGGGTTAATACCTGAGTGGGAGGAAGCTATGCTTCAAAAAGGTGTACCTGATTGGTATATCTGGTCCTGTAAACAGATTAAATACATGTTCCCAAAAGCCCATGCGGTGGCTTACGTTATGATGGCATATCGTATTGCCTATTTTAAAGTATACTATCCAGAAGCTTATTATGCAGCCTATTTTAGTATTCGTGCATCCGATTTTGATTATGAACTCATGTGTCATGGAAAACAAAAGGTGGATGGGCACATTCAAGAATATAAGAGCAGAATCAATGACTTATCCAAGAAGGAGAAAGATACCTTAAAAGATATGAAAATCGTGCAAGAAATGTATGCACGAGGGATTGATTTTGTACCCATTGATTTGTATAAAGTAAAAGCAAAATTATTTCAAGTTCTAGAAGCAGGTATTATGCCTTCCTTAAGTGCTATACAGGGGCTAGGTGATAAGGCTGCAGAGAATATTGTAAACGCAAGAGAAAATGGTACCTTTTTGTCTATTGATGAATTAAGGCAAAGAACGAAGATAAGTAAAACGGTTATTGAGATTATGAAACAAAATCAAATCTTAGATGGTATGCCAGAATCAAATCAACTTAGTTTATTTTGAGGTATAACATTGTATTTTATGATTAAAAGAAGAAGCCTGTATTTTGGGCTTCTTTTATATGAATAGGACTTGCATTTTTTTTTACAGTTTGTGTATAATATGGTCGCACATTACCGAGAAAGGATTTAGAAAATTCAATTTATATTAGTAACATTTTCTTGGTGATGATTGTAAGTACCATTAATTTCTGAATGAATGACCTTCGTTTTTAAGATAATAGATATATATGTTGCATTAAACGTCTTAAAATAGTTTCAATCTTTAAGAGTATATTTACCTTAATGATATAAGATGACATTGTTTAGTTCATCTTATGTAGAAACTTAAATAAAGAACGAGTCATTTTGAAAAGCATAAAGGATGAAAGGAAAGGAGAACAAAAATGGCAAAAAGAGAACAATGGGGATCCAGAGTAGGCTTTATACTAGCTGCTATTGGTTCGGCAGTAGGGTTAGGAAACATCTGGAGATTCCCTTATACTGTGGCTAAAAATGGAGGAGGGGCTTTCTTAATTCCATATTTAGTGGCATTATTTACAGCAGGAATTCCGTTACTTATTTTGGAGTTTGGATTAGGTCATAAGATGCGTACATCTGCTCCTGGTATTTTTTTTGGGCGTTTAAATAAAAAATGGCAAGCACTTGGTTGGTGGCAAACGACCATAGCTTTTGTCATTACCGTCTATTATGTAGCTGTTATAGGATGGGCACTTAGCTATGTCTTTTTTTTCTCATTTGATTTATCTTGGGGGAAAGATACAGCAGATTTCTTCATGAATTCCTATTTAGGGGGTTCAGGATCACCTTTTGTATTTGATGGTATTCGCTTAGGTGGATTAATACCACTTATCATTGTATGGGGTATTAACTTTACTGTATTGGCATTTGGTATCAAAGGTGGTATTGAAAAAGCAAATAAAATTTTTATGCCTATATTATTTGCATCCATTATTATCATTACCATTCGTGGTTTAACTTTACCAGGGGCACTTGATGGACTGGACTATTTGTTTAAACCTGATTTTAGTAAAATCTTAGAAGGTCGCGTATGGGTAGCTGCCTACGGGCAGATTTTCTATTCATTGAGTATCTGTTTTGGTATTATGTTGGCTTATTCCAGTTATTTACCTAAGAAATCGGATATTGTCAACAATGCATTTATTACAGCGTTTGGTAACTGTAGTTTTAGTATTATAGCTGGTATTGCTGTTTTTAGTATACTAGGAAACATGGCTTTAAGTAGTGGTCAAGGTGTAGAAGCCGTTGCTGAAGGTGGCATTGGTCTAGCCTTTATTGTATTTCCAGAAGCCATTAATGGATTGCCGAATTTTAGAGAACTATTTGGAGGACTCTTTTTCTTATGTTTATTCTTTGCAGGATTATCATCCAGTATGTCCATTGTTGAGGCTACTGTTTCAGCTGTAAGTGATAAGTTTAGTATGCATCGATTGAAGTCATTGTCTATTATCTGTGGTGTTGGTTTCATCGTTTCTGTTGTATTTGTTACAGGTGCCGGTATCTATGTACTAGACATTGTCGACCACTTTATTAATAATTATGGTGTAGCTATTGCAGGGCTAATTGAAGCGATATTAATTGGATGGTTCTTCAATTTAAGAAGTATTCGTAACTATGTGAATCCACTTTCAGATTTTGGTGTTGGCAATTGGTGGGAACTATGTATCAAGGTTGTAACACCAATTATTCTTGGTGTCATGATTGTTTTAAAAAATTATTGATGATATCAAGACGCCTTATGAGGGTTATTCTGTAGCCGCATTACTTATATACGGCGTAGGTGTTATTATATTTACAGTGATTGTTGGCTTTATTTTATCAGCTGTAAAAGGTTCTAAAGAGTTTGAAATAGCTCTAGATGAAGGGGTGAAGAATAATGAGTTTTGAGTCATCTATATTTTGTGCCCTTAGTCTTCTGATCTTATGGGGTGGGTTTGGTCTTTGTTTGAGATTTGCCATGAAGAAGCAAAAGAAAGATAACTAGAATTTTATATTATCATGATGGGCTACCTCAAGGGTAGAGGTTAAGGGCTGTCGTATCAAAGCATTATTTGGCTAGAGGTTTCTGGAAAATATAATAGGTTAAGCTTTTATATGTTCCTACGTCATTAACGTATATGTTTTGATAAGACAGCCCTTTGACATTGACGTATCTGTTTTAATAAGATAACCCTTTTGTATTTCAGAATAACTTTCAAAATGAACAAATAATATTTTCATTTGAATTAAAGCTAGTTTTTAAGTATAATATTAGGGATAAGGCTATTATGATAGCTATTACGTAAGATAAAATTTGTAAAAAACAATATGGAGGTATCTATGATGCAAGAAGTGAATGTTTATACAGACGGTGCTTGCAGAGGTAATCCTGACGGTCCAGGTGGATTTGGTGTTGTACTTGAATACACAGATAGTACGGGAAAACATCATGAAAAGGAATTATCTGGTGGCTATATGAACACAACAAACAATCGTATGGAATTAATGGGCGTTTTAAAAGGGTTAGAGGCATTAAAACGACCTTGTAAGGTTAAACTATATACTGATTCACAATATATTGTGAAAGCTTTTACGGAGGGTTGGTTGAACAACTGGATTAAAAACAATTGGAAAAGAGGTAAGAAAAAAGAAGATGTTAAAAATGTAGACCTCTGGAAACAAATATTAGCAGCAAAAGATAAACATGATGTGTCTTTTCACTGGGTAAAGGGACATGCATCTCATCCTCAAAACGAACGTTGCGATACCCTTGCTACAACAGCAGCAGATAGTAATGATTTAATTAATGATAAACGATCAAGTTAATCATATACCAAAACATCATTCATGATAGACATCATGAATCGGCATTCTTACCTTGAATTTAAGATGAAATGTTATAGAGAATGTTATCTTATAACAATAATATAATTCATCATAATATATGCAGAATGGAGTTAGACATGAACTATTGGGAACATTATCCAGAATTACAAGATGAATTACAAGCTGTGGAAGACTATATGAGAAAAAACGTTGTATCCAAGAAAAAGATACTAACAGATATATCCCTTAATTTAATCGATGCAGGGGGGAAACGATTAAGACCTGCATTTCTAATATTAGCAGCAAAATGCGGAAAAAAAATATAACCAAGATGTGCTTATACCTTTGGCGGCAGCCCTCGAACTTATACATACTGCAACTCTTGTCCATGATGATATTATTGATGAATCCAAATTTCGTCGAGGCAAAGAGAGTATTCAACATAAATGGGGGAAAGATATGGCTGTGTATGTAGGCGATTACTTGTTGTCCAAAGCTTTTTGTATATTATCAAATAAAACATCCATAGACCGATTACAGTATGTATCTAGAACAGTAAAAGCAATTTGTGAAGGTGAAATCTCACAATATGAATCCAGATATCAGAAGATAACAACTTATGATTACATTAAGCGAATCTATCGGAAAACAGCATTGCTATTTGCACTTAGTTTATCAGCAGGAGCTAGTGAGAGCAAGTGTTCTAAGAAAATAGGTAGAGCTCTTGTGAATTATGGTATTAATTACGGTGTTGCTTTTCAGATATATGATGATTTATTAGACTATACATCTAGTGAAAAAAAATGATTGGGAAACCTATAGGTAATGATGTGAAACAAGGGTATTATACATTGCCTCTTATATTAGCAAGTAAGGATAAGCGATATGGTGGGGAAATTAATGAAATACTTAAGTTACATGAAGATATCACAGAAGACAAATTAGAAGACCTGTTTGACATGGTCATAAAAACAGATGCTATTGCCCAGACAAGAATTCTATCCAAACGCTATATTCAAAAAAAAGCAACATCACAGTTTGATGTTCTTTCTGGAAAAAAAAGATGTTGCTCATCTATTGCAATTAATGCTTAATAAAATACAATAATTCTCTTAAAAGTTGCAATGCTTTATATGTATTTTTATAGCTCTTTTAAGGCTTTCAAAAAAAATAGATGAAAAAAAGACTTGAGCAAAATTACCCAAAAAAGAAGTTTGGGATAATAACAAAAAAAATAGTAGTTGTGTTGATGTGAATATTAAGAAAATAACTTAAAATAAATATTTCCACTAATTAATTACCAGAAAATCTTAAGATATTACATGAATTAAATAAAATCAAATTGAAATAAATCATATACCTCCATAGAATGATAATTATAATATGTACTATTTAAGAATGTACAATAATATTAATTATCATTTTTTATAGTAGATATTAAAGACGTAACTATTAAAAATTTATAGGAGGTATATTATGAAAAAGAGCTTGAGAAAAATGATTGTATTTTTATTATTGTTGACTATAGGTACTAGTCAACAAGTTTATGGAAAGGGAAAAGATTTTAAAACTGTTGAAGTTATCAAACAAACCCATTCCATTGTAGCAAAACAACATCAAACAATAGAATTAGATAGTACATTAGTTAAAGTTAATGATGCTAGCAATGGTAACAAAAATAAGAATGTTAAATTATATGTTCAAGATGGAGAAGGATATACTCATGAAAAAAACAAGGTAAAGATACTCATCGAAGAAGGAACTGTTCGTGTACCTATTACTGTAAAAAGAGAAGGGAGAATTAGTGAGCCTTTTATTATTAAGATTGATGTTATTAAGCCAAGAGAGCTATTTTTTTTAACCAATCTTGATACAATATCTTTTGAACAAAAATCCTTAGAAGGCTGGGAAGTTAGTGATGAAAGTCTCGTTTCCTTTATTTCTTCAGGGCTAGATACTTATAAAGGTAATGCTGTCTCAGTAACAGTTAATGATAAAATCGTAATGCTGCAAACCAAAAATGATATTTTAAAAGCTAAAAAAGGTTATAGCTATACTCTTAATTTTTATGGAAAAAAGCGATACAGGAAAAGGAAAAATTTTGGCTGGGTTTACAAAAGAAGGTAGACTAATGACATATACAGGTACGCCTATAGAATCTGATTCATGGAAAAAGTATGAGACGTATATCACTCATATTGCTAATCAAGAAGAAGATTTGGGGTTTGAATTTACATTAGAAGGAAAGGGTATTTATGATTTAACAAGAATAAGTGTTGTGGAAGATCTTCATCGACCAATAGTTCATGAAATGAAGGTTTACTATGTAGATAACAAGGTTTCTAAGAATGGAGTAGGAACCATAGACAAGCCTTTTAACAACATAGAAAGTGCGATGAAGGTATTAAAGGCTGGTGATACATGTTTTATTAAAAAAGGTCGCTATCATGAAGAAATAAAACTTAGCAATATATCAGGAACAACTACGTACCCAATAACCATTCAACCCTATAAGGATGAGAAAGTAATAATAGATGGAACCGAAGACATTAAACCAACTTGGGAAAAAGTTGAAGGACAAGACAATCTATATAAAACAACTTTAACAAAAGATATGTGGCAATTATTTAAAGATAATAAAATTCAAACTGCTGGAAGATTTCCTAATGCTAGTTGGGAAGATGATAGTATCTTTAAGCTGAAAAAATCAACAAGACAGATAAAACCTTATGACAGTAACTTCGGTCATACTGTTGATGATAGGCCAGCAGATGCTTCACATGGCTCAAGTTATGATGAAGGTGCAGATTTTGGTAGTATCTCACCTACGGATAATTTAGTTGCTTTAGCTGATAACGGTGTTGACTATACGGGTTCTGTTGCCGTTTTACACATGGGGTCTTGGTTGTCTTGGGCTAACACAGTATCTAACCATACTGCAGGAAATAACTGGTTTGATTATAATAAAGATGACTTTAGTAAGTCAGGTCCTATTATGGGGACCAATGTGTATAGATTTGCAGGAAGACCTGCTTTTTGGAAAAAGAAAAACGATGAACATAAGCAAGGTTATTATTTCTTGGAAGGTTTAGCTTGTGTTGATACAGATGGTGAATGGTATTATACAATGGATGATAAGACCTTGTATGTGTACTCACCAACTGGTAAACCTGAAGGGAGTTATAGAGGAAAAACACAAACTTATGCTATTCAGCTAAACCATTCTCAATATGTAATATTAGATAACTTAGATTTTTTTGGAACAACTGTTAAGTTCAATGAAAGTCAACACATGATTTTAAGAAATGCTGATTTTATGTATCCAAGTTATAATAAATTTGTTCTTGGCGACTACCAAAGACCTGAAGTAACGGAGTTAGCTACAGATAAATTTATGCCATCCTATAACCGAATCATTAACTGTAGGTTTGAATACATGGACGGTCCAGCATTAGAATTAAAAGGTCAATATAATGTAGTTGAAAACTGTTATATGCACCATATAGACTATACTACCCTAGGAAACGGTGGAGAAGGTACAATCAATATGATTGAGTCATGGTATGTAACCTTTAAAAGCAATACTGTCCATACAGCAGGTAATTCTGAAGGGATAAGAGTAGGAAAAGGAAGTAAGATTCTTGACAATCATGTCTATAACATGAGTCTGATTCAACATGATGGTTCTTTAATTAATGTTGGAGCAAAGGATGATATGCAAAAAGATACCGTAATAGATTGGAATTGGTCTCATGATTGCTACAAAGCAAGTGCTCGTTTTGATTCAGCAAATATGGGTAATCCAGATACAGTTCAATATGGACAGTTTGGTACCATCTCTAATAATACTGTGTGGAATGCAGGTCCAATAAAGGTTAAGGGTAATAATCATAAAGTTTTAAATAATATAGGGTTCAACCCCAAAAATGGCATAAGCATAGCTGTACTAGATAACCCATCTATGGGTGGATTTAATGATTTAACAGTCACCAAAAATAATGCAGGTATTCTATCTTCTAGCTTTGGTTCAGTAGTAAGCACCTTACCAGGTATTGTGGAAAATAATCTTGATAAAGAGCCTAGCACTATGGTTAGAGACTTTGAGAATTGGGATTTTCGACCGGTTAAAGACTCTGAATTAGACAAACTAAAAGTAGGTCCTTACAAAGCAGGAGATAGTTATTATAGAATTCCTGGATATAAAACTGAAATAGCAAGTATGCCTATTCCTAAAAAAAATGAAAAACAAGGGTTAGTGTCCAGTGACCTTATGTGGCTAGAGGCTTATGAAGGTGTTGCCTATGACATTTACTTTGGTGAATCTGAAGATGAGCTAGAATATAAAGGTCAGCAAAGCAATAATATTTATAAACCAGGTACATTAGAGTTAGATAAAACATATTATTGGAGAATCGATACAATTTACCAAGATGGCTCTCTTGGCCAAGGAGAGCTATGGCGTTTTACTGTAAAAGAGAAAGTAGTTAAGCCAGATGAAGAAACGCCTGATTTAACGAATAAACTAATTAATGCAGGATTTGAAAACGGAATAAATGAATGGAAAAAGATAGGTAAAACGACTACATTACATGAAGAAAAATCAGAGAAATATGAAGGGGAAGCTTCCTTAAAGGTTGCAGATAGAAATGTTCCAGGAGATGGCGTTTTTCAAAATGTTATCTTAGAAAAAAGGTCATACATATAGAGTATCTGCTTGGATTAAGTCAACCAATGCTCCACAAAAAGCCTATATTAGATCTGTTATTAAAAAAGGAACAGTTACAGCTAATGTTATTGCAAGTGGCCAAGTTAAACATGACACATGGACACAAGTAACAAGTGAGTTTGAATTTACTGAAGAAGAACCTTTTGATTTCGTAAGATTAAAATTAGATGTCGAAGGAACAGATACCTTTTATGTAGATAATGTAGAGCTTTTTGACTTAACATCAGCTCCTATAACGCCAACTCCAGAAATAAGTATTAAAAATGGTAACTTTGAAGAAGATAGTAAGTACTGGGGTGCCCATGGGTGTGAAATAAAAGTTGACACAATAGACGTGGTAGAAGGATCCAAATCTTTATTAATTTGCAACAGAAAAAATAATTCTACAGGTGCATGGCAAGGTATTGAACTCGTAAAAGGTAAAAAGTATAATGTATCCATGTCTGTCAAATTAGCTTCTGGAAGTGGAGTGGCATACTATAGATATGTTTATGCTAATAAAGCTAAAAGAGTAGATGCGATTGTAGAAAATATAGACAGTAGTGAAGGATGGAAAGAAGTAACAGGTGTCATTGATTTAGAAAGTGAAACAGAAGATATAGGGAAAAATGCTTTTATAAAAATCTTTGTTGATGGTACCCAAGCTGATTCCTATATGGATCAAGTAACCATTGAAGAAGTTAAGTAATGTACATATAGTAGTTAGATAAAATAAATCTTGAAACAAATAGTTATAAGTAAAAATAGACCTTTAGGTTGTAAGTTGAAATCCAAGTAAGAAATTACATTAGGAAAGTAAACGCCTAAAGGTCTTATTTTAGTGTATAAGATTTTGGAGAATACACCTTATGTCCTTATCATATATTAGAATAGATACCTGTGTAACTTATTAGTTACTGTTATCAAAAACTATTAAAATCGTTGTTTAGTATGTAAAGATGAATGAGGTATGGGACATGATCAAACATAGGGTTCTTAAACTATTAAGTTTTATATTTATCATCGCTTTTTTTTGATGTGCTTTTATTAGGAAGATTATATGACCGTCCAATTCAAGTGAATCCAATACCCTTAGCTGATCTAGAAAAGGTTATTCAAGTAGAGAAAATTGCTGAGTTTCAAATACCCAATAAAGCCATAGAAGAGATTAAGAATTATTGCGAAACAGAGGGTAAGGATTTTATTAAATTTTTTCTCTGCTTATATGACATATAATGACTTCCAACTAAAGGACGTATCTTATGATTTTAAGCAGTCTTATTATGATCAAGTAGAATATCCGGTTGCAGTAGAAAAAATATATGAAATGATATTAGAAGACGTGGTTTGTTTTCCGATACCTCAACTTAAGAAAGAGGATGAAAATCCGTACTATTTTAGCAATTCATGGAAAGCTCAGCGGACCTATGGTGGAGATCGACCCCATTATGGTACAGATCTTATGGATGTGGAGAATAAAAATGGTCGTATTCCCATTGTCAGTATGACAGATGGTTATGTTGAAAAAATAGGATGGCTTCAGCTAGGTGGATGGCGTATAGGAATTCGAGCTGAGCATGGCGGTTATTTTTATTATGCTCATATGGATAGATATGGGAATGATATCTATGAGGGTAAGAAAATTAAGGCTGGGGAAGTTTTGGGTTATATGGGAGATACTGGATATGGTGAAGAAGGAACAAGAGGGCAGTTTCCCGTGCATTTGCATGTAGGCATTGCTTTACCAGTCAATGAAGATATGGAGGAATTCTGGATCAATCCTTATTGGTTGTTGAATTATGTGGAGGAAGTAAAGGTCAAGGTAAAATAAGAGTAAGGGTATTAAAGTTTTGTTAATAAGGTTATTTAATAATGATTTTTTATGCATAGTTATGGTATAATATAATAAGGTAAATGTATAATTATGGTAACATCATATACGACATGTTTTAAGGAGAGGTACATCATGAAAATACAGTTATGGAGAGAGATATTAATACCTTATCAGCAGGCAGTAGAGGAGTTGAAAGTTAAGTTTGCAAGTATTGTTCATGAGAATAGACGACTTGGACAATATTCACCTATAGAGTACGTTACAGGTAGAGTCAAAAAGATATCCAATATATTAGAAAAAGCTAAGAAGAAGGGGATTCCCTTTGAGCGAATTGAAGAAGAGATTGATGATATTGCTGGTATACGTATATTATGTCAGTTTGTTGAAGATATTGATAAAGTGGTAGAATTAATTAGAAGTCGTAAGGATATGGACATTAAAGAAGAGAATGATTATATATCTAATACGAAAAAAAAGTGGTTATCGAAGTTATCATATAATCGTTCATTATGATGTGCATACGGCAATAGGCGCAAAACGTATACAAGCTGAGATACAGATTCGTACTCTGTCCATGAATTTCTGGGCAACCATTGAACACTCACTACAGTATAAATATGCTCATAATATTCCAGACGATATTCAAAAAAGATTATTAAATGCAGCAGAAGCAGCTTTTAATCTAGACGAAGAAATGTCAAGAATACGTAATGAGATTATAAAAGCTCAGAATCTATTCCAAATTAAATCAAGTATCATAGCTGATATATTAAATAACATTCAGAACTTACACAAGGTATGTGATGATATTAAAGATGTTGAGCGTATTCAAGAGGAATTCTATCAATTATGGGATAGAGGTAACTTTGAAGAACTTGATAAATTTAATAAACATTTAGATCGTATGGCAGCAGTATATAAAGCTCAAAGTCTTAATTAATTCAGATAGTCACTAAGGAAACGTTGAAATATAACTTCATATAATCTATTTGTAAAAGCCCCTAAATCACTGGACATTTTGCAAACAGAACATGAACTAATATTTAAGCCGTTCCTAAGATACAAGGAATCGGAAGGATGTTTATATGATTTATGCAATAAGTGATTTGCATTTAAGTTTTAACACAGATAAGCCAATGAAAGTTTTTGGCAAGCATTGGTACAAGCATTATGAGAAGATTGAGAAGGATTGGATGGCCAGAGTTCAGGATGATGACCTCGTACTTATACCTGGTGATGTGTCATGGGCAATGCGCCTTGAAGAAGCTAGGAAAGATATGAATTTTATTAAAAGCATGCCCGGGAAGAAAGTTATGGTAAAAGGGAACCATGATTACTGGTGGCAATCTCTTAATAAGGTATCAAGTATGTATCCAGAATTTATGTATATCCAAAATAATAGTATAACATACGATCATATAGCCATATGTGGTACAAGAGGATGGATCTGCCCTAATAAAAATAAGTTTACAAAAGAGGATGAAAAAATATACAAACGAGAAATTAATCGTCTTGAGATATCCCTTAATACCGTGTCTGATAACGTAGATGCTATTTATGTGATGACCCATTATCCCCCTACCAATGACAGTCTTGAACCTTCGGATTTTACAAGAATTTATGAGAAATACGGTGTAGGTAAAGTTATTTATGGGCATCTACATGGTAAAGAAAGTTTTAAGATGGGGCTTAAAGGAATCAGAAATCACGTGGAATATGAATTAGTATCTTGCGATTATTTAGATTTTAAGTTAAAATTAATAAAATAGAACATGTGTTCATGTTCCATAGGAAGGAGTTACACCTTGACATTACCTGAAACGTATTTAGCTAGAATGAAAGTATTGCTTGGTCAAGAGTATGAAGCTTATATACAATCTTTTGATCAAGAACGTCACTATGGTCTACGGGTGAATAATCTCAAAATCTCCACAGAAGATTTTATAGAGAAGTCACCATTTCAGATAGAAAAAGTCCACTTTGCTTCTAATGGATTTTATTACAAAAAAGAGGATGTACCTGCTAAACATCCTTATTATTATGCAGGTCTCTATTATATACAAGAACCTAGTGCTATGACGCCAGCGGAACTTTTTCATATAGAAAAAGGTGATAAAGTTCTTGATCTATGCGCAGCGCCAGGTGGCAAAAGTACAGAGCTCGGAGCAAAATTAAGAGGGACAGGTTTATTGGTGTCTAATGATATTAGTGCATCGCGAGCCAAAGCATTATTGAAGAACATTGAATTATTTGGTATTGGTAATAGTCTAGTAACCAGTGAAACACCTGAAAGATTATCCACTTATTTTGACACCTATTTTGATAAAATTCTGATAGATGCACCATGTTCAGGAGAAGGGATGTTTCGTAAAGATCCAAGTATCATTAAGAGCTGGCATCCTGATTCGGGTCAAGAATTCAGTAACATTCAGAGGCAGATTCTACCATATGCAGCGAAGATGTTAAAACCAGGCGGTTATATGCTATACTCAACATGTACTTTTTCACCTGAGGAGAACGAGCAGGTGATTTATCATTTTTTAGAGAATCATAAGGATTTTGAATTAGTTAATTTACCTAGAATAGATGACTTTTCTCAAGGTCAGACCAAGTGGGCTGGTGGTGAGGGGGTCGATATGTCCAGAACCATTAGATTATGGCCTCATAAGATTCGTGGTGAAGGGCATTTTGTAGCATTACTCCATAAAAAAGATGACCATAGCCTGATTACGTACAATCCGTATGAATCAAAAACAAAAGAGAAAGTATATGGTGAATATATAGCATTTGAAAAAGAATACTTAACCAGTAAACTTGATAGAAGACGTTTAGAAGCCATTAAGGATAAACTTTACTATATGCCTGATGACATACCAAATCTAAAAGGGTTACGTGTTCTAAGATCAGGTCTATTTGTAGGCGAATTAAAGAAAAATAGATTTGAACCCTCTCAAGGATTAGCAAGTTGGTTAAAACCAGATATGTTCAAACAAACCATCAACTTTTCAAGTCAGAGTGAGGAAGTTATAAGATATCTAAAAGGTGAAACCATTGGTGTAAGTGGAGAAAAAGGTTGGCATCTTGTAACTGTAGACGGTTTTTCTCTTGGGTTTGGTAAGAAGACAAACCATATGTTAAAAAAACAAATTTCAGACAGGTTGGCGCCTAATGTAAACTAAGATAACGAAAAATAGACGAAGGGGTGACGTCATGTTAACCGACATAAAAGCAGTACTTTTTGATTTAGATGGTACATTAGTGGATTCAATGTGGTTATGGAAATCCATAGATATAGAATACCTAGGTAGGTATGGAATACCTTTACCAGACACGTTGCAGGATGATATCGAGGGGATGAGTTTTACGGAAACAGCTCATTATTTTAAGCGTACTTTTCAAATTCCTGAACCCATTGATATTATAAAAAAAACATGGAATGATATGGCGTGGGATTACTACCATAATCGTGTAGAATTAAAACTAGGCATAGAAGTTTTTCTAGAATATTTATTAACCACTAACATGAAAATGGGTATAGGATCAAGTAACTCTAATGAATTAGTAAATGTAATTATTAAAAAACATGCTATTGATCATTATTTTACATCCATACGCACATCTTGTGAGGTACAAAAAAGGAAAACCACATCCAGATATTTATCTGAAAGTTGCTGAAGACCTTAAGGTAAAGCCTGAGGAATGTCTTGTATTTGAAGATATTCCTAATGGTATTATTGCTGGGAAAGAAGCTGGTATGAAAGTATGTGCTATCTATGATACATTTTCTGATAGAATGGATCAGCAGAAGAGGGAACTAGCTGATTATTATATAAGAGATTACAATGAATTAATGACAATCCTAAAAGAGGGAAAGGGATTGTAAGATGAAGAAAGGGCGTTATATGAACAATGCAAAGGATACTAAAAGTTATGCTTATGGTGTTATGCATAACATCTATGATTGGATGCAGTACAAAAAGAGAAAAAACAACCGTCCATGTTGATGAAAGTGATCATGAGTTGAACCAAGAAAATATTGAGGATCAAGAGACTATAACAGCAGATATTGTAGCACTTGACTATAAGAAACAAGCTATTAGGGTGTTAACGCCTATGGATGATTCTGCTGATATAAGTCAAATAAAAGACATCAATACAGCGAACTATCGCTTAACAATTTATAACATACAATCAGATGATGAGAACTTATCCATTGGTATTTGGCTAAAGGATATATTCTATCCAGTAGGTAAGGTTGCTGGTAAGGCATATGAAGATGAGATAATGGTTCAAGAAGTTAGTGTCAACCATAAAGATTTTATTAAGATAGAAGGTATCTTCGGTGCTACATACCCAATTATGTATTATCTAGCCATAGAGGATGAACCTAAGGTATATATTGATAATGATTTACCCGTTACCATTATGGACTTAGATGAAGACGGTACATTAGAATGGATTTCTAGTTATTATGGTCAAGTAAGTATATATAAATTGATAAATGATGATTGGTATCATACCAATGTCAGTGATGCTGTAGGTAAAGATATGATTTTTATGAGAGAAACCCAAACATTTGAAGTACAAGAGAGAAACGGAGCAACATATCAGTTCTTGAGTGACCAATTAAAAGTGGTTAAGCCATCAAATGCAGTGGAATAATAATAGATGACAAAATACACAAACATCTAGTGATTAAAATAAAACGAAACAGTATGTATATAAAGGAAGACTATCATGACAAAAGATTATTTACCTATTAATAAACAGGATATGAAAAAAAATAGAGGGTGGGAAGAAGTAGATTTCGCTTTTATTAGTGGAGATGCTTACGTGGATCATCCATCCTTTGGTGTGGCTATCATTAGCAGATCTTTGGAAGCACAGGGCTTCAAAGTAGGCATCATACCTCAACCCAGATGGGATACAACAGAGGACATTATGGTTTTTGGTCGACCACGATTAGGTTTTTTGGTGACTGCTGGGAATATTGACTCTATGGTTAATCATTATTCAGTAGCTAAAAAGAGAAGACATAAAGATGCCTATACACCAGGTGGTGTTATTGGAAAAAGGCCAGATAGAGCAACCATCGTCTATTCTAATCTGATACGAAAAGCTTACAAAGATGTACCCATTATACTTGGGGGTATCGAAGCCAGTCTTCGACGGTTAGCTCATTACGATTATTGGAGCAATAAAGTAAAAAGATCTATTTTATTGGATTCACAAGGGAATTTGCTTGTCTATGGTATGGCAGAAAAAGCCATTGTTGAAGTAGCTGAAGCGCTAGATAGTGGCCTAGATATTCAGGATATCACCTATATTAATGGGACAGTATACAAAGCTAAGAATCTAGATAGTGTATACGATTATAAGCAGTTGCCAACCTATCAAGACATTACAAACCATAAGAAGAAATACGCAGAGAGTTTTATGCTACAGCATAAAAATACAGAATATCATGGTGGTATAAGGTTAGTGGAAGGTTATAAGGAGAATGAATTTATTATTCAGAATCCACCAGCTAAGCCCCTTACTCAATCAGAAATGGATAGTATATATGCTCTTCCTTATATGAGAAACTATCACCCTGTGTATGAAAAAGATGGTGGCATTCCAGCTATTGTAGAGGTAAAACATAGCATTATCAGTAATAGAGGGTGCTTTGGTGGTTGTAATTTCTGTGCTTTAACTTTCCACCAAGGACGTGTTGTACAGGCAAGAAGCCACAAATCCATTATCAGTGAAGCTGAGGATATTACTTGGGACAAAGATTTTAAAGGTTATATTCATGACGTGGGTGGACCTACCGCTAACTTCCGTCATGCTGCTTGTGATAAACAGTTAAAACATGGTGCATGTAAGGAGAAACAATGTCTTTTCCCAGAGCCCTGTAAAAAATTGAAAATTGATCACAAAGATTATTTGAATCTACTTAGAAAACTAAGAGATCTACCAAAAGTAAAAAAGGTTTTCGTCCGTTCGGGTATAAGATTTGACTATTTGATTCACGATAAAGACAGTACCTTTTTTAAAGAATTGGTGGAACATCATGTGAGTGGACAGTTAAAAGTTGCTCCAGAACATGTTTCTAATAAGGTATTAGCTAAGATGGGAAAACCTAATGCAAACGTATATCATCGTTTTGTCGATAAATACCATAGCATTAATCGTCAGTTGAATAAAAAGCAATTTTTAGTACCTTATTTAATGTCCAGTCATCCTGGGTCAGATTTAGATGCGGCGATTGAACTGGCTTTATACTTAAGAGATTTAGGTTATATGCCTGAGCAGGTACAGGACTTCTATCCAACACCTTCTACTTTGTCAACTTGTATGTATTATACAGAGTTAGACCCAAGAACCATGGAGAAGATATTTGTACCCAAATCACCTCATGATAAAGCCATGCAAAGAGCGCTTATACAATATCGTAATTCTAAGAATTACCGATTGGTTCATGAAGCCCTTATATTAGCTGGGCGTGAAGACCTCATAGGGTTTAAAAAGGATTGTTTAATCCGACCAAAAGGTCATACCAATAGGTACGAGACTCAACCTAAAAAGTATAGCAATGGACCGAAGAAAGCAAAATCAACTCAACATAAAAAGAGAAAAACAATACGTAATGTACACAAAAAGAAAAAATGATGAAGGGATTGATCATATGAAAAATATTGCTATTGTAACAGGTGCTTCATCTGGACTGGGTCGAGAATTTGTTAGACAACTATGCCACTCAAAAATATATATATTTGATGAAATTTGGATCATTGCAAGGCGCAAAGAGCGATTAGAAGCTATCGCCAAGAAGTATAAGACTTATACATTTAGAATATTTTCTTATGATTTAGCCTTAAAAGAGGACCTTGAAGATTATAAAGAGCTTCTAGAAGAAGAAAAACCAAATGTTAAGTTGTTAATAAACAATGCAGGATTAGGTAAAATAGGAAAATTTGATGCCATTAGTTTAGATGAGACCATGAATATGGTAGATGTTAATATGTCTGCGCTAACGTATTTAACTTATGTGACATTAAAGTATATGAAAAAGTCTTCTGAAATCATACAGATTGCTTCATCTGCTGCTTTTTTGCCACAGCCACAGTTTGCAGTCTATGCTGCTTCAAAATCCTATGTTTTAAGTTTTTCTAGAGCATTATATCATGAACTGAAACCAAGAGGTATTACGGTAATGGCAGTTTGTCCAGGACCTGTTGAAACAGAATTTTTTAAGGTAGCAGCCAAAAAATCAAGTACCTAAGTCTTTTAAAAAAAAGTACTTTTTTGAACCCGTTCATAGAGTTGTAGGACGAGCGTTACTGGATGTACGAACAGGTAAAGAGGTATCTGTTCAGGGCTTTAGTATGAAAGCTTTGAGGGTACTCGGTAAAATTGTACCACATAAATGGATTCTTTCTGTTATGAATCGAAAGTCTAAATAATAGCGTGATGTATGGTAATGGTGAGTGTGGGGGGGGAAGTGATTAAGTGGGATTTGGTAAAAAAGAAGAAAAAAAAGATAGGCTATAAAGGGATTATTGCCACTTTAATGGCCTTGGCTTTTTTAGTATTTTTTGATGTGGATATTAACGATAAAAAAACGTTAACTTTGCTAAAGAAGTTTTTGAGAGTGCAAAAAAGCATCATC
>JDSF01000015.1_pt1 | contig 167486 bp, 220 predicted proteins | sample 199441 | NCBI WGS metagenome assembly JDSF01 (sample SAMN02592751, study PRJNA231836) | bioreactor metagenome | isolation source: continuous culture bioreactor denitrification-DNRA | place: Germany: Bremen
GGCTTCTGGTTTGAATATTGCATTTTATAATAAAATATATTATGGTAGAAGTATACTATTAGTTGTGGTCATAGTAAGAGTGAAATAAAAGAGAACATATCTAGGAGGTTGAAAGTATGAGTGAAACAAGAAGGTTATTGGAAAAGGATATAGAAGATTTTACGTGGATTGCTACCAATGCCTATTGTGGTTTCGGGGATTTAGACAAGCTCAGTGATTCACATCGAGAGTTTTTTACATTTTTAAATGGACTTGAGGGTGACAATTTGTTTGGACTATTTAGGGATGAAAAACTTCTTGGTGGTATGCGATTGACTGATTTTAATATGAACCTATTATCCACAAAGGCTAAAGTCGGTGGAATTGGTTGTGTAGCAGTCGATTTAGTACATAAGAAGGAAAAAGTAGCAAAGGAGTTAATAGAATTTGCATGTGGATATTTTAGAGAAAAGGGAATGAGTATGGTCACTTTATATCCCTTTAGAGCAGATTTTTATAAGGATATGGGATTTGGATACGGTGTAGAGTTAAGACAGTATAAGATAGAGCCAAAATATTTTCCAAAGGGTGCATCTAAGGAACATCTGTTATGGTTGGAGGAAGATGATCGAGAAGCTATTGTGGCTTGTTATCATCGATTCTTTGAAAAACATCATGGCATGATGGAAAAGACGGAAGCTTGTAAAAATCGGTTATTTCGAAAGAATAAAAGAATTATTTGCTATAAAATAGATAATGACATATTAGGTTACATCAGCTTTTCATTTAAGAAAAAACAGCTTCTTAAGAACGATATGATTATTCATGAGTTTATCTATGAAAATCAAGAAGTACTCTTGGAGTTATGTACATTCTTACATGCTCAGGCCGATCAATTTGATAGAATCATTATGAATACCTCTGATGAATATTTTCACTATCTGGTGAATAACCCTAATAATGGAGAATATAATGCCTTTGATTCAATAAAGAACGAATACAGCGTAACGGCAATAGGGCTTATGTGTAGAGTTCTTGATGTTGAAAAGCTATTTGAGGTATTAAGTGGTCATAATTTTAATCATCAAAGCTGTACACTTAAGTTAACCATTAGAGATGACTTCTTCAGTGCCAATGATGGAAGTATCATAGTGGATTTTAATGATGGAATAGCCCATATTTGTAAGGATAAGAATGCAAGTGTAGAGATAGAACTCAAGAATTCAGATTTCTCATCTATGATTATGGGTGCAGTCAATTTTAAAACTTTGGTTCAGTATGGACTGGCTAAGATAACAGACGAAGCATATATGAATACAGTAAATAAGTTATTCATAACAGAGGAAAAACCTACATGTACAACGGAATTTTAATTAATAGCTCTGAACCATCTCCATGGCTATTTGCTCCCAGCGTATAATATTTTTAGGGTTATGTGAGGCGGTACTAATGTCTTTCAAAACTATGTCTGTATGGCAACCGTTACGTTTACTGGCGTCGAGGATACGACCTAATTCTTTTCTTAGAGCGTTTTCGTTTAAGGTCGGTACGGCAACAGATGCAGGTGTTGGTTTGGAAGACAAGACGTATCGGTTACCTATAGCCTCAGCAGCAATGTCTACATCAGCCCATGGGGTAATAGAAATTTTTCGGAGGTTTGGTATTTTCTCCACAATATCAATCATTTTGTCTAAGGGTTCACAACAACCATAATAAACGAGGCCACATTGACCAACGGTTTCTTGCATATAAGGTATGTCAAATTCATCTCTCATGGAACCTGACACAGAAGCAAGTATCTGAGCGGCACCTCGACCCCAGATGTTTTTTTTGCGGGTAACAGGACCTTTTTTTTCTTCCTTTGGTTTAAGGGTGCTATTGGTTATAGGTGTACAATGCAAACTAGAAGGATCTGTTTCAAAGAGTCCTAGTTCCTCGAATCGCTTAAGTCTATGAAGTGCAATATCCGTTAATTTTCTTAATATTTTATGTGTATGTTCTGGTTTGTCAATGAGGTCCATGAGCAAGGGCGTTACACCTCGATACATTGAAATATCATCCCATGTGGTGACACTCATGTAGTCATAACCAACAATTTTAATAGGTATAATATCACCTAAAATATCACCGACTAATTGATAACGTCGCATAGTTTCCTCTTGGTTATAGGTAATCTCTGGTAACTTAATTCTCTCAACATCAGCATCTGTTGCTAATTGGTCATGGTACTCATGTGATACAATATTGTTGCCTTGTTCGGTTTCAATGATATCCTCTTTAACTTGGATGCCAGAATCACCTTCAATGATTATTTTGCGGATTGGTAGGTAGGGTTTCAGAACCATATCCCCAGGAAAATATTTATACTGAAAAATCTTTTTTCTAAGATAATCTTCACAAGCTCGTAAGACTGGATCTTTGCAAACCAAGGTGAGTTCATGATTCATATTCATTTCTATCCAAGGAATTTCATCAAGTAATACCAGGGGTCGTATGGCGTTGAGATCATTGATGGACCTGTGAAGTTTAAGTTTTTCTTGATGGCATTCTTCTTGTGAATAGGCATAATAAGTTTTTGCCAGTTCTCTTAAAGTTTTGATGGCATGATTCATTGTTTTACCCCCATTTATTGATTATTAATTTTAGTATAGCAACTTTTTTTTGGACTTTACTAACATGAGGTTGCTTTATATTTGTATGAAATTGCGCAGAACTATCAAATATCTTGCTCTATATGAGGGATTGTTGTATGGTATTGTTAGGAGGTGGGCAATATGCTATATAATGATTTTAAGACACCATCAACCTTTGCACAAAAGAATCTGTATTTCTCAGATGGTATGGGCTTTTATCAAGTGCTGATTTTAGCATTGAGCGCCATAGTTTTAGGAATTGTTTATTCATGTACGTGACAGAAGGTACATTGTTTGTGGAGCAAAATGGATTGCATAGGCTTGGTGCAGGCGAGATGATTGTCATGAGATTAAGTGAACCACATAAATACTATTCCAGTAAACAAGATGTTGCCACCATACTATGGATGCATTTTGGTTATAATGGTTCGATTGAACTGCTTAATTATATTGAGAATGAAATGAGTTTACCATTTGTTGCAAAAAGCTTAGACGCAAAGCGTCACATAGAATCATGCCTTGATGCATCAAAGAACAATATGCCAAATAGAGAGTATGTCTATTCAGAGATGATTTATAAAACATTATTGTTACTCAGCCAAATTGTTAATATAAATAAAGTGAATAATGATCAATCAACAAAATCGAATTTTATACGATTAGTAAATGCCTATATCAATGATCACTTAATGGAGAAGCCACACTTGGATAAGTTTGCGAAAACATGTGGTATTAGTAAGTATCATTTTATTAAGTTGTTTAATAGGTACTTCAATTGCACACCTATTAACTATTTTTATAAGATGAAAGTTGAGAACTCGAAGAGCCAATTAAGTTATACGGGAGAACCTATTGGATTAATTGCCTTCAATCTAGGCTTTGATAGTCAGAGTCATTTTTCAAGGGTTTTCAAGCGATTTGTCGGCATGAGTCCAAGCCACTATAGGCAACAGCATTAAATAGGCACAAATATATCCCCTGGCGTTATTGATATTAAATGAAAAGAAAAACTATAATAAAGGTATAACTATCGTATCAGTTATTATAAATAGTGGAGGTGAATGATGAAAGCAATTGTATATACACAATATGGATCACCAGATGTTCTTGAATTCAAAGAGGTAGAAAAGCCAATTCCTAAAGATAATGAAGTACTGATAAAAGTGTATGCGTCATCCATTAATGCAGCTGATAGCGCTATTCTTAGAGGAAAACCATTCTTGGTCCGCTTAATGACGGGGGGAATTCTAAAACCAAAGAACAAGATACTTGGAGCGGATATAGCTGGAAGGGTTGAAGCGGTTGGCAAAAACGTAAAGCAGTTTCACTGTGGGGATGCGGTATTTGGAGATTTAAGTGATTGTGGTTGTGGTGCTTATGCGGAGTATGCATGTGTACCTGAAGATGTATTAGTGCTAAAGCCAACCCATATCACATTCGAGGAAGCAGCGGCTGTACCTCTAGCGGCAGTCACCGCTCTACAAGGTCTTCGTGATAAAGGGCAGCTTCAGCCAGGACAAAAGGTTTTGATTAATGGTGCGTCGAGTGGTGTGGGGATGTTTGCAGTGCAGATTGCTAAAGCATTTGGAGTGGAAGTGACTGGTGTATGCAGTACGAGGAAGGCAGATATGGTGCGTTCCATTGGAGCAGACAAGGTCATTGATTACACACAAGAAGATGTTACTCAAAATGGACAGCGCTATGACTTAATTTTTGATGTAGCTGCCTATCGACCCATATCCGATTATAAGGATTCATTAAGTGTTGATGGTATGTATCTTCTAGTAGGAGGTGCTATGTCTCGCATATTCCAAGTGATGTTTACCAGAAGTAAGAAAGTGGATAACTTGATGGCTAAACAAAGTAAAGAAGATTTGGTTTTTATGAGTGAACTTCTTGAAACAGGTAAAGTCAAACCTTTCATCGATAGATGTTATCCATTGGATGAGGTTGCTGATGCTATCCGATATCTTGAAGAAAGACACGTTCAAGGAAAAGTTGTTATTAAGGTGTGATGAAGTAAACACAAAAGCCAGCAAATATAAAGGCTTAAATATGGTGATTAAGAATATTGATTAAACAAGAGCATCTCTCAATAGCTAGTTATAGGGAGATGTTTTTTTTATGTCTATAAATCGGATGACCTGCATATACATTAAATAACAAATCGAGTGAGCGCTCATTCGAAATCGAGGCAAGCGAGTAAAATCTATAAGGAAGGATGTGAAAGTCTTGGTCAAAGATACTTTGACGATGGCTAATATTAATCTCTATGCAATCCTGAGAAATATTCAAGATTTATGTGACCTGGACCATGAAGCCAAAAAGCTGATTGAAGGAAAAGAGTTAAGTGTTCTGTTTAGAGTAAGAAAAGGACCCGTTGGAAGACTTATATTTACAGGGGGGAAGTGTACGTTCAAGCGTGGTGGCGGCAAGCATAATGTGAGCTTATACTTTACAAGTAATGAAAAATTTAATCGAATGATTGAAGGTAAGGGTAACCCAATCCCATTAAAAGGGTTAACAAAACTCAGTTTCCTTACAAAGGAGTTTGCACAGCTTACAGATAAACTTTCCAGTTATCTACGGGCAGATGAAAAAGATTTAATGAACCCTGATTTTTTATCAAATTAATACTAAACTCCTATTTTACACCGCTTTTTTTTGCACTAGGAGAAATCGGTAATCATGACCCAATGGGTAAACTAAATGGTGGAAGAATGCCAAATGGGTGTATACAAGTGGAGATTGAAGAAGGACCAGCGGTAACATTAACGGTTAAGAATGGGTGGATCACAGTAGAAAAGGGACGACGTGCACATGATGCTTCTATGATGCTTAAAAATTTTGAAACGGCAAATGGTATTTTGAACGGTCAGCGAGATGCCTTTTCCTGTATTGCATCAGGGGAATTAGCTCTGAGTGGTTACATTCCACTGTTAGATAATATGAATAGATTGTTAGGTCAAGTGCCTAGTTATTTAAGTTAAAGGTAATAGAGAATAGATGGAAGGAGTGGCGATGTGGAAGTTTACCAGTATGATAGAGGTAAAGAGCAAATGGAGCAGGCACTAAAAGTAATTCCAACGGGGATCTATGGACATCTTGGACCAGCAGAGGGATGTTTTATCCCAACGAGGGCTTATCCATTTTTTTCGGAGAAAGCGAAAGGAGCTTATTTTTGGGACGCAGATGGCAATCGTTTTATTGATTACATGTGTGCTTATGGACCAAATGTGTTGGGGTATGGGGATGAAGATGTAGAAGAAGCGGTAGCTAAACAAATTGAAAAAGGAAATTGTGTGTCAGCACCATCCTATAAGATGGTGGAGATGGCAGAAAAGTTTGTTAACACAGTAGACATGGCGGACTGGGCTTTTTTTTGCTAAGAATGGAAACGACGTGACAAGCTTTGCTTTGATGGTTGCAAGAGCAGCAACAGGACGAGATAAAGTAATTTTGGTAAAAGGTGGCTATCACGGTGTAGCGCCTTGGACTCAGAAATATGGGCATCCAGGGATAACCAAACAAGATGTGGAGAATAACCTCTACGTGGATTGGAATGATTATCAGCAGGTGGAAGAGCTGGTTATGCGCCATAAAGATCAGATTGCATGTTTTATGGCAACACCCTATCATCATCCTGTTTTTACAGATAGTCAGCTACCAAGTCGCGATTATTGGCAAAAGATTCGGGAACTATGTACAAAGCATGGCATTGTTTTAGCTATTGATGATGTGCGTTGTGGTTTTCGGCTAGATATGAAAGGTTCGGATCATTACTTTGGTTTCAAAGCAGATCTTATGTGTTTTTGTAAAGCCTCGGGAATGGTTATAATTTCTCTGCACTGTGTGGACGAGATGCGTTAAAGGATGCTGTATCTTCAGTCATGTATACAGGAAGCTATTGGTTGTCAGCAGTGCCCTTTGCGGCAGGGATTGCTTGTATTGACAAATTAGAAAAAATTAATGGACCTGAAATCATGAAACAAAGAGGTAAAGTATTGACAGATGGGCTTAAACGTATAGGAAAAAAAAATGGATACCATCTCAAGATATCAGGGATCCCTTCTATGTGGTACATGAGAATCACCGATGACCCATCTCTAAAAAAAATCCATCAACGATGGGTGGCAGAGTGTGTAAGAAGAGGTGTGTACTTCACTAACCATCATAATTTATTTATGAATTGTGCTATGACAGACGAAGACGTGGCGTATACTCTTGAAGTTGCAGAAGAAGCATTTAGAACCCTGTAGATGGTAAATGAATCAAAAGTAAAGGATTGATATGTGTATAGAGATATGAAAGGAGGCCATAAAGTGCCTTTAAGTAAAGATGAGAGACGTATGTTAGAAAAGAAAGCCCATGAACTTAGAAATCTCTGTGTGGACACAGTTGTATGGGCAGGAAGTGGTCATATTGGTGGTTCATTGAGCGCCATGGATATCTTCACGTTATTATATTATAAGGTCATGAATCTGCGAGTGGAAGAACCAGATTGGGAAGATCGGGATCGATTTATCTTAAGTAAGGGTCATGTGGGCGTTGGTTTTGCACCTGTTCTGGCGGATAAAGGGTTCTTCCCAAAGTCCTTGCTTGAGGAATATAACCATACAGGATCGCCCTTAGGGATGCACCTTGACTCTCTAAAGGTAACAGGATTGGATGCATCAACAGGTTCATTGGGTCACGGGTTACCTATGGCTTTGGGTATGGCATTATCAGCGAAATTAAGAGGTAAGCCCTATAAGACTTATTGCCTCATGGGAGATGGCGAGTGTGATGAGGGATCAGTTTGGGAAGCAGCTATGTCCATCAACCATTATAACACCACAAACGTGATAACCATCGTAGATCGGAACCGAATGATGATGGATGGACCTACAGGTGAAGTCATGAAGCTGGAACCTTTTACTAAGAAATGGGAAGCCTTTGGATTTCATGTGATGGAAGTAGATGGTCATGACTTTGATGCATTATTTAAGGCTTTTGAAGGGGCTGAAACATCTAAGCAACCTGTGGTTATCATCGCCAACACGATCAAAGGGTGTGGTATCAAGTTTATGGAGAATAATTATAGATGGCATTATGGTGGATTAGATTCGGATAAAGTAAAAGAAAGTAAAGCAGATTTAGAAGCATACTATGAAAAAAAAGACTAAGGGAGGTGCTCTGATGGCAGCAGGTCTTACTTACACAGTTTTTGATTCAACCAAACTCTCCACATCTGAGATCTATGGTAAAACACTTTGTGAATTAGCAAAGGATCATGAGGATATCGTTGGGTTATCTGCTGATCTAGCCAAGTCAACAAAAATTGGTTTGTTAGCGGAAGCTTATCCCAATCGTTTTTTTTAATATGGGGATAGCCGAACAAAATCTTTTCGGTGTAGCTGCTGGAATGGCTAAGACGGGTTTAACACCTTTTGTATCCACCTTTGCTATCTTTGCATCTATGCGAGCATTAGATCAAATCCATACAGATATCTGTTATCAGAATTTGGGAGTTAAAATTATTGCTACCCATGCAGGTTTGTCCTTTGGGCAGGCAGGTACGACCCATCAATGTACAGAAGACATTGGTATCATGAGAACCATGGCAAACATGAAAGTCATCGTGCCAGCAGATGGTATTGAAACATCCCATGCAGTTAAGGCAGCCTACGACTTAGATGGTCCTGTCTATATTCGGATAAACAGAGGATTTGACCTGAGACTCTATGATAGAGAAGACTACGGCTTTGAATTTGGTAAAGCTCATCTTCTCAAGGAAGGAACAGATCTTACACTCATCGCTTGTGGCTCTTGCGCCTACCAAGCTCTAGAGGCGGCTAAGATTCTTGAAAAGGAAGATGGTATCCATGCTCGCGTGCTTAATATGCATACCATTAAGCCAATTGATCAAGACGCCATCATGAAAGCTGTCATGGAGACAAGAAGGATTATGACCATAGAAGATCATAATATCTATGGTGGTTTGGGAAGTGCAGTGGCAGAAGTGGTAGTGGATGGTGGTAAAAGTTGTGCTTTTATGAAGTGTGGTATACCTGATACATTTTCCATCATTGGGCTTCATGAGGACCTCATGGCTAGGTATAAAATCGATTGTAATGGCATTTTAGAACAAGCAAGGGCTTTGATGGGAAGAGATTTTGAGGATGATGATGATTGGGAAGATGAGGTGTAGGAAGATGACGAATAAAGATATCTATGCCAATAAGATCTTTTTATACAGTGTCCTGCCTTTATTAAAAGTCATCAAGAATGATGATAAGAAGATAGCCAAAAGTTTTGAAGGTAAAAAAGGTATCTTGCAAGTAAGTGCCAAGAATGATGAATCAAAGGTTGGTATACATTTTATATTAGGCGAACAGGAGTGGGAAGTTGTAAAGGGTGTCCATGATCATCCCACTGTGGAACTTGAGTTTAAGAGTATCCCTAGCCTCAATGCATTCTTTGCAGGTAAAAGTAAGAAACTTCCTCGGATTAGAGGGGGGGAGACACTTAGGTCTTCTTATTTCATTTTTTTAAAGTTTTACTCAAACTCTCATCACTCTTAGGTGCTAAGGAAGCACCTAAAGATGAGAAAGAGCAATTTCTACTGGTTAAACTTTATTTTTATCTCATATCCAGTGGCATCAGTCAGCTTAATAAGGCAGGTCACCCTGCTATCAGTAAATGGGTAAAGAAGAGTCCAGATCGTGTTTATGCGTGGGCTGTAGATGGGCAAGAGGAGCTAAATGCTTATATTCGGATAAAGGCAGGTAAAAGTAAAGCTTCAAGGGGAATTTATCGTCGTGCGAAACCCTTTTTTACCATGCGTTTTGATTCTATAGAAAGCGCTCTTGGGATTCTCTTACAACAGGAGGATATGCTAGCTTTTACAGCAGAGGGTAGGTTGATGATGGAAGGTGCACCAGAGTTCGGTGCTAAAATAGGAGAGTTTATGATGTTAATAGGGGAATATGCAGGGGGGTGAAAGAATGAAAATGCGTTCAATGAGCCATGTAGGATTGACTGTAACCAATTTTGAAGAAGCCGTGAAATGGTATCACCGACATTTCGGTTTGCTCCTTATTAGTGAAATTAAGATTGAAAAAGATCAGATAGAAGCATTGCATGACCTCTATCATATAAAAGATACATCGGCAAGGGTTGGATTTCTTAGGGCTCCACGGGGAGGCGTTATTGAAATCTTCCAGTTTGAGAAGCAGATCATTGCTGAACAACCCACATGGAACAGACCTGGGTATACCCACGTTACCTTTGATGTAAAAAACATAAAAAAGACTTACAAGAGGCTAAAAGAGGATGGCGTCCATTTTTTCTCAGAACCTCAAAAAAAACCAAGGTGCTGATTGGGTATTTTTAAAAGATCCAGATGGTAATCTTATAGAACTTATTGATATGAAGGTCAACTATCATATCATTAGATGTCTAGGAGGTCTTGTAGGGAAACTCATGAAGAAATATAAATTTAGGAGTTATTATAATGGATAGTGCATATAAAACTGTGATAAAAGAATTGGTTGATGAAACCAGTGGTTGGTTAGATAAACCAGCTAGATTAGAACAAGGAAAAATGACAACAAATGAGTTGCCTTATAAAAAACTCTTTGAGCCTATTACAATTAATCGATTGAAAATCAAAAAATAGAATTGTTATGGGACCCATGGGGAATATTGCAATGGCGGATGAAACAGGAAAGCCTAGTGAAAAAATGATTCAATATTTCATCGAGCGAGCAAAAGGGGGCGTGGGCTTATTACCAGTGGTATGATACCTGTAGACCCAACGGATGACCCATCCATAGAGGACCTTCACCATACAGGGATCTTTCCAAGGTTAAGCCATCATCGTAGTACCTATACAGGCTGGCGATCTATTGTAGAGGGGTGTCATGCTTTTGGAGCTAAGTTTTTTATTCAATTGTCACCGGGGATGGGACGGGTAGGTAATCCAGAATGTCTCATTAAAAAAAAGAAAACTACCTGTATCCTCTTCATGGAATCCCAATTGGTATATGCCTGAGATACCCTGTCGAAGGCTTTCGGACCATGCTTGTAAAAAGATGATTAAGCATACTGCCCAGCTAGCACTGGATGCAAAAGAATTGGGTATTGATGGTGTCTTCTTACATGGCCACTCCGGTTATTTTATTGAACAGATGACGGATCCAGCTTTTAATCGAAGAAAACTTGGTCCATATAAAGACTATGAAAGATTTGGTATTGACTTGGTTAAGGCTATTCGTGAAAAGTGTGGAAAAAAACTATCCTATTCATTATCGTATTGACTATCCCTAGCACTTCATGAGACCTATGGTCAAAGACTGTTAGAGGAAAAAAAACTTGCGTAAATTTAAAGCCAGTAGAGATGTGCAGATGACCCTTGATTACATGGAAAAGTTAGTTGAAGTTGGAGTAGACATCTTTGATGTGGATGCCGGTGGGTATGAAAATTGGTGGTTGCCACATCCACCTAACACCATGCCACCAGGTCTATATCTTGGTTTAGCATCTCTCGTGAAAAAGCACTTTGCCCATAAGAAAATAGTGACCCATACAGGGCATCCAGTTCCCATTATTGCAGTAGGAAAGCTTGGTTACCCTGATTTGGCCGAGAAGGCCTTAGATGAAAATGAGTGCGATATGATTATGTTAGCTAGACCCTTATTAGCTGACCCATATTGGCCACAAAAGGTTTTTGAGGGCAAGGTGAAAGAAATAAGGCCTTGCATAGGGGATCATGAAGGGTGTTTGGCACAACTAGCAATCGGAGGACATCCACATTGTGCAGTTAATCCACGGGCGGCTTTTGAGCATCGCTATACAAAGGAACTACAGCCAGCAACAAAAGAGAAGAAAATAGCTGTCATTGGTGCAGGACCAGCAGGAGTTATGTTAGCATGTACCTTAGCGGAGCGTCATCATGAGGTAGATCTCTTTGAGAAAAGTGATGAAATTGGTGGAACACTTTGTCATGCCAGTGTCCCTAAAATAAAATATGACCTTGCTAATTATGTGGCATATATGAAAGAGCGTATTAACCGTGTATCATCAGAGCACAAGTTAAATTGCCATTTTGGTAAAGAAATTGATGTGAAAGATCTGGAGGAAAAGAGGTATGAGGCAGTTATTAGCTGTATAGGTGCTAAACCTTTGATACCACCAATAACAGGTGTTGGGCACCCCCATGTCATGACCTATAAACAATTTCTCGAAGATCCACAAGCTCTTGATAGTGGAAAATGCTCAGTGGTTATCGGGGGTTCGGATGTAGGATGTGAAGTGGCACATATGTTGTCTTATGAGATGGGGCATCATGTGACCATCGTGGAGATAGAACCCTATCTGATGAAGAAGACATGTACATCAAATAGAAATGCAATGATATACTACCTTCATAAAAATGGTGTCAATATCATGAATTGTGCACAGGTGAAGCATATAACTAAGACGGAAGTTATGATTGACCATAATGTTTCGTCTACAGTCCCAGACCCCACAATGACGTGGAAACCTTTATTACCTGATAATGTACCTAATCCATTAGCTAAAAAGATAAAGGTACACATAGAGGAAAAGAGGGTACAAGCGGATTATGTAATTATGTGTACAGGGGTAATAGCCCGCAGCGATCTCTATGATAAGCTAGTAGCAGCTAAAGTTGCTCCAGAGATATATAACATAGGTGATTCTTCAGTACCAGGTAGAGTCCTTGAAGCAGTCAAAGCAGGGTATCGACTTGGCAGGCATATATGATATGCAATATGTATGAGAAAAAATGCTTATGTTTTATCTAAATAGTTAAAATAGATAGTATGGCACCAATAGATTTAAGATAAATGGTAGAGTAGGTGAAAATTCATGGAACAATTATATAAAGATACCTTTATTAATATTTCAAAAGAACGTAGAGAACGTGTTTTAGATGCAGCAAAAAAGGAATTCGCATCCAAAGGGTATCGTGCTTCAAATATTAATACCATAGCGAAAGAAGCGGGTATCAGCATTGGATCTCTATACAGTTATTTTGCTTCAAAAGAAGATCTCTTTTTGTGCATACTTGAACAAGGGTGTGACTATCTATATGAAGCATTAAATGACATAAGTAAAGAGCAAAACATCATTGATATTTTGAGGGATCTCTTTCGAAAAGCGAGTCATTATGCAAAAGCCTATCCAGAAATTAATCAGATGTACCTTGATGTGACTACCCAAGGTATGTCGCACCTATCCAGTCGTTTATCCAATAAGATAGAGTCAGGTACCATGGAGTTTTATTTAGAAATTATTGATGAAGCAAAGAAAAGAGGACAGATTTCTGATCACATCGAGAATCGTCTCTTAGCCCTTACCTTCGATAATTTGATCCTTATGTTTCAATTTGCCTATACTTCAGAGTACCATAAGAAAAGAATGGAGATATTCTTAGGCAGGGAATTTGCTAGTCAAGAAGAAAGAAATATTGAAGGTATGGTATCAATTATTCGTTCATTAATAACCCCTTCTGATAGGGTGGACAGTTTGACGAAGGGGCTGTTCTGAAAGCAAAAAGTCCCAATATATATACCAAAAAGAGAGCAGATATTTTCTGCTCTTTTTTTTCGTATATATCGTTGTTAAAAAATATATCTTCCAATAAAAGAAGAATATTCTATGGCGTTTTTCAGATATAAGAAAGAGAAATTTAAACGATCATGTTATCTAAGGGAATCAAGCATTTAAATGCACTAAAAAGATTTTAAAAGATTCTAAAATATTTTACATAATTTAATATATTTGGTTGACATTAAACAATATGTAATGTTATAATTTACGCAATATGGTTAATGATAATGATAATCATTAACGATAAGAAAAATAAGGAGGTTATCAAATATGGTAATAAAAAAAATAGGGACATCATGTATTGTAATGATAATGCTGTTATCAATAGCAGTAGGTTGTTCTTCAAAAGAAGCAGAAATAGCAAAAGCTAATCAATCACAGGAAGATAAGGTACATAAAGAGCAACGTAGCCCTGAAAATAAAAGTAGTGAAGGAAAGATTAAATTTACAGATTTGGTCGGTAATGAAATTATAATGGATAAGCCTGCTGAAAGACTATTTATAGCCATGTATTTTGAGAGCTTATTTGCAGTAGGAGGTCCTGATATACTGGATAGAGTTGCATCTATGTCACTGGGTGAGTGGAGCGATTTCTTCCATTCTTCATACTTAGCGTATACAGAAGCAGTACCTAAACTCAAAGACATTCATGATACAGGATCCATATATGGAAATACATTTAGTATGGAGTCATTGCTTCAATCTAAACCAGATGTACTTGTAGTAGCGCCCTTTCAGTATAAGACACTAGGAGAAAATATTAAGAAATTAGAAGATCTGGGAATTCCAGTTGTGGTTATAGACTATACATCTCAAATCTTAGAAAAGCATATTCAAAGTACCATGATACTCGGGAAAATTTTAGGAGAAGAAGAACGTGCGACTGAATTAGCAGAGCATTATAAAGCTGCTATAGAAGATGTTCAAGAAAGAGTTGAGTCTATAAAAGAGCGAAAAAACAATCTATATAGAACTTGGTAATAAGGGTGCCAATGAAATAGGAAATACCTATGGGCATTATATGTGGGGAAATATTATTGAAACAGCTGGGGGTCTTAATATTGCAAAGGATAAAGTAGAGACTTATGGTCCTCTAAGCCCAGAGTACATATTGTCATCTAATCCAGATGTTATTTTTTTTCCTGGTGGACACTGGACAAATGATAGCGGAGAACGTATTAAACTTGGGTTTAATATAGATTCTAAAGAAACCCATGCACGTATTAAGCCTTATCTTAAGCGTGACGGATGGCATCAAATAGCAGCAATAAAAAATAATCAGGTTTATGCTATGGATCATGGTGGGTTAAGAAATCTTTATGACTTTGTTTATTATCAATACGTCGGGAAGGTTCTTTATCCAGAAGCATTTAAGGATGTAGACCCAGTTGTTAATCATAAAGCGTTTTATAAAAAATATTTACCTTTAGAAGCACAAGGGACTTTTATGACAAGGATGAGTCAATAATGGAAAAGGCTAGTGTTAACCCGTCAGTGACGGATACAGTGCTGACTGGAAAAGATGTATATGCAAAGATTAGTAAAAGACGGTATCTTACTATTTTAGTGGTTTTAAGTTCATTGGTGATAGGGATCTTAATTGATTTAGCAACTGGTCCTGCATGGTTAACCATCGGTGAAGTAATCAGTGCTTTGAAGGAAGGAATTCATGGCAAAACAATCAATCATTCTATTGTATGGTCAATACGTTTACCCATGACCATGACGTGTATATGTGTAGGGGCAGGGCTTGGGATGGCTGGAACCCAAATGCAGACTGTTTTATCAAACCATCTTGCAAGTCCATATACATTAGGTGTATCCTCAGCAGCAGGATTTGGTGCAGCTATAGCCTACCTAACAGGTTTTCCTATTCCTAATCAATCATGGCTAAGTGTGCCATTGTCTGCCTTTATTATGTCATTTGTAGCAGCACTTGCCCTATATTTATTAGGAAAAGCAAAGGGAATGCAAGCAAAAACAATGGTTCTGTTTGGTATTGTCATCAATTTTTTCTTTCAAGCATTAAAATCTCTTGTGCAATTCAGAGCTTCTCCGGAGGTGTCACAACAGATTGTCTTTTGGATGTTTGGGAGTCTTCTGAAATCGTCTTGGACGGGTGTGCTTGTTAGTGGTAGTGTATTTCTTTTTTTGTATGATACTATTGTCACGCTATGCATGGCAACTTACAGCCTTATCCGCTGGTGAAGAAAGAGCGAGAAGTTTAGGTATCAAAGTTGATCAATTAAGGTTAAAGGTTTTTTATTCTTGCTTCGTTACTTACAGCAGGAGCTGTTGCCTTTGTTGGGACTATAGGTTTTATCGGATTGTTAGCACCTCACTGTTCACGTATTTTAGTTGGTGAAGACCAGCGTTATATGTCACCATTATCGGCTCTTTTTTGGTGTTTTACTTATGATATGTGCTTCGATTATTTCAAAGATAGTTATTCCTGGCGCCATTGTGCCTATTGGAATTGTTACTTCTATTATAGGGGTTCCATTCCTATTATATCTAATTTTAAAAAAGGAGCTAATTAATATATGAAAATGAATATTTTAAATCTAAGTGTTACATATCAAAACAACCAAGTGTTAAAGAATATTTCTACAGAAGTTTATGGCGGGGAATTTATATCTTTAATAGGACCTAATGGAACGGGCAAAACAACCATGATTAAAGCGATAGCTAATTTACTTCATGCTAAAGGCCGCGTAACTATTGTGAGTGAAAATGGGGACGAAATTTCTAAAAAAAAGATAGCCTATGTTCCTCAAATGGCTATAACTACTTCCGAATTGACCGTATTTGAAACTGTTTTATTAGGTAGAGTACAGAATTTGGGTTGGAGGGTTGATAAGCAACACTTAGATTCGGTAATGGCTATTATTAATGAGCTTGGACTTTCTGACTTATGTTATTCGCCATTCTCTAAGCTCAGTGGAGGACAACGCCAATTAGTTATCATGGCTCAAGCTTTAGTATCTGATCCAAAAGTTTTATTATTAGATGAACCAACAAGCGCTCTTGATTTAAAGCATCAATTAAAAGTGTTAGATATTGCAAAGAAGTACACAAAACGTAAAAATATTATTACTTTGGTTGTCATGCATGATTTATCCCTTGTAGCCCGTTACAGTGACAGGGTTTTATTGTTACACGATGGCTATGTAGAAAAATCTGGTAACCCTCATGAAGTGTTAAAGGATAGTTTGATTGAAAAAGTATATCAAGTACAGGTGGATGTAAGCTTAAGTAATAAAGGATATACAACAGTAACGCCTATATCTGCTATAGCAAATTGATATTGGAGGATAATTATGAAGAAAGGTGTATTCTATGCTATTATGGCATCACTGGTATTTAGTGTCATGAACTTACTTGTAAAATTGGTCAGTACCAACATGCCATCTATAGAGATTGTGTTTTTTAGAAGTATTATAGGAACCATTATCACCCTAATCATTATGAAAAAAAAGGAAGTTAAATTTTCAAAGGGGAATGTAAATCTTTTAATCGTTAGGGGACTTTTTGGAGCGGCATACTTAGTTGCATATTTTTTTTATGTAATTTCAAAAATGCCTTTAGCCGATGTAACGGTACTCATAAACTTATCTCCATTTTTTTGTTTTAATTTTATCTGCTGTGATTCTAAAAGAGAAAATATCCCCCAAGATATATGGCGTTATTTTTTATTGCTCTAATAGGTGCTGTTGTGACAATCAATCCTTTTGGATATTCAACTTTTTTCAGTCATAGCCTTAATTGGCGTTTTTTAGTGCATTATGTTCAGCTAGTGCATCAATAACCATTAGGCATTTAAGTAAATCGAAGAGTACCTATGAGATTGTTTTCTATTTTCTTTTTATAGCAACCATAGTCAGTATACCTATGATGTGGAATAGCTTTGTTTTCCCCACGCCCCTTGAGTTCTTTTATTTAATTTGTATCGGAAGTGTTTCGTTTCTAGGGCAGATATTTTTAACGAAGGCGTATACCCATGAGCGAGCTCCGGTAGTTGCTATAGCAAGATATACGAGCATTGCCTTTAATGTTATGTGGGGGGTTTCTATTATGGTCTGAGATTCCGAATACAACAACAATTATAGGGGGAAGTTTGATTGTTAGTTCTTGTATCTATCTGGTTTTGAACAAAAAAAGAGAGAATGTTTCGTGAGGAAATAAAAATAGCTCATAAATAATGAAAATGTAAATGCTATAATATTATATAATTGATAATGGTAATCATTATTAATTGTATGATTTAAGTTAAATTTATTAAATTACTGTGTATAAGATGAAGGAGGATATAATGAGGAACAAGTGTGAAAATAAATTTTCCAACCCTTGCTGTGACTTTACCCTTGCAAGCAAGCAAAGCCATGGTGCAAAATATGAATTTTTACTTTCTTTAAAAACACTTCAATATGAGATAAACGAATTGATGCTTTATTCCAAGGAGTGTGGTGAATGCTTTGAGCTTCTAAGAAACAAATTAGACTATATTTGCAAGTTTATGGTTTGTGACGAGAATGTTAAGAAATGGGAGTTATGGGGTAAATATAGTGAGATTAAGGAGTATTGTGAGAAGTTAAGGGACACATCTGTAAAAGCATTATGTGATGTAGAAAAATACCAATGCATTTGTGCGTGTAACCACAATTTAGATGCTAGTAACTACATGGAACTCTTATCAAATTCCGTTAAATGCGAATCTGAAACATTATGTATAAGCAGTCAATCGAAGGTGCTTTTTTATTGGATCAGGAGCATTTCCCATAACGGCAATGGCTATTGCTAAAGAAATCGGAGCTGAACTCATGTGCTTGGATATTGATATAGAAGCTATAAAACTTGCTAGAAAAGTAACAAAAGTTTTAGGATTAGAATCAATTGTTAAGTTTTCTAGTAAAACCGTAAATGAATTAAATTTTATTAAGCAAGCTACCCACATTATCATTGCTTCGCTCGTGGAAGAGAAGTACCAGATTTTAGAAAACTTAAAGGATAAAGTATCACCAGAGGCTAAAATAATTTTGAGATATGGAAATGGTTTAAAAGAAATTTTTAACTATCCGCTGAAAGAAGATTTATCAAAAGAATGGAATCAAACCCAAATAAGTAATAAAGAAAATATATACGACACAATTATTTTGGAGAGGTTAAACTATGAATGCTCATGATATCAGAAAAGAAATAGTTAAAGATCAACCATTTGGGAATACATTAATAATCGGTGCAGGACCAGCAGGAATAAATGTTGCTGTTAATATCTCTAGGCCATGGTGCAAGGATATAGGGTTGTTAAATAGAAAGGGAATCCATTCTGCTAAGATAAAAAAAGAGCTTGGTGAGAATGATTATACTATTGTATCCAAGGTGCAGGATGAAAAATATCTACAGATATCGGGAAGTGCTAAAGTAAGCCGTTTCTATGAAGGGTATGATGACCTAGAGGATATTTGGCAAACAATAATCATATGCACATCCAGTGACAGTTATGTGGATATTATCAATTGCTTAGATTTAGACGCATTAACGGAAGTTAGAACGGTTATTTTAATTTCACCGAGTATTGGATCTAACTTACATGTTAAAAGTAGGCTTAAGAAATCAAAGGATAGAATAGATGTTATTAGCCTTTCAACCTATTATGCAGCTACAAAATTTGAGCCAGAGAATACAAGTTGTATTATAGCATTTACAAAAGCGTTAAAAAAAGAAGATCTATATTGCTTCAAGTAAAAAAGAATAGCACGACAGTTGGCTATGTTAAAAATTTCATTGATGGAATTGGCGTTAAGTGTACGATTGTCAACAACAGTATTGAGGCAGAGAGTAAAAAACATTACAACCTATGTACATCCTCCTTTTTTTATGAATGATTTTTCATTAAATGAAATTTTTAGTGAAAGAAAATCAACGAAATACATGTATAAGATTTATCCAGAAGGACCTATTACCCAGCACTCTATAAGAACAATGGTTATACTTTGGAAAGAGGTTTCTGGACTTATTGAATACTTTAATGCAAGACCTATCAATCTTCTTAAATTTTTAAATGATGATAACTACCCAGTTCATGAGAGTACACTTTCCCGTAGGGATATTGAAGAGTTTGTAGAGCTAGACCAAATAAAACAAGAGTATCTCTTATACATAAGGTATTCGGCTATACTTATTGATCCTTTTTCGATACCCAATAGAGAGGGAAGATATTTTGATTTTTCTTCTGTGTCATACAAGAATATATCTAAAGATGAAAATGGAAATTGGGTTATTCCAAGAGTTCCTTTAGAAGACTATAAAAAACTTAAGCTTATTTATGGTTTGGCACAAAAAGTAAATATTCATATGCCTAAGACCTTAGAATTAATTATATTGTTTGAAAAAAAAGTTAGATGAATTTATGAAAGCAAAGGGTATTCATTCTTTTTCTGGACAAATTTTAAAGGATACAATACAAACGGATGTAGATGAAATATTTAACGAAATGAAAGTTTGTATATAAAAGGAACATTTAAATTGACACAAATAATTTTGTGTAAATACAAATCCTTCTAGATTATATAATCTAAGAGGATTTTTGTATGGCAAGAAAAAACAATCACCCGAACGAAATCAGACAATTGTTACAACATTACGAACCTGAAACAGCTCATGAAGCTATAAAGGATCTCATGGTGATATGATTCAAGGGAAAAAAAAGAATAAGATGTTCTTAACAAGGTTGGTCTGTAACTAGATTTATAAGTTTCTCATGACTAAATGTACAACTGGCTATAGGGGTAACTTTTACAAATCCGGAACCAGCTGCCTCCGTACGAAGAGCCGTATAGCAATATACACCTGGTTGTATATTAAAGTACTGTACTGCTAGTTGATTACCCATCATGCCCATGAGATTTATCGGAACTTCAAAATTATCTGTCATACCAGCTGGTATGCATCTATGGTCTGTCATACAGCTTCTATTACCAGCAAATGTATATTGTACGACATCTATGTCAATAACCTGCTCAACATTAGTCTCATTCTGAATGGATATGATTAAACTACCTGTCTTGTTCTTAAATATAATAGTATCGATAAAGAATGGTCCTGTTGTTAAATCTAATGCACATATAATTTCTTCAATACACTTTACCTCACACTTTATTTCTCTTAGTCCAAATTTTGGATTTTTTAAGCAAGCATATTATTTCATTTATTTTATTACAAATTTTCTTTAGAAGTTTAGTTATATTACTTATAGCCCACTTTTTTTTCTTTTGGGTTATAAGAATCACAATTATAATCTCTATTCCTTTGCAATGAATATCGCCTCCAGCTAATATATTTATTTTTATAATTTATACTATGCTATTTAATATATAATTGTTATTATTTGTCAAAATATGATTGGGATTATCATATAATTTTAGACGCCTTAATGGATAATAAAATAGTTAGGGTTAAGGTCCTTTTAAAATTTATTTTAGGTTGACACGCAAGAGTATTGGTGATACACTTTATAAATGATATTGATAAGCATTATCATTATTGCGCATTTATTGTATGCCTGGCAAACAAAAAAGGAGAGGTGTTATGGGAAGACATTTGAAATTATTATTAAGTGGTGTATTCATTATTTTTTTTATTAGTAGGTTGTACACGAGATACGATTAATCATGAAGCAAAAGATCAAAGATCAAGGGAGGTCATTGATGCAAGTGGGTGTGTTGTTAAACTGCCAAGTGCAAAAGATATTCAAAGAATAGTCATTGTGTCGCCACCTATATTTACAATGACAGAAGCATTAATAGATGACCCAAATAGAATAGTGGGTATTCATCCTCTAGCACGGTCTAATGCAAATACAGATTTATTAGATTTAAAAAATACCTAATCTAAAAGATTTAGATGATACATATGTTAATGGTTTTAAGATTGATGTAGAAAAATTGTTAAATTTAAAGCCAGATATTGTGTTTTGTCATGGTACACAGCAGAAGAAGGAATTAGATGAATTAAATATTCCGGTAGTGAATTTTTTATCAAGAGAACGAGACGGATATATCTGCTGTCGTAAAGGATTGGGAAAGAATTATTTGCACAGTTTTGGATATAAGTCCTAAATTGTCTATTAAAGAAGAAATTGAAAAAGTAGAAGCGTTAAATGAATCAATGGGTGAGGAAAAGGAGAAGAAGAAAGCATTACTACTTTTTTTTAATAATAGTGGTGAAAAAATTACTGTTTCTGGTCATAATACCTATGGAAGTTATTGGATTGATTTTGCAGGTATGGAGAATGTTGCTAATAAAATAGAAGGACAAAAAAGAAGTGAGTATGGAACAGATTTATCAATGGCAACCAGATGTTATATATCTATTTATGGGACCTAATGCTGATCAATATAAGCGGGGTATTCATAATCAAGATTGGACTCGAGTGAATGCTGTTAAGAATGAAGAAATATACGATGTTCCAGTGGGCTTATTTAGTTGGTCTGCACCATGTGTGGACACTCCCCTAATGCTTAAGTGGTTATTGATAGATGATAAAAAGGGTGACGCGTTTAATGTCACTAGGCTTCAATGTGAAAACCTATAGGATCATTATTATCGTTATAGTGACTATTTTATCAGCTATATCTGTATCTTTATGTGGCATGATAGGCTGGGTTGGTTTAATCATACCTCATATAGGAAGGCTAATAGTTGGCACAGATCATAGAAAACTTGTACCTGCAAGTATTTTATTGGGAGCAATATATTTGTTACTCATAGACAACGGGTGCAGATGTTTGTTTGAATCAGAAGTGCCCCTATCCATATTAACAGCTCTTGTTGGAGCACCATTTTTTTGCATATTTATTGAAAAAGCGAGGAGGGTTATGGCAATGAGAATGTCGGTGAAGAATGGTAGCTTCTCATATGGGAAAATAGAAATACTTAGAGATATAAACTTACATGTTAAAAATGGGGAAATGATAACAATTCTTGGACCTAATGGTGTTGGAAAAACAACTTTAATTAAGTGTTTGCTAGGATTCAACCATTGGACTGAGGGGGCTACATTTTTGGATCATTACCCTATTAAACATTCAGATAAGCATTTATTTTGGAAAAAGATTAGTTATGTACCCCAAGCTAAAGAGATACCATTCTCCTATAAAGTAGAGTCCATTGTTTTAATGGGGAGAAATCCTTATATTGATTTTTGGAAAAAGCCCAATAAAAATGATTTGCAAGAAGTAAGTTATGTCTTAGGGTTATTGGGATTAGAATCCATTAAAGATAAATATATGCATCAATTGAGTGGGGGAGAAAAACAAATGGTTTTAATTGCTAGAGCATTGGTATCAAGACCAGAAATAGTGATTCTTGATGAACCTGAATTAAATCTGGATTTAGCAAATCAAGATAAGATTTTTTCTACCCTTAGAAGATTGGTTAATGATGAAAACATATCTTGTATCATTAATACCCACCATCCGTTTAATGCAATAAAATACAGTGATTATTCTTTATTATTAAAACCCAATCTAACGCATACGTACGGAAAGACAAAAGATATAGTGACCCTAGAGAATATCATTAAAATTTTTGGATTACCACCAGATTATTATGACTTGAATTCTAAAAAATTAAATCAAATGTTACTTTGTAAAAGTTCTTAAAATGAGGAGGATTAATATGAATGGCGATATAGATTATTATAAAAAAAATTCATCAATACAAAGAAACACAATTATTACTGGCTGGAATAAAACTAGGTGTATTTTCTTTTTTGGATAAAGAAAAATCGGCAACTGAAGTGGCAGAGGAATTAGATTATGACAGTAGAAATTTAGATATTTTTTTTAAATAGTTTAGCAGCGATTGGGTTAATAGAAAGCAGAGGTAATAAATATAAAAAATACGGATAAAACCAATAGATTTTTAAATGAAGATAGCAAAACGTATATTGGAGATGCTGTCTTGTTTAGAGAAGAAATGACGTCACTTAAAAACATAGAAGAAAGAGTTAAAAAATGGACCTAACCCTTTAAGAGAAGATAAGAAAATTGGTATAGGATACTATGATTTCTATACATTAGCTAAGTTAACCCGTAAGGAAATGTATTTTGGTCGCGTTCAAAACATTCTAGAGTTAGCAGAAGAATTATTTCAAAAAGATGGAGAATTTAAAGTATTAGATTTAGGTGGAGGTTCGGGTACTTTAGCATTAGAGGTTGCCAAAGCTTTTCCAAAGTCGGAAGTTGTTATATTTGAACATGCCAGTGTAGCACCACTTCCCAAAAAACTGATTAAAGAAGAGCAATTGGAGAATCGAGCCGCCGTTATAGAGGGCGATTTTAATAAAGATAACATAGGGAATGGCTATGATCTAGTTATTGCATCAGGGGTAATGGATTTTGCTAGACACCATTTAGACCATGTCACATTAAAGGTATATAATAGTTTACATAAAAATGGATATTTATATGCTATAACCCATGGTGTTGACGAAGATTATTTATCTCCAAAAGAATCAATTGTGGGTTGGTTATCTGGTCGTTTAAATGGTTCAAATATACTTACAGATGAAAAGACAATACTAAAAAGTATAATAGATAAAGGGTTTGAAAAAATTGAAAGAAAGCATGCATCATTAGGTCAATTCAATACGCATCTATTTGTGAAGTAGTTATAGAATGACTATTTCTGTGATATAATATATGCATGAAAAAACAAGTTGAAGATATAATGAAAAATTTTGTTCAATTAATAGAATCTGCTGCAAATGGTAAAAAAAGAGTATTAGACTTTGGTGAAGACATGATTTTTTATAGAGGTGAAATCCATATAATCAAAGTTATAGGTGATCATCCTGGAATGTATATTTCAGAAATAGCACAAAGATTAAATGTTACAAGAGCTGTTATTTCTAAAACCCTTAAAAAATTAGAATATAGGGGGTATATAAAAAAAAGAGGGCGTTGAGGAAGATAGAAAAAAAGCTTACTGTATATTTGACTAAAAAAGGAGAAGGAGCATACGAAGCGCATCACGCGTTTCATATGGAAAACGATAGGGAAATCTTTGATTATCTAGAGAAATGTGATGAAATAGAGTTATTTGCCATAAAGGAATTTTTAGATAAAGCCAACAAAATGACTGGAAACCATATGTAAGCATAATAGCATAACTAAGTAAGTGAGCCTTTTGGAAAGAATACACATAACAGAAAAATAGTAAGAATCTCCTAAATAACATATTTGGGGGATTTATTTACGTTAAAGACTGAATTTCTTAGATTGCTATCTAAAAAAGTGGGTGTTATTTTTGGTTATGTAAAAAATATTTTACATGATGTATAAAATATGTTACAATATGTATAATGAACCTTACATGAAAGGACTATAAATAACAAGAGGAGAAGAATATGTCTTATCAGGAAAAAAGTACAATCGTATCTTTATTTGGCACTGCGGTAATTTTTATCATCTACTCTATAAAAGTATTTCAAAAGTATCAAGAATTGGGTTTGAATGCAACAAATGACTTCAAATTTTGTGGAACAGCCATCTTAATATTAATACCCGTACTAGCTGCATTCCAGATCATCTCACTCATTGTATTGAATATAGTAAATGTAGCAACAACCAGTGAAGAAGCACCTTCATTTACTGACGAACTTGACAAATTAATTCAACTAAAATCAGTACGCAATTTTTGTTATATGTTTTTGGTTGGTTTTTTCCTTTCCATGGGATTGTTGGTAATTGATATGCCACCAAGATCCATGTTTATATCACTTGGGTTCTCCTTAATCGTATCAGTGGTATTTGGTGATATGACTACACTCTATCTATATAGGCGAGGTGTATAAGATGGGTAAATGCCTTGTCAGTAACAACATAAGGAAATTACGTTTTAATCAAGATGAAATGACACAGCAACAATTAGCAGATCAAGTAGGTGTAACGAGACAAACAATTGTAGCCATCGAGAAAGAGAAATACTCCCCCTCATTGGAATTAGCTTTTCGAATTGCCCAGGTTTTTAATTTACCATTAGAAGAGATATTTTCTTATAAGATGGAAGACGAACCCACCAAAAATTAATAAATATTAAGGAAGAGATAAAAAATAAGTTAGGTCAAATAGGATGTCATTTAGAGAGAGGATCATTAAATGAAAGCATTAATTATATATAAATCGATTCATTTAGGAAATACGAAGAAAATTGCAGAAGTAATGGCGAAAAGATTAAGTGCGGATTTGACAGAGCCAGAAGCATTTGATTTAAATAAAATAGTCGACTATGATCTCATTGGTTTTGGTTCTGGTATTTATAGTGATAAGCATCATCAATCTTTATTAGATTTAGTAGACCGGCTACCAGATCTTAAAGAAAAAAAGAGTGTTTGTATTTTCAACAGCAGCTATTGTAATCCCAAAATCTCACAAAACAATCAAGCAAAAACTCCAGGAAAAAAAATGCAATCATAGTGGATGAATTCGCTTGTAGGGGACTTAACAAAAATAGCTTTATGAAATATTTGGGAGGAATGAATAAAGGTAGACCTAATGAAGATGACTTTACAAAGGCAGAGGATTTTGCAAACAGAATCAGATGAACATGTGCATTCTCACGTGAGATGTAATTAGTGGTTATTTCTATAAGCATTAAATAGTAAAAATTTGCTCGAAGACAATAGAGTTCATTTGTTTATGCCTACAGCAAAGTGAAAGGAATGAAATGTTATGAAAGCAATTGTTTACACACACTACGGACCACCAAATGTTCTTCAGCTTAAAGAAATAGAAAAGCCAATACCTAAGGAAAATGAAATACTGGTGAAAATATACGCCACAACCGTAACGCAAGGGGATTGGCGTATGCGAAAACCTTACCCATTACTTGCACGACTTTACAATGGTCTGATAAGACCCAAAAAGGTTAACATACTCGGTTTCGAGTTGTCAGGAGAAGTTGAAGCAATAGGTAAATCCGTCAAACGATTTAAAAAAGGTGACCAGGTTTTTGCATTTACAGGTTTTGGATTTGGCGCTTATGCAGAATACAAATGTCTGCCTGAAGAAGGGGGATATAAAAAAGGACTGGTAGCCATAAAACCAAAAAATTTGACCTATGAAGAAGCAGCAGCCGCCCCTTGTGGAGGACTTACAGCAATATCCATTTTGAAAAAAGTAACGATACAGAGTGGGCAAAAAATACTTATTTATGGAGCTTCTGGAAGTGTAGGTACGTATGCGGTACAGCTTGCTAAGCATTTTGGGGCAGAAGTAATAGGGGTATGCAGTACAGCTTGCTAAGCATTTTGGGGCAGAAGTAATAGGGGTATGCAGTACCACAAATATTGACTTAATAAAATCTCTAGGAGCTCAAAAGGTTTTTGACTACACGAAAGAGGATTTTACTAAAAAATAATGAAGTCTATGATATTATTTTTGATGCGGTAGGCAAGTGCCCATTTTCACGTTGTAAAAGTGTGCTCAAGAAAAAAGGTACCTATCTTTCTGTTAAATCTTCTTCATCAAGCATTGATACTACGGATTTAATCCTTCTTAAAGAACTTATTGAGAAAGGAAAAATAAAACCAGTTATAGATAGACGTTATCCATTGGAAGAAATTGTTGAGGCTCACACATATGTTGAAAAAGGGCATAAAAAAGGAAATGTCGTTATAAATATATAGCATAATAAGGGGCTGTCTCACAGCCCCTTACTTAAGGAGTAAATCATTAGATGATGATTGTTGTTCCATCAAATTTAGTGAGGGTAAATCCATCAAAGTCTTCATTGTAGGTATTTTTATAATCTTGAAGAATCCGAATGGCTACTGTTTCACCTAAGGTTAAACCTTCAGTGGAATCTGAACGCCAATGGACACCTGCAAAATCTCGTCCAATGGCTATATTTGAAGCAAGTTTATTCAGTTCTCCACCTATGGTCAATTCTGTTCCGCAATAAGGCAGCAAGGTAAGACCATTTGGACTAGCTACAACCGGATTAGAAATGATAAATGATTCATTAAAAAATGCTTTCAGCATTGTTGCACCAGCTCCAGCAACACAAGCATGTCCAGCAGGATAAGCTGGATGGGTAGGACTTCCCTCAGGATAGGCTATTGGTAACAAATAAGTGCCATATTTACAGAATACCTTATCGAGAGCTTTTGACATAAATAGTTCTGGATTAATGGGATAATTAGTTGCTCCAATCAGATTGTTTTGAACACATCCACCAAAGGCCTCAGGTCGAAGTACACGTTGAACTAAAAACTTTTGGAACCAACCAGCTTCTAGGGCTACCCGAGCTGCTTTAGCAACAAAGTCTAAAAAGTGGGCTGCTCCAAAGGTGATAAAACCATCCTGAGTTCTAGAAGTCAGATAGGGATTATGAGGATCTAATGCTTCCGGTCCGAAACTGAGTAGAATCAAGCAAGCATTTAACATACTTTGATAAGGAAAATCAGCATGAACCCATTGTCCCAAATCACGACCATTTCGAATGTACCTTGGTGGTGGGTCAAAGGTTATTGTAGTATTTGGTGTGCCTCCATTTTGAATATTCAGCCATTCATCATAACAGACCATAAAATCATCTCCTGCTATTGGACTGTTATATCGTTGGGTCACGGTCCTATTGCCAAATGGAATATCCTTATAAAATAATTGTGAAATATAAGGACCTACCAAGTCACCAGGCGAATCTCCCCTAAATAACGTCTTAGTCGTAACAACCCCATCTTTTTTCGGCCCACGAAAATCAGAAAACTTGGATAAATCAGCTGCAGCAGCAATGGTGAGGCAATTTGTATTATAATCTGTGAAGGCAACATCTCGAGTCAGTGCATGCCAATAATCTTCTGCCATTTCGCTGGCACGCCAAGCGCTGCTAAAGGTTGGTGGTATCATGGTGAATGTATGATGAGAATCAGGCCCCATCATGTCATATGCATAAGAAGCTTGAGGGTTAGCAAGCTTGGTAACACCTCCCAAAGGAATAGCTTCAAAAAAAATATCAGGATTACCAGTTGTTAGGGCTTTAATAAAGACATTATAGGCATCAATAGCCACTTCCCCTAGTTCATTATGGGGTAAAGCCTTAGTGAAGTTGCCAATTTTATTAGGAAATAAGTTTTCATCACCATTACATGGATGGCTTGGAAGAGGAAGATCCCTTTCAAATTGTGCTGCATTCTGACGGATTTGAAATGCCTCATTTCGACGTTGTATTGGAGTTAATGGTCCAATTTCACAGCACTTTCCAGAATTTGAGTTTGGTGTAACTTCTTCTTTATTCTTTATCTTCTTTTTTAGAAGTTTCTTTTTTTTTCTTCTTGAACACTTTCTATTATCTGTTCCTCGTCATCTAAAATTAGTTCAAATATCGATTGATCACTCTGTTCTTTCATATTTTGCACCCCCTTTCTCTAAAAGGCTTGTCTACTATCTATATATGCATATAAATTTGAAAAGTGACATATTCATGTAATACTTTTTAGACAAGCCATCCTATTATTAGCCATCAAAATCCATATACGTACCAAATGACATATGTTAAACTATATTTATTCTAGTCTATATAAAACGAGTTAGAGTGAAGAAAAAAAATCTATACGAAGTGCTATACTAATGAAAGGTAAGGAAATAATAGGTGTTGAACAATAGTACCATCACGGTACTATATAAAATTATAGGTGAAGAAAATGGATAATATACTAATTATAGAAGATAACAAAGATGTAAATGCTATGTTGGCAGAAGCATTGTGTAGTGAAGGATACCATGTGAAGTCTGTTTATACTGGGATTGAAGGGATGAAGGAAGCCAAAACCGAAGCATATGGTTTAATTCTGTTAGATATTATGTTGCCTTATAAAAGCGGTGATGAGATATTAAAAGAGATTCGAACATTCTCAGATGTACCTGTCATTGTTATTTCTGCTCGTCATATGGTAAGAACTAAAATTAATCTATTGAAGTTGGGTGCAGATGATTATATAACCAAGCCATTTGATTTAGAAGAAGTTGCAGCCCGAATTGCAACCAATTTGCGACGTTCTCATAAGCAGGAGCAGTTGAAAAATGTTTTGAATTACAAAGACATTATCTTGGATATTCATACAAAGCGTATTATAGTAAATACGAAAGAGTTAGACTTGACAGCAAAAGAATATCTCATTATGGAGTTATTGATGCAGAATCTAGGAAGAGTATCATCTAAGGTCAATATATATGAATTAATATGGAAAGAAGAATATCTAGGTGATGATAATGTCGTAAAAACACATATGAGTAATTTGCGTAACAAGTTGAAAAAAGCAAATTGTGAAAATGACTATATTGAAACGGTATGGGGGCTGGGCTATCGTCTGTACAAGGAATAAATTATCGATTTCCTAACAACTTTTTTATTGCTCTTAACCTTTTCTAAACCTTTGGGTATTATACTTGATAGTAAGAAAGGAAAGGAGAGAAAGAATGAAAAAAAGATGTATTGAAAACGAATAACCTGACAAAAAAAATATCATGGTGCCAATGCTCTGTACGATGTATCGATTACTTTAGAAGCAGGTAAGATATATGGCTTAATTGGACAAAACGGCGCTGGCAAAACGACACTTATGCGACTTGTGGCAGGGCTTAGTTTTCCAACAAGTGGTAGCATTGAACTTTTTGGTAATACTGGTGAGAGAGCTTTACAGATCGAGCGAAAAAGGCTGGGATGTATGATTGAATACCCTAGTATAACATTAACCATGACTGCAAAGGAGAATTTTACACTCCATAGAATGATGCGAGGTATTCCCAATAAGGAAATTGAAGATGAATTATTAAAGCTGGTAGGTCTTGAAGATACGGGTAAAAAGAAAGCAAAGAATTTCTCCCTTGGTATGAAGCAGCGTTTAGGGATTGCTGTTGCTCTGCTTGGTAACCCTGAATTTCTTATGTTGGATGAGCCCATAAATGGGCTTGATCCTTTAGGTATAGTAGAAATACGGAAGCTACTAAAAAAAACTATCTGAGGAATGGCAAATGACTATATTAATTTCAAGTCACAATTTGCCAGAGCTTTACCAAACAGCTACGGATTATATCATCATTCATAAAGGTCAGGTCAAGCAAACGCTGACACTTGCCCAGCTTGAGGATTGCTGTAAACGTCATATCCTTATAGGTTGTGCAGAACCGGAAAAACTAGCCAGTGTTTTGGAAATGAATTTACATACAACCAATTATAAAGTTATGCCAGATAAACATGTCAAACTGTACGACTATTTAGATGAGAAAGAACAAGTTGCAAAAGTTCTCTTTGAAAATGGAATTGCTGTAACAACCTTATCACTTAAGGGTGATACCCTTGAAGATTACTTTATTTCTATTATTGGGGGTGACGGGAATGTATAATCTCATTGGAGCAGATGCATTTAAATTAAGCAAATCATTGCCAATTAAGATTCTATTTGGAATCACAGCTGTAAGTGCACTAGGCATGACTATGATTGCATATCTGATACCACAGGGCAAGATGGATTCTGGTATGACTGGAATTGGGTTCATGTTCTCTGACATCAATATGATAAGCATTCTCGGTGCTGTTATAGCAGGTGTTTATATATGTGGGGATTTTAAAGATAAAACAATCCATGATGCTATTGCAAATGGTTGTAGCAGGGGTTCTGTTATAGCCAGTAAGACATTTTTATTTTGCTGTGCCATAGCATTCATCTTGCTTCCCTATGCCATCATAATAGGTATTGCACTTGGTACTGGGGCTGAATTCAATATGGGCTCCGCAGCAGTAGGCTTTTTGCATTTACTAACGACAGAAGCTGGTACTGTATTTTCTGTATCAGAGATATGGAAACTATTGGTTGTCATGTTGACCTTAGTGATGGTATATGTAGCACAACTGAGTATCTGTGTGCCACTTGCCTTTGTGCTTAAGAAGCCAGTCTTCGTGGTTTCTATTTACTACGGATTTTCCATATTTTGTGGTCAGTTGATGGGGTTAGCAGATAATTTACCTATGATAGGTCGTGTTTTAGCTTGTACGCCATATGGAGGTCATTATACTTTTATTACATTGGATGCAAACATGATGGATATGTTCAAGGCAGTCTCTGTTAGTTTAGTATTTATAATCGTAATGCTTGCTATTACATACTGTGCATTTAGAAAATCAGAAATTAAGTAAAGGAAAGGTTGGTGATAATGATGGTAATTGTAGTTGGCGCTTTTATCTTATTAATTATAATCTTGGTTTCATATATCATCTTTCTACAGCTACAATTACGTCATATTAACCTACAGTTGACTAAAAGGTTAATGGTACATACACGTCAGCCTATTAGCTTGGAACTCATTAACAAGGAACTTAATGCTTTGGTGATTAATATTAATAAATGCCTAAAAGTGGAAGAGCTTCTCCGCCTTGACAGCATTCGTGAGGAAAAACGTTTTAAAGAGTTGATTACAAATATTTCCCATGATTTAAGAACACCACTTACTGCCATAAAGGGATATCAGCAACTCATAGAGAAAGACGAATTGAACGACAATCAGCGAGAGAAAATGCAAATTGCCCAAAAACACGCTCATGAACTAGAAAAACTCATTGAGCATTTCTTTGAGTATTCCTATCTTGTGACGACTGAGTTAAAGCTTAATCGTGAACATATCAATCTAACAAACCTTGTGACCGAGTGTCTTACAGAGTTTGTAATGGCGTTTGAGAAAAAACAATTTAGCTGTATGTTTCGAAGAAACGGTACCTGTCTTGGCTCTTGTAGATCAAGAAATGACCACTAGAATTATACAAAATCTGATACGTAATTGTATGGAACATTCAGATGGTGACATAATAGTTAAGACTATAACTGAAAAGAATGCCACCATTTCATTCAAAAACCCTGTGAAGGACCCATCTGTAATAGATGTGAATCGATTGTTTGATCGGTTTTATACAAGTGATCAAGCAAGGAGTAACAGCACAGGGTTAGGATTATCAATCGTCAGGATATTGACTGAACAGATGGGTGGCAGGGCAAGAGCATCCCTTGAAGGTGATTTGCTGGAAATTTGTGTTGAACTTCCATTAGACGTGACAATCACATAATCCTCTTGAGCAGTGCTATCTTAGAAAGAAGATAGGTAAGTATATACTTCTCTTATTTGGGGTGGGAATACATGGTGTTTTATAGATTATTGACTTTCGTCTTTCTAGATGATATTATAGCGATAACATATTATTACTTAGACATTAGGGTATGTTGAAGATTAGATTATTAATAATAGATAAACAAACATATAGAAAGATAGTATAGGTAGTTATTTATAGTTGTAAATGACTACCTTGACTTTTATACATAAAACCGTAGGTATCTTTAGTTATAAAATATTCATATGCAGGATGATTTCAATATGAGGAGGCATTAATGTGAAAAACAATCTATCACAGTTAGAGTACGTTATGAACATTGATAAGTTTCAAAAAATCCAAGATGATATTGCAGAAGCAACTGAAATGGCTGTATTAACTGTGGATTATAAAGGAGCTCCCATAACGAAGCATAGCAGGTGCAGTGAATTCTGTACATTTATTAGAAGTCATCCTCAATATGCAAAACTCTGTCAAAAATGTGACGCAAGAGGTGGGCTAGAAGCTGTTAGAACCCAGAAACCTTATATTTATTTATGTCACTTTGGATTGATCGATTTTGCAGTACCTATCATTGTCAATGATAGGTACCTAGGTGCTATTATGGCAGGTCAAGTTTTTATTAAGCATGATGAAAATAAAAAAAAACCTTGAAAATATCGTTAATGCGCAATACGATAAGATTGACTTAGAATTTGAATGTGAATTAAATCAACTACGTAAAAAAAATACCCATTATGACCTTGCATAAAATACAAGCAATTTCCAATATGTTGTTTCATATGAGTAATTATCTTGTTAATGAAGCTGTACTAAAAATATCTTTGAACGAACTCAATGAAAAAATACGTAGGATTAGTAAAGAGCCATCAGCACCTAAGGATGATTTGCATCATCATAACATCCATCACAATCATTATAATGAAGATCAAAAGTCCCAACAACAAAAAAACCAACGATGTTAATCTTCTTATTAAACCAGCGTTAGAATATATACATGAAAATTATGCACAGAAATTGTACTTGAATGATATAGCAGCATTATGTAATATAAGTCCAAGCTATTGTAGTAAATTATTTAAACGTGAAACAGGTGAGAGCTTTTCAAATTATGTCAATAAAGTAAAAGTTGAACAAGCAAAAGAGTTATTGAGAACAACGAACAATCCCATTATAAATATTTCATATGATTTAGGATTTGAAGACTGTGGTTATTTCATAAAAGTCTTTAAAAAAATAGTAAAATTAACACCAGCAGTCTATAGAAAAAAAACAAAAGTAAGGATTGCCATGATCCATGACAAAGGTAAAATGCATACATCATCTTACAAGTAATAGGTATAGTATAAACAACTATATCTATTATTTTTTTTAGTTTTATGCTGAATTTTACAATTTTTGACCAAAATAATAGGATGTGTGCATAAAAGTACGACTGAAAATTTCTGTAAGAAGCTATATTATTTTAATGTAAATGTACAAAAGATATATTACTATGGAGTTAAGGTATAAGTAAAGTATAAAACCATTTTATTAGTGGTTTATCAAAGGAGGATGTATCATGAAAAAAAGTACTGATATCACCAGCAAAATATCTACAAGGAAACAATGAATTATCAAACTTAGGTACGTATGTGAGAGGTTTTGGATATAATGCCCTTCTTGTAACGTCAACTGAGGATCAAGAGAGAGTTCAACATCATCTGGATAAAGCAAGTAAAAAAGAAAACTTTAATCTTATTTACGGTAATTTTAACACGGAATGTACGAAAAAAGAAATTGAAAGATTAAGAAGAATATGTACAAAAGATAATTGTGACGTGATTATTGGTTTAGGCGGGGGTAAAGCTTTAGATACTGCAAAAGCAGTAGGGCACTTTGAGAATAAGCCGGTTATTGTTGTGCCAACAATTGCTTCAACAGATGCGCCTTGTAGTGGACTTGCAGTCATATACACTGAAAATGGTGAGTTTGAAGAATATATCTTTTTCAAAAGAAATCCAGATTTAGTTTTAGTAGATACAGGTATCATAGCTAAAGCCCCAAGTCGTTTCTTAGTAGCAGGAATGGGAGATGCTCTTTCAACATATTTTGAAGCTAGATCCTGTGCAAGAGCCTATGCGAATAATATTCCAGGTGGTAAAAGTACGCTAGCTGCCCTAGCCATTGCAAAATTATGTTATGAGACATTATTATCCGATTCATTAAAGGCAAAAGCGGCATGTGATAAGAATGTGGTAACAGCTGCTTTAGAAAATATAATTGAAGCGAATATTTTATTAAGTGGTTTAGGTTTTGAAAGTAGTGGACTAGCAGCGGCACATGCCATACATAATGGTTTAACGGTACTTGAAGAAACACATCAATATTTCCACGGTGAAAAAGTATCTTTTGGGGTAATCGTACATCTTGTCTTAGAAAATGCACCATCAGATGAATTACATACGGTGCTTCATTATTGTCAATCCTTAGGATTACCTGTTTGTTTAAAAGACTTAGGTGTAACAGAAGTAACAACTGAAAAAATTATGGAAGTTGCTAAAGCTGCATGTGCTGAGGGTGAAACCATGTATAATATGCCATTTGATATTACCGTAGAAGATGTCTATGCAGCCATCATAACAGCAGATCAACTTGGAGGTTCTTTATGAAAAAAAATAATCAATAAGCCAGAAGACTTAGTTATAGAGATGTGTCAAGGCATGGCTACTGCACATCCTGATAAGATTGAATTTAAACCCAAATATAAATTAATTACGAGAAAAGATCTAAATAAGGACAAAGTGACGCTCATCAGTGGTGGGGGGGGAAGTGGGCATGAACCTGCTCATGGAGGATTGGTTGGTAAAGGCATGCTTGATGTTGCAGTTTGCGGCGATGTATTTGCTTCACCTTCAACCATTCAAGTGTACAATGCTATTCTAGAGAGTGAATCCCATAAAGGAACACTTCTTATCGTCAAGAATTATTCTGGTGATTGCATGAATTTTGATGCAGCTTCAGAAATGGCAGAAGAAGACGATGATATTGTGGTTGAAAAGGTATATGTCAATGATGATGTAGCTGTCAAAGATAGTCTTTATACAGTTGGTAGAAGAGGTGTAGCAGGAACTATATTTGTACACAAGATTGCTGGAGCTGCTGCGGAAAAAAGGTCATAGTCTTCAAGAAGTAAAAGAAGTAGCAGAGAAGGTTATTGCAAATGTAAGATCAATAGGTTTTGCCCTCACATCATGTACGGTACCCGCAAAAGGAACACCAACTTTTGCTATGGATGAGGATGAAATAGAATTTGGCGTAGGGATTCATGGAGAACCAGGTATTGCTAGAGAATCTGTAAAGTCTGCAGATGAACTTGCTGGGGAAATGGTTGATAGATTATTAAAAGATCTTCCATTTAATGCTGGTGATGAAGTTGCCCTCATGGTAAATGGATTAGGCGCTACGCCTCTGCAGGAGTTGTATGTACTTAATAACGCTGTTAATAAGTTGCTTGAAAAAGCTAATATGAAAGTTTATAAGACATTAGTAGGCAATTATATGACAGCAATAGATATGGCTGGTGCTTCTATAACATTATTAAAACTTGATGATGCGTTAAAAGAGTTATTGGATGCACCAGTAGATACAATTGCATTAAAACAATAAATGTTAAATGAAAAGGAGCATGCAAAATGGAAAAAGCGACATTAAATAGTGTTATGACAGTTGTTGATCAAATGGCTGATATCATTATAAAGAATGAGGTCCCTTTCTGTGAACTGGATTCCGTAGCAGGAGATGGCGACTTTGGCATGTCTGTTGCAAAAGGTTTTAAAATTCTAAAAGAAAATTGGGAAGAGCTTTCCAAAGATAGTATAAGTCAATTTCTAAAAGATAGCAGTATGATCATTACAGAACATTGTGGTGGTGCTTCAGGACCATATGGGGATCAGCTTTTCGAGGTGCGGCAAAATATGCAAAAGGAAAAGATGATTTGAACTTATCCCAGATAGCAGAGCTTATGCAAAGCGGCATAGATGCTATTCAAAAAAGAGGAGGGGCTAAGCTTGGTGATAAAACATTATTAGATGCCATTATACCAGCGACAGAATCTCTCAAAGACAGTGCATCGTCAGATGTAAACATGAAGGAAGCTATGGAAAAAGCTGCCAAGGCTGCTGTCCATGGTGCTGAGAAAACAAAAGAAATGGTAGCACGTAAAGGTAGAGCAAGCTATGTAGGAGAAAGAAGCTTAAGTCATCCAGATGCTGGCGCTACAGCCATTGGTATTATTTTTACAGAAATCGTAGAGAATATGTAATGCTAGATTTTACATCTTGCTTATAAGATGTAATCCTAGGTTAAGTGATATAGAATTAAGAGTTCATTATACATGGAATGGGCTGTCGGAAAATAAAAAGCCCTGGATAAAAAAGAGAGCAGAAATAATTAAATTTCGCTCTCTTTTTTCGTCTAATAAAAAAAGACCACTTAATGGATTTCCAAAAGTAGTCCTTTATATGTATACTCAAAATAAATTTAATAGTTAAAAATAGGATATATCATGTAATTTACTTATAAACCATATTACTGTAAAAATAGGTAAACTTACATTCAATAGTTTAACACAACTTAAACTATAAGTCTAGTAATTTTTTTTGTTTTATATAAAATAATAGGTACACGAATTTAAAAGATATGGAGGTAAAAGACATGGAAGCTATAGTACACAAAGATTATATGAAAGAAAAAGAAAGATTAGAGTATGTCATAAAAATAATTGAAGAGGAAATAGAATTGTTAAAGAATAAAACCTATACGAATTTAAATGAGGACGTTATTTTTAATATGGTATATATGGATAACCAGAGAATAAAAAAAACTAGATTTATCCGTTCATAATCCCTATTTTGGAAGAATTGATTTTAGAGAAAGCAATCAAAATAAGATAACAGATATATATATAGGTAAAGCATCTTTAATGGATTATGAAGGTGATAATGATGGTAATATGATTGTAACGGATTGGAGAGCACCGATTTCTACACTGTATTATGACCGCAATATTGGCAGTGTGGATTATCACTGTCCAGCAGGTATTATCCATGGTGAGTTATTGTTAAAAAGAAATTATAAGATTGACAATGGATATCTAGAAAAAATAACAGATATTGATGTGTCAGCATTAGATGAAATGCTTTTAGAAGCATTAGAAGATAAAAAAGATACAAAATTAAAAGATATTGTATCGACAATTCAATCAGAACAAAATGAAATCATTCGAGCAGATTTAGCCAAATCACTTATTATACAAGGTGTTGCTGGAAGTGGAAAGACAACGATTGCATTACATCGAATTGCATATTTAATCTATACATACCAGCATAGATATACACCCGATGAATTCATGATCATTGCCCCGAATAAGCTGTTTTTACAATATATAGAGGATATGTTGCCAGAACTAGGTGTTGAAGATGTAGAACAAACGACCATGGAAATTCTAACAAGAAATATTGTTTCAGAAACTTTTTATATAAGTGAAAAGGATGATAAATTAAAGAGAATTATTGAATATGAGAGCCATAAAGAATGGGTGGAATCATTAAGAACCATATCTAGAATTAAAACAAATTTGAATTACAAAGAGATCCTTGAAGCATTTGTTAATGAGATTATTAGGGAAATACTTCCTAAAGATGATTTCATATTTGAGGGTGTCCTGTTAATGGAAGCAGATAAATTATCTGAAATATTTTATGAGAATTATAAAAGATACTCGGTATTAAAAAAAAGTATAAAATTGATTAAGAAATTAATAACGACGCGATTTGAAAATAATAAAAGTGATATTGAAGACAACATATACCAAACTATAAAAGATAAGCAAATTAACCTTGAAAAGACAGAAAAAAGATATAGTTGATTACAATGAAGAAGTTAAAATAATCCATCTAGAGCAACAGAAGCGCTTAAAAAATATGAAAAAAAAGAATTTCATAAAGTTGATGAATGCTTACTTGAAAGAGCCTAAAAAAAATCAATACTAGGGTACTATAATCAGTTTTTAATGAATAGAAAACTAATGAAAAAAGCTCATAGGGGATAATGAATTTTTATTGAATTCCTTTAGAGAGATGTCCAAAAAAATATTCGAACCAATCGAATGGTTGAAATAGAAGACTTGCCAGCCCTTATGTATTTACAACATCAATTAAAAAAAGTGACCGAAAATTAAAAGTCAAACACATTGTAATAGATGAAGGACAAGACTTTGGAGCTTTTCAATTTTATGTATTAAAGGCAATAATGAAAGAAGCTACTTTTACGATACTTGGAGATATTGCCCAAGGCATTAATTATCATAGAGGTACTAGTGACTGGAAAGCTATTCAACAAGAAGTGTTCAAAGATCAATGTCAAATAAAGTATCTACAGCAGAGTTATCGTACTACAGTAGAGATTATGAATGCAGCTAATCAAGTAATTGGAAAAGTAGAAGATGAAAATATTGTATTAGCACATCCAGTACTAAGGCATGGGTCACAAGTGCAAAAAAATCAAGAAAGAGAGTAAAATAGAAATATTAGATTGTATTGCTATAGAAATAAATAAACTGATAGGCAAGTATAATTCCATTGCAATTATATGTAAAAAAATAATCAGCAGTGTGAAACTATTTATAATCAAATAACCAATAAAGGAATTCATGTTCAGTGGTTAAAGGATAAAGAATCAGAGTACAGTCAACAGATAGTATTGTTACCTTCCTATCTTGCAAAAGGACTAGAATTCGATTGTGTTATTATTCCAGATGGAGGAGAAGATAATTATAAAATGAATAAATTAGATGGGATGTTGTTATATGTTTGTATGACAAGGGCATTACATGAGTTAAAAAATATATTATGTGAAAGAATGTAGTGACTTGCTAACGTAAGTACGGTACGAACGCTTAAGAAGAATGACCACTTGGATTTTTTTTCAATGAAGTGGTCATTCTTTTTTTCTAGTTAACAAATTCCATTCTGTTAATATAGCGGTACATCCGTGGGTATACTATTCAGAAAATACTCATGAATAGTGGTATCATTGGACAGTTCGGGATGGAAAGATAAGCCCATTATATGTTGATGGCGAACGGCAATAATGTGACCATCAATGTGGTGCAAGACTTCAACATGGTCAGCAGTTTTGGTTATAAAGGGTGCGCGTATGAAAGTCATGGGAAATGGTTTTTCAGAAATCGTTGGTATGATTTCTGTTACCATAAAACTACCCAATTGACGACCGTAGGCATTTCTTCGAACGGTTATATCAAGAACCCCAAGGGTAGGCATTGTGGAGCCTTCTATCTCCTTAGCAAGGAGAATCAGACCAGCACATGTTCCTAGAATGGTAGATTCTGCTTAATTTTCTTTTTAATGGGAGAAAGTAGTCCGAAATCAACCAAGAGTTTTGACATGGTCGTACTTTCACCGCCTGGAAGAATTAAGCCATGGATATTATCTAAATCAGTAGCCTTTCGAACCTCTATGACCTGATGACCAAGTTGTTGTATGATTCGTTTATGCTCATGGATTGCACCCTGTAGAGCTAGGATACCAATAGTCATCAATTAATACCCTCTTTCTGACATGCGATCATGATCATCAATTTCATAGACATTAATACCAACCATGGCTTCACCTAGATTTTCAGAGACTTCAGCAAGAATCTTGGCATCATTATAATAAGTAACTGCTTTTACGATTGCAGCAGCTCTTTTTCTAGGATCCCCTGATTTAAAAATGCCCGAACCAACAAAAACACCATCACAACCAAGCTGCATCATCATAGCGGCATCAGCTGGCGTTGCAACACCACCTGCTGCAAAATTTACCACAGGTAGACAGCCATGTGAATGCACATATTCCAATAGATGAATGGGAACCATGAGTTCTTTGGCAGCATGATAGAGTTCATCCTTGTTTAGACTTTGAATACGTCGGATTTCAGTTGTCATTAAGCGCATATGTCGAACAGCTTCAATAACATCACCAGTACCGGGCTCACCTTTTGTACGTATCATGGATGCACCTTCAGATATACGACGTAATGCCTCACCTAGGTTTTTGGCACCACAGACAAAAGGCACTTGAAACTGGGTCTTATCAATATGTAGTTGTGGGTCAGCAGGTGTAAGTACTTCACTTTCGTCAATGTAATCAATGTCAAGTGCTTCAATGATCTGAGCCTCTACGAAATGACCGATTCTGACTTTAGCCATAACGGGGATTGAGACTGCATGTTGGATTTCTTTTATCATTTGAGGGTCAGAGGCTCTTGCAACACCACCATTCTTACGAATATCAGCAGGCACCCGCTCTAATGCCATGACGGCACATGCACCTGCTTCTTGAGCAATAATGGCTTCTTCTGTATTGGTCACGTCCATGATGACGCCACCCTTTAACATTTGGGCTAAATTCTTATTTAATTCATATCTATCGTTCATTAGTACCTCCTTATTACATTAATATAGACAGCTGATCTATTAATTTGAAATTATAGTGGAAAAACTGTCGTGTGTAAACAGTCAGTATTAGAATAAAATGAAGGGGTCAGTTTTGGGTGTTAACTCCTTAACATATAATTAGCCTATTGGTCGATCATCAAGATGTTAAAGAATATAAAATTAATAAAAAATGATGGCTATTTGATTGTCTAGACTTCAAGAATAGTGTATAATCGAGTATAATTTTAATGTATAAAGCATATAAAAAAAATGTGGTATAGCATAGCATTTCCAAAGTTTTGACCAGCGTGGAAAAGAGCCAATATATGGTTAAGGATTTAAGTTAGCCTGTCTAGTCGTTAGGTCAAAAGGTATGACTCAATTTTAATAGTCAGTAAAGAGAATCATTATTGAAAAATCACACCAAAGGTAGTATTAAGTAAAAACGAGTTCTTACATAGACTCGTTTTTTTTAATGCAAGAAAAGTCTAGTCACCGTGAATAATCAATCCAAAAGGTATATATCTTATTTAAGATTAAGTGACTTGGGAAAAAACGGTTGTTACCTAATTATTAACTAACATAGGGAGAAGAAATAGTAAAAAATGTCATAATAAACTGAAAAAGAACGGAAATGAAATCAATACTGTACAAATGTAACAATTTTATCGCCGCCTTAAACAAAAAAAACATTGACAAAGTTAATATACCATGATAAAGTGTAAACATAAATTAGTTTTTGTAAGCTAACAAAAGTAGGATTAAGCTAGTTAACATTTTAATGAGAAAAAGGGTAAGGGTGGAAGGTTTATGAATATAAAAGCAATGAAACAACCAAAAAATAATAAGAAACAAATAAACTTCGTAAAGAACTTTAAAAAGAATTATCCTCTTTGGTTATTTGTACTTCCTGGCATAATTATTACATTTATTTTTAGTTATATTCCTTTATATGGGGTGCAAATTGCTTTCCGTAACTTTAATCCAAAGTTAGGTTTTTTTTGGTAGCCAATGGGTTGGGCTTCAACATTTCGTCAGGTTTTTTGATTCGCCTTACTTCTTTACCACGATTAGAAACACATTTGTTCTTAGCTTTTATTCTTTAGTTGCTGGATTTCCCATACCGATTCTATTAGCATTGCTATTAAATTCATTTCGACATAAGCGATATAGAAAAGTGATTCAAACCGTTACATATGCTCCCAATTTTATTTCAACGGTTGTTATGTGTGGTATGCTGTTGCTGTTTTTATCACCGAGAGTTGGGGTAATCAATAGCGTTATTGTATTCTTTGGTGGTGAGGCAATCAATTTTATGGGTGAGAAAGGTTTATGGCGGCATATTTATGTATGGTCTGGTGTATGGCAAGGTATGGGATGGAGTTCTGTTATTTATTTTGCAGCTCTTTCTTCGGTAAGTCCCGAGTTACATGAGGCAGCGCGTATGGATGGGGCAAGTAAATTCCAAATGGTTCGGTACATAGATTTTCCAAGTATAATTCCTACTGCGACGATATTACTAATCCTAAGTTGTGGAAGTATTTTATCTGTTGGATTTGAAAAAGTATTCCTGTTGCAAAATGATTTAAACTTAAGCGTGTCACAAGTTATTTCAACGTATGTGTATAAAGTGGGATTGATCGATAATAGTATCTCATATTCTTCTGCAATTGGTTTATTTAATTCGGCTGTAAATGCAATACTTTTGATTACTGTTAATAGGATATCTAAGAAACTTTCGGGCATAAGTTTGTGGTAAGGAGAGTAAGAGGATGAAAAAAAAGAGTAAGTTCAAGACAAGATAAGATTTACGATATTTCTATCTTTATAATTTTGACGATTATATTTTTTGATTGTGGCATATCCACTATATTTTATTGTGATTTCCTCCATAAGTAATCCAGAGGCAGTATCCAGTGGAGAAGTTTTTCTTTATCCAAAAGGAATCACTTTTAAAGGTTATGAGGAAGTATTTAAGAACAAACAAGTTGTTACGGGTTTTTTTAAATTCATTATTTTATACTTTTTTGTGGGGTAATGTTGAATTTGGTTGTTACATTACCAACAGCCTATGCCTTATCAAGAGATAAATTTAATGGTAAGAAATTTGTAACAATATTCTATATGGTTACTATGTTTGTAAGTGGTGGTATGATACCAACTTACTTAGTGGTAAAAAAAATATGCATTTATTGGACTCCATGTTTGCGCTTATACTGCCAGGAGCTTTAGGAGTTTACAATATGATTGTGGCAAGAACTTTTTTTTAAGACGAATATATCGGAAGAGTTATATGATGCAGCAGCTATTGATGGCTGTGGAGAAACAAAGTTTTTTCTTTGGTATTGCATTGCCTCTTTCAAAAGCCATTATTGCAATCATGATATTGTTTTATGGTGTGGGTCACTGGAATTCATATTTCTCAGCATTATTATACATAAAAACAGAAGCAAAGTATCCTTTGCAGTTAGTCTTACGATCCATCTTAGTACAGAATCAAAGCCATCTGAAACAGGCGGTAACAACAGCAGCTCAAATACAAGCAATGGAAGAAAAACGTCAGTTAATGGAACTCATGAAGTATTCGCTTATTATTATTTCAAGTATTCCTGTATTAGTGATGTATCCACTTGTTCAGAAGCATTTTGTTAAAGGGGTTATGATTGGATCGATTAAAGGCTAAGATACAGTATGAACTTAACGTCTTAGGCACGATAAAAAATAAACCAGCCAGATTGCTAAGCCAATTTGATTCGTTTAGTCGTGGCTTATAGTAAAACTATGAGACGTGGTTATAAAATGTAGATTTAAAAGGAGGAAGTTTTATGAAAAAGAAACAACGAGTTGCTATGATACTTATTTTAGCTATGAGTATGATGACTTTTTTTTATCAGGGTGTAGTAGTAAAAAAGAGGCTGATAGTAAAACAGCAGGTACAAAAGAAATTAGTACAGAAGTAGATGATTCTGGAAAAGTAGATGGTGTCATGTACAAAGAAGGATTACCTATTGCTGATCCTGGGGATTATTCATTTTCGATATTTACAGATGGGGATAAAACGACAGATGATTTCTATCTTATGCCTGTTCTTGAAGAACAAACAGGTATAAATGTAGATGTTCAGTTATTTCCCTATGAAGTTGCAAAAGAAAGATACAGCCTTGCTTTGAATTCAGGCGATTATGCAGATTGTATTGGTGGATGGATATTGTCTTCAACAGATATTCTGAAATTTGGTGTAGACATGGGAACGTTTATTCCATTGGAAGACTATTTTGAAGCTTTTTTGTCCTAATATTTCAGCTGTTCTTGAATTAGAAGGCGTAAGGGAAAAAAAATGACTGCTCCAGATGGTCACATTTATTCGGTTCCTTATGTGCTATCAGCTCCAGCTGTGGATTTTAATCCTTATATTAATACCCGCTGGTTAAAAAAATCTTGGTCTTGAAGTACCTAAGACTACAGAAGATTTAAAGAACGTACTGACGGCATTTAAAGAACAAGATGCTAATGGTAATGGCGATGCCAACGATGAGATTCCATTTTCATTTAGCCCAGATAACAAAAACATTGGTTATATGGCAGGTTACTTTGGTATGTCCATTAATGAAAATGGATTTACAATGGTAGGTGACGAACTGACTTTTGGTGCCGATAAAGAGCCATATAAAGACATCATTTTGTATATGAGAGATCTCTATGGAAAAGGTCTTTTAGATGCAGAGATGTTTACACAAGATGCAGCTCAGTGGAAAGCAAAAGGTAGTCAAGATCTCTATGGCGTATGTATGATGTATGGTAGTGGTGATATCATGCCTTACGAAGCAGGAGAAACCCCTGATTGGATACCACTTCCTGTATTAAGTAGTGAAAAAAAACGGATCAACCTGTTTGGTACAGAGATACCTATGGTACAACTGTACTTAAGAATCAAGTTGTTGTAACAGATAATGCCAAGAATCCTGCAGCTATTGCAAGATGGTGGGATAACTTATTTGAATTAGAGAATTCCATACAAACCAATGGAGGACCTCTAGACATAGCTCTTTTCAAAAAGGGAGATAGGTATGAAATCAATAAAACCAAATTGACTGATGAAGAAAAAAAAGATACATACAGTTGGATTAATTTATTCCCACAATCCTTACCAAGATACATACCAACAGACTTTAAATTCTTAGAAGATCCACCTGCATATCCAGAAAAGGATAAAGTTGACGAAGCCTATGCTCCATATTTACTTGATAAGGTCATTCCACCTTATTGGGCCACTATGGAAGAAAGTTCAAGATTATCTGAGCTTGAGACATCCATTACAGATTATATCACAGAAAAGACAGCGGAATGGATTGCAGGACAGGCAGATTGTGAAGCAGAATGGGATGGCTATTTGAAGCAACTAGATAAGCTACACCTGGGTGATTATATTGAAATACGTCAGAATGCTGTTAAGGCAGGAAAGAAGTAGAGATTGTAATAATCAATAAAATGAAAGATGGATGTGGGTGCAGCTTACACCCATCTTTCGTCTATTATCATTGAAAGATAAACAATGCTACGAGAAACTGAAAAAATGGATGAGTATGGAGGAAAAAAAATGTCAGAATCAAATGAGTCAAACTTGGTGAAAGACGAAATGATTGAGGAAGGAGTACATAATTATAGTACGAAACAAAGTTATGTGGTTTCCACAGATCAAAAAGTATTAGATAAATTGGAATGGTTTCAAGACCAAAAATTAGCATTAATGATGCATTGGGGTCCTTATTCACAACTAGGTGTTGTGGAATCGTGGGCACTGAGTGATGCAGATGCAGAATGGTCAAGACACTGTATTGATTGGGAAGTGACAGGGGAAGAATTCAAGAAGCAATATTTTGATTTGAATAAAACCTTTAACCCCATTCGTTTTCAGCCTGAAAAATGGGCAGATATTGCAGCTGAAGCAGGTATGCGGTATTTTATTTTTACCACAAAGCATCATGATGGATTCTGCATGTGGGATACCCAGTATTCCGATTATAAAATAACAGCATCTGATTGCCCATTCCATAATCATCGATATGCTGATGTGTGCGCCCATTTATTTGAAGCATTCCGTAAAAAAAGGTATTGGCATTGCTACTTATTTTTCTAAAGCAGATTGGCATATTGACAGTTATTGGAGTGATCAGTATGAAAGAGGTTGTTATCAAAATAGAGGTCCTTCTTATAATCCTTTAGAAAACACAAAGGAATGGGAACGCTTCGTACAGTTTACCCAAAATCAAATTTTAGAACTGGGAACAAAATACGGAAAAATTGATATTATGTGGTTTGATGCAGGATGGGTATGCAAAGAGAATAATCAAGATATACGCCTTGGTGAAGTCATTGAAAAAGTAAGGAAATTTCAACCTGGTATGTTGTGTGCGGACAGAACGGTAGGAGGCGCTTATGAGAATTATGTGACACCAGAACAGTGTGTGCCAGATGAGCCTCTTGGTATTCCTTGGGAGAGTTGTATTACCCTTGGCAACTCCTTTGCTTATTCATATAGTGACAGATATAAAACGGCGAGAGAAGTAGTGTTATTACTAATCGATATTGTATCGAAAGGTGGTAATCTTGCAATAAATGTTGCTCCACAACCAGATGGCAGATTACCAATGGATGGTATAACATCGTTAAAAGGGTTAGGTGCATGGCTACAGGTCAATGGTGAAGCAATTTATGGTACGAGAGTATGTAAGCCCTATAAGAAAGATGGGATTGCGTTCACTAAAAAAGAAGATACTGTTTATGCGATACAAGTATTTAACAATGTGTTAGATCAAGTACCGACTGAGGTATGGATACCTTATGAGGGAGATGTGTCAAAAAATCACCATGCTTGATAATAATGAATCTGTTGTATTTGAAAAAAAAAGAAAATGGGTATCAACTACAATTACCGAAATATAATGGTGAAGAAACACCTATTGCACGCGTATTTTGTTTACAATAAATACATGTCGCTTGTGGATGGCTTCAGCCCAAATAAGCGACATGGTTAACTAGGAAAAAAGTTATGTTTTCAATTTGATAAAGACCAAGGAGGAGCTCTATGACTCGCTCTCATTTAATAGGCTATGTTTCCATAAAAAACTTACCAATTTTTAAAGAAGAAGATATAAAAAAATCAGAAATTATCAATTTAGCTTTTGCACAAATCGAAGAAGGAAAAGTTGTTTCAGATATAGAGGAATACCTTTCTTATATAGGAAAGGCAAAAGAAATCAATCCTCAAATTCGATTTGTCCTATCTATTGGTGGCTGGGGCGCAGGAGGCTTTTCGAAGGCAGCATCAACAAAAAAAAGGAAGAGAAGTATTGATTCAATCAGCTATTGAACATATGATAGAGGCTAAACTTGATGGCATTGATCTTGATTGGGAATATCCATGTATCGGTATTGCAGGAATTGATGCGGCTAAAGAGGATAAAGAAAATTTTACATATTTAATGAAAGAATTCCGTTATGCTTTAGATGAACAAGGACATGAAGATGCACTATTAACCATTGCAGTAGCGGGGGACGGGTATTATACACGTTGCACAGAAATGGATCAAGTGCAAAAGTATGTGGATTATATTCAATTGATGACCTACGATTTACGTGGTGGGTTTACCATTCAAACAGGTCATCATGCGAATTTGTATTCCAATGCAGCCGATTTTTCTAGTGCAAGTGCTGATCAGGCAGTAAAATATTATGTGGAAGCCGGAGTACCAAAGGAGAAATTAGTTCTTGGAGCAGCATTTTACTCAAGAATGTGGAAAGGTGTTCCCAATGTCAACCAGGGTTGGATGCAAATGGCAGAAACAACAGGGGGATATGGACCGGACTATAACGAACTTCAGGCTCATTATATTGATAAAAATGGATTCACTCGGTTTTGGGATGATGAGGCAAAAGCTCCATATTTATTCAATGGAGACTGTTTTATTAGTTACGAAGACCAAGAATCTTTATTCTATAAATTGAACTATATTCAAGACGAAGGATTATACGGATTGATGTATTGGGAATATGGTACAGACATCAGTGGCACTTTGTTAGACTTTATCCATGGTGAGAGGATTAAAGAGAATGAGACGGTTTGTCATGTAACGGCGATTTAAAAAAAGAAACCAGATAACATTGTTTCTTGGTCAATATTTTAATGAAGAAAAGCGTGTTAGAATGTGAACAATGAATAGGTGGCTATCAGAAATGGAGATTAAATAATGGAAAAATGGTTTGAAGAAGCAAAACTAGGTATTTTTATTCATTATGGGATTTACGCAGTGGATGGGGTATCAGAATCTTGGTCATTCTATCATAATCGTGTTCCTTATGAGCAATATATGAAGCAACTAGATGGTTTTACAGCAGCAAAGTTTGACGGGGACCACTTAGCAGAAATTATTGAAAAATCAGGAGCTAAATATGCTGTATTAACCACCAAACACCATGACGGTATAGCACTTTTTTGATACAAAATACAGTGATTTAAGTGTTGTTAAAAAAACGCCAGCCAAAAGAGACATTATAAAAGAATATGCAGAAGCAATAGGAAAAAGAGGGATTCGTTGTGGCATGTATTATTCATTAATTGATTGGTCACATCCTGATTATGCCAGTGTATATGAAGGGGGAAAAGTTCCAGAAGACTTATCTAAAGTCAATGGATATTCTCATCCAGTAGATGGTAAACAAGATATAGATGCATGGGAGCGTTTCTTGGCATTTAATAATAATCAATTAAAAGAAGTGTTATCCAATTATGGTCAAGTAGACTTGTTATGGTTTGATGGTGATTGGGAGAGAAGTGCAGAACAATGGCATCTACCAGCTTTTAAGGATTATTTAAAATCGTTTAATCCCAACTTAATTATTAATTCTAGGTTACAAGGTCATGGAGATTATAAGACGCCTGAACAAGGATTACCCATTACACGACCAGAAGGACCTTGGGAATTCTGTACCACAGTGAATGATTCTTGGGGTTATATACCAGACGATCAACATTATAAATCATTAAATCAAATCATCCGCATGTTCTGTGATTGTATTAGTATGGGTGGTAATATGCTCCTAGATATTGGACCGAAAGCAGATGGTAGCATTGTTCCTAGAGAAGAAGAATTATTATTAGGTCTTGGGAAATGGATTAAAGCACATGAAGAGGCTATCTATGAAACCAAAGAAGGTCTTATGTTAAGATATTATTTAGGCGGTTCAACCTTATCAAAAGATGAAGAAACCATCTACTTATTTGTGTATGATCATCCAAAAGAGTCCATTTGTTTAAAAGGACTGTGTAATAAGGTGAAAAGAATTTCCGTTTTACATTCAGGCAAAGAATTAGCCTATGATATTCACGGTGGTGTTCCATGGTTTAATATTCCTGGAACAATGTGGATTGAATTGACAGCAAATGAGTGTCATGAACTGGTAACGGTTGTTAAAATAGAACTAGATGGAAAAGTAGATATGTATGGCGGTAGTGGTGCTGTTGTCACACACAACTAGGAGGTAAAATAATGACTACATATAGAATACCCATTCCAGAAATTGATTTTCATCCTCCTGTCTATTATTGTAAGAAAGCTACAAAGCCTTTTGTGTTAGATGGGAACATACATAAGGAATTTTGGGAAGAAGCGCCTTTCACGTCTTTGTTTATGGATATTGAAGGAGAAAATCAGAAAAAGCCACAGTGGGACACACAAGTAAAAATGTTATGGGATGATACCAATTTTTTATATTGGAGCCATTCTTCATGGTGATGAAATATGGGCTACATTGAAAGAGCGGGATTGTGTTATTTTTAATGACAATGATTTTGAGATTTTTATTGATCCTGATTCAGATACCCATCGGTATTTTGAATTTGAAATGAATGCATTCAACACCGTATGGGATTTGTTTTTTTTAACGAAGCCTTATCGTGATGTTGGTGGCAAAGCACTGAATGGTTGGGATATTAAAGGGTTACAATCAGCGGTCCATATTGAAGGTAAAATCAATGAAGTGGATGAAGATAACAAATATTGGATGGTGGAAGTTGTTATTCCTTTTGATGCATTAAAAGAAATGGCAAAGGAAACAAAGAAACCTGTAGTCGGTGACTTTTATCGGGTGAATTTTTTCTAGGGTCCAATGGCATGTGGATTCATCTAGGGGAAAGTATATTAAAAAAGATCAACAAGAAGAAAATTGGGTATGGTCACCAACAGGTTTAATTAATATTCATTACCCAGAACTATGGGGATTTGTGTTCTTTACAGAAAATGGAGAGGCATATGATATACCGGAAATTGAATATTTAAAATGGGAACTTAGGAAGTTCTATTATGCCCAACATCGGTTTTTTGATGACTATGGATACTTTACAAAAGATATAGCATTATTGACTATAGATGTAGAAAGTGACATGGTGCCATGCATTGAAGTGACAGACCATTCTTTTGAAATTTCTTGTTTTACGGGTAAAGGCGAACAGCTGGTAATTTCTGAAGATGGAGGAATAGAAGTCTACGGATACTCTGACTATGAAAAAAAAGAAAGAGAAAAATTCCTGCATCATTAATAAAAGAAATGAATGTGAGAGAAAAAGAGTGTATGGCATTTTTTGTATGAATTTATGCCATTATCAGATATTGCAAATTATGATCCACAATTATTCTTGAAGTTTGTTCGTCATAGCTTAAAGGTAAAAGACATAATGCCTTGGGGACAAAAAAAAGTTAGAGAGAATGATTTTCTGAATTATGTACTCCAATACCGAGTGAATAATGAAAATTTAGAGTTCTACAGCGAAGTTTTCTTTGAAGCATTATGCCAAGAATTCAAGGGATGTCCATGGAAGAGGCTGCCATTGAAGTGAATTATTGGTGCTTTGAAAAAGCCACGTATCAATCCACGAATCAAAGAACGGCTTCTCCTTTTACAGTGATTAAAAATGCCTTTGGTCGTTGTGGAGAAGAATCAACATTTGTAGTGGCGGCTCTTCGGAGTGTGGGGATTCCGGCAAGACAATGTTACGCGCCTAGATGGAGTCATTGTGACGATAACCATGCATGGGTAGAAGTCTTTACTGAAGAGGGTTGGCAATTCTTAGGCGCATGTGAACCAGAAGTGAATCTAAATCGTGGATGGTTCCGATTACCAGCATCAAAAGCAATGCTGATTCATAACAGAGTATTATCTAATCGATGTGAAGAAGAAGTGATTACAAAACAAACGTCTCGAATGGCAGAGATTAATGTGCTTGCTCATTATGCTGAAACAAAGGAAATCAAAGTGAAGGTTATGGATGAGAAGAGTAAGCCTATAAGCAAAGCCATGATCCGATTTGAAGTGGTGAATTATAGTGAGTTTTATCCTATCGCACAATTAGAAACCAATGAACAAGGAGAAGTTTCTCTTGTAACAGGGTTAGGAGATTTAATGATTTTTGCTTATGAAGGCGATCGGTACACGTATAAAAAAGTCGATGTTCGTCAAGAAGAACACATCACCTTGGTTTTAAGTGAAGGCAAAACAGTGGAAAGCCAGATGAAGGAATGGACTTTTGTACCTCCAAAAGGTGGCATTATAGAAGAAACACCTCTAAGTAATCAAGAAGAGGAAGAACAAAAAAGTAGATCGAAAAACGCCATAAGTAAGAGAAAAGCCTATGAAGCAACGTTCTATAATGAAGAAAAAGCAAAAGAAGCGGCCAAAAGATTTCCTATCATGCAAGAAGAAATAGCATCCTGTCTTGTGAAGGCAAGAGGTAACTATGAGGCATTATTAACTTTTTTTAGATGAAAGCACAGAGGAAGAATTATATTGGAAGGTACAACTCCTTCATACTCTACCACAAAAAGATTTATCAGACACAAGGAAAGAAGAATTTGAAGAACATTTTTTCATGTCTTATGATTATAGAAGCAAAAAAGAAGAAGAGCTATATGTGAACTATGTCATGAATCCACGGATTTGGATTGAAAAAATCACCCTCTATCGACAAGGGATTTGTGATTACTTCACACAAGAACAAAAGGATTCATTTAGAGAAAATCCATTACTTGTGAAAAAGTGGATTGAATCGAATATTCGTCAATACCTTGACTATGAATACTCTAATTTGAATACCGCTCCACTTAGCGTTCTGAAAACCAAAGGTGGGAATAAAATATCACATAAGATTTTGTTTGTAGCCATATTGAGAAGCCTTGGTATGCCATCTAAAATAGAAAAATCCGATGGCAAACTAGCATTTTATAGTGAGCATCAGTGGCACTATATTTATGATGAAAAAGAAGTTGAGTTCAAGGCATATGGACAATTGAAATTGACAAGAGAAAAAAAAGAGCCATTTGGAATACTACAAAAATTATACAGTATCCCGTTTGGTGAAGGTCATTATGAAACATTGAATTTTGATGAGATGCCATGGGAAAATGATCAAATAGTCTATACGTTAGAAGTTGGTCATTATCGTGTGGTTACCACCAATCGTCAGCATAATGAATCTAATAAAGTACGGGTAAGCTATTGTGAAGTTAATGGGGATGTAATAACGACGATACCACTGATTTTAAGTGAAAGTGATAATAAGAAAGCTAAGGTACCAATTAAAAAAAACTATACATTAATGACATCTCAAGATAAGAAGATAGACTTATTTGAAAAAAAACTATCATCGCGTACCATTATCTGTTGGATAGAGCCTGGAGCTGAACCAACGGAGCATTTGCTTAATGAGATGATGGCGTTACAAGATGTGTATGAAAAACTTCCATGGCATGTTCTTTTATTCATTCAAGATAAAGAAGGATATAAAGATCCGACATTAATAAAAGCCTGTGAATGCATACCGTCACTACAAGTATTCGTAGAACAATCTTTTGAGCTTGGAGACGTGTATCAAGGGTTTAAAAGAGAAGAACAAAGATTACCCTTAGCAATTGTTACAGAAGGACAAGAAGGAACGTATAGCTTTAGCGGATATCAAGTAGGGATCGGTCAATTATTAATTCAGAGTATCAATGATTAAATTTGTTAGCTAACAAATGCCTAATTTCTTGCGAAGGGTTTTTCAAAATGATATAATAGAAAAACCATAAGCCTTTGAAGGAGAAAAAACACATGAAAAAGAAGAAGCGCGTAACAATGCAAGATATTGCAGATGCATTAGGTGTTAGTAAGGTAACAGTTTCAAAAGCATTAAATGATAAAGATGGTGTCGGTCCAGAATTGAAAGAAGATATTCTACAAAAAGCTGAAGAGTTTGGGTATCGCTTGTCTAAAAAATCAATAGAGAATGACCAAGAACCTAAAAATATTGCCATTTTTTTTAGATCATAAATATTTTAGTGAAGAGACTAAAGCATATTTTTTATGTAAAGATTTATCATATGATTGCAAATTATCTAAGTGAAATTGGTTTTATTGGAACGTTTTCTACAGTAAATCCTATGGACCATGGTAAAGAGCTAGAAAAAAACATTGGGAAACCAAAACATAGATGGATTAATTATTTTAGGTAATATGGAAGAAGAATTTTTAATGAAAGTGCGAAATGTAAACTTACCCAAAGTATTTGTGGATTATTATGACGAAAGGTTCAATACAGATTGTGTATTATCGGAAAATATCTATAGCACGTATGAAATTACAAAGCATTTACTTACTTTTGGCCATCATTATATTGGATTCGTAGGTTCTATTTCTGTTACCCAAAGTATTTCTGATCGCTATCTAGGATATTCAAGGGCGTTAATGGAAAGAAAAATCCCTCTTCGGCAAGATTGGATTATTGAAGATCGAAATATGCATAATGATGCAATCGATTTTGTTCTACCAGATGAATTGCCCACAGCGTTTGTTTGTAACTGTGATGAAACAGCGTATCGATTCATAAAAACATTGAATCAAAAAGGATATCAAGTGCCAGAAGATATTTCAATTGTAAGCTTTGACAATGATATATATGCTGAAATCAGTGAACCCAAGTTAACAACAGTAGCTGTTGATATTGAAGGCATTGCAAGAACAACTGTAAAGCTCATAAAACGAAAAGTAAAAAAAAGATCGCCTTCGTATTCTAAAGAGTTATCCATGGTGAATGGAAAAATCATTTATCGTGATTCAGTGGCAAGAAATCAAGAAAAAAAATAATAGGGATGCAGTTTTCCCGAAGAGGAGAAAAGATGACGAAGATAATTGGAAAAGAGATGTTAAATATACCTTGCAACAAAAGCCAGATGGAAACACCATGCCTATATGGCGTTATGATCAGAATCCTATTATTAAAAGAGATGCTATAAAAAGATCCAACAGTGTTTTCAATAGCGCAGTTGTCGCTTATGAAAATGGATTTGCAGGGGTTTTTCGCTGTGATAGTAAATCGATTAGTATGAATATTTTTGCTGGATTCAGCAAAGATGGCATCCATTGGGAAATCAACGAAGAACCAATTGAATTTCATGGAGATAATGAAGAAATCCTACATAAGGAATATCGATATGACCCCCGTGTTTGTTTTATAGAAGATCGTTACTATATTACATGGTGTAATGGTTACCATGGTCCAACCATAGGAATAGGCTATACCTTTGATTTTAAAACGTTTCACCAAATGGAAAATGCTTTTTTACCGTACAATCGTAATGGCGTTATGTTTCCACGAAAAATCGGTGGCTATTATGCATGTTAAGTCGTCCAAGTGATACAGGTCATACACCTTTTGGCGATATTTTCTATAGCAAAGTAAGGATTTGGAATACTGGGGACATCATCGTCATGTCATGACAACGGTAAAAGGCGACGCATCAGCTTGGCAATCCACAAAAATTGGACCTGGACCTGTGCCAATAGAAACGGATGAAGGGTGGTTGCTTATCTACCATGGTGTTTTGAATACATGCAATGGATTTGTGTATCGTATGGGATGTGCATTGCTTGATATGGATGAACCGTGGAAAGTAAAATGCCGTTCAGCGGATTATATTTTGGCGCCTTATGAACTATATGAGTGTGTAGGGGATGTACCCAATGTCGTATTTCCATGTGCTACATTAACAGATTCCAAAACCGGTAAAATTGCCATCTATTATGGATGTGCAGATACTGTTACTGGACTTGCATTTACAACGGTTGATGAATTAATGGATCATATGAAGAATAATCCATTAGAGGTATAAGCGTAAAAGACGTATACTGCAAATAGAGAGTAGAGTTAGGGGGTTAAAAAATGAACTTTATTCAAAACTTAATGCATTCTTATAGTGAGATTATTACTGTAGCGGGATATAAAAATGATGATGTTATGTTAACCAGACATTGGATAGGATCTAAATGTACGTTTACCCTCACAAATAAGTCAGAGAGTGACGTTCAACTTAAAAAGCTTGTACTTTTTTGAGGGAGAGCATGGGATGAATGAGGATGCTTGGCAATATGGAGAAGGTTATCAAATGCTATCTCAATACGAAGGTAGTATTGGGTGCATGGATAACATCTCTTATTCCGATAAAGATCACTATAAGTTGCCAGCTTTAGAAGGCTATCAAACCATGTATAATATGACATGGATATTTGATAAAGAAGAGTATGTTTTACTTGGATTTAGCAGCTGTAATCACTTTAACGGAGAACTTCATTTTAATAAAAAGAAATATAAGATTACATTAGATCTAGAAGGACTTACTCTGGATACGAATGAAAGTTGGACATTAGAAGACTTCGTATGTTTAGAAGGTAATAATCGAGAACTGCTATTAGAACAGTATGGACATTACATAAGCGAAAACCATTCGCCATTACTTATTGATCATAAAATGAAATTACCAACGGGTTGGTGTTCTTGGTATTGTTATGGACCCAATATTAATGAAGCCATCATACATGAGAATTTGGACATAATTGCTGAACAAAATTTAGGCTTAGGATACATTCAAATTGATGATGGGTATCAACCCAAAATGGGGGATTGGTTAGAACCTAACCCAACGTTTGGAATCAATATAAAGGCGCTTTGTAGAAGTATAAAAGAAAAAGGATTTGAGCCGGGTATATGGGTAGCTCCTTTTATTGCAGAAGAAACATCTAAAGTTTTTAGAGAACATCCTGATTGGTTTATCAAAGATGAACATGATCAACCGTTAAGATCAGATAAAATATCTTTTGGCGGATGGCGAAGAGGTCCGTGGTATATGCTTGACGGCACACACCCAGAGGCTAGAAACTATTTACGTCATGTATTTAAGACGATGCGTGAAGAGTGGGGATGCTATTATTTTAAATTAGATGCAAATATGTGGGGAGCCATGCCTGGTGGTCACTATTATGACGCCAAGTCAACTCGGACAGAAGCTTATCGATTAGGTATGCAAGCATGCATTGAAGGGGCAGGAGAAAATAGTTTTATTCTAGGTTGTAATGCACCTATGTGGCCTTCATTGGGAGTTGTGCATGGTATGCGTGTTACAAGTGATATATCTAGGCGATGGGAAACCATAAGCGACTGTCTAGGGAATGCTTTAATAGAAATTGGCAACATAAGACATTATGGACCAATGATCCAGATTGTATTGTATTAGAAAATAGACATGTTGATATTGAAGATGCAGGTGGTAAGAAACATAAAATGGGAATAGAACTTTCTAAGGACGAGTTGAGTTACCATAGAGCTTATGTTTTGGCTAGCGGAGGTATGGTGCTGAACTCGGATAAAATGAGTGAAATGAGTCCAGAAAGTGTCCAGTGGTTGAAAAAATTAATACCGCCAATAGATCAAGCGGCTAAATTTGATGACATAGATTTTACAATGGGGAAAATCCAAAGAGATGGTCATACACTTATACTTTTATTTAATGCAACAGATGAATGCCAAGAAAAGCATATCAGATTTGCACATCAATCTCGAATAACTGATTTTTTGGAGTGATGAGGTTATGGCTACTAATCAAACGAATTTTACTATAAAGCTTAATCCACATTCAGCAAAAGTGCTGCATATAAGTACCCATGACATGGATCGTTCCCTTTAGTTATACATACTGATGTACATTATATTAAGAATAACCCAAAATGATAGGATTTTATCTTATCATTTTTTTGTGAAAAAATAAAAGAGCAAGGTTAGAAGGAATAAGGTAAGATAAATAATAAAGAAGCATTTCATAGTTCAAATAAAATCTTGACAAGTAGCATGAAACAATTTAGAATAAAAGTAATTAGAATTCTAAAATAGTGATTATAAACTAATTGTTTCAGAATGAACTTTATTTAATCGTTTGATATAAGAATACGCAATACAATGAGGATGAGAGGGAAGTTAAATGAATAAGGATGTTAATATTGTTAAGAAACTAAAAATATTACCAAGACTAATGAAGGTTTTAACAGGCGATTTTATACCTCAGTCAAATTATAAATTGAAAAAAACAGAATCTAAAACACTAATGGAAATGAGATGTGAAGAAGGTAAGTCCATGAGCTACTATTGTGAAAAAGTTGATTTAGAGAATGGCTCCTTTACTTATTTAGCAGACAAACTGGAGAAAAAAGGTCTTATTAAAAGGGTATTTGTTGAAGGCGATAGAAGAAAGAAAGTACTCATGCTAACGGATGAAGGGCATAAGGTTACAGAAGATACGCATAATCAATTTGAAAGACATTTAGCAACAAAACTTCAAGTATTAGAAGAAGAAGAGTTAGATAAACTATTAAACGCTATAGAGATTTTGGAAGGAATAAAACATAATTTGATTATGAAGAATGATAAATAACAATAATGACACCTATGAATCTCTATTAAGAGATTTATAGGTGTTTTTTTACAAGAAAGTTCGACTTTCTTTTTTCTTGAAATCTTTCCGAGATAAAGCCATTTTTTGTACTTTGATAAGTAGTTAGAAAAAACAATATTTAGAAATCTAATAAAAAAACCATTGACAATCCACTGGAAAAAAACATTAGAATATAATATGTTAGAATTCTAAATATAAAATAGATTCTTATTATACGCATTATGTATGAGCAGATAATTATATTAGAAAAGGGCACTTGTAAAGTAACATAAAAGAACATGAATTGTTCCAGAGCGGGAGGTACTATGATGACAAAAACACAAGAATTAGGAACAAAATCCATTGGAAGTTTATTAGCACAATATTCAATTCCAGCTGTAATAGCTATGTTGGTGAATGCTATATATAATGTAGTGGATAGAATTTTCATAGGTCAATATGCGGGTGAAGATGCATTGGCAGGATTAACAATATCTTTTCCAATTATGATGATTCTTTTTGCTTTTGCAAGTTTGATAGGTGCTGGTGGAGCGGCATTAATATCCATTCGATTGGGAGAGAAGGATGAAAAAGGTGCTAGCCATGTATTTGGTAATTCATTAAGCTTTGGTTTGATTGTGACAATTATTACTTTGGTGACCGTATCTATCAATTTAAAAAGTCTTTTTTGGCATTTTTGGAGCTACAGATGATGTATTGGTTTATGCCACTACATATATGAGCATTATCATAGGCGGTTTTGTTTTTCAAATGATATCTTTTATATTAAATAATACCGTAAGAACAGAAGGATTACCATTATTATCCATGGTTGCCATGATTGCTTCGGCTCTTACCAATATTGTTTTAGATTTCGTATTCATAGGTTTGTTGAGAATGGGGGGTTGCAGGTGCTGCTTATGCTACCATTGCTGGACAATTTGTTGGATTAAGTATACTTTTAAGTTTTTTACTTAAGGGGTAAAAGTAGTCTTCATATAAGGATAAAGGACTTTCTCCCTGATTTCAAAGTCATTAGTCGTATTATAACGATTGGTTTTGCCACATTTGTTTCTACAATCGGTACAAGTGTTGCAATGACTTTCTTGAACATTAGCCTAGGGAAGTATGGAGGAACTGCAGCTATTACATCAATGGGTGCAATCAATAGTTTATACACATTCTTCATTATGCCCATTATGGGAATAATGCAAGGTATGCAGCCCATAATAGGATATAACCACGGTGCTAAGTTAAAAGATAGAGTTAATCAAACGTTGAAATTAGGAGTGATAATTGGTGTAGGTTTCTCAAGTGTCGTATTTCTATTGCTTCAACTATTTCCAGAGATATTTATCACCATGTTCCTGAAAACAGGATCATCTACTGTAGATGTAGCAGTGAATGGACTGCGTATCTTCATCATCATGTTGCCATTACTTAGCATCAACTTGATTGGTGTTACATACTTCCAAGCAACGGCAAAAGGTAGAATTTCCATGATCCTTGGTATGTTAAGACAATTTGTGTTCTTGTTACCACTCTTATTCATACTACCTGGTTGGTTCGGATTAAATGGTGTTTGGTTTGCAACACCAATAGCTGATGGTTTAGCAATTATCGTTACAGTGATTGTCTTAATGAAGCAAAATAAAGAGAAAATTGAGATGGTAGACGTGAGTCAATTGGTAGTAGAAGTGTGAAAATCTTTTTAAGGATTAGACCATAAAATAATGATAGATACACTTAAGAAAACCAAAATAAAAATAGTCAACATGGATCCGTTCATGTTGACTATTTTTTTTAGATATAAAAAATCTCAATAACATTTTTTTGTACTTGATTTACAGTATAAAAGGAAACTCAAAGAATTCTTTGATTGCAATGTTGTAAAGAAAGACCCACTTGCTTTTGTGCACTATAAACAAAGAATAGTAAATAGTACAATTAAAAAATAACAAAAAAAATGTAAAAAAAAGATATTGACGAAATTAAAATATAGTGATAGTATACAATTATGAAAAAAAAGATACATAAATTTTAAAAAAACATGAAATAAATTTTCATGTTTTGCCCTTTTCTAAATTGAATACAAAATTGTAGATATCAAGGAGGATGTTTTTATGAAAAAATTTGTATCACTCTTATTGATGGTATCCATGTTAGTGGCGTTACTATCTGCTTGTGGAAAAAAGGAAGCAGTTAATAATGATGGAGTGGATTCCACAAACACAGACAGTCAAAAACCTGTTAAAATCAGAATCTATTACTCGGATAATGCAACACTACCTTTTAAAGAAGATTGGTTAGCTGTAAAAGAAGCAGAAAAAATGTTTAATGTCGATTTTGATTTTGAAGTTATACCTATTGCAGATTATTCAACAAAAGTATCACTTGCATTAAATACAGGAAATAATACACCAGATGTTATCCTATATCAATCAACTAAAGGTGAAAACGCTTCACTTGCACTCAATGGTGCATTGGTTCCCATTAGTGATTATTCGGAATTTACACCTAATTTTAATGCTCGTGTTGAGAAATTTGGATTAAAAGATACTGTAGATAAATTAAGTCTAGCAGACGGCAAGCGCTACTATTTACCAAGCCTCTTTGATATTCCTTTCTATGACGGTGGACTTATTCTAAGAGAAGATTTTTTAGTAGAGGAAGGATTAGAAGCGCCAAAGACATTTGATGATCTGTATGAGATTTTGAAAGCTTATAAAGTGAAGAATCCAGATTCTTACCCATTAACTATTTTAGCTGGACCACGTGTACTCTACCGAATGACAATGCCTTCATATGGTGTGAGTCTTGGTAAGAATGGCGCATCAGGTACCAATACACTCAGTTGGGATTATGATAAGAAAGAATATTTTACTGGAGCAATTAGTGACGGGTATAAAGCGTATATCAGCTATCTTGCAAAATTATATGCTGAAGGTTTACTTGATCCTGAAATGGCAGACCCAATTAATGGTGATGCTTGGTCACAAAAAAATGGCAACAGGAAAAGCAATGGCTACATATGCATATTATGATCAAATAGGTGGGTTAACAGGTGCATCTGACATAGAAGGATTTAAGTTACAGATGTATCCTTCATTAGAAGGAACGGCAGGTGCCCATCACCAGCCAAAGAGCAGTACTGGTAGTGGTGTGATGTTCCCAGCGACGACAGCAAAACGTGATGATTTTGAAAGAGTTGTTCGAACAATTGATAACGTATTCTTCTCAGAAGAAGGTGCGAAATTATGGTGCTTAGGTGTAGAAGGTGTGACTTATACAGAAGAAAATGGGAAAATTACCTATGCAGAGGAACTTGTTAATGCAAAGGAAGGTGTTTACAAAAGTCTTCAAGTCAATTATGGATGTGGATCAGATGTGACACAACTGGTTTGGATTAATGAACGAGAAATGACAAAGTATGATGAAAACTATTCACGCATTAATGCAGAAGTTGCGGCTATGGGTAACGTGATTCAAGGCATTCCACCAACACCATTATTCGATGATATGACAGCAGAGGATGCGGGTGTATTACAGACACCTTTGTTTGACACATTTGAAGTGTGGGCTGATGCATTCATAACGGGTAGAAAAAATGTAGAAAATGATTGGGACTCCTATGTTAAAGAAATGAATACATTAAAAATTGAAGCGTTTAATAAGCTTTATAATGAAAACTTAAGCAACTAATATTGGCAAGAAACAGGATAAAGGCTACCCTTACATGTGTTAGGGGGTAGCCTTTATATGCAAGGAGGTTAAGCAATGGCTGTACATAATAAACAGGCTGTAAACACAATTATGCCGACACAAAAAAATGATTTAAAGAGGCATATAAAGCGTTATTGGCAGTTATATGCATGATGGTATTACCTATTATTTATTTTATAGTGTTTAAGTATGTTCCAATGTTTGGGAACATATTGGCGTTTAGACGTTATAGACCAGGCATGGGACCTTATGGAACTAATTGGGTAGGTTTCAAATATTTCAAAATGTTTATGCAGGATCCAGCTTTTTGGAGAGCTTTTCGTAATACCTTAACCATATCTTTTGGAAACTTAATCATTAACTTTCCAATACCCATTATTTTTGCAATCCTTTTGAATGAAGTGAGACATATAGGTTTTAAAAAAGCTGTTCAGACCGTTTCTTATATGCCTAGATTTATATCGACAGTGGTTGTTATTGCCATTTTAGGTGAAATGTTATCACCAAGTTCAGGGCTTTTAAATAACTTTTTACAAAGTGTTTTTGGTATTAAACCTATTTATTTTATGAATGAGCCACAATATTTTAGATGGATTTATATATTAACGGATACATGGCAGTTTACAGGCTGGACGGCGATTATTTATCTGGCAGCTATTACAGGCATTAATGCAGATATGTTTGAAGCAGCTCAGATTGATGGCGCAAATCGATGGAAGCAAATCATACATATCACCATTCCGTCAATTATGCCTACCATTATGGTTTTGCTCATATTAAACGTTGGACGGATGTTAAGTTTAGGATTTGAAAAGGTATTGTTGATGTACACGCCCTCTAATTCCCATGTAAGCGATATTATCGATACTTTAGTTTATAGAACCGGTCTAGCTAATCAAAACTATTCTTATGCAACAGCCATTGGGTTATTCAGTGGCATTATTGGGGTTATTTTAGTTTCATCTTCCAACAGGATCAGCAAGAAATTTACTGGAGATGGCATATATTAGGAGGTTATCATGAAAATATATCGTAGTAAAGGTAATATCATATTCGATGCAATCATTTACTTTGTCATGATTTTTGTGTTGCTTATATGTTTAGTGCCCTTTGTATATATGCTTGCGGTATCTCTTTCTGAACCGAAAGCAATTATCAATAATGAAGTTTCTTTTTTACCAGTAGGTGTCAATTTTGAAGCCTATAAGCAGATTTTTTCTTATCCAAACTTTTTTAGAGCTTATGGTAATACCATTTTTTATACGGTTGGAGGAACATTCATTTCTGTAGTTATGACAGCATTGTTTGCGTATCCATTATCCAAAAAGTTTTTAAAAGGTCAGAAATTTGCCATGAAAATGGTGGTGTTTTCTATGTTTTTCTCAGGTGGATTAATACCTAATTATTTGTTGATATCCAATCTAGGACTTACGGGTACACGATTTGCTATGTTACTACCTTTTGCAATTAATCAATTTAACTTGATTATTCTCATTAATTTTTTTCAAATCTATCCCTAATGAGATTGAAGAAGCAGCGTTAATAGATGGTCTAGGTTATTTTGGAATATTAATAAGAATAATTGTGCCTCTTTCTAAAGCAGCTTTGGCAACAATTGGTTTGTATACAGCAGTATTTTTCTGGAACGATTGGTTTAATGGATTGATCTATTTAAACACAGACCAGTTTCCAGTTATGCTTTTTTTAAGAAATATTGTTAACGGGACGTCTATGCTTGGAGATGCGGCTGGTTCTGCAGACAAAGCAACCATAGCTATTTCAATAAAGTCAGCAGTTATTATCACATCAACACTACCCATTATAATTCTATATCCATTTTTACAAAAATATTTTGTTAAGGGTCTTACAGTAGGCTCCGTTAAAGGTTGAGTACGAGGTGAAAGACATGATAAAATTAAGTCATATAGAAACAGAACAAAAGAATGAACGGACAAAAAACATCGATTTATTGACAACAAAAGAAGCATTACAGTTGATGAATGATGAAGATAAGAAAGTTGCTGGTGCAGTGGAAAAAGAGATACCTCATATTGCTGAAGCAGTAGAAATTATCTATGAAAAAATGGCTAATGGAGGAAGGTTAATCTACTGTGGTTGTGGCACTTCAGGACGTTTGGGGATTTTAGATGCTGTAGAATGTCCACCTACATTTGGAACGGACCCTGAATTGATACAAGGTTTAATAGCAGGTGGCGTGGGTGCTATTATGAGAGCAGTAGAAGGAGCAGAGGATAATTTTGAATTGGGAGCAGAGGATCTAAGATCGATACAATTGAGTGAGAAAGATGTATTGGTAGGTATTGCAGCAAGTGGAAGAACGCCCTATGTATTAGGCGCTATAACCTATGCAAAAAGTATTGGTGCTAAGACCATTAGTTTGACTTGTTCACCAGGAACCCAGTTGAATAAGATGTCTGATGTTGCTATTGTTCCATTACCAGGTGCAGAAGTTATAACAGGATCGACACGTTTAAAAAGCGGAACGGCTCAAAAAATGATTTTAAATATGTTAAGTACATCTGTTATGATTAAACTTGGAAAGGTATATGGAAATTTAATGGTAGATGTTAAAGCAAGTAATGAAAAGTTGGTTGAACGTACTGTTTCCATTGTAAGAACTGTGACAGGTGTAGACGATTGTTATGCAAGAGAAATATTAGGAAAATGTGGATATTCTGCGAAAACTGCCATTGTTATGATCAAGTGCAACTTAGTTGTTGATAAAGCAGAAAAAGCTTTGAAGAAGGCTAATGGGCATATATCACGTGTTATAGAGGAGTACAGTAACTATCCTACTCAATAAAAGCTTTATTTGCTATAGATTTTATTGATACGCACCTTAGATTTTGTGTTTGCGACAAACCTCATAACTTTCTTCGAGATATTTTTCAACACTGGCATAATTTTTATTAGCTAAGCTGGTGAATAAAAGATCAACAACAGTTAATTGTGCAATACGACTACTCATTGCACCACTACGATGGTCAATTTCTGGTGCTGAAAGAAATAGTGAATAGTCTGCACCTGCAACTAAGGGACTTTTTGAATATTTTGTAATGGCAACTGTTGGACATTTAGATTTTTTTGCTAAGGATAAGACTTCAAGCATTTCTTTCGTGGTTCCGGAGTAAGAAAAAAATAATGACAACATCATGGTGACCTGTATTTGCTCCATAAGTGAGCTGTGTGTGTGTATCATTGCTAAAGGAAGCATTCTTATTAATGCGTAATAACTTATTATAAAAAATCATTGGCAACAAGAGCAGAGGCGCCAACACCAAAAAGATTAACGCAATGAGCATTAGAGATAAGTTCCACAACCTTATGGAGCACATTGAAATCCATCAAGGTCATTGTATCGTCAACAGCTTGTATCGTTGTGTTTTTTTTAATGGCATTACACATCTGAGCAATAGTACTGTGCTGCCTTATATCAGAAAAATCAAGTGTTTCTGAGTTGTCTACATTTGAATGGTTCAGTTCTTGAAATAGACTTTTTTTTAAGGTCTTTTAAGCCATCGAATCCAATGGCTTTACAAAAACGAATCCAAGTGACTTGACTAACACCAGATTCTTTTGCTAAGTCAGCGATAGGGCTAGAAAATATACTTTCTATATTGTTTAAAAAGTATGTTGCAACTTTCTTTTCTGAGTTGTTTAAGGAATCCATCATACTTCGAGTTTTAACTTCAATGTTAGTCATAAGTTGGGTACCTACTTTCATTAGATTAATATGTCATTGCATAGGGTCTTGATGTGTGTAATAATATAACATAAAAAAAGTGAAGCTTACGTTATTATTTAACAATAAAAAAAGAGGAGATGTCAAATAAATATGATTCTAAAGGGAATTGATCGCATAAAAGAATATGATCATTGGTTCAGAAATAAGCGATTAGGACTCATAACATCTATTTCTGGCGTGGATAGCAGATTGATTTCTACTATTGAGATTTTGAATCAAGAATATGAATTAACGGCACTTTTCGCTCCTGAACATGGTGTGCGGGGAGATAAGGATGCAGGACAACTTGTTGATACTTACGTTGATGATATGACAGGTGTGACTGTTTACAGTTTATATCGAAAAAAATTCCAAACGGTTAACTGAGGAAATGCTTGCTGACGTTGATGTTGTCGTTTATGATATACAAGATATTGGAGCAAGGTACTATACATTCATTTCCACTTTGATTTATGCCATGGAGGACTGTGCTAAATACGGAAAAGAAATGATTGTTTTAGATAGACCCAACCCTTTAGGGGGAATGAAGATTGAAGGGAATGTACTGGATATTGCTTATACAAGTTTTGTAGGAGCTTATCCCCTTGCCACAAGGTATGGTTTGACTGTAGGTGAGTTGGCATTGATGGTAAAAGAAGAACAATATATGCCATGTGATTTGAAGATTGTTCCCTGTAAAGGCTGGAAAAGAAACATGTTATTTCATAAGACGGACCAAGTATGGATCATGCCAAGTCTTGGTATACCTCGCTTTGATACGGCACTTTTATACATAGGTACTTGTCTATTTGAGGGGACCAATGTATCAGAAGGAAGAGGGACGTCTTGTCCTTTTGAAATAATAGGAGCACCATACATTGAGGCAGACAAACTGGTAAAGCATTTAAATGAAAAAAGAGCTATTAGGTGTGGTATTTACACCAGCATACTTTACGCCATCTGGTTCCAAGCATAAAGGTGTTTTTTGTAAAGGGGTACACCTGCATATTACAGATTATGAACGTTTTGACAGCTATAAGACAGGTTTGGTGGTTATGGAGAGCATACGAAATATGTATCCTAAGGAATTTGAGATTCTTCCACCCCTAAAAGAGGGTAAGCGACCATTTATCAGTCTCTTGTCTGGAAATAATATGTTCCAAAATCTAGATTGGAGCTGTGATGAGATATTGAAAAGGAATAAAAAACGAATTGTTAGCATTCCAAAAAAAGGAAAGAAAAAATATCATGCATATGATTAAAGAATAAGATCAAATCAAAGACACGTATCGATGATTAAGGTGGGGAATCAGATGAAACAATATGTGGTAGGATGGGATGGCGGTGGAACAAAAAACGGCTATTCAAATAATAGATTTATCTGGAAACATCATACATACTGGACAAGCAGGAGCACTTAACTATAATAGTCAAAGTAAAGAAGATGTACGCAATACCATTGAGCATCTGCTCCATGAGATGGAACAAGTAGCAGGTACTTTAAAAGCCTACAAGGCTATATGCATATCCACTGCTGGCATTTGTAATGCTAATGCTGTAGTGTTTATACGACAAGTCATGATTAATTGCGGCATTGAATGCGATATAAACATTATTGGTGACCATGAATCAGCTCTCTATGGAACACTGGGAAAACAAGAAGGTATTGTCCTTATTAGTGGAACAGGTTCCATTTGCTACGGGAAAAATTCCCAAGGAAAAACATGTCGAGCAGGTGGCTGGGGACATTTGATTGATGATGAAGGTAGCGGTTATGCTATTGGACGTGATATATTATCAGCAGCAGTTAGAAGTTATGATAAACGCAAAAGTGGAAAGATTCTTTATGATGCAGTACTAGAAGCCATTCAGGGCAACACCATTGAAGATATTATCCAGTTTACCTACAATACAACACAAAGCAAAAAAAAATATCGCTACCCTTGCACCACTTCTGTTACCAGCGATCACTAAACACGATGCACAAGCAATGGCAATTTGTGAAAAAGCAGCATGTGAATTGACAAGCCTTGTTCTTACGGTCGCAAAAGAACTTCAACTGGAAAAAGGTTCTTTGGTCTTAATAGGTGGTATTTTGAAACATTATGAACCTATTCGCCATCAGGTAATAACAAATATAAGGCAAGAGATGCCTTATATGAAATTGAAAGAGGTAGTATCCGATAGTGTAACAGGTGCAGCATTCATGGCTCTAGAATATGCAAAAGAAAGTTAGAAAGGGGTTTTGTTATGGCAGATATGTTAGTGAATTTATTACAAATTGAAGACTATCATGGCGAAATAAAACGTTTGAAAAAAAAGAAGGAATCGAGATTTTTAGAGCTTTGGCTCCTGATAAATATCGTATCACAGAATGGGTAAAGAATCATTCCAGTCTCAGTGCAGCTGGAGAATGTGATGTCTGCTTCTCAAACCATCCCATATCCTGTTTTATTGCAGCAAGAAGCAGTGAAATACTGGGATATGCTTGTTATAACGCTACCGCTCCTGATTTTTTTGGCCCGACGAAAGTGTTGGAATCTTATCAAGGCAAGGGAATCGGAAAGGCATTATTATTACGTTCTTTGCATGCCCTGAAAGATGAAGGTTATATTTATGCAATCATTGGAGGTATTGGTCCTGCTAGATTCTATGAAAAATGTGTTCGTGCTGTTCACATTGATAGTTCAAAAGAAAAGAGTGTGTATGAACATTTTTTAGCAGGTATTGAGAAGAAAGAAAATAGTTAAAAATAATTACGTACCTATGAATATCTTTGTGAGATTCATAGGTTTTTTTATTTCTGTTGACTTACTGTTTAGCAAAATAAGAGTATGGAAGGATAGCATGTATGGTGCTATCCCTTTTTCTTTTGTTTGAATTGATGTAATAAAATATTTTTACACGCATATACATTAATAGTTCCAAAAAAACAATATATTTTAATGTGTAATAAAATTATGAAAACAATAATAAATTATTGTGAATATAAAAAAAATAAATTAAAGTAAATGTAATGTAATAAGTTAGAGATTTATGTAAAGAACAAGAGTTTTTGTTATAGGACATTATTAATCTTTTACATAAAAAAAATAAAAAATAGAAAGGAGTAATATGAATGGATAATTTTTTGATTGAAGCAGCTCAAGCTGAAAAGGAAAAGGAAAAAGATAAATGCGCATGTCTATGTGGTTTACTTGGATCAGGTAGCGGTAGTGGTTCTGGTATTCTCGAAGAAGAAGAATAGTCAACAGGCTCCCTCATCTATTGGTGAGGGAGCAAAATATTAATTGGATAACTCAATATATTTTTTAGATAAAAATAAGACTAGCTTAAACACTGTAAAAACCTTTGCATAATCTATAACAATCACAACCACACCATTGTATGGTTAACATAGAATTTAGGGTACTAAGTATATAAGAAAAAGGAGTAAAACATGAAATTAATATATGATGAAAAGCTCATTATAGAGCAGTATAATGATGATACCGATATAGTCTATTCACCATTCAATCATACCTTTCTAAAAGTGAATGAACCAGCCAAAATCTTAATATGTTATATACTGGATAAAGACGGAGATATTGATTTAGAAGGTATTGTTAACTACTATAGGCGTTATGATGTTGAACTAACGGAAGAAGAGGTAATGAAACAAATAGATGCTTTGGTTGAAGCCAAGCTGTTTTTTTTATAGTCAAGAGGATTTTAATCAGGAAGAAGCACTTACCCATAAAGACTATAGGTTTCCAACTGGTCAACATATCGATATGGTATATATCCATCCAACCCTAAGATGTAATTTTAACTGTTCTTATTGCTATAATAAATCTTTAGCAGCAAATCAAAAGGAATTGACTACCGAGCAATGGATAAACATCATTAATGGGCTTAAAGCCTTACATGTTAACTATTTTATTTTTACTGGTGGAGAACCTCTTTTGAGAAAAGATTTAGTCGATATCATACAAGAAATTAAAGATGATGATACAAAAGTAGAGATTTTAACGAATGGTTCACTGCTTATGGATAATATCGATGAGCTATTACCTTTGGTCGATTCTTTTGTGATGAGTCTCGATAGTCTGGATATAAAAAAAGAACGGCATCAATCGTAGTGAAGTAGGATTTCATAATATCATTAAAGTAATCGAACATTTTTCTAAGACTGCTCCTAAGAAGCTAAAAATTAGGTCGGTTATTACAAAGGAAAACGTCGATACCATTCAAGGGTTTAATGATGAGATACAAGAAAAAATATGGCATACAATGTGTTAATGTAAGATTTATACCTAATAGTAAAGAGGAATTATCGTTGATGACAGAAACACCATCACCATGTATTGATATGAATAAAAAAGTATAAGATTAACTTAGGCATAAAGAAGTATCGTTGTGGTGCATGTTCAAATATAATAGCTATTAATCCTGAAGGAGATATCTATCCATGTCAAAGTCTCATGCTACCTGAATTTAAGGTTACAAATATACTTGAGGATAACTGGCAAGAAGTACTATCCCATTCAAAAGTGACACATCAGTTTAGAAATATTAAAGTCAATGATATAGAAAAATGTAAAGAATGCACCTATCGATATATTTGTGGTGGAGGATGCCCTGCTGTTTCTTACAAAGTATACGGTGATCTGAATCAACATATAGCATTCTTTTGTGACTATCTTAAGAAAGAATCACATCTAAAATTGAAGCTAGCAAGCTTTAAATCAAAGTAGATAAAAGGAGTTGGGAATATGCCTTCATTGAGTGCTAATAAATATAAAGAAGAAAAACCAGTTAACACAGTTAATATTATAAAAAATACGTTAGAAAGTATAGGTATTGAACTAGAGGAAAAGGTTCATCTTAATTCTGTTGAAGGATTCCATTCCATTCATTTAAGAGTAAAGGGAGCTAAATCACTATGTGTTAATGGAAAAGGTACAACTTATGAATATGCCTTGGCAAGTGCTTATGGAGAATTCATGGAAAGACTTCAAAACCAAGCTTTATACAAATATAAAGTGGATTTATGCGATGAAAGTATAAAATACCTTGGATTTTACAATGCCATCGATGAAAAATATTTGGAGATAGACGATTTTATGGCATCGGAAAAAGAGTGGGTATATAAATTGTTTCCAGAAGGGGACAGTAGAGATGATATAACAGAAACGTTGAAAGAGCTCACTTTTATGACGCCAGGTGAGTGCTCACATGATTTCGTGTGTGTTCCATTCTACAATATTAATCGTAATAGATTAAATTATGTACCTACTAATATGATCGATTTTTGTTATTGTACAAATGGTATGAGTGCAGGTAATACACTGGAAGAGGGATTAGTTCAAGGACTTTCTGAAATTATAGAGAGATACATTAATAAGAAAATGCACAAAGAAAAATTAACACCACCTACCATTCCTTTAGATTATCTCAAGAAGTTCCCATTGCCTTACACTATGATACAGAGAATAGCCGCATATGAAAATTATGAGGTCATCATAAAAGATTGTTCATTGGGTGGGAAATTTCCAGTCGTAGGACTGATAATCATTGACAAGGATACCCAAAAATACTTCTGCAAATTTGGGTGTCACCCCGTATTTGAAATAGCACTAGAGAGAACTTTGACAGAATTATTACAAGGTAAACAGTTAGAAAATATATTTGATATGGTCAGCTTTTCTTTTATAAACCATAAGATTGATGCGAATGAAAATTATGAGAATATATTCACCAATGGAGCAGGGTTTTATCCAACCGAATATTTTGGGGATGCGTTTAGCTATCCTTTTGTAGATGTAAAAGATAACGCTCAATTAAATAATAGAGAAATGCTAGAATACCTAATTCAGTTAATAACAGATGAAGGTTATGAAATCCTTGTGAGAGATGTTTCGTTTTTAGATTTTCCATCGTTTAATATCATTGTTCCAGGAATGAGTGAGATCCACGATTTAAGTATAGAAAATATTAGAGAAGCAAAGACACACGGTCATATAAGAAGCAAATTAAAGGATTTAAATAGTATAACAGACAATGATATCGAAGAAATGATAACCTATATGAAAAAGAAATACTACACGAACAAAGACTCTGTTTATGATCTTATAAGGGTTCCAATTGATAATTCTTTTTCCTATAAACATTTACGAACCAATTTGTTTTTTTGCTTGTCTATACTACAAAGCTAATCGATATGATGAAGCATACGATGAACTAAATAACTATGTTAAGTATCTAAAAAAAAATTAAAAACCTAAACAAAACGGCATTAGACTATTATAAATGTTCAAGAGATTATATAGGTGGAAGAGCAAAACATCAGAATGAAAAAGCCATCAAAAATGTATTAGTAAAATTCTATCCAGAGGACATCGTAGAAAAAGTCATAGAAGACTTGAAGCGTCCTAAAGATATATTCAGATATCATAGTCGTCTAAAATGTTGGGATTGTGATGTGTGCGACTTAAAAGGAAATTGTTCCTATGATCAAGTGAAAAGAATTCATACAACATTAAAGGAAGCGCAAAAAAAAAGCCAAGTTAAATCAAAAAAAATCATTTGAGAAGTTATTTGGATAGAATAGACACTCACGCTAGTTGAAAGAAGGTGTAATATGAATACAATACACAGTCACATAAAAAGGTATAGGAAGTATATTCTACTCACAATTGTATTGATATGTATCCAGACATTATTAAATTTTATTGGACCTTTAGTGATAAGAAAAATACTTATCGATGTGGAGACGAATAAGGAGAGTAACATTCTTTCATATTTTATTATATTTTTGTTGTCATTAACGATGATATATCTTATTAAAATTATATCTAGTTATGTCTATACCAAATTTGCATTAAAATTTAAAGTCAATGAAAGTAAAAGAATGTATCATGACTTGTTCAAAACCCATTATGCCTATATAAGTAAATTTGAACCCTCCTATTTCATCACACGTATTAAGCAAGCTGTTGACAATCTTTTTAACCTTTTAGGTGATAAAGTGTCACGAGCTGCTATTGCTATACTCACGATCATTATTTCTTTATATTTTGTTACGGACATTAGTATTTATTTAGTGATATTGTTCGTTGTACTCTCATTATTGAATTTTTTATGGATACAAAGGTATAAATAATAAACTCAAAGAGGATAGCAGTAAGTTACAAAACATCTGTGCTGATAATTTTAAAAATATTATTAATGTGGTTCAGAATATTGAGCAGATCAAACAGATAGGAGAGTACGCTGGATTTGTTAATATGACAGGCAAATATGTACATATCATTGAAGAAGAAAACAATAAATTATTATTAAAATCAAATATAGTAAGTATTGTTCTTGGATTTATAATAAATATAATCAAAAACTCAGTTTTGTTACTGTCGATTTATCTCTATTTTAATAAACAAATTATTTTTGCAGATATCATTTTTATTAATATGATATTAGGCATATATTTTTCGGCATTGACAGATTTAAAAAATATAAATATAAGCCTTAGAGATGTTAGAGCATCCATGACCTTCATCAATGAAGAATTATTAGATAATCAAGAAGAGCAAACGTTCTCAGTTGAATTACATGAGATTGAGGATATTCAATTCAAAATCAATGCATTTAGTTATGATGGTGATAAAAATATATTGGAAGCCATTGATTTAAAGATAAATAAGCATGACAAAATTGCTCTGGTGGGTGAATCTGGTAGTGGTAAATCAACATTAATTAAGCTTTTATTAAGGTTATATACATTCAACGATATCTATATAAATAATATCCCAATTGATCAATATGCTTTAAAATCTATAAGAAGAAAAAAAATATATGTCATCAGTCAAAATGCGTATATGTTTCCCGGGAGTATCAGAGATAATATCGTAGTTGGTTTAGAAGATTATGATGAAGCAAAACTACAACAAATTCTTAATTATTCATTTTTAGAACCATTTAGCCAATTGCCTGAAGGACTAGATACGCCTATCAGAGAAAAAAGGGTTGAACTTTTCAGGAGGGCAAAAGCAAAAAAATAGTGATTGCTAGAATGCTTATGCATGACCCTGATGTAATTGTGTTTGATGAATCCACATCAGCATTGGACAGCAATTCAGAGAATACTATTTTTTATGATATACAAGATTTGTTAAAACATAAGACCGTCATCAAAGTATCTCATAGACTTTCCTCAGTACAAGATTCAGATTATATCGCAGTTTTAAAAGATGGTAAGATAGAAGCCATAGGCAATCATGATAAGTTGTTGGATAGTAGTGAGGAATATAAACGGTTGTTCACAAAACAAATTTCAAGCACCTAAAGTCAACAAGCTGGTGCAATATAAAGCGGATAGATAGTTATCATGCATGACTTTAAAAAAGCAAATAATGATATCCATGAAAGGTCATAGAAAATGCAAGAGATACAGAGCTATATAGATTATGTTTTGGAGATACAATGTAATATGCAACAGATACACCCCCTTTATAAACGCTATTATCCTATTGTCATAGTCAAGAATAATAGTTGCTATCTATACGATTGCATAGATGGTACGGGGTATCGTTTAATAAAGGTATTCAAGGCTATGATGAGAATACCTGATGATATAACGGCATGTTTTCGTTTAAATGACTACCACGGTAAGTATTGTTGCATAATCGGCTATGAGCTTATAAGTAAAGCCATATTTCCTATAATGTGTTTACATGAAATGGTTCATTGCTATCAAGGAGAATATGTGGAAGACGATCTAAAGAAAAACCTGATGATAGCTGATGAGCAGTCACCTCTATGGGAGATTCAGTATCCGTTTAACTATAAAAAATAAAAAAATTTATAGAGTTGTTTAATGAATATTTACATGCATTAAGACATGATGATATAAATCACTTGAAGCTTAAAAAAAAGAAAGTACTATTAGACAATCTAAATGTAAAGGATAAAGAATATCTAGTATGGCAAGAATGGAAAGAGGGTTTCGCTAGATTTATGGAGAATGAAGCTCGAAAACATCTAGGCTTCAAGGAAAATCTTTATGGAGACAAACCACCATTTTCTAGAATTTCGTTTTATAGATCTGGAGATTTATTTATAAACTATTTACATGGATATGATCCAAAATTGATACACGATTTAAATAAACTATTTTTTAGTATGAAATGACTATAAGAACATATACAATTATAATTTTAAAAATGCTCTATCCATGGTATTATATTTGCTTTTTATCTGTTAAAAAGAATCTATTAATAGTATAATAGGTTATAAGATTAATTATATATTCACGAGAGAAAAAAATAATGAAGAAGGAGCTATGATATGGGTATAGGAGCATTTTCAATTAGTTTAACGGTTAAAGATATTGGTGCATCAAAAGCGTTCTATGAAAAAAAATAGGATTTCATGTTTTCCACGGTGATATAGAGCAAAAATGGTTGATTCTGAAAAATAATGATTGTACCATTGGACTATTCGAAGGTATGTTTGATAAGAACATACTCACATTTAATCCAGGATGGGATAAGGATGCAAAGGAATGTGAATCTTTTACAGACGTCAGAGAACTTCAAAAAAGATTTTAGAGAAAAAAGGTATTACATTTGATACTGAAGTGGATGAATCTACAGAAGGACCTGGTAGTTTTACGATTAAGGATCCAGATGGTAATACCATTTTAGTTGATCAACATCGGTAATTTCAAAAACAGAATAAATGTCAGTACACAAAAAAAGGGCTGTCACAGCAAAGCATAATGACGAAGGTTATATACTTTCTTTCCTCATTAACATTCTATGCTTTAATGTGACAGCGCTTTTAACTTTGGTCCTATAAATCCAATAATACAAAATTAATATATTTGTATGTTGTTATTATTAGCGATGATAATTTCTTTTTTCAACTTCCATTAACATGTCAATTACTTTTTTTTCCATACTCTATGCAGCGATCAAAATAGCTTTCAGCTTCTGATTGGTTTGCATTTTGAATGGAATCGATGACATTATCACCTGTTTTATGTAGTAGCGCATGGTATTCATCAATACCGTCCCAAATAGGTTTTATAGTAGGGTAATCAATTTTAATGCTATGATAATAGTGTCCGAATTTACATTTATGATCATCGGTTTGTAAGGGGAGCAGGGTATGCGTATTTACCATCTTTTCTAATTTTTTCAAGCCATTTTTTCATGTGACGTTTTAGCCTGATGTAGAATCTCAATAATTTCATCATTTTTTAAGGCATTGGCGGTACCTTTTAGTGCGTGCAAAGTATCTTGGTTAACTTCTGCTAATTTATGATCAACTTCTATAAATTGATTTGCAATTTTCTTTGATTCAATGGCATCATTATGTATGGATTTAGTCATATCACTAAGTTTTTCAGCATCACTACCAGAGGCTTCCATTGCTTCGTTGATTTCATCAGCTGCAATGCTTATTTGATTAATAGAAACAGAGATATCCTTAATATTATCAATAGATTGATTTAATTTACCGATGTTTTCGGTGATTGTATTGGATACATCATCGATTTTATCGCTCATTTTAAGAGTAGAAGTAATGGTGTTTTCCATACTATCTTTTCCTCTTGAAGCAGAGGCACGAATATCGGACACAAAACTATGCATACCGTCTAAGTTTACTTTTGTGTTTTCTGCGAGTTTCTTAATTTCATCGGCAACAACAGCAAACCCTTTACCGTTTTCTCCAGCTCTTGAAGCCTCGATAGATGCATTTAATGCTAGTAGATTCGTTTGGTCTGCAATTTGACCAACACTTGTAACAATATCTTCAATTTTCTGGCTCAGATCAATGAGTTGATCCACTTCTATTTTCATTTTTTCAGCATTTACGATAACCGTTTCTTTAATATTAATGACATTTTCGAGATCATTAATACCTTGTTGGTTGTTTTTGACCAAATCGTTAGATTCATTAGAGAGAGTTGTTAAAGAACCGGATACATTAGATATGGTTTGATTAACCTGATTCATACTTGCAGTCGTTTCTTCAACAATAGCAAGGTTTGACTCACTTAACATAGCGATATCTTCTGAAAAAGATATCAGTTTATCTGAAGAATGTTTCATCAGAACATCAAATTCACTGAGTGATACGGCTATATTCAAAGTTTCTTTTGCAACATTAGATAACTGTTTTTGATTATCAAATAAGCGATTAAAGTACTGTAACATCTTTTTTATGTATGGGATATTTGGGGTCTGCGATTGTTTCTTCTGTACCATCGAATCTATTGTTTACATAATTAAGAACACAAGTTGCCTCTTTACATGGCTTTCTTTTAAATAACTTCATAATCTCCTCCGTCGTATTTAGTATAATTATCCTATACTAATTATAACATGATAAGAATTTTTATTGCAAGATAATTGTTCTAACTTAAATGAAATTTAACATATCGGCACCTGTTTTAATGATACTATCTATGATCACCATACCAAAACAGGAAAGACATTTAGCAGTGTTCTACAAGAATTTTGAATATAGAATTGACACAGTCTGTGACATGTACTATAATGAAGTTATGACACACACTGTGACGTTGTAAATATAATCGATTTAAACAGGTTCCCGGAGGTTACTATGAGTAAAAGAGAAGCAAAGAAAGCGTATATTATAAAAAAGGCACGTGAGATTTTTTTTGGAAAAAGGGTTGTTCAGTACAGTCATGGATGATATAGCAGGGGAAGTAGGATTAACCAGAAGAACCCTTTACCGTTATTTTGAAACCAAAGAAGATTTAGCTTATGAGACAACCATTCAACTGTTAAATGAATGGAACGCTTTTCATATAGAAGTATTTGGTAGCTTAGAAGGTAATGGTATTCATCAACTGAATCATTTTTTGAATGCATTAATTGATTACATGGCGAATAGGATGAATGTGATGAAATACCTTGGAGAATTTGACTTTTATTTCAAAGATGAAAAAGTTCAAAAGCCCAGTACAGAAAGTATGCTACGCTTTAAGGAAATTATTCTTGAGTCCGATACGTTGCTGACCAGATTAGTTGAATTAGGTATTGAAGATGGGTCTATCAAAAAAAACATGGATGTCAAGATGATGGTGACTACAATCTCAAATGTATTATGGAGTTTTGGACAACGCATTGCTATACGCTCTGATTTAATTAAAGAAGAATCAGGTTTCAGTGGTATTGAATTAATAAAAAATCAAGTAGCCATATATATGATGGCGCTAAAGGAGGATTAAATGAAACCTATCACATTACCAAAAGATTTGTTGTTTGGTAGCGCAACTGCCGCTACCCAAATTGAAGGTGGAGATGTCAACAGTAACTGGTATCATTGGTCATTAAAAGGGAGGATAGCGAATAATGAAAGTTCTATTGTAGCAGCCGATCATTACAATCGATACAAAGAAGACACAGCGCTCATGAAGGAAATGAATCATGAAATCTACCGATTGAGTATTGAATGGAGTCGAATTGAACCACAAGAAGGGGTTTGGTCGGAAGAAGGGATAAAGCATTATCAAGATGAAATAAAGGGTTTATTAGAATCGGGAATACAACCATTGGTTACATTGCACCATTTTTCTCATCCACAATGGTTTGAGGAAAAAGGTCAGTGGACGAACAAAAAGAGCGTTATGTATTTTATGCGTTTTGCTAAGAAGATTATTGAAGCCATAGGTGATCAAGTTAATGAGTATTGCACCATTAACGAACCTAATGTATTTGTCACAGACACTTATATGGATGGGAAATACCCTCCAGGTCATACAGATGACATTATTTCCTATTTTAAAGCATCTAAAAATATGATATTAGCCCATCTAAAGTCATACAAAATGATTCATCAATTAAGAAGAAAAAATGGGGTATAAAGATACGAGGGTTGGATAGCACTTCATATTGCTTATTTAGAAGTGAATGGTTCTAACATCATAACAAAATTAAGTAAGAAATTAATGAACTATTCTTTTCATAAACTATTCTTAAACGGTATGGTAGAGGGGCGCTTAACATTTCCCATTGGTGTTGGGTATCCAGAAGGTAAGGCGGTTTATTGTGATTTTATGGGCATAAATTACTATTCAAGACATCTTATTCACTCAAGCAAAAACCCTGCTATGTTATTTGGTGAAGTTAAAGTAGAAGAAAACCTACCAGATGATAAACTCAATGATCTTGGCTGGGAAATATATCCAGAAGGTTTATACAAAGTACTTAAAGCTAACTATGATCAATATAAGTTACCTATCTACATAACAGAGAATGGTATACCAGATGCAACGGATTCAAAAAGAGCGAAGTTTATCTACGACCATATGGTTGAGATGAGTAAGCTTATAGACGAGGGTGTCGATGTACGTCGTTATTATCACTGGTCTCTTCTTGATAATATGGAGTGGAATGAGGGTTATGGACCAAGGTTTGGATTAATTGAGGTCAATTATAAAACGTTAGAGAGGCGTATTAGGAAAAGTGGTGAATTTTATGCAGAGATATGTAAAACAAAAGAGATTACAAAAACAATGATCGATCAATATCTAAGAGATTAGCATAATAAGCATTATCATTGGAGGGTAAAGGGATGACAACGATTACGAAAAGAAATAAATGGACTTATAGCGTTGGATGTATAGGTAGAGACATGCTTTTTATATTGGTATCCATGTTTATACTAGCTTATATTCAATACACGATGAATCTGTCAGTAGCCCAATTCACTGCTATTTCAGGCATCATGATATTTGCTAGAGTATGGGATGCCATTAATGACCCTATGATGGGGATGATTATAGAGAATTCTAGATTTAAAGGGGGTAAATTCAGACCTTGGATTATGATAGGTGGGGGCACCAACTTTATCATTACCATGCTTCTGTTTACGATTAGACCAGATGGCTGGTTATTTGTCCTATTTTTCGGTATAGCATATTTAGCATGGGGCATGACATTTACCATGAATGATATCGCCTACTGGTCTTTATTGCCTAATTTATCTAGGGATAATGAAGAGCGAAATAGCTTAACCAACTTGGTTGTTGTTTTTGCAAGTATTGGTCAATTTTTAGCTGGAGGTTTGATACCAGTATTGGTAACAGGTAATGCAGTTATGATGTATAAAGTCGTTGGAATTAGTGTTTCGCTTATATTTCTGGCATTTACTTGCTTAACCTATTTCGGTGTGAGAGAAAAGCCAAATACCAACACAAAACAAGAAAAGGTTGGTATAAAGAAAATGTTCAAAATTCTATTTAAGAATGACCAGTTAGTGGTTGTTACAATTGGCATATTGCTTCATACCATAGCTAGTGAATTATTTGTAGCATTTGCTTTAAACTTCTTCTATTTTGAATTTGGTTACGGAGGTATTCAATTAACGGTATTTACTGTTTTCTTTGGTTTAGGAACGTTAACTGCACTTGGTATGTTTTCACTTTTTTACTAAGAAGTTCAATCGTATGCAAATAATGACAATAGGGGTAATTTTATCGTGTATAGGTTACATAACCTTCTTGTCGTTAGGTTACATTATACCAATGGTTGAAGTAATACTCTACATAAGTGCGTTTCTAGTCTTTTTCGGACATAGTACGTTCTTTGTTGTTCTTGTTGTTATGACGGCTAATACCATTGAATACAATGAATTGCATACTGGGGAACGTAATGAAAGTATTGTGTTTTCTGTTCGGCCTTTTATGACAAAATTAGGTGCTGCATTTCAACAGGGTATAGTTACCTTGGTGCTCATTACATCAGGGGTTTTCGTTTATTCACAACAAGTTGCAGATCTGGAGATTCAAAAAGCACAAGGGTTGGTTAGTGATATCTCCGTTCAAGCCAATGCAATTCTTGCCGGAGCAACACCAACCATGTTACTTATGTTACGAATAGGTATGGGCTTAGTACCTATGCTTTGTATGTTGGTAGCGTTCACAGTGATACGAAAGAAGTATATTATTAGTGAAGAAAAATATGATGAAATTCTTGACGTGTTAAGTGCTTAAAAATAGCATCAGTAAAAGGGATCATATCAAAAGGTATGTTCCTTTTTTAGTGTAAGAAAGTTCTTCTTTCTATAGATATATTTATTAATGTATGATACTGTATGTGTAAGAATAATAAATCATGAAGTAGGTTGCAGGGATAAATAGAGAACAAGTAGATACATTTCTTGAGGAATGAAATCATCATTTTCATTAACAAAGTTATGGAATCATCAATTACTTGGGCGAATTTTAGTAACCCATTACTAAGTTGTAAAAAAATAAAAGGATATTATGGATGAACAGTAAAGAATCATTTAGCTATATAGAAAATCATTGGTAGAAAGGAGAAATTAGTATGAATATAATATTAAGGGAGTTGCGTGCTAATTTTAAGACACTGATGATATGGAGTATCAGTATTATCGTTTTTTTAGCAATGGGTATGATGGAATTTGCAGCTTTTTCAACTATGGGAGAAGAAGCGAATAAAGCCATGGAAGTACTACCAGACTTCATGCAAAAAATATTTGGTTTTGCTACGATTTCATTAACCGATATTAGAGGCTACTTTAGCGTTTATAATGTGTTTTTTATATTATTGTTAGGTATTCATGCTTCCATGCTTGGCGCAACAATTATCGCTAAGGAAGCAAGAGATAAAACAGCAGATTTCTTGATGGTAAAACCCATAACCAGACAACAGATGATTACCAGTAAACTTATTGCTGCTTTTATCAATTTGGTGATCCTCAATGTTGTATTAACGGTAACATCCATTTTATTTGTTGCCGCAAATAATACAGGTGAGTCAGTGACTTGCCTTATAATCTACTTGATGGGAACTTTATTAATATTGCAGTGTGTATTTTTTTAGCATAGGATTAGCTTTATCAGCTCTTACCAAATCATCTAAAAAAGCGTCGTCCATAGCAACGGCTGTTTTGTTAGTGATGTACTTGCTATCCATAGCAAGGCAATTTTCTGACAAGCTGGATTTTATAAAGTATATAACTCCTTTTGCCTATTTTGACGCCTCAGATATTCTATTTGATAGGGGGATTGAATGGATCTTTATAGTTATATCGGTGGTTGTTGTGATCAGTGGTTTGATTGTTACGTATAATCAATACCAGAGAAAAGATATTTTGTAAACCAATTGGATTCTTCTACCTATATTTCTAACGATAGTAAATGAACGGAACCAATACATAGCAAACCCCTTGAATGTAAAAATGTCAAGGGGTTTAGCGTTATATACCGATAGACCAGTCTATGGAATAGATACGATATATTTTTCACGTACATCATTTATATTTTGTATCTCCACATGAAGTGAGCCTTCACCAGTGACTACTTCTGGTACAGCAAAATATATAAAACCTTCCTCGGTCTTAAGGGGTTCAATAGACTTTGTACTCAAGTCCTTTTTCAGTGTTAGAGAGGTGTTATAGTTATAACGGTATTCATCCTTATATATGAGGGTCATACTAATGGCTGAATTAAAATTATCTATGAGTTTATGAGCTTCTTTACCTTCATTGGTTACACTTAACCATAATAAACCAAATTGCTCACCATCTTCTGCATCTACACTCCACAAACCATCAGATATCTTATCAGTAAATTCAAATTTTACTGCTGAACACTGGAAGTTATTAATAGTGAAGACTTCTTCCATCTTAAGGTGTTTGATCTGACTAGCCACTTCTTGACTCGTAGGTAATTGTATAACAAAATACGATTTACTCTTTTTCTCATTCTTAATTTTAACCTTTATAGCCGTAGCATTTTCAACCAATGCCTGACTTACTTGGAAATAACGAATACCAGTTACTTTAGCTAGTGGGTCCACGGTTTTGCTGACTAAATCCTTCCCTAACAGAGAAGCGGAAGGTTGAAATATCTGGTCATCAACGGTGAGTTCCATGTACATACCGATAGAATCTGTCATGATATTACCAAGGGTTATAGCTTCTTTACCTTTATTTTCAATTTCCATTTGTAACAGGACATATGTATTACCTTCATCTGCTGTAACACTGAATGAACCGTCACGGATCTTACTCGTATAGTCTATACCAGTAACAGTAATAGCAAGATCGCCAACAATGGCTTCTTCTTCAAGAACAACTGTGGTTTCTTCGTTTTTTTGTGTATCTGTGCTATTTATCTTGTCTTTTTCATTAATCGTATGCTCACTACTGTTAGATGAGCATCCACCTATAGTCATGATCATGCACCATACGATTATGGCAATTAAACCTTTTTTTTCATAATATCCCTCCTTATTATAATCATAGCATTCCCTATATGTTTTTTTTGGTGACAACACGAGCACAATGTTAACCAAAGTTGATGTATCTTTAAATGTACTCTAGCATATCTCATTATCTATTTCAAGTTTTTTTTGGTAACAAGGATAAAGAAAATCATCTTAGTTTAACTAGGATGACTTTTGTGACAGACTATTATATAGTATAGAATAAATTATACATATTAATAAACTTTAGGATTTCTTAATATTTACTATGATATAGTTAGATCAATAGATGAAAAGTAGAGGTGGTAAAAATGATAATAAAAATCTTGAAAAAAGATTTTTTTAAGAAAAAAAAATTATTACAGTAGCCGTTTTTATATTTATTACATTATCTGTACTTTTGATGGCAAGTGGTTCGCATATGTTAATTGATTTAAGTAATTCCCTAGATCATTTAATTGAAGTATCCAATGCACCACATTTTGTTCAATATCATACAGGTGAGTTAGATCAAATAGCTATTGATGATTGGTCTTCTAATAATACATTAGTCAAACAACAACAGACAAGTGAAATGATTAATATTGAAGGATCAAAGGTTTATTTAAATAGTAATGGAAAATCAGAAGCTGACACGGTGATGGAAATGGGATTTGTTAAACAAAATGAATCCTTTGATCATTTACTTAATTTAAACAATGAGAAGATTGAGGTTGAAAAGGGGGAAATCGCAGTACCTATCTTCTATATGCAAAGGAATGGATTAGAAATTGGCGATGATGTATTCATAAGAGATAAAAAACAGACCATATCTTTTACTATCACAGACTTTGTGAGAGATGTTCAAATGAATGCATCCATTGTTAGTTCAAAAAGATTTGTAGTTAGTGATCATGATTTTAATAACATCAAAGAAGGATTTGGCGAAATTGAGTATATCATTGGATTTCAACTGCATGATCTAAAGGAAATACCTTCCTTTAGTAATGCGTACAGTAACTCAGGTTTGCCACAAAAAGGAATTGCTATCGACTTAGGCCTATTATCTTTAATGAATAGTTTAACGGATGGTTTAGTGGCTGCTGTGATTATACTTATTAGCTTATTACTTAACCTTATTGCTATACTTTGTTTGAGATTTACAATTCTTGCTACGATTGAAGAAGATTATAAAGAGATTGGTGTAATGAAAGCAATTGGTATTTTACCAAAAGCAATTAAGAAAATCTATCTGTCAAAATATGTTTCTATGGCATTGGTTGCTACCTTTGTTGGTTTCGTAGCATCTATGTTTTTAAATCATATATTTTCAAAAAAGTATTAGACTATACTTTGGAGTAGCTCCAAAAGGTATTATAGAAAACATTTTGCCTTTACTTATTGCATGTAGCGTATTTATTATAGTGGTATCATTTTGTGGGATTATTCTAAAACGATTTAATAAGATTTCAACCATTGAAGCCATAAGAATGAGCAATACTGGTGAAACCTATAGAAGTACAAAAGCATTGGCTTTATATAAACGACGCATAATCAATCCAAATGTTTTTTTTAGGACTTAGGGATGTGGTTTTAAGATTTAGATTATATGCCTTGCTGTTCTTTGTTTTTATAATATGTACATTTATTATTATTGTACCACTTAATTTTTTTAATACCATCCAGTCACCAGATTTTGTGAAGTATATGGGTATGGGAAGAAGCGATATATACTTACGTCTTTCTAATCAAAATATAGAACGTTTTGAACAAATGGTAGATTACATCAAAGACGATCAGGATATTGTAAAGTATGCGCCTTTTGTAACCAGTAAGTATGACATGATAAATAGTGATGGTTATGCGGAAAGGATGTCTATTGAAATAGGTGACTTTACCGTATTTCCTATAGATTACATAAAAGGAGTAGCCCCATTTTAGATAATGAAATAGCTTTATCCTACTTAAATGCCAATGACTTAGATAAACAAGTTGGTGACTTTGTTGAAGTGTTAGTGGGTGAAAACTATAGAACGATGATTGTGAGTGGTATTTATCAGGACATAACAAATGGTGGTAAAACGGCTAAAGCTAATATTGAACCAAACCATGAAACAGCATTATGGTATACAGTTAGTTTGAACGTAAGTTCAGATATGTCAGAGAAGATTGATGACTATGAGAACATTTTCCTAGAAGCCAAAATATATGATTTGGAAGGCTATTTTAACGAAACTTTCGGCAATATCATTAATCAACTTGGCTCTTTAACGATACTTGCAATAGTCATAGCCATAATCGTGTCTATATTAATTACATCATTATTTTTTTTAAAAATGCTAATAGCTAAAGATTTATCACAAATAGCTATAATGAGAAGTATTGGACTTAAACTCAAAGACATACAGATCCAGTATATGACCAGAGCGCTGGCCATATTATATTTGGGTATTATTGTTGGAACCATCATTTCCAATACAGCAGGACAAAGTATGCTAAGTGCTATATTATCTAAGAGAGGTGCTTCAAGTATAGCGTTTGTTGTCAATCCAATAGAAGCCTATATCTTGAGCCCGGTCATCCTAATAATCATCGTGACAATCACCACACTAATTAGCATAGCTTCTATAAAAAAGACTTAATATTTCAGAGATCAACGCAGAATAAGGAGGGAATATAATGAATAATATTTTGGAAGCTAAAAATTTGTGTAAGACATATATTGTGAACAAAAGACAGAATCATGTGCTTAAAAATGTGAATCTAAAGGTTAAAGAAGGTGAGTTTATAGCAGTTATGGGACCTTCAGGTTCTGGTAAATCTACATTACTATATAATGTAAGTGGTATGGATCGCATGACAGCAGGTAATGTTATATTTGATGGCCATCAGCTTGAACGCTTATCAGAAAAAGATCTATCGAATCTTCGGCTTAGAAAGATGGGTTTTGTTTTTCAACAAACTAATCTATTGAAAAAATCTTGGGATTATAGATAATATTATATTATCAGCTTATATGGCTAAAGAGAGAAATCGTAGAGATGTGAACAATCAAGCCATTGAGCTTATGAAACGAACAGGTATTATTGAGTTAGCTGATAATGATATTACACAAGCATCAGGTGGTCAATTACAAAGAGCAACTATATGCAGAGCCTTAATTAATAACCCAACAATGATTTTTGGTGATGAACCGACAGGTGCACTCAATTCCAAATCAGCTAATGAGATAATGGATATTTTTAGGGATATTAACGATGAAGGTACGACAATCATGATTGTTACTCATGATGTAAAGGTAGCCTCAAAAACAGAGCGTGTTTTATATATGATAGATGGTAAAATAGAAGGGGAATATAATTTGGGGAAATTTAGTAAGCATGATGATATTAAAAACAGAGAAACTAAATTATCACAATGGTTACTAGCTATGGGGTGGTAATAGGAGGTACATGATGGATTCTATACTATTAGTAGAGGATGAAAAAAGAATTGGCTTTGGTCACAAAAGACTATTTCGGTAAACAAGGCTACGCAGTTAAGATTATTGGAAATGGAAAAGAAGCTTTGGATTATTTAATGCTAAACCCTGTGAAATTATTAATACTTGATATTATGTTACCAGGTGTAGATGGTTTAACCATCATCGAGGCAGTTAGAAAAAAAATCCAATATACCAATTATCATTATTAGTGCAAAAACAGGTGAAGAGGCAAGAATTCTTGGTATTGAACTGGGGGCGGATGATTATATTGAAAAACCATATTCCGTAAAAGAATTATTTGTTCGGGTTAAATCGGGACTCAGAAGGTCTTATGAATTGACAGTGGAAATGAATAAATTGGTTGATGGCGATTTGCTAATTGACACTGCCTCTAGGCAAGCTTTTTTAAAAGGGGAGATAATTCCTCTAGCATCTAAGGAATTTGAACTGCTTAAAATACTAGTCCAGAACAAAGGTCGTGCCATGCAAAAAGAGAAGCTTTTTAACATGGTGTGGGGTGTGGAAAGTTTTAGCGAAAATTCAACCCTTACCGTTCATATTAATAAATTAAGAGAGAAAATTGAAATAAACCCCAGAGAACCAAAAGCTATCATGACGGTATGGGGTGTTGGATATCGATTCGAGGGTATGATATGATAAGAAGAATGATTGTCATAACAGGGGTTTGGTTGATGACTTTAGGAGCTATCCTGCTGCTTATGATTGGTAATCAGCAAGAACCTGAAAAGGCTTATAAAATAAGTATCAATAGAATACTAGATCAACTATCATCTGATTGGAATCAAAACAGAGCAATCATAAAGAATTTATCAGATGAAGAACTATCGGTCATAGAAACCATTGATCTAATTGATGTTAATTTGGATTTAGATGATCAAATAAAAAACTTTTTTTTCGAGTAAATAATGCATATAAAGATTTTGTTGTTTTTATGCCAATTGAAGACACAAGCTTTATTGTACGATTTGATTTGAAATCTGAGATTGACAATATACAAAATCAAGTAATAGGGCTAAGTGCTATTGCAACTTTAGCCTATATTTTAGTTATGGTTAATCTATTCTTGATTGATAGAAATATAATAAAACCAATGGTAAGATTATCACAAATCACAAAGCAAATGGCAACAGGCTATATTGGTGAAAATTATCTTCAATATAAAAATGGTTATGTTAATGATTTTATTTGGAGCTTAGATATGCTTCGGGAACAGTTAAATTATGAAAAAGATAAAAATGCTGAACTTGAAAAACAAAGAAAAACATTAGTAGCCGGGTTATCACATGACATAAAAACGCCGCTATCATCAGTTAAAAATTATACCATTGCATTAATGGAAGGTGTGTATGAGCATTATGATGACAAAAATCATGCTTTACATGTTATTCTTGAAAAGACAAATGTCATAGAAAAAACTGACCAAAGATCTATTAGAATCATCATCACAAGCTATAGGTGAGATAGTGGTTCAAACAAAAGATATATATCTATTGCGTGTACATCAACAATTAAATCATATCATACATCAAAAAAAATTGATTTGCTTCATATACGATATGAAGAACCTAAGATAGGTGAAAACCTCCTGTTAGTAGTTGATTTGGATCGTTTGTCGGAAGTTTTTGATAATGTGATAGAAAATGCACTTAAGTATGGTGATATGCAATCTTTATCTGTCAGTTATGATACAGAAGAGGAGTGTACATTAATTACAATTAGCAATACTGGAAGCGCAATTCCAGAAACAGAGATTAAACATATTTTTACCAGTTATTATCGAGGATCCAATGTGAGCGACAAACCAGGATATGGATTAGGGCTCTATATATCAAAGCAGATCATGAAGAAAATGAATGGTGATATATTTGCCAAGAACACGGATGAGGGTGTTAGTTTTGTCATTGTTATAAGACAAACAGGATAAATATATAGTCCATCACAAATAGATAAAAAAAATAAATATTTACAAATACAAGGAGACCAAAGTAATGAACTTTCAAATAAAGCAATTTAAAGAATTAAATGTAGGTGAGATGTATGACATTCTAAGAATGAGAAATGAAGTATTTGTTTTAGAGCAAGAGAGTATTTACCAAGATTGTGATGAAAAAGATCGAAGAGCATTTCATATGCTTGGTAGAGAGAATGGTAAGATTGTTACTTATTTACGCATTTTAGATAAGGGGGTTTCTTATGATGAGATTTCAATAGGAAGAGTGTTGGTAGATAGGCAATATCGAGGAACAGGATTAGGCAGGGAAATCGTACTAAAAGCCATGGATTTTATTGAACAGCATCTAAATGAAAAAGAGATTAGAATTTCAGCACAGGAATATTTGGTGAATTTTTATGAAAGTTTGGGGTTTGTAGTAACTTCGGATGTGTATATAGAAGATAGTATCTCTCATGTAGAAATGATTTATAAAAACACCATCAATTAGGTATTGTGGAGGATTATATGGATTACATCAATGTTATACTTGAGGCAATAGCTTTCATGGAAGATCATATATTTGAGACATGTGTGTATGAAGAGGTCTTTCACCATGTTAAGATTTCCAAATACCATTTTCATCGGATATTTCTAGCGGGAACTCATGAAACGGTTGGAAACTATATTAAGAAACGCAGATTTACACTCATTGGGGATCGATTGCGTCAAACAGATGATAAGGTAATTGATGTGGCATATGATTGTCAGTATGAGAGCCATGAAGCATTTACGAGAGCATTTAAAAGCTATTTCTATCAAACCCCCAGTCAATATCGTAAGCATAACAGAGAGAATCCATTTCTAAGAAAAGATCGTATAGACCGAGGATTTTTGGAAGGTGCCAAAAGCCATTTCGAGTTGATACCAACTATTAAAACATATGAGCCATTATTACTTGTTGGTAGAAGAGCGGCAACCAATTTTAAGGATAATCAGTTGGGCAAGATATGGAATGACTTTAAAACCTATTGTGCTAAAAATGACATGAAAGTAAGTGGAGATTATGCTTATACGGTTTGGTTACAGAAGAAGCAAGATATCATAGACCTAGAAGTTCAACAACAGTATGATCTGTTCGTAGGGTTTCCGAAAGTATGCATTGATGGAAAAGCTACGGCTCTTGAGACTTTTGAGATTGACAAAGGCTTATATGCTATCTTTACCATGAAAGATAGTTTTAGCTTTGTCTACAAGATATACAGTTACATTTATTTTACATGGCTAAAAAAAATCAGGTTATCAACTGGGTGATGGCTATGTCGTAGAGACATGCAGTAAAGATTTTTCCATTGCAGATGAAAAAGGTGAGATGTCCATTTGGATACCCATTCAAAAAGAGCAATGATTATCAAGTATTAAATAGATGGTGATGTTAATATTGACTCATAGACCATATAAGGAGTTGATATTGATGTACAAACCAAGATTTAAGGGAACACCTTATGACAGGGTTTTGGTTATGGCATTAAAAAGGATCCTAGACTTGCTTGGGCAATAGGTAAAAAAACATAGAACTAAACTATCTTTTTGAAAGGAGAAAACTATGAAAATTGTAGGTGTATACTTTAGTGGCACGGGTAACACACAATGGGTTGCCGAAAAACTCGAAGCCAAATTGATTGCACAAGAGCATGATGCTAAAATGATCTCAATTGAAGACTATACAGTTAGTGAAACAGCTATATTATTTGAAGAAGCAGATCTTGTAGGTTTCTTCTATCCCATTTATGGCTCAGATATGCCTAAAGTATATGAAAAATACCTTATGGCTCTATCACACAACAAGTTAACAAAAAGAAAGCAGTCCTTTTGCATCACATCAGTAGCCATGTATAGTGGAGATGGCGCTTTAATTGTAAAGAAATACTGTGAAAAAATGAACCTTGACCTTGTTTGGGCATACAACGTGTATATGCCATGTAATTTTAACACCATAATACCAGGATTCAAAATACCATCGGATGATAAAATAAGAAAGATGAAATGGAAAGCAAATACTAAACTTGATGATATTGTAAAAAATATAAATAAAAGCATTAGAAAACTCGAAGGGTCAGATATAGTTAATACCCTTATAGGTGGCTTCCAAAGAATATCCAATAAAAGTATGATGGGAAAGTACGATATAAAAAATTAATAAAAAATGCATGTATTAAGTGTGGAAAATGTGTTAAACTATGTCCAACGAAAAACTTATCTTTACCAGATAATGGTGGGGCAGTTGAATCACATGGAAATTGTACCGTCTGTTTACGGTGTATCAATAGTTGTCCAGCATATGCCATAAGAATGATGAACCCCAAAAAAGATAAGCCATATAAACAGTATAAAGGACCAAGGAGTTATTAGTGTGTAAAAAACTGTGATGAGGAAAGACATTTTTTCTATCTTAGGAAGGTGAATATTTTGGGAAAAAATGTACTAGTTGTTGAAGATGAAAGTAAAATGCGTGAATTCATTTGCCTATATTTGAGGAAAGAAGGATATCAAGTCATTGAAGCACATAATGGTGAAATAGCCTTAGAGAAATTTAGAGAAAATAAAATTGATCTTATCATACTTGATGTGATGATGCCTAAATTAAATGGCTTTGAAGTTTGTAAAAGAATTAGAGAAAAGTCAAAAGTACCCATTATCATACTAACTGCCATAGAAAAAGAAATGGATCAGGTAAAAGGGTATGAACTTGGAGCAGATGATTATGTGACGAAGCCTTTTAAGGCAAAAATTCTTTTAGCAAAAATAAAAAGGTTATTTGAAAGGCTTAAAGAAGAAAATGATAAGAACATTTTAATATATAACACATTTAAAATAGATCTGGACGGTAGAGAACTTTACATAAATGAGGAGAAAATTAAGCTTGCTCCCAAAGAATTTGAATTACTTGAATACCTAGTCATTAATAAAGGTATTGCTCTAACAAGAAACCAAATCCTTGATCATGTATGGGGATATGATTTCGATGGAGAAACAAGAGTGATTGATAATCATATTAAAAAGTTAAGAAGTAAATTAGCAAATTATGCTATTTTTTATCGAAACTGTAGTATCTGTGGGTTATAAATTTGAGGTGTATACACATGCATAATGGTATTGTAAAAAAAATATTTTCAACCATCGTCGGTATATTTATTTTGGTTATGCTTGTTCAACTTGTGCTTCAGAATTTTTTCTTAGAAGACATTTATGCAAATATGAAAGTTTCTAAAATAGAAAAGCATTTTAATCAGCTATATGAGGATTATAATGAACATAAATGGACTCATTCACAGTTAAATCAAAAAAAACAATGGATTATCAAAATGAAAATGGCGCTTCAATCCTTATTTTAAATGCAAATAATGAGATTTTAAATGATGCTTTTTTTTGAAGCGTTTAATTATATCACCATAAGAGATAGCGACGAGAAAGAATATAAAATAGGTGTAGATTTCCTCATTGATGAAGAAGGGAATTTTAGGAATCCTTATCATAAAATAAATATCGGTGAACAAATGGATGTCGTAGCATGGTAATCGAAGGTACGGATTATGTAGAACCTTTAGAAATTAAAACAAGGAATACGTCATTTGTAAACGATGAAGCATATGGTACTTGGGATGAATTATATCATAATGATACAAAAGCCATTGTTGAATTAAGCGGTAAAGTTATAACAAGAAATTTTATCGTTAGAGATCAAGGGGTTTTCAGTTATCAACAAGAGAAATTATTAAACGAAGTAAAAAAGTATTGGATTGAAAAAGGTCAAAATTTCCCATTGGATAAAGCTATCTTTGAAGAAGGTCGATATGAATTTACTGAGGAATATTCTGGCTTACATCTTGTTGTATTAGCAAGAAAAGCAGAAGGAAAAGGTGGTCATTCAACCTACGCATTCTCACTATTTACCCTCGAAAATATTCATGATGCTTTTCAAATATTAAACGAGTATTATTATTATATATTTATATTTCAACTGGTGTTAGTATTAGTGCTTGTCTATTTTTTATTCAAAGTGGATTACAAATCCCTTAATAAAGCTTATTGATTCGGCTAAGAGTATATCAGAACTCGATTTTACAAAACGGACAGATATAAGTACAAATGATGAGTTGAGTACTTTATCGGATAGTTTGAATAGCATTTCAAACAATTTATCAACAGCAATTGAGACATTAGAATCTTCTAACGACCAATTGGCTATTGAAGCTATCAAAAGAGCAGAAAATGAAGAAAGAATGAGAAATTTATTAACCAGCTTGTCCCATGAATTTAAAACACCTCTTGGTATTATATCGGGTTTTTTGGAGATTATCAGTGACGGTGTTTATGAAAAAGAACCAGAGTATTATATTAATGTGATGTCCGACGAAATAGATAAGCTAAATGGGCTTGTTCTTGAGACGATTGAGTTATCTAGACTTGAAACAGGAAGTTATAAATTGAATCTAAGTGATTTTAATATCAAACAATTAATGGAAACATTGATGCGTAAGTTTGAGAAGCCATTTACAGATAAAAACATGAGTTTAGAACTAAGGATAGAAGATCAAACAGTCATTGGAGATAAAAACAAGATCGAACAAGTCATGATTAATCTTTTAAGTAATGGGATTAGATATTCGCCTAATGGTGAAAAAATTGAGATAACGTCAGAACACAATAAGGACAATCTATATGTTTCCATAAAAAATTATGGCATTCAAATTAACCAAGAGGATTTAGACAAAATTTGGGATAGGTTTTATAGAGCTGAGAAATCAAGAAATCGTAGTTTAGGTGGAAGTGGACTAGGGCTTACCATCGTGAAGAATATCCTAGAGTTACATGACTCTGATTTTGGTGTTAAGAATATAAAAAATGGCGTAGAATTTTATTTTTTTTCCCTTAAGATAAAATAGGATAGCCTTTTTTATTGTTATAAAATGGATACACGATGGATATATGATTAAATTAAACTATTATTATCATTATGTAATACCTGTATGAAAATACAGGAAATCGAAAAAGGAGTGAAACATATGAAGAAAATGGAGGTAAAATTCCATGCAACTTAAAATGAATAATAGTTTGTTTCAAAATCAGCAATTAACACTTCTACAAAGAAATAATCCACTATCAAAAGCAACCATTATTACCTCAAATTCAAAGTTTAAAATAAATAATGGTGGAAGATTCAATGTATCTATAAAAACAAACTCAATCAAAGGTATGAATACTAAACAATCTAATACGTCGAAGGTATATTCAATGCTGAAACGAGAAGAAGAATGTCTAGTCAAGGCGAGCAACACAGTAAAAGATGTAAAAACAATGATGATGAATGAATTTGAGAAAACCGAAAAAATAGAGAGTTTTGAGGAGTTAACCCATGGAATGGACTCAAAGCTTTCTAAAGAAGATCTGCAAAAACTCAAAACAGAATATGATAAAAAGTTAGCTTATGATAAAAAAGGAAATACTAAATTAGCGAATGAAGCAATGCATAGGTTTGATACCCTCATAAAGTCAAAATTTACAGATCGCGAGTTAGACGACTTGGATTTTCAAAGATTTAAAAAGGATGTAACGGGTGAATTTGATAAAAATGACATACAAAATTTAGAAAAATTTAGAAATCAAGCCCTTTCATTTGAAGAAAAAGGAGATTATAAATCAGCAGATAAGAATTGGGCTAAGTTCGATTCGATTATCGAAAGATATGATTCTCATCTGGAATCTACGGATGAACCAGAACCTATGGATATGGAGGCGGATGGCAAAGGTACATTAGCTAATGATAGTAAAAAAAACATTAACCCCAAAAATATCAAAATATCTTAGCAAACTAAAAGAGCAAATGAAACTGTTAAAAATTTTAACGAATCAAAAAAAGAAGACTAAGAAAAACAAGTCATTTCAATTTAATGATAAGATAACTTACTTAAATAAAATTGAAAAGAATGGCTTAAAGTCAGTCAAACCTCAAGAGCTTATTAATTTCTTAGGCAAGACACAAAAGGTGATCGATCACGCACTAGAAAACGTAAATGTTCAAAAGAAACATATGGAGTCAACATTTAGAAACTCTAGACGTAACTTTAGTGAAAAATCTCCCATTATTGATTTGTATATATAAAACATAAATAGTCATAAGTAATCATAAACTAAAAGAGCTTAAAAAAACAAAGTTGGTATCCTATTAATAGTTCAAGGATACCAACTTGTTTTTTTTAATAAATAATGAAACTGTTCACTAAAAAAGACGTTCATAAGGGAGAAATTGAATAAACGAACTTGACTTTTATATTTCTTTATGATTTTATTATCATAAGTTGTTTTTTATTTTTCCAAGAGCCTTTTAAGATAAAGGAAATAATCATATAATAAATAAATGCTAATGTTTATTAAATTTGTCTATAAAATTGTTTCCTTTTTACGAATAAACCCATGTAAAATAAAAGGGTATGATTGAATAGGAGTGTTTACATGGATAAAAAAAAGACTTATTTATGGTCTTCTTCTTATATTGATAGTCATCTTAATGGGTTCATTAATAGCTGGGATTTCTATTTCTAACGAAATTGCTAAATCATCAAAAGGTGAATATTTATGGGATTCAAAGGAAAGAGCCAAGGAACATATTATGGTCATCATTGATGACTCCAATCAGACTTATGATGAAGCATTTGATAAAGGCATATTAGACGCAGCAGCAGGGTTTAATATTGCAGTTGAAATTAATAGAGTAGATCGAACCAATTATTATGAAGATGTTATTATTGCACTTGATAAAGCAAAGTATTCTAAGGTCAATGGCATCATTGTACATGCCTTTAATGACGATAGATTAATTAGGAAAATTAAAGAAATCAGTGAGCTTGATATTCCTATTATAACAATTGATGAAGATGTTCCTAAGAGTCCAAGAATCTGTTATGTGGGTGTGAATCGTTATGATATTGGACAGTTAGCAGGTGAAAGCTTTGCTAGCTTACTAAGTGATGGTGGTAAAATTGCAGTCATCGATCAGAAAAGCTATGGTAAAGATAGAACCATTAAAGAAGAAATGATGTTACTTGGATTAAAAGAAGTACTGAAGTCTCGTTCAAATCTTACCCTTGATATTATTGAATATACAGAGCAAGGGGTACTAAGTGCTGAGACTGCCAAGGCAACGGAAATATTACTGGGAAATAAGGACATTAATGGTGTTTTTTTGCACAGATGGTGAGAATACATTAGGTGTGGCTCAAGTTTTGATTGATAATAACCTAGTGAATGATGTTGTTTTAATAGGGTATGGTAATGATATAGAAATAATAGAATATATTAAAAAAGGTAATATTATTGAGGCTTCAATTGTGACTGACCATGAGGATATTGGAAGAGAAGCCATAAAGGCATTTAATGAGTATAGAACCAATCAATTTGTTTCCAGTTACATCAATACAGATATTCAAGTTGTAGATGAAACGAATGTGCTTGATTATATAAGCGAAATGAGTGATTCAAATGACGAAAATGAATAGAGCAAGCTCTATTAAGAACAATTTAATCGTTTATTCATTAGGCGTTATTTTGCTTATGACAACTCTTAGTGTCTATTCGTTATTCATTATGGAAAGGTATAAAGGGCAGATCGCTGTTATGTTCGAAAAGCATATCTTTTTATCTGATATTAAGTCTGTGGTATCAGAACTTGATGATGATTTACTGGGTTACTTAAGCTCAAAAAAGTTCTACTAAATTAAACAATTTTAATATTAATCGCCAACAATTATCCAATCTATTAGAAGGAGATTACGAGAACATTTATAGTATGGAAGATGTTCTTATGAAAAATATTAAGAATCTATCGAAAGAATACATGAATCAAGCAGGAGATGCAATCTCCTCTAAACGACAGAGAAATGTATCGAAATATTATGTTAGCTACGAGAAAAGCGAGAACATAAAAAGTTTTATTTTTGAGTATATTGATAAACTTAATTCGATACAACTATCTAGAAACTCAAAATCTTATCTTGAACTTGTTAATCAGACATATCTTCTACAGACTATTACCTACATTATTGTCATTAGTTTAATCATCATATCCTTACTTATTGTATACTTAATTACAGCCAGAATGGTAAAGCCATTTAGTCAACTTTCCCATGTTGCTGAGGAAATCTCAAAAGGGAATTTTGATGTCCAGGATATACATCTAGAACTTGATGATGAATTCAAATTATTAGCCATTGCATTTAATAAAATGAAGAACAATATTAAGGACTATGTAACGGAAGTAAAAATTATAGCAGAAACAGAAACAAAACTTAAAGATGAGCAATTAAAAAATGTTAAAATGGAACACCTTCTCGATAATGCAAGGTTGTATGCCCTTCAATCTCAGATCAATCCACATTTTCTTTTTAATACGATTAATGCTGGTGTGCAATTGTCTATAATGGAAAGAGCAACACGAACGGGGCAATTTCTTGAGAGTATGTCTAGGCTTTTTAGATATAATATTCAAAAAATGGATTCTACCTGTACATTAGCAGAGGAAGTAAAAAATATATCAGATTATTATGATTTGCTTAAGGTAAGATTCGGCCATCGAATTCAATTTGAATTAGATGTAGACCCATTAACACTCCAGAGAAAGGTGCCTCCGCTAATCCTCCAACCATTAGTTGAAAACGCCTATATACATGGACTTAGCGGGCTTGAAGAAGGAGGTACCATTAAAGTCACAACGAAACATTTTTTCAATGAAGTATGTATCGTAGTTGAAGATAATGGAAGAGGCATGGATGATTTTTTAATAGAAAAAGTATTAAGTAGGAATCATAATAAAGAACTAGGTCAAGATAAAGACAAAGAAGCAGGAATCGGCATACGTAATGTACGTGATCGATTAGAATTATATTTTCATAGAACAGATATATTTACTATGGAAGGTAGATTAAACCAAGGCGTTAAAATAACAATTAAATTACCACATGAGATCTAATGGAGGCAAATATGTACCGATTAATAATAGTAGATGATGAACAGATTGTGTTAGATGGACTGAAATTTTTAATAGAAGATACGTTAGATGATATCGAGGTTGTTGCCACATCTAGCTCCGGTCGTGAAGCAATTGCTGCTTGTGAACAATATTACCCTGATATTGTACTTATGGATATTAAGATGCCAGGAATTAATGGTATAGAAGCTATAGAAGCTATTAAGAAACGCCATATAGATATCAGGTTTGTCATCATTTCTGCATATGAACAATTTGAGTATGCTAAACAAGCAGTAGAACTTGGTGTTAGTGATTATATTTTAAAACCCATAAATCCAGATAAGGTAACAGAGGTATTAAATAAGATTAAGAATGAGATTTTGGTTGAACGAAATCAAAGGCTTCGGGAGATTAAAAATAGAGAAAAATTAGAGAAAATAATACCTGTTTTAGAACATGGGTTTATTTACTCATTGCTACTCAACACGGATTATCGTGATGAGTTAAATAAATACCATGATCTTTTCGAAGTAAAAAATGAAAAAAGGTTATGTGATGATCATCGAGTTTGGAGAAGGAAAACATTCAGATCTTCAAAATAAAATTGGTACGGGCATAAAAGGACAATCTTTTTATCCTAAGGTTCAAAGTGCTATTAAATACAAATGCAAATGTATTGTAGGACCAATGATCGTTAATCAAATCACTGTTTTAATTTATGAAAATCATACAGAATCTGAATATGAGCAAAGAATAAAAGCTTTTGAATTAGCAGATTCGATTTATAATGCCATTAAACTATTGGTCGATAGTAATATATATATTGGTATTGGTTCCTGCTATGCTCTTGACAAAACTAAAAAATTCCTTAGAAGAGGCCATGTTCAGTCTAAACCGAATTACAGATGAACATATTGTCCATATTAATGATATTTCTGAAAAAGATAATTCTAGTGATGATTATACCTATATTGATATTAAGGAAGATGAGACCCATATCATTAAGTTGCTTGAGTTAGGTGATGAAGAGCAATTAGTCAATGAAATGAAAACATTTTTTCAATAAAATAAATAAGAAGTTTCATGGTGACATGATCAATGTTAGAAATACAATTCTTGAATTGATGGTAATGGTTCTTAGTTGTTCTTATCGAAACGACTTGCAAGAAGAAATTGTTGGTTATTCAAGCTACTTAAATGATTTGAACCGTTTAGAAACCATTGTATCACTTCAAAACTGGTGTCTAAGAAAAGTCAGCTATATATCTGAAAAGGTACAAAGTAAAAAGGGTAAACATATTTCAAGAATCGTATTAAATGCCAAAAACTATATTGATGAACATTTACGAGAAGAACTTAGCTTAATTGATATCTCCAAAGAGGTATCCGTAAGTCCACAATATTTTAGTAAAATTTTTAAAGATGAAATTGGACTTAGTTTTGTTGAATATGTCCGCAAAAAAAAGAATTGATATAGCAAAAGAAATGCTTAGAACGAATAAGTACTCTGTGAAAGAAATCTGTTATCAAATTGGTTATAATGATCCGAATTATTTTAGCCGTTTATTTAAGAAACTGGTTGGTGTTTCACCAACTGAATATAAATAAAATAATTTATAAGCGTGAATATAAGCTTATAATTATTTAAAAGGTGGGGTAACGATGAAAATAGGTAAAAAACAGTTAAATACTTATGGGGTAGTTATAACTGTATTTCTTTGCCTGAGTCTTATGATCCTTATAGTCTATGGTCTTCAAAAAGAAGAGACCCTAGAAGATGATGGTAAAATCACCATTGGTTTTTTGTGCTGATAATCTAGTTATTGAGCGTTGGCAAAGAGATCAAGAAATTTTCCAAGCTAAAGCAAAAGAAAAAAAATGTTGATGTAATCGTCTATAATGCCAATGAAGATAATGATACTCAAATTAAGCAGATTCGCTTGCTTATAGAAAAGCAAGTAGATGTTATGGTTGTTATTCCATATGACAAAGATGGCATTAGTGAAGCAATCGGCGAAGCCAAAAAAGCAGGGATTAAAGTTATTGCTTATGATAGACTGATTAATAATGCTGATCTCGATGCTTATATTTCTTTTAACAACCTTAAGGTGGGCGAACTTCAAGCTAGAGCTTTGACAAAAGTTGTACCTGAAGGGAATTACATCATTATAAATGGATCGCCAGATGATAATAATTCATCCATGTTTAGAGATGGTTACATGAGCGTTCTAGAACCATTTATTCAAAATGGACAAATTAATATTGTTGAAGATAAGTGGGCTAATAAGTGGAGAGAAGAGTATGCCTATGACATTGTATTGAAAGCATTGAATGAAGGTGTCCAAGTAGATGCAATTATTGGTGCTAATGATCGCCTGGCTGAAGCTGCTATTCAAGCATTATCTGAAAAAGGGTTAGGTGGAAGTGTGTACGTGGCTGGTCATGATGCAGATATCAGTGCTTGCCAACGCATTGTAGAAGGAACACAATATATGACTGTCTATAAACCGATTCGACTACTGGCAGAATCAGCAGTCCTACTTGCTATCGATTTAGTCAATGGCGAAGAAATCAATTCAGATGAATTGATTAATAACGGCTTATTCGATGTTCCCTACATTAAACTGGATGTATTATCTGTCACGCTAGATACATTAGAGGAAACAGTAATCGATGATGCTTTTCATCAACGAGAAGATATTTATCGCGGTAATTAAGGAAACCTAATCATAGGTGAATATAGGGTGTCACATAAAAAAAGCAAGGCATGACTAGGCTTTTTATGTGACACCCTGTTTGTTTATATATTAGCACATATTTAAGATTAAATTAATCTCTGAACAAACTTAAGATTAAATTCCTAGCCTTAAAAATTAAAAAAAAACACAAGAAATTAAATTTGTACAGATTTTACCTGTTCATGGTCATGGAGTAAAACCTCTTTTATAGATATACTAGTTCATGTAATACATAATCTATTATTTAATTGGAGGATAAAAAAATGAAAAAACTATTAGTATTATTTCTTATGCTTACATTATCAGTTAGTGTGATTTCAGGATGTAGTAAAAAAAAGAAGTGAAAGAATCAGAAGGTACATCAGCAACAACTGACAAACCAAAGGCAGAAGATAAAAAAGATGGTTTAGTAGATATCGGTATTGTTCTTCCTACAAAAGAAGAACCACGTTGGGTACAAGATGAAGCAAGATTCAAAGCTGCTTTAGAAGGTACAGATAAATCAGTTGAAATTCTTTTTAGCCAAGGAGACTCAGCCAGAGAAAAGCAAAATGTTGAAACACTAATTTCAAAAGGTATTAAAGTACTTATTATAACACCACATGATGGTGCAGCAGCAGCAGCGGCAGTTGAAGCAGCTAAAGAAGAAGGTATCACAGTTATTTCTTATGATAGACTTGTAACGAATACAGATGCAGTTGATTACTATATCACTTTTAACTCTGTATCAGTTGGTGAAGCTCAAGGTCAATACCTTGTGGATCAATTAGCAGGCGGAACAGGTGAAAAAATTATACCTATATGCAGGTGCAGCAACTGACAACAATGCATTTTTATTCTTTGAAGGTGCATGGAATAAGTTACAACCTAAGATTGCAGATGGTACATTCGTTGTTCAAAACTCATCAAAAGCAGTTGAATACAAAGATAAAGCAGAACTTACTCGTGAAGAAATGGGTCAAATCATTGAGCAGATTACAACGGACTGGAAACCAGAAGTTGCTAAGTCAAAAGCAGAATCTCATATTACAGCAGCTCCTCCAGAAGGTAAGACATTTATCTTAGCTCCAAATGATGGTACAGCACGTTCAATCTATGACCAATTTGCAAAAGAAGATGGTGTAGAGATTTTTATAACAGGTCAAGATGCTGAAATCCCTTCAATCCAATATGTGATCGATGGAAAACAAAGCATGACAGTTCTTAAAGATGTTAGAGACCTTGTAGCAGGAGCTATTGATACAGCAACTAGCGTATTAGATGGTAAAAGTATCGAAACAAATGGTTCTTATGATAATGGTAAAGTTGACGTTAAAGCAAAAGACATTAAAGTTATAACTGTAAATCAAGAAAATGTAAAAGATACAATCATTGAATCTGGGTACTACAATGCTTCAGAATTCAAAGGACTGTAAGTAGTAAACAACGTTTTAAAGCATAAAAACCCCCCCCCTGATTAATAGATAATAGTGATGGGCATTAGCTATCACTATTATGATATATTTAGACATGTGATAGGAGCTATGAAATGGCAAATATATTAGAAATGAGAAATATTACAAAAGAATTTCCAGGTGTTAAAGCACTTGATAATGTGAATTTCCAAGTGAAGGAAGGGGAAATACATTGTCTAGTCGGTGAAAACGGAGCTGGAAAATCAACACTCATGAAGGTTTTAAGTGGTGTGTATCCCAAAGGGAACTATACGGGTGATATCGTTTTTGATGGAGACATACAGAGTTTTCAAGGTATCAGCGATAGTGAAAACAAAGGTATTGCAATTATTTATCAAGAACTTGCCCTCGTCCCAGAAATGACTGTGTATGAGAATATTTTTTCTTGGACATGAGATTAAGAAAAATGGTGTCATAGATTGGCATGATACAAAAGTTGAAGCAGCTAAGATGCTTAAAAAAGTAAAACTTGCTGTGCATCCCGCATCAAAAATAATCGATCTTGGTGTTGGTGTACAACAATTAATAGAAATTGCTAAGGCTCTTAGCAAAGATGTAAAATTACTAATTTTAGATGAGCCAACAGCGGCTCTTAATGAAGATGATAGCGAAAACTTATTGGAACTACTGAAAGACTTGAAGAAGCAAGGGGTAACGTCTATTATGATTTCACATAAACTAAAGGAAGTTATCCATATTGCTGATACAGTTACGGTGCTTCGTGATGGACAGACCATTTGTTCACTGAGTGCAGAAAAAGGCGAAATTAATGAACGAGATATCATAAAATACATGGTTGGCCGAGAAATCAATGATATTTTTCCTAAACGTGAAAAAAAAGAATTTTGGAGATATACAGCTTGAGGTAAATAATTGGTCCGCATTTGATAGAAAATTAGGTAGATATGTCGTTAAAGATGTGGATTTCAATATTAGAAAAGGTGAAATCGTAGGGGTTGCAGGATTGATGGGCGCTGGTAGAACAGAATTTGCTCATAGCATTTTTGGCAATTCAAGAGATTATCAAATATCTGGAGAACTGAAGATTAATAACAAAAAAAACAGTAATAAAAAGTCCAAAACAAGCTATAAAAAACGGATTAGCCTATGTATCAGAAGATAGAAAAGGGAATGGTTTAATTCTCATTGAAGATGTGAAACAAAACATTACTTTAGCTAATCTTAAGAATATTTCAGATGCATTTGTAGTTAATAAAAATGAGGAAATTAAAGTCGCAGAGAAATATCGTAAATCTTTAAATATTAAGACCCCTTCAATTGAACAGAAAGTAAGTAGCCTAAGTGGTGGAAACCAACAAAAGGTTGCTCTAGGTAAGTGGCTATTTGTTGATCCGAATATTCTTATTCTTGATGAACCAACTAGAGGTATTGATGTTGGGGCTAAATACGAGATTTATACCATTATGAATGAACTTGTTGTTAAAGGATTGAGTGTTATTATGATTTCATCAGAATTACCAGAAGTCCTTGGCATGAGTGATCGTGTTTATGTTATGGCAGAAGGTAAGATGACAGGAGAACTGAAAATCGAGGAAGCTACTCAAGAAAATATAATGGAAATGGCGACAGTATAGGAGGATTAACATGTTTAAGGATTTTACATCAGCAATAAAAGATAACATAAGAGATTATGGAATGTACATTGCACTTGCCATAATCATCATTATATTTACAACCCTTACAAAGGATTATTCATAACACCAAGGGTAATATCCGACCTTATTGATATGACTGGCTATATTGCAGTTTTATCTGTGGGAATGACACTGGTTATTGTTATTCGACACATTGATTTATCGGTAGGTTATATAGCTGGATTTTTAGGTGCTATAGCAGCTATATTAAGCTCTAAAGTTGGCATGCATTATATCTTATTTTTCCAGTAGTGCTTATGCTTGGAGCTCTAATAGGAGTGGTTTGGACAGGAACTCTTGTTGCAAAAATTAAAATTCCTGCTTTTGTGGCAACACTTGCTGCCATGACTATTTTTAGAGGATTACTGATACGTACAACCAATAGTGCCACTATCTTTACAGATAGTGATGCTTTTAATGCTGTAGGAAATGGTTATATTCCAGATCTATTTAACAATGAAAATTTACATGTGTTGACGATGATTATTGGAGCGGCAGTTGTTCTTATCTTTATTATTATGGAAATTAAAAATCGTAATAAACAAGTTGCTTATAGACTACGTGTAAGTACATTACCTATCTTTATAGCTAAGTTAGCGTTTGTATCCGTGATTGTTATGTACTTCATCTGGAAGTTAGCTAGTTTTAAAGGTTTCTCTTGGACCGCTGTCATTGTTGCAATCGTTGTTGTGATCTACAACTTCGTGACTAAGAATACGACACTAGGTCGCCATATCTATGCAGTAGGTGGTAACCCAGAAGCCGCTGAATTATCAGGAATTAGTGTTAAATTCATTACCTTTGTTGTATTTGGTTCAATGGGTATGTTATCTGGTTTATCTGGTATGTTATTTACTGCAAGATTACAATCAGCAACACCAACAGCTGGTATGGGATTTGAACTTGATGCCATTGCAGGAGCTTTTGTTGGGGGTACATCCGCGTCTGGTGGCGTTGGTAAAGTAACAGGGTCTATTATTGGTGCTTTGGTTATGGCATCATTGACTAAGGGAATGGACCTCATGAATGTAGGTGTTTCTTATCAATACATCATTCGTGGATTAGTACTTGTTGCTGCAGTTGTATTCGATGTAAAAACGAGAAATATGCGTTCGAAAAAAGCATAACGATAAATTAAGAAATGCATTAGAAGTCGTGGAGTACGATTTAGATATTTTACAAAAGAATCATTAAATTAATAAGAGGAAAAAGCTAGGTTGGGTGTTCAATCTAGCTTTTTTTGCTTATAATCTTGAACGTGATTTAGTCATTTTGGCTCTGCTATAAGTAGTGAATTGGTTGACGAGAATGGTTATGTCTTATATAATTATTACAAGGGATTTCTAGTTATTACTATAAACCTGATAAGACTTATTACAATAGTTAAATATGGTAAAAGCGTCAAAAGTAAAGTTTCTCTAATGGATATACACTAAAATACTTTTGACACCATTACCAAATACGTGATTCCGAGTTTATTTATCTAAACAATTTTGCAGGATTCTTAAACCGATAGGGTATAATTTGAAAAGATTATGCCTCCCGTTGTGGAAAGGAATTATTAAACCATAAAATATCTTTATGGTTTCTTAGTGCTTCCTTTAACTCAGGTGGCTTTTTTTTATGCTATAAGAAGTGTTAAGTTATAAATGAAACTTTCCCTAAAACTTACATTGAGAAGACACAACGTCGTTACCTTAATTCTGTAGAGGAGGGTGTTATGAAAAAAAAACATCGTAGTATGTTTTGTAGTCATCATATGTGCACTAGGTATCTGGTTAATTTTCAGAAAAGAAACACAAAATGAACACGAAAAAAAAATTCGCAAGTATATTAAAAGACTATGATTCAACATACAATGAACGACTAGAAAAAAGAGAAGATGAAGAAATTTTGAGAGTATATCAACTAAAAGATAATCAAAAGGGGTATATGGTTGTTAATCAAGGTTATGAGGATACTATTTTAATGTTTGTCATTATAGGCGAACAAGATATTAAACAAGTAAAAATACTCTATCATGATGAAACAGAAGATTATGGTGGCTATGTAGACGAACAATGGTTTCTAGAGCGATTACTTGTACCTGTTACACAGAGACTTCAAACAGTAAAGATGAAAAAGGAAAATCCAGGTGATGTCGTAGCTATTACAGGTGCAACCTTTACAACAGAAGCTGTTGTAAATGGCATCAATAAATGTTTGGAAAATAATGGAGGGATAAAATGAAAATGAATTTAAAAGTGGGGAAGGTATTCTTAATACTCATGTTATGTGTACTATCCATTACTGGATGTAAGAAATCAGATACTGGTACAAGTAATCCAACGGATAACGATATGAATACCAATAAAAAAGGATTATCTTATGAGGGAGAACTTATATTTTCTGGATTAGAAAACGAATTTAAAGTGCCATATAATGATATTTTTAAAATGGATTCTGTTACGACTGAAGTTAAACATATATCCTCAAGTGGTGAAGAGTCAGTGGACAAAGTTACAGGTGTTATATTGGATACAATACTTAAGGAAAAAAAAGGAATTTCCCAGAAGGATTTTAGTCTGATTCGTTTTATAGCTGGTGATGGTTATGCTATTGATGTCACATCAGATATTCTAAAAGAGAAAGACATTATACTTGCTTACAAATTTAATGGTGACTATCTTGATGAGAAGAAACAACCACTAAGAGTTGCTATTAACGATGTACGCTCCCTGTATTTTGTTTCAAATTTAGCAACCATCGAATTCGTAAAAGAAAGTAGTACAAGCATGTCATCTGATTCTAATAGTCCCCAAAAGGTCATTATACTTGAAACAGCTACACATCACTTAGAATCAGATATCTATACCTATTATGAAAGTGAAGATCAAGCTATTAAAGTAGCGGATCTATGGAATACATATGTGAAACAAGAAGTTAATGTGGTTAAATTTATGGCATCGGATGGGTTTGAGAAATCAGAAGATGTGGATGTTCTTAAACAAGGTTATATAAAGACCACAGGAAAAGATATACCTTTATTTACAGCACCAGATTTGCCAAAAGGGATGCATGTTAAGTATATATTGACATTGACTGCAGGCGATACTATATTTGCTTCTGCCTTTCAGGGTATTGAGTCTTTAGAAAAACGAACCATCAATGAGAAAATGGGAGTTGCCTTAGATGTCTTTATGGATAAAGTTGGATTAGACAGCGCATATTATGTATTTACATCGAGTGACGGTTATCAAGTTGAGCTAAGTAAGAAGAGTCTTAATAAGGGTATTATTTACTTAGACAATTCCAGTCAATACAAAGTGATTTTTGATGAATCTCTACCAAAATCGGCTAGTATAAAAGATATACTATCCATTGAAGCTAGCGAAGGTACTAACGCTGTAGACGGAGCAGCTCATACAGAGGATGATAAAAACGACAATAAGGCACCTGATAATAATATATCATGGACAATAATGGTTGATGGTTTAAGTGATGGTAGCTTCGACTTTACAAGTGATACAGCTGAAAGAAAGCTTGAAAGAGTGCAATTACATACAGAGCGGATAAAAAAATGATCAGAAGAAACCAGAAGATTGGGAAGGCTATAAGGTTGTTGACGTGCTGAGTTTCTTGAAGGTTAAAGAATTTAACGCTTTAGTCATAACTGCAAGTGATGGCTTCGAAATCGAATTATCCAAAGAGCAAATTGATGACGAAACCATATTAGCTGTCGTAAAAAATGGAGAACCACTTACAGACACAGATAATCTGGTTCAACTGGTCCAAAATACGGAGTTTTCAAGCAGTTGGGTAAAAGGTGTGAGCAAAATTACCGTTAAATAATAAAGGGTTTGGAGATGGATTATGTGAGAAGTAATCTAAGAATAGGCATAGCGAGTATACTCTTAATACTTGTATTAACTTCATGCCAAAAAGATCAAGGTACATTACCCCCATTACAAGTCGTAGGCGACCTTGAGCAATGGGTAAACATCCATGACCAATGGGACAATCTTAATAAGACAAAAATGGTATACAATGAAATGACCATTGAGGCCATGGATTTATATGACCTGATTCATTCCTTTGACTTAGTATATCTTTCATTTGATATTGTTTTGAAAGCAGAAGATGGCTTTATGGTGCGTATAGATGGTGAAACACTTAAAAATACTTTCTTAGGTTATTCAAAACAAAACCGATGGGTATATGTTTCAGAAAAACATCCTGTCAACAGTAGGATAAAAAACATTAATGAAATTATTATTGTAAAGAAAGAGGCTGAACCACCCAACCATGCTATGGGGCTAAATATTATTCATGGTGACAATACATTGCATATGTCGATGGGTCAATTACTTTGTCAGGAATATAGAGTATTCCCATACCATGACGGTGACTCTAGCTTAGAATCTCAAGGTGAAGTAGTAAGCATAAGCGTCATGAAACAAAAAAAGATAATCAAGTTGTCAGATATGATAAAAGAAGATATACGTAACCTACTCATCATGAATGAAGATGGTCTTCATGTCTATGAGACAGATGTAGAAGGGTATATTGAAATTGATCAAAACCATGTTAATTATATGAAACCGGATGGAAGTATCTATAATAGAGACATAAAAGGTCTCATGATTAATCCACCTAATCATTCTGTGATGGATACATATTATGACACATTGCACTTTATGGAAAATAATGAAAGGGTATTAATACTTTTTCTTGATGGTTTCTCCTATGAACAGTATGCCTATATAAAAGAAAATAAACCACATTTGTTTTTGTCAAGCATTCAAGGGGTAAAGAAAGCAACTACAGTGTATAAACCGTAACGAATGCGGGATTTGCAGCCATGATTACTGGTAAGGAGCCAGAGGTGAATGGTGTTATGAACCGTAGTATGAGAGAATTAAAAGTGGACTCTATATTTGATAAAACAAGTGAGTTGTATAAGAAAAGTATCCTCATTGAAGGAAATACGTCTATATTAAATACAAGCATAAAACCTATCCTTAATATTGATAAAAACAAGAATGGATATACAGATGATGAGATTTATCTATCTGCAAAAACATTATTAGATGGATCCCATGATTTAGCACTTATACATTTTCATAGCATTGATGATGTAGGTCACCAGGTAGGTTATATTCACGAAGACGTTATGGCTCAGATAGAGGTAGTCGATCAATATGTGGAATCATTGGTTAAGGACTGGAAGGGCAAAGTTATCATCGTATCAGATCATGGTATGCATGATACAGCTCAAGGAGGAAGTCATGGTGAATTTAGAGCTGAGGATTTGTTTATACCTTATGTAATATTGAATGGTGGACAATAATGATGAGAGGGATGCAGGTTAATATGAAAAAGAATAATATTATTTTAACGGTCATAGTGATCTTTTTAGTTATTGTGGTAAGCGTAACTGCCTATTTGAATAAAGAGAATGTAGCCATAAAAAAAACAGTTGAATAATGACGCAATCTTTACCGTATATGATGATGGCGAAGAACTAAATTCTTATAATATGAGTGACATTCAGGCTATGGGGGAAGTTGGTTTCAATGCAAATCTGAAAACAAATGGAAAAGACCCTGTAGCCTATGACTATACAGGTGTGTTATTAAAAACTATATTGGAAGATGCAGGTGTAAGCTTTGAGGGAAAAAAGTGCAGTTATTGTTTCAGCAATAGATGGCTATGTTGTATCTGTCAGCTTAGATAAAGTCATGGAAGATGACAATGTTTATTTAGCCTATATGCGAGAAGGAGAATTAATAGGAACCAGAGAAGAAGGTGGAAAAGGTCCTTATCAAATGATAATTAGTAAAGACCCATTTAGCCAGTATTGGTGTAAATATGCCTATTCTGCTGAATTGAAGTAAACTAAACAGAAAAATAAATGCTATTGAGCTTGGTTACACAGTTATAGAAAGAATATAGATAAGTCATTTATATAATTGGAGGTACGATATGAAGGTTTTTTTCCGTTGTAGGGTATACGAAATCTGGTAAAACAACAACAATTGAAAAAATAATATTAGAACTTAAAAAGCGAAATTATTCCGTTGGAACAGTAAAAGATATACATTTTGAGCAATTTGAGATGGATACAGAAGGTACGAATACCCACCGACATAAACTGGCTGGGGCTGAGCTTATTACAGCAAGAGGTTTACATGAAACGGATATACTCTTTCAAGATAAACTTGATATCTACCAAATAGCAAGTTTCTATGATGTGGACTATCTCATCCTTGAGGGGGGTAAGTGATGCAAATGTACCTAGAATTGTTACAGCTGATAAGATAAGCGATCTAGATGAAAAAAAAGGGATGACAATACTTTTTTTAATTTCAGGTAAAATTGCTGATGCAATAGATGTATATAAAGGTGTTGAGGCCATTAGTGCCATAACAAATGTTGAAAAAAATTGTCAATATAATTGAAGAGAAGACCTTTGAACTCCTTCCTGATTATGATGAAAACTGTTGCAAAGCGTGTGGGCATAGTTGTAGAGAGTTATGTGCTCTAATTCTTAAAGGTAAAAAGAGAAGGCAGGATTGCATCATCAGCCAAAGTGATATTAAGTTAAAAATAAATGACAAAGAAATAAACATGGTGCCATTTGTTCAAAAAATACTTAAGAATGCCATCCTTGGCGTTGTAAGTGAATTAGATGGCTATACATCAGGTGGAACAATCACAATAGATATCGGTAGGAAATAATTTAGAAAGGTGTTGAGATTGATGACATACAGGGTTAATCACTCTGTATGTTTTTTGCTTGTATATAGTAAACCTTCATACAGAGATAAGAAACTAGTCATATTATATAAATTATTTGATTATGAATAAATAATACTTCACCTGACGTAGTAATTGTGTTATACTATGAAGCAAAATTTCTAAGGCTGCTCTTCCTGAAATAACAAATTAAAAGTGAAATGAGTTATTTTAAATAAACAATAAGGGGGAAGTATGAAATACAAAAAAATAATTAAAAGAGGGGCTATGGCAATTATACTGTTTTTATTAATTTCTATCATATCCAGTATTCTATTAGCCTATATACCTTCAAGAATGACGAAGAAGCATACCTATAAAATTGCAAATCTATATCTAGGAGATATGAATTATAGTGTATTAGAGTTCGATGATAAATATGGTGATAAAATAAGTGATACCACCCTTACATCTAGATATGGGCATACAATACCTGTCAAATATATACGTAGTGATGATACGTTTGATAAGCCAACAATGGTATTAGTCCATTGGCATGAAACCAATCATACAACAATGATACCACTAGCAGAGATGTTTTTAGATAAGGGATATAATGTTGTGCTCTATGACCAACGGGCTCATGGAGATAATACAGCTAAAACAGTTACATTTGGTTATTATGAAAAAGATGATTTGGAAGATGTGATTGATTTCGTTGAGAGTCAAATGGAAGAAGAGAACATCATTGGTTTACTAGGTCAGTCTATGGGGGCATCAACTATTGGCTATTATTTAGGTAGTGACCACGCTTCATCACATATTGATTTTGCCATCATGGAAAGTCCCTTTAGTAGTATGGAATCAGAATTAAAATGGCATATAAAATCCATGCTAAAAGTACCATTTCCAATAGGTTATTTTATGAAGCTTGGTAGTTTATCCAATCATCTATTATATGGATATACCTACGAGGAGGTAAGCATCTTTAATGCTATAAAAAGTAATAGCGTTCCAACAATGATCATGCACAGTAGGGTGGATAAGGTATGCCCCTATAATATGGGAGAAGAGTTGTTCGATGCGATACCCCACGATGAAAAGAAAATGATTACATTTGAGCATGCAGACCATGTTGAAGCATTTTTCACAGAACATGATAAGTATAGAGAAGAAGTGATGAATTTCATATCGTATTGTACGGAATAATGATCTATATATTTATGTAAACCCCTTATATCTTCATTAGAGAAGAAGGGGGTTTTTATTAATAAATCCAACTAAGTCTTAATAGCTGAATAATTATTGAAAAAGCCATAGAAGAATAATATAATAGAATGATATCATTAATCATAAGTAACGTATGAAGTTCAGATGAGGGAGGGCTTAATATGGAAGTTATAGTTATCTTATTTGTTATTATGGGAATAGGTCTGGTTTTTTTATGAATACAGCCGGTCATGAATTAAAGATTAAAAATCAAATAGAGTCCATGGGTGGACGACTATTAAGTTATGAAAAACGCAATATGTTTACAGGTATTGGCCCTTTTCATGTAGTTGGTAAAGGACGTATGGTGTATAGGATAGACTATGAGGTGAATGGTGTTATGAAAGAAGGCTGGGTACGATTTGGAGGTCTTTTTTGGTCCTGATTGGCGATTATAGTTCTTCTAGAGTAACAACTAAAAAAAGTAATTCTACTTAATTATTAGACTTAGATCAATATTTCATGAACAAAATTGATATCATTACAAAAAAGGAGAGTCGTCATGTATGCAATTGAATTATTTTTTTTCTTCTGAGGTAGAAGATTATGTCAGAAGAAAGTGGAAAGAATTATCTACTAATCAAATAGCTACTAGCCTTTATGAAATTGAAGGTGCTAGACCACATATAACATTAGCGTTATATAATGAATTAGACAGTTTAGAGGACTTCCGACAACATTTTACAGAGTATTTTAAGACATATAATAAAATGATTAACCTTAAATTTGATATAATAGGAACTTTTCCAACAACGGGAACCGTATTTTTGAAGCCAACGATTACAACAGAATTAATGGAGTTTCATAGGGCATATCACAATGCTTTTCAAAGATATTCTAAATATGAAAGCCAATATTATCTGCCTGATATTTGGGGCCCCATTGTACTTTGGCAATTAGTCTACAAAATGACGCTATAACTAGAACCATTGAATTTATGCTAAAAGATTTTAAACCACTAAGAGGTAGTGTGATTGAAATAGGAGTTGTTGAGGTATTACAAGATGGTAAAAAAAATGTGTTTCTTCTAAAACATTATTTTCAAAGAAATTAAAAGAATCTTATGTCTAACTCAAAACGTTAATAGCGTTTTGATAAATAGGCTTCAAGTAACGAAAGAGGAGGTTATGATATGAAACGTGAAGATGCATTACTATTATTAAAGAAACATGTAAAGACAGACCGTGTCATGCGACATTCATTAGCTGTTGAAGCTGCCATGATAGCTTATGCAAAAAAGTTTGGAGAAGATGAGCATTACTGGGGGTTATTAGGATTACTTCATGATATAGATTTTGAAACGTATCCTGAAGAACATCCGGGTCGCGTTCCAGAACTTCTGAAAGATACGGATTTTGATGAAGGATTTATTAATTCGATTCTTTCCCATGGTTCTAATTCGAGTGTACCTAGAGATTCTAGAGAGCGCCAATGCTTACATGCAGTGGATGAAATGGCAAGTTTTATCATAGCTGTTGCTTTAATGCGTCCAACACAACTTGACGGATTAAAAGCAAAATCCGTTAAGAAGAAAATGAAGACTAAGACTTTTGCTAAAGCAGTGGACCGTGAAGAATTAATAGCATCAGTGGAAGCACTTGGCGTTGAATTTGCTGAGCATGTTGATACAATTGTTAAGGGACTTATGGAACATGAAGCTAAGATGCAGCTGGAAGGGTATAGCCTATTAGGTTAATAATTAAAAAATTATAATATAGCACATTGCTTAAACCCCCTCACTTTTCGTGTAAAGTGAGGGGTTTAGCATCTTAAAAAATACACAAGAAAATACAAAATAGGGCATGATACTGCTATAAAATTATGAATAGGTTCGATAAACTTATAGTAGATGAAAAAACAAAGTTATTTAATTATAAAATAATATAATCATAGAGATGGTAGGTGCAATAAATGACAAAGGTATATCTTATAACTGGATTTTTAGGCTCTGGCAAAACAACATTCCTACAGAATCAATTAAGTGGTAAGGACTACAAAACAGGGGTTCTAATGAATGAGTTTGGAAAAACGAGTATTGATGGAACGCTAATCAAAGATGAAGATATGGATATGATTGAATTAACAAATGGATCTATTTTTTGTAGTTGTTTGAAAGATCATTTTATAGAAGGTTTGAGGGAACTTATATCGAGAGAGTTGGATTGTATTTATATTGAGAGTTCAGGTCTTGCTGATCCATCCAATATGTTAACTATTATTGAGTTATTAAGAAGCCAATGTTCACATGATTTTTCTTATGAAGGATCGATTTGTATAGTGGATTGTCTACACTTTATAAAAGAGTACGAAATAATGGTCAGTGTTGCTAATCAGGTGCGTCATAGCCACACGATCATTCTAAATAAAAATGATTTGATTGATCAGGCAACACGGGACAAGATTAAAAAAAATTATTGTGGAACTCAATCCTAATGCTAAACGTATAGAAACTTCTTATGGCCAAGTAGACATTGAGGAATTAAATCAAGCTCCATATATGCAAAAGCCAAGTGAAACATCTAATACAGAGAGCAATCGTTTAAGGACATTAACAATGACGTTCAAGCAGACAGATATTGAGATTAAGCACGTAATAGAGCTACTAGAACAGATCAAATTCTCTTGTCACCGTATGAAGGGATTGCTGAGTTTAGGAGATATCACGTATAAAATCGATGGGGTGCAAGATCAACTAAAGGTAAGAGAATATAACCAATCCTCGGATAACTATAATAAAATTGTACTAATTTCTAACATGGGTACGCGATTAATTACGCATATTCAGGATAAAATGCCTGATGACTTAAGAGGGATCATAGATATTACAATGGAATAAAGAGCGTAACTGTATACTAATAAAGCTAAGCTGATAAGGCGTAAAGACCTTATCAGCTTTTTGGGTTTAGAAAAGGTTATATTGAAATTATAAAAAGCATGCACTATAATAAATCATAGAGATACAATGGGAACGAAGCGATTATACATATGTTTAATGAGCGCGAAAAAGAGGAAAGTATATGAAAAAACTGGAACGTCTTACAGGGATTATATATGCATTAAAAGAAAATAAAAAAAATGACTGCGAAAGAATTAGCGGACTTTTTTGAGGTGAGTGAAAGAACCATCTACAGAGATATAGATGCTCTAGCCCAATTAAAAGTGCCGATTATATCTTTTGAGGGGTATGAGGGTGGTTATAGGATTCAGGACAATTATTTTATACCTAGTCTGCGTCTTGAAGAAAAAAGAGATTCTGTATTTACTGCTTTGTATCAATGCAGGCAAATCCATAAAAGTTCCTAATATGCATAAAACATCTGAGACATTAAAGCATAAACTGCTTAATATATTGGATGATAATATGAAGGAAAAGTTTGAGAAAGTGCTAATGCGGATAGACCTTAGTATGGAAAGTATAATACCAGATGGTTATTGTGATAATCTTTTTGATAATATTGTTGAGAGTTTTATGACTTACAAAGATTTAATGATTACTTATTATGCACCGTTTAGAGACGAGGAGATCATAAGACGGGTTACACCCTATCACCTTATGTTCAATAGTGGCGGATGGTTTCTGTATGGTTATTGCCACCTAAGAAAAGGGAACCGATGCTTTCGATTAGATAGGATCAAAGAAATAGATTTATCCACTACGGACTATACCCAAACAGCTGTAGATACTTATTTCAATGAATTAAAACAATCTGATAAAAAACACAATGTTCGATTAGAAATAGATGCAAAGCTCTATGAAGTAATGAAAACCGATGCTATATTTTGTCATGGTCAAGTAAATAAGCTTGGAGAGAAAGTAGAGATAGCCGTAAGAACCAATCATTTGATTGAATATATATTATTAGCAATTGATAATCATGATAAGGTGACCATTCTAGAGCCTAGGGAGTGTATCGATAGAATTAAACAATATTGTAGCAAAACATTAGAAAAATATAGATGAAAAAAGTGGTTAAGACTATTTTTTTTAACAAACAACTCTGACATAACCTTGTCAGAGTTGTTTTGTTAAAATAGTTAGGAGCAGTGTGTGAAGTAACGCTTAAGTCAATCTACATAAATGGGTTATTTAAACCACAGGATAGTGTAAAGGAAAAGGTGATAAGATGAATGATAAAGAATTAAAAGCATTATTAGCACCCCTAAGAGAAAACGAATGGAAAATACCAGCTAACCTTAATAAAGGGGCATTAATAGACGATTTAGTTAAACATATTGGTCATGTTGATCCTGTATTAAGAGATCTCTTGGTCCTTGAATGTTTATGGACTTTAATCGATGGAGATTACATTACTCAGGAGAAACAAAAATGGATTTTAGAAAAGCTTATATCAGATGAGCATCTACTTCAAGGTGTTGGAAAGGAAGAGGATGATTCTGTATTTAACCGAACATTCTCAGCTCTTATAATAGGTGTGTTGGCTTATAAACTAAAGGATTTTGATTATCAAGGGGTATTGGAACAGCTTATTAAATATGGTTATGATGAAGTTGATTACAGAGGTTATGTACAAGGTAAAGGGTGGGCACATTCAACGGCACATCTATCCGATGCCCTTAACAGTTTTGCACAACATCAAAAAGTCACTGAGATGGATTTAAAGAAGTTATTAGATTTGATCAAATCTAAGATGGAGGTCACTGAGTATGGCTATATCCATGGTGAAGATGAAAGAATGGCAAGAACAGCTGAAACCATATTTAGAAATGGCCAGTTAGATAAAAAAGATATCGTGAAGTGGTTAAAGAGCTTTAAAAAAAGCTGAAGGAGATTATGAGGTTGTTTGTCTTAAAAAATGGTAATGTGAAAATATTTTTAAGAAGTCTATATTTTAGATTGAGAAAATCACAATATGATAGTGAAGTCATTGACATCTTAGATCATATCATTAATGATGAATTTTCAGTAAGGTATTAGTCTATAAACAACATGTTGTTTAATTAATGATAAGGATAGCATAAAATTTTAGCAAAGGTTTCATGCCTTTAGTATTTTAGCCATCATTCACCATAAGTCTTTTAGGTGAAGGATTATTGACAGTATGAATGGAGATAACCTATAATGAAGGAGTTATCTAATGATGGCGTATGATATATAGGAGTGACAAACTTATGAGCTTACATAAATATGATTTAAGCATGAAACCAGATAGTGACTTTATTCAAGGAGAATTCGCATTACTCGTTGAAGGTAATGCATGTCGATTACTAGATGGAAGAAGAACCACAGGGTATATAGAGAATGTTTCTAAGACAGATGGTATGTTTAGATGGAGAATTACAAAATATGAGGACGAGGGAAGATGTTGGGATCTTCCAATGGAAGATGTATCAAAATTTCAGTTTGAGAAAGATGCTAAGAAATTAGAAAAAAGCTACGGTAGAGAAACTGACTAAAATCGTGAAAAAATTATGCCAAAGTAATATCAATACTTGCTACTGAAAAAGAAAAAGAAATAAGTGAATATGAGATTAGAGTTGAAAAAGAAAATGCATTAAATTGGATCAACGATTATTCAGTATTCTTCAGAAGCAATGAAGTAATGGATTTTAATCAGAGTAATTGTTCAGTGTTACTTGCCAGAGATTTTAAGAACTATATGAAGCATGTAGGTTGTGAAAAAGAAGAGCAAATAACAGCAGATAACATTGTGCTGAATCCGAGTTCAGGTGAATGGATATTGGGGTTACGTATTGTATTGGCAGAGATGGGATTGAACCCTTATACGGGGAGGATACCACGCACCAAGGATATATTTGAAGGAATAGGAAATAAACAAAATAGAAGAAAATATATTATTCATAGATTAGCTTTTATGAGGGCTTATTTTAGTCAGATGAATAAGGAAGAAGTTGTACTATATAGAGGCATGTGTAGCGAGAAGAATTGGCATAGTATGAGTAGAACTTTTTTAAATATGACATTTAGTAGAGATGTAGCAGAAGCTTTTAGTAATTTTGACCCAGGAAGTAAATATAGAATATCTTATCTTGTAAAAATGACCATACCTGTGGAAAAACTATTTATGACTTACCTAGAGACTGAAGAGATGAATCAAAAGTACAAGGAATCGGAAGCCTTAGTATTATATGATGATGAAGTTGTATTGTAGGGGGAGTAAATAGATGATGTAGTTTTATGAAGCAATAGGATACTTCGACAACAGATTAGTCTATGTCTCATAGATTTTAAAATAAAATAGCCATGCATAATATAATGTTCCCTCACAGGAGCATTTTTTTAGTAGACATTTATCATTTATTTGTTATAATAACTTAGAACCACTATTGAACCTGCTATCTATCGATGTACACATAGTAAGGAGACATTATGATTAGAAACAGAATACATGAAGCCTACAAGAAGGATACGAATTATCCATGGGTAATCGTAGCATTATCTGTTCTCACTGTGTTTTTCTCAGGACCTGGACAGACATATTTTATATCAGGATTTACAGAGAGTTTTATTGAAAGTTTTAACTTAAGCCGCACAACGGTATCTATGTATTATTCAGGAGCAACATTGTGCGCAGGGTTATTACTCATGTTAGTTGGACGACAAATTGATCGATGGGGTCATCGTAGAATGACATTGATTATAGGTAGCTTATTAAGTATTATATGTTTTGCCATGGGAGCATTACCATCAGCCATGTTATTGATATTAGGCTTTTTTCTGCTTACGTCTATTAGGACAGGGATCTATGGTACTATTACCTTCTACCTTGGTTCCTAATTGGTTTACCCACAAGAGAGCCTTAGCACTAAGTTTTGTCACATTAGGAGGTGTTGTTGGCTCAGTTGTGATACCACCGATCAATACATACTTATTATCCGTTATGCCTTGGCGTAGTATTTGGTTTATCTGGGGTGGTCTGTTATTAATTGTTTTCATACCCTTAATCTATCTCTTCCTGTACGATAAGCCTGCTAGAGTAGATTGTGATGAGCGTGTAACGGTTCAGGAATTGGATGATAGTGATGGATGGACCCTTAAGGAAGCTATTCTATCAGGTGGATTCTGGAGAATGGCATTTAGCCAATCCATGCCTGCTTTAGTGGGAACTGGCTTATATTTTCACTTAGTTTCCATTATGGCATCCAAAGAATTAGGACCAGAAGTAGCAGCTATGACCCTTAGTGTTATAGGATTATGTTCTTTTCCAGCTACATTTATTGCTGGTATGGTTCTTGAGAAGGTAAAAGTCCATCAAGTTTATTTTGTGAGTTTTATCATGCAGTGCATTGCCTTATACTTATTAGCCACAACGAAGACAATGAGTATGATTATTCTATATGCTATTATTACAGGTGCTGTTACTGGCTTTCAGAATGTATGTAGAAGGGTCATATGGCCAGACTACTATGGTAGGAAACATCTAAGCACCATCAGTGGTTTAACCATGACATTATTAGTCATTGGGTCCGCTATAGGTCCTATGATGATCGGTGCTGGCTATGAGAGCGTTGGTAATTATGAACAGGTCACCTATATGATGATTGGTTTAACAGCAGTTGCGGCATTATGTTCTGTTTTTTCACCGAAACCTAAGAAGAAGGTATAATAACAGACCTACTGTAACTTACATCTAGCTGACCTGAAAATGTTAGTTGTATTGAATTAGATAAGATTTCAATGAAGGTGAGCCTCTACCACCCGTTCCTCTGTTTACTAATCTATGGACAATTGGAATAGGGGTACTTTTATTCATGGGTAGTTTATGGATGATGCGAATACAACAAAAACGACACTGACTATAATGGATCGTGACCATTCCTAAAGCAAGTGGTATGTGGATAGGTGATTATAGCGTCATACGAAATGAGAAAACGTCTTACTTGGTAATAGACAAGAGGGCGTTTTTGTATTGGAAAGTTCATTAATTGTTAACAATTTATATACAATATATGTATTGAATACGTAGTCTTAATTGGTTATAATTAAATCCGTGATAATGATTAAGCTTCCTTTTGCGAAAAATTTGATTATACAGAAAATTAGGTGTTGTTGTTTTGATTTACGAAAACAAGTAGCCTTATGATAGATGGTTCTGATGAAGCTAGCTGTGTTTATGGTGACACAGTTATAATGAATAGGAGGAGTAACATGGAGAACAATATGACATTAACAAATGAGCAGTTAATCACCAATCTTCGAGGTGAAATAGGGAAGGTTATTATAGGACAATCCTATATGGTTGACCGCATTATCATAGGCTTATTAACTGGAGGACATATTTTATTAGAAGGGGTACCGGGTTTGGCTAAGACATTAACAGCCAGTACGGTAGCAGAAGCAGTTGGGATTGATTTCCACCGCATTCAGTTTACACCAGATCTACTTCCTGCGGATATATTAGGTACAGAGATTTACCATCAAAAAACAGGTGATTTTGTTATCAAACAAGGAGCAATCTTCTCTAATCTGGTATTAGCAGATGAGATTAACCGTGCTCCAGCAAAAGTGCAATCTGCTTTACTAGAGGCTATGCAAGAGAAACAAGTAACCATTGGAGATACCACTTATCAGCTTGAACGCCCATTCTTAGTTATAGCTACACAGAATCCACTAGAACAACAAGGTACATATCCATTACCAGAAGCCCAGCAAGACCGTTTTATGTTAAAGCTTAAGATTGATTACCCAACAAGAAATGAAGAGAGAGAAATCATTGATCGTTTTACAACAGGCAATTATACAACGCCAACCATGAATAAAATTCTATCAGCACAGGATATCATGGCATTAAGAGAGACGATTAATAAGATCTTTATCGATGAACATATCAAAAATTATGTACTCGATATTGTATTAAAAACAAGAGAACCATCCCCATACATAGCAAGTGGTGCTTCGCCTCGTGCATCCATTAACCTGATTAAGGCAGCTAAAGGTAGAGCATTTTTAGAGGGACGAGATTACGTTTTGCCAGATGATGTGAAGGCGATGGTATATGATGTTCTTAGACATCGTGTCTTATTAACCTATGAAGCAGAAGCGGAAGAATTACAGGTTGAGGATATAATCAGAGATATTCTTGATACGATCAATTTACCTTAAAAGGATTAAAAGAAAGAAGGTGACTTAGGTGCTTTCTACAGAATTAGTTAAAAAGATAAGGCATATAGAAATCAAATCCAAAAGGTTAGTAGATGAGATATTCTCTGGAGAATACCGATCAAGTTTCAAAGGTAAAGGTATGGAGTTTGAAGATATAAGAGAGTATTACCATGGAGATGATGTTAGGAATATCGATTGGAATGTAACGGCTAGACACAATCAAACGTATGTGAAACAGTTTAGTGAAGAGCGTGAACTGAACATGTTTCTGATGATTGATATGTCCCATTCCAATGATTTTGGGAGAAAAAAAAGAATTAATTGCAGAGATTGGTGCTACATTGTCTTTTTCAGCCAATCGAAATAACGATAGAGTAGGTATGATTCTTTTTTTTACAGACAAAGTAGAAAAATTTATTCCTTCCCAGAAGGGAAAGCGTCATGTTTTATCGATTATAGATACTATATTAAGTTATGCACCCCAATCAAAAGGAACCAACATTACGGAGGCTCTTACCTACTATAACAGGATTATGAAGAGAAGAAGTGTGCTCTTTCTCATATCGGATTTTATGGATGAAGGATACGAGGACGCTATTAAGAGTATGTCTGGAAAACACGACCTGATTATGATTCGTGTGATGGACCTATTGAGGAGCGTATTCCATCAGGAGCAGTCTTCACATTCGAAGACCTTGAAACAGGGGAGATCCTAACCATTGATAATCATAAGAATCAGATAGAATTAGAGCCTGTTAAAGGCTTGAATAAAAACAACATGATCTCCATCTACACCCATGAGGATTATGTGAAGAAGTTAAAAATGTTTTTCTTGAAAAGAGGTTTAAGATGAGAAATATAAGAATAAAACACTACTTACTTATATGCCTCATTTGCTTATGTATAGTCGCCAAGCCTGTTATGGCAGAAGAGCGAAATATATATATTGGCGATTTGATTACCATAGACATTCAGTCGAAGGTCATTGATCAAGAAGAATTACTTGAGGCTCTAAAGGAATTTGAAGTAGTTAATATAGAAGAGACGAAGGAAGGTTATCAGGTAACGGTCCGTAGTTTCCAACCAGGAGAAAAAAAAGATTGCTATTGGCAATCAAGACATTAAGGTATCTATAGCGTCCACATTGGATGATATACCCAGAGAAGATATATTTGAAGGAGACCTAGCACCAAGAGGTGGTAGCAAAGGGACGCCTTGGTTGATGGTATATATGGTTATTCTAGGCGTATTTGTTATAAGTGGATGCATACTCCTTATGGGTAAGATTAAGAAACGTAAAGATAAGATGATGCCACCTTATGAGCGATTTAGGTCGGCACTTGAAACTGTGAATATAACAACTGATTCATCCTTAGTTGAGATGACAGCCATACTTAAGGGCTATATGGAAGATGTGTTTCATTGTAGAATCATGGGTAAAACATCGGGAGAGATTATGTTGGAGATTCAGCAGATCCATAGAACAAGCCCTTATAGATCCAATATATATGCGTGGTTGACAAGAGGTGATACCTATAAGTTTAGTGGTATACAAGTCAACGTGGAGCAGATAGAGAAATGCCGCTTAGACCTTATAGAAATAGGGGCATCTATTCATGAGAAGGAAGAGGGAATTATATGAGTATTGCATATTGGTACTTTTTATTGTTTATACCGATTGTCGTTTATTTCTTCTTAAGAAAGAGAAAGCAATCATCACTTAAGTTTTCTAACGTGAACCTATTAAAAGGTAGAGGCAATAGAAAGAAATACAGATATAGAATGGGTCGATATTTGATTCTACTTGGAAGTATAATCTTAATAGTAGCGTTAGCTAGACCAAGGATACCCAAAAGCATGAACCCTTTTATGGAAAAGGGAATCGACATAGCCTTGTTACTTGATGTATCTGGTTCCATGGAATCTGTTGATTTTGAACCAAATCGATTAGAGGTAGCTAAGAAGACGATAGATGATTTTGTAAAAGAGCGGCTAGAGGATAGAATAGCATTGGTTGTGTTTGCAGGAAATGCTTATACCCGTATACCCCTAACCCTTGATCATGACATGGTGAGTAGCTCAATTAAAGAAGTGGATGTGGCATCGGTAAAAGAGCAGGGAACAGCTATAGGCATGGCAATATCTGTTGGTATGAATCGTTTAAAGAAAAGTGATTCGGCTTCTAAGATTATGATTCTTGTAACAGACGGTGATAATAATGCTGGTGCTATTGACCCTATAACAGCAAGTCAGTTATCAAAAGACTTAGGCATTAAGATATATACCATTGGCGTTGGTACAGATAAGACCATCTTACCTGTTGATTATTTTGGAGTGACTAAATACCAGCAGGTTGAAGGTGGCATAAATGAGGAATTGCTTAAGGATATAGCAGAGACAACAGGTGGTGCTTATTATCGAGCTAAGGATTCTAAGGCATTATCGGATATCTTTACGACTATCAATCAGTTAGAGAAAACGAATTTTGAGCATGACCGTTTTAGAGAATATAATGAACTGGCTTATTTGCTGATAAAGATTGGCTTGATATTATTTGCATTAGGCCTATTCTTGGATCGCTATTATTATATTCAGATACCTTAATTGTGGTTAATCCACAAAAGTATATCCTATGAACCTAATAGTTGGTTATAGATGGATTAATCCACAATACCTATGATGGATTAATCAGAGATTGCATAAGAAGGAGTAGAGAATATTGTCCGAGATATTTAAATATCCCAATCATTATATATACATGGTTATTCCCATTGTTATACTGCTAATCTTGATATTAGGTGGACGAAAAAAAAGCTGGTATCTTAGCCAAGATGCGATTGGGCTTAACCATGAAATACGAGAAATTACGCATCGCCATCATGTTTTTAGGTTTAGTAACCATATGTATTGCACTACTTGGACCTCAGAAGCTGGCTGGTACCATGGAAGTGAAGCGTGAGAGTTTAGACATCTATGTATTACTGGATACATCCAAAAGTATGTTAGTGGAAGATACCGTTCCAAATCGATTGGAACGAGAGAAACAGATTGTCAGTAACATCCTCGATGAATTAGATGGTGACCGTATCGGTTTTATACCATTCTCATCATCAGCATATATTCAGATGCCATTAACGGATGATTATAACATGGCTAAGATGTTTTTAGACGTGGTGGACACCGACATGATTGGTGGAGGTGGTAGTGATGTAGGAAAAGCCATTAAATTAGCCTATGATTCTTTTGAACGGACAACCATAGGTGATAAAGTTATTCTCATCATTAGTGATGGGGAGGAACATGATAAAGATAGTGAAGAATCACTTAAGAAAATAATGGATGATCAGTTAAAAGTATATGCCATTGGTGTAGGTACCAGTGAAGGTGGTCTCATTCCTATTTACAATGAGACAGGTCAGGTCACTGATTACAAGAAGGATAAAAAACGGTAACCCTGTCATGTCTAAGTTAAATGATACCACTTTGAAAAGTTTAGCTAAGATAGGTCATGGTGAATACTATTCTTCTACCATGGATGCTCGTGAGGTAAACACATTTCTTTCTAATATAGCATCATTAAAAAAGGACGGCAAAAAGACTAAGGAAATCAATCAATACAAACAATTATACCCGTATTTTCTTGGTGTAGGGATCATCATGTTTTTAGTAGCATACCTTGTACCGGTTAGGAGGCAGAAGATATGAAACATATTTTTATCGTATCTGGTTTGGTTGCTGCTTTGATGACGCTATTGGTAACTGTAGATTTTATAGATTTTAATCAAGAAGTGTCTCAAGGGATGACAACTGGCAATTCTTTTTATCAACAAAATGAATACGAAAAAGCAATAGAAGCCTATGAAGGCGTCATAGCAAAAGAAGCGAATAATCCTGAGTTACATTATAATTTAGGTTTGGTAGCTTATGCTATGAAGGACTATGAAAAAGCCATAGAACACTTTAGTCAGAGTGAGGATAATAACATGGTTCTAGGTAATACATATTATCGACAAGGAAGTAATCTACAGGATCCAAAACAACAGATGCAAACTTATCAACAAGGGCTTGAACAATACTTAATAGGTATGAAAGCTCAACCGGGTAATATAGAGATGAAATACAATTATGAATATCTGAAAAAGTTAATGGACGATCAACAGAAGGATCAAGATCAAGAGAACCAGAATGAGGATAACAAGAACGACGAACAAGAAGATCAAAATGAACAGAACCAGAATGAACAGAACCAAGAGCAAGAAGATCAAGATGAACAGAGTCAGAATGAGCAGAACCAAAATCAGGAAAATCAAGATGAAGATCAAGAGAATCAAAATCAAGAGAATCAGGATCAAGAGAATCAAGATCAGCAAAATGAATCCCAAAGTGGTGAGAATCAAGATCAAGAAAAAGAAGAACAGAATCAAGACCAGCAGAGTCAATCAGGTGAGGATAATGAGGAAGCAGACAAAACGCAACAAGCTATTGAACAAGTCCTAAGGATGCTGGAACAACAAGAAAAAAGAAAGCCTTAAGAATAACCAAGCTGTTATGAATCAAGGTAAGGAGGAAGAAAATGATTGGTAAACAACAGATGAGAAAAGCAGTTCTATTAAGTCTGTTTTTTCTAACAATGATCATTCACATAAGTATACCTATCCAAGCGGAGGAATCCCGTATACGTTTGGATATGGATAGTCTTAACCTTGAACTTGGTACAAGTACCAACATGACGCTAACATTAGAACATATCAATGGGGGAACACTTAAGGGCATTGAAGGCATAGAGAATTTTGAAATATTATCCAGAGGGCAATCGTCTAATACGAGCATCATTAACGGTAAGACAACTCAGTCAATACAAGTCAATTATGCCCTTATGCCTAAGACGGTAGGGGACTTTGAATTAATAGGTTATGTGGAGTATGAAGGTAAGACCTATGAGACTAATGTGCTAAAAGTTCATGTAAGTGAGCAGAGTGGTAATCTTGATGGTGAGAAAGAAGAGATATTCATCAAGACTAACTTGTCTAAAGAGAATGCTTATTTTGGCGAAAAGCTTATACTCACTTATGAACTGTATTCACGGTATAGGATAGATGATTATGGATTTTCAGATACGGTTCAATTAGATGGCTTCATAACAAAGGATTTTTTTTCCAAGGAACAATTAAAAAGCAATTTCGTTACCATCGATGGTGAGAAATATATAAAGTATGAGGTCAAGAAAACCATTTTAAGTCCTACAACTACAGGGGTAATGAAGATCCCATCCTATAAGTTTCAATTGCTTTTAAGTACAGGTGATTTTTTTTAGTCAAGGAAAATCCATGTATCTTAGTACAGACGAACAGGAAGTTAACGTGAGTCCGTTACCTACGGTTCAACAACCTCAACATTTTACAGGACTTGTTGGACAATTAGATGTACAGGCAACATACAGTCAAGATGAAGTAGAGTTTGGACAATCCTTATCACTGCATGTAACACTATCAGGTAATAGTAACCTAGAATTGGTTGATGCCTTATGTCCGAAAGATATGGAGAATTTTACAGTTTATGAGACAGAAAAAGATTTAAAAGAAGATATTATTGGGAATGCTTATGAAGCGGAGAAAGAATTCCAAGTCATACTCGTTCCTAAAACTACAGGGGAATTAACTATTGACCTATACAGATCAAATATTTTGACGTGTCTACAGGGACTTATCAAGATGCTGAGATTCCAGGTAAAACCATAACCGTTAAGGGAAATATGCCTACAGAGTCATCACAGACTGGTAACTCTAGTAATACAGGAACAATAGAACGCAATCAGATTGTCATTACTCAAATTAATCCAGTGCAACAAAATGATGCTTATTTTATACTGAAGAAAAGCCATGTTTACATAGGGCTATTGATAATACTCTTACTCATTATCATCCTTGCTATTATTTACTATATACGATTAAGAAAAAAGTAAACAGGATAAGCCATTACGAGATATCTATAGTCGTATGAAAAAAAGCTAAGGATAATAAAGACTATTATGATATACTGTATGAGATGATTAAGTATCGCTATCATGTGAGTATAAAAGCTTCTAGCCGAGATGAAATTAGGAAACAAATACTTAATCATACAGTAGTAGAGCATACTCTTGACATCATGAATACTATGGAGAATAGTTATAAACAAGAAGGAAAATCTAGTATTCAAATGAAGGAGATGATTAAGAAAATATATAACGAGATAAAATAAGAAAAACAATGAGATTTTGTTTGCGGTTGGATATCTAAACCAATCATCTGATTGGAAACAATGAGGAGGTATCTTATGAAAAGATTTACTGCATCTCCTAAGATTATAGATTCTGTCTTAGTGGATATGAAAAAAAAGGGGATTATATAGATTGGGAAGCAACATTTAACTACGATTCAAAATCCAATTTGAGAAAAGAAGTGACCTATCGTGATGATGATTTTCTCACATTTTTAGGTCGAACACAACAAGAGGAAAATCTAGTAGATGAACTAAGAAAATATTTGATTGACAATGATGTGATTAATGAAAATAATACATATAACAAAGAAGCTTTCCTAGGATTTAGAGAAGAGGTTAAGGAAGCTTTTTCAGGCTCATGGACGAGTATTACACCTGTAATGGAAAGAGTAATGTATATGTTGACAAGTGTTAAAAGACCTAATACAATCCTTGAATTAGGGTCGTTTTGGGGGAACACCCTTGCTTGGTTTGCAGGTCCAACAATTGGAAAGTCACAGCAATATTTACCACTCTCTGTAGTAGGAGTAGATGTTGATAAAAAAATGTGTGAGAAAGCATGGGATAATTTTTCTAGAATAGAAAATGCGGAGCATGTAAAAATTATTCATGAGAATGCTCTTGATTACGTAGCTTCATTAGATGAAAAAATAGATTTTCTATATCTTGAAGCGAAAAGCGAAGAAGAAAAGGATTTATATTTGAGGTTATTAAAACTCATGGAAGATAAGTTGGCAGATGGGGCGTGGATTATCGCTCATGATATTTATGACAAAGACCAACTGCACGATTTTGATGAGTACCTAGATTATGTGCGATCAGGTGGTAAGTATAAAACAAGTATATCCATTGATGTTGATTTTTGCGGACTAGAACTAACAATAAAATGATATAAAAAAAAGACTTTAATTATAGGATCAATCATATAATTGAAGTCTTTCTTTTTTGCAAAATAGAGATCCCAAGAGCCCATAAAAAACGTTCATAAAAATATATCTTGACTTTACCCTTACGGCAATGTGTAGACTGAATATACCACAGATAAGAAAGGGTGAATCAAGATGCAACATATCCTTACAGTAACCAATCTAACGAAAAAATATAAGGAGAAAATAGCTGTTAGCAAGCTAAACTTAGCCGTTGAAAAGGGTGAAATATTTGGGTTATTAGGACCTAACGGTGCAGGAAAATCAACGACCATAGAATGTATATTAGATACGAAATCAAAAGACCAAGGACAGGTGCAACTATTAGATCAAAAGTTGGGTAGTTATAACAAACAACTGTTTCAGCAAATTGGTGTACAATTTCAAGCCAGTCATTACCCAGACCGCATTAAAGTAAAAGAAATGTGCGCAATGGTCACATCCCTCTATAGCCACACGGTAGATTGGCATACACTTTTACAAGAATTTTCATTAGAAGATAAGCAGAATCAGATGGTATCCTCATTATCAGGAGGTGAGAGACAGAAGCTATCTGTTGTATTAGCCCTCATCAATGAACCTAAGGTTGTTTTTTCTGGATGAGCTTACAACTGGACTTGATCCTCAAGCTAGACGCGAAGTGTGGTATTATTTGAAGCAATTACAAGAAAGGGGCGTCACTATATTCCTAACATCTCACTATATGGATGAAGTAGAAGTTCTCTGTAATCGAGTGGTCATCATCAACAACGGAGCTGAAGTCATAAGTGGAACACCAGCAGAGATTATTAGAAAATCGGGTGCTAAAAATCTTGAAGAAGCCTATCTACACTATATCGGGGCTATAGGAGGAGAAATATGAAAACAATTAAAGTGTTATTTAAGACAGAGTGGATCTTAGCCATAAGAGAATTCTCAGGCGTATTATTTGGCGTCTTATTACCAGCAGGCTTAATACTGTTATTGGGCGTCATCTATCAAGGGGAAATGGTAGAACAAGAAACATACTCAAGAATACAACAAGCTTTCGGGGCAGTTATCACAATCGGTATATGTGCGACAGGATTAATGGGTATTCCTTTAACCATCACCAGCTATCGTGAGAAAAAAAGTCCTCAAACGCTTTCAAGTAACACCAACCTCTCCCATGACCTTATTGCTAGCCCAAGTCCTGAATAATTTTGCCTTTGCAACCATATCCTCCATCATTGTATACCTCATTGCTAAATTAGCTTTTGGGTATAACATGATTGGATCTGTTTTTTTTAATTTTCTGCTGATGTATCTTTTAGTGGCTGCATCCATCTATGCCATCGGTATGTGCATAGCCAGTATATCAAGCTCTATCAAAACAGCGAATCTACTTTGTACTGTTATTTATTTTCCCATGGTTTTTCTGTCAGGAGCAACAGTGCCTTATGAAGTCATGCCAAAAGGACTTCGACTCTTTGCAGAAATTATGCCTTTAACACATGGTATAAAACTACTAAAAGGTGTATCCTTAGGCGAACCAATAGGTCAATTTACTGTATCCATATTCATATTGATTTTTACGGCAATTATAGGTATGCTTATATCAATAAAAACCTTTAGATATACCTTTGAGTAAGGAGGAATTATGTATAAAATCGGATTGTTTTCTAAGATGAACCTCATAACAACCAAAACACTTAGACACTATGATGAAATAGGCCTACTGAAACCTGCCCATGTAGATGACATGACGGGTTATCGCTATTATTCCAGTGAACAACTACCTATCTTGCATAAAATAATGACACTCAAACAAATGGGACTAAGCTTAACGGACATACAGCAAATTATTGATGATCCAGTTAGTGTAGAATTGTTTCTCAAGTTAAAAGAAAAGGAACTAAGAGAAGCAGTAGAAGAACAAGAAAAGAAACTGTTACAGATTAAAAATTATATGAATCGATTAAAAGGAGAAGATATGGCAGCTTATAGCCCTGTTATAAAAACGTTACCCAAAGTAATTGTAGCATCTATGCGCATTATTTCACCAAGTTATGGAGATTATTTTCATCTAATACCAAGATGGGAGAAGAGATGAGACGCAGGGAGCTATTTGTGCAGAACCAGCATACTGCTTCAATATCTATCATGATGGAGAATATAAGGAGAAAGATATTGATTTGGAAGTATGTGAAGCTGTTGTTGATTTTTTGTCAGGGTTCTGAAATGGTGCAATATAAAGTTATTGAGCAAGTTGATGAAGCGGTTTGTATTTTACACAAAGGTCCTTATGATAGATTTCGTGAAGCTTACACATTTGTCTATCAGTGGATTAAAGATAATGGTTATGAAGCTATCGATAACCCTCGTGAATCTTATATTGATGGTATCTGGAATAAAAACGATCAAAAGGATTGGCTCACAGAGATTCAGGTACCTATTAAGAAGTAATGACAAAAGTAGGTTAATCCATCTATAATAGAATGTTTATATTGTCGATAATATAACTTTAGATAAAAGAGCAAAGACTCATAGTAGACTTGCTCTTTTTCCATAAAGAACCATACTTTCCTTTACCACTCAAATATTTTCTTGAGTGAATGTTAAGAAGTTGTTTGCTTTTATACAATTAATCTTGGCTAATGATTTTCTTATAGAAGTATGTGATATCAGCATTATCCGGTAATCCGGATACCTGTCCATCCCCAACTTCAATGATAATCCATTTACCATCGTTTTGCTTGGCAATGTCCATTGTATAGAAATTACTATTGATGCTTTTGATAATTTCATCATACGCTTCAATGGGTACAATCTCTTGAGTATAGTCACCTTCATCCCAATACTTAAAGAAGCAAATAGGCTTCTTATGTAGCACGAATACTCTAAATTCTTTAGTAAGTGGCATGTTACTTTTGGAGTGATTTGTCAGAAATTCAAGCTCGATAAATTCTCTAAAAAACTAATCCTTCATTCAAGGTCTCTGCTTGTCGTGTAATAAAATTATTGGTGACTCTCTTTAATTCTTCCTCATCTGATGAAGAATTAATATAACATGCATCATGCCACTCGTGTTTGCGTGATTTAACATAATCCTTGATAATGATGGCTTTTCCTTCAAATATGCTTAATTTATCTTTGAGCATATGGAAATTATTATGATATTCATCAACACTACACCAGATAGAAGTTGGGGTCTTTTCTTTTATAATATCATAGGAACAAGGAAGATAATGACAATGTGTATACTCATCTACTGTATTTACTAATCGAATATTTTTTTTCTAATAAAGCATGATATAGTTTATCATAATAATAGGGTTTCATCATCCAACCTCTATAAATAGCATCTTCAAGGTGCTCTAATTTCTTAATGGTCTTTGTTGCTTTAGTCACATTATCAAAACTTACCAGTTCTTCATAATTGATTAATTCTGCCTTAATCCCTAATTCGATTACAGTGTCAAATTCTCTCTTATAATCAATGTCTACATGAGTTGTATCAAAGGGGGCACTACAAAATATTACGATCATTATTTTAATATTCCTCTCTAGGTATTTATTAACAAGCGATGTAATTATAACTTTGTTGTGTTTACAGTATAACATACTAATATTGGTAGTAGGGTGGACATTCCACAATCTTAGAATGTAATGATCTTCACAGTTTACGTAAGCAGAAACAAATTAGATGTCTTATGATTTTCATTTAACAGGGTAGCCTCATAATCATGAGGCTACCCTTAATTTTAATAATAGTAATTATCCATGTCCTCACGCTCAACGGGAGCTTCTTCATATTCCTCTAATAGAGGATCATCCCCATAATCATTAGGACCAGATGTACCGACCTTAAATAACAAGACTAAGTGAAAAAACAAATGCAATAATCTTTATATAAGGAATTAAGTTCAATAAATTAACGAGAGTAAACCATCCGGACATATTAAGGTCGTGTAGACGTCTCGCAGCTAAACTAAAGCTTGCTATAGCACATATACCTATAACAGTGAAATAAATAATCATGATCCATAAAACACTAGACTCTGTTGAAGATTTTAGTTCCCTAAGTGCGATGGTATAAGCTGCCGTAACGATAATATTTATAGGCAGACTATATAGAAAAAAGCGTAATCGATTAAGACGCCCCTTAAAACTATAAAACATCTTTAATATTTGCATACAGATACCTCCCTCAAGATATTAATTGAATACATTATACCATAATATGCTAAAAATATAAAAAATAATGACAAAAATTATATTTTAGTCTCATTTTAATACGTACATCACTAAAGAGTTTGTCTATTAGGTTCTGTAAAAGAGTAAATATGGATTGTATTTTAAAAGCTGTAAGAGTAAAATGAAGAGGAATAGTATAATTTTTTTTCCATGTATACTTATACTGATAATAAGAGTATAGGTCAATGATGATTAAGAGGAATAAAAACATGCATTGGAGGAGATATAAGATGAAAAGATTAAGATGGATTATGTATAAAATCACCATGATTATAGTCATTTCACTACTTTTAGCAGGATGTAGTCTAATTCCTGAGGAAATCACCCATACAGCGGAGATTATAAGACCCGTACAAGTGACAGAGGTTAAACAAGAGACAAAAGACGTTAGCGTAAGCTATCTTGGTGTAGCGGTTGTTAATGATGAACGTTTTATATTCTCAGAGCAAACAGGCAATGTTAAGACCATTAATAACGTTGTGGGGCAACCTGTTAAAAAAGGTGATACAATCTTAGATATCCTTACAAGTGGCGATAAAAGCATAGAGATTCAAAGCGATAGTGATGGGTTATTGAAATCCATCTTGGTTAAGGAAGATGATCAGATAGATATAGGTGATCCAGTTGGGACAATGACTACGTATAATCATCGTATTACTTTTGGTTTAACATCAGAAGATGTTAAAAAAGGTTAAGATTGGTACGAAAGCTGCTATAAAGCTGGGTCAATTGGAGACGATGGGTAGAGTATGTTTGATCAGCCCTTATCCTGATGAAGTAACACGTACATTTACTGCTCAAATTGAGATGATAGATACCTATGAACAGGAAGACTATATTGTCGGTGATATAGCAGAGATTCAGTTAATACTTGGTGAAGCACAAGGTATCTATCTTGATATGAAGCATGTTCATCATGATGAGACACCGTTTGTGTACCTTTTAGATGCTAATAATCGGGTAAAGATACAGCCAATCACTATTCAAGGAGAAAGTGAGAATAATATAAGAGTAGAAGGCCTACAAGAAGGCGATCAAGTAATCCACGCAGGTACAGTAGGATTAAAGGAGGGTCAGCAAGTAAAAATAGTCGGTGATGAGGGAGAGGGCGCTAATGAGTAAAATTATTCAATATGCCATAAAAGAACGAAAAACCACTTTGCTCATTGCTGTAGCTCTCATTGTTTATGGTCTCTATAATTATTACTTGCTTCCTAAACAAGAAAACCCAGATACAACATCCCCAGCAGCTGTTGTTACCACCGTTTTTCCTGGTGCTTCGGCTATTGAAGTAGAAGAGCAAGTAACCAAAATTGTTGAAGATGAGGCAATGACACTAGAAGGGGTAGATAGCATTGAATCCATATCCAATAATAATGTATCCATTGTTATTGTAAAGCTCACAACAGAAGTGGACAGTAGCAAACAATGGGAAGAATTAACGCGGTTAATGAATAGTATAGAAAACCAATTGCCCATGGGTTCTCAGAAACCAGCAATTGAAACGGATTTAATTAATTCTGCAGGTTTTATTATTAGTTTATCAGGTAATGAATTTCATGGACAGTTAGAAGAACGTGGAAGAGAACTGAAGCAACAATTGCTAACGGTGAGTGGTGTTAGAAAAGTAACCATTCAGGGTATTAAAGAAAAAAAACAAATAACAATTGAAATGGATTATAAATTATTGAATCAGTATAGCTTATCCATTGAAGATATACGGGATCTACTTATCGCTCAGAATCTTAATATTCCTGCAGGCTATATAAAAGACTCTGGTAAAGTAGCTGTTAACGCAAGAGGTAAATTTGAGTCCATAAGGGATATAGAAGACTTAATTATTTCCATATCAAAAGATACAGGAGCTATTCTTCAATTAAAAGATATAGCCAAGATACGTATAGAGAATAAAGAAGATGAGCGACAGTATCGACACGAAGGACAAGATGCTATATTGCTAACAGGCTATTTTGAAGAAAATAAGAATGTCATCAATATAGGTAAAGATGTTAAAGCGGTACTTGATCATTATAAAGAAAACTTAGGGGATACAACGGTTTTTCATGAAGTATTGTTTCAGCCAGAAGAAGTGAAAGATACTGTTAATGATTTTATCATCAGTTTATTAGAGGGTATGCTTTTTGTACTTATAGTGGTCTTTATCGGTGTTGGCATACGTAATGCTCTAATCATTGCCATGTCCATACCTATATCCATCTGTATTACTTTGATTGTCATGAAGATAACAGGTATTCACATTGAACAGATGTCCATATCGGGTTTAATTATTGCCCTAGGTATATTAGTGGATAATTCCATTGTTATTAGTGATGCCATTCAAGTGAAGTTGAATGAAGGATTAGAGAAGAAAGAGGCAGCTTTTAGAGGGGCTCGTGAGCAGTTGGTACCTGTACTGACATCTACCCTAACAACTTTAGCAGCTTTTGCTACCATAACAACCCTTCCGGGGTCAGCAGGTGAATTTGTTAAGAGTTTACCTCAGGTTGTATTCATATCCCTATCAGCGTCCTATCTTGTAGCAATGTTCATTACGCCAGCTCTTGGAAGCTTATTTTTCAAGGCACGACAGCAGGTAGAAGATGAGAAAAAACATCGGATAAGAAGGTTCTTCCATATGGTACTTGTTGAAAGCTTTAAACATAAGATCATAACCGTTGTTTGCAGTTTTGCTGTACTTGGATTAGCAATCTTATCTGTGTTCACCTTAGATATCGATCTCTTTCCATATGCAGATAAAGACTTTATGTATGTGGATCTGCAAGGTGAGGTGAAAGGCGATATTACTGAAACAAGAGCTTTTGTAGAAGAGGTTGAAAAAGTATTGGCGAAGGAAGAAGCCATAACGACTTATACATCATCTGTAGGAGGGTCACTACCCAAATTTTATATAACGGTAAATCCATTAGCATCTACAGCAGATATGGGGCAGATTCTTTTCCGTGTCAATCTAAAAAATAGTTCATTCAGTAATCTAAATGATTTTGCCATCTATCTTCAAGATAAGTTAGACCGTGCACTCTTTCAAGGGATTGCAACGGTTAATCGTTTAGCGTTGACAGAAGGCGGTTCTGATTTCAAAGTTGTTATTGCTGGAGAGGACATTGATACCATAGCTAATTTAGCAGATGAAGTTGAGAAGAAGCTACTGAAGACCCCAGGAACCATTAATGTGCATAGCAATATCACTAACAAAGCATATGCATATCAAGTTGACATTGACCCAGCTATAGCAACCACCTATGGCTTAACAAAATACGATATTCAAAATCAGCTGAATCTATCCTTATACGGTTCATCACCTACTACCATACAGCTTGACAAGGATGCTTATACTATTTGGTTAAGAACCAATGCTTCATCCATAAATGATCTACAAAATCTTCAGATTAAGTCAAGGTTAACAGGGAATAAAACCCTCTTAAAACAAGTCGCCACCGTAGGATTAGAGGAGAATCTCCCAACCATTAGTCGACTAGATGGAGAACGTGCCATTACAGTTGAAACTAATGTTATATCAGGATTTAGTGTTTTAGAAATAGGGAATGAAATAGAGACGTTAATTAATAATTATCCAGGTAAAGCAGGACTCAATATTAAGTATTTTGGTCAGAAAGAAACCATGAATAACTATCTAAGTGGATTAGATGTGGCAGCCATATTCTCATTAGCTATTATCTATATTATTTTATTATTACAGTTTAATTCCTATAAACAACCTTTTGTCATATTAATTACCGTACCGTTATCACTTATCGGATCCATTTTGATATTTGTTTTATTGGATATTAAGGTAACCTTTACGGTTTTACTAGGGCTTATTAGTTTAATTGGTATTGTGGTGAACAATGCTATACTGCTGATGGAATATATGAATCGTGCCAGAGCAGCAGGTAGCGACTTAGAAAAAAGCATGTATAGATTCAGTAGATAAACGATTTCGACCCATTATGCTCAGCACCGTGACAACAGTCATGGGCTTACTACCCTTAGCTCTATCAGGAAGTTCATTTTTCAGCCCTATGGCTATTGCTCTAATGGGTGGCTTGATGGTATCCACAGTGCTAACCCTTGTGATTATTCCTGTGGTCTATGCGCTGGTTGAGAAAGAATAAATATAATAAGTGGGCTTTTCTTAAGGGATATAATCAGGTATGATATAGAGTATGTCATCGTTACAATGAAGGTAATGGTGTCAAAAGTATTTAGTTGAACTTGGATATTGTATATCTATTAGAGAAACTTTACTTTTGACATTTTTACCAATGAAGTAAGTTCGAAATAAGGAGAATGAGAATGAAAAAAAAGAAGACATGTGGAATCGATAGTATATAGTGGTGTTTTCATGACCATTGGCATCATACTACCTATGCTATTCCATATGATGGGAGGCATGGGAACAGTGCTTTTACCTATGCATATTCCTGTGATATTAGCTGGTTTTATTTTGTCACCTTTATATGCTATGGGAGTAGGTGTACTCACACCACTGATTAGTAGTATGTTAACGAGTATGCCTGCTCTATATCCCATATGTCCCATTATGATGGTAGAGCTTGGTACATATGGTCTTGTGATCAGCTTACTCAGTAAGATGGGCGTTCGCAATATTCTTGTGAAATTACTGACGAGTATGTTGGTAGGCAGAGTGATGGCAGGACTCGTTGTTTATATTATGAGTATGACTGTGGGATTAAAACGAAATCCCATTGTTTATGTACAAACAGCCGTTGTAACAGGACTTCCGGGGTTACTTATTCAACTGATTTTAATACCTTCCATGGTTTATATGATGAATAGGTATCGCAGGGAAACATTTAATTAAACAAGAAAGGGTGTACATATATGAACTTCATAAAAAAAATTATAAGCCATATAATGAACAAGAGGAAAAAAAAGATATGGCATTGTTTGAAAAAAAAGTTTAGAAACATTTGATGATGTTCTATTTAGGGAGAATACCATTGCTCACATAGGATGCTCCGCATTTGTCGTGAATAAAGACCGAAGCAAAGTGTTGATGATTTATCATAATATCTATCAATCATGGTCGTTACCTGGTGGACATGCTGATGGGAATAGTGATTTTCTAGGGGTTGCAATGGAGGAATTGAAAGAAGAAACAGGTGTTGAACAATATCATCCTGTAATAGAAGATATATTTTCTATCGATACATTAGCTATCATAGGACACTACAAAAGAGGTACATATGTATCCGCACATCTTCACTTAGATGCTACATTTTTAATTGAAGCCAATGATGAAGACCCACTGATCATTAAGGAAGATGAGAATAGTGATGTGAAATGGGTACCTATGGACGAAGTGGTTGCACATTCAACAGAACCCCATATGAAGTTGGTGTATGGAAAGTTGATTGATAAGGTAAGAACATTGGGCTTATAGTTATGAGTTTGCATTCATGTGTAATTAATAGCTATTGTTTAGGGAATAATATGTGGATAGACACATCTTTGATCATTATAATTTAATTGAATAATTAACTTTTATAAGAGAAATGATTAATTTTATTAAAATGTTGATTAAATTAATGGAATGCATTATAATTAACTTTATAATAAAAATGATTAAGGAGTGATAAATATGAAGGTTAATTCAACAGATATTAAAACGAACTTTGGTAAATACCTTGAACGTGTGCAAGATGAAGATATTATTATAACACGTAATAATAAGCCAGTTGCTAAGTTAGTAAAATATTACTGTTATGAAGAGGCTATTAGAGAAGGGGCTCCTGACTATACATATGATCAGGCCACCATGAGCTACGAAGAATTTATGGAGATGTATGATCAGACGGATGCACGATTTGAGTATATTAACGGTGTTGTATATGCCATGGGGTCTCCTGTTCATATACACCAGCATATTATATCTCTTGTTCATGGAGAATTCTATGGATACTTTAAGAATAAAACTTGTAAAGCCTATGTAGCTCCATATGATATCCACTTTGAGAAAAAATAAATCAAAAAATGTTGTGCAACCCGATATATTTGTCATGTGTGATCCAGAAAATATTAGAGACGGACGATATTATGGTATTCCAACGTTAATCATTGAAGTACTATCGCCATCTACACGTAACAAAGATATGATCCAGAAGTTGAATCTATTTTTAGAATCAGGTGTAGAGGAATATGTCATCATTGATCCTAAGAATGAGAATGTCATACACTGGATTTTCCACAATCAGCAAGCAGATGGATGCAATACCTTGAATAAGGGAGAAGTCTTTGAATCAAAAGTGTTCGATGGGTTAACATTTGATGTTGCTGAATTGTTTTTATAAATAATGGTTATAAACCATAAAAAGGATGTCACATGAAAAGCACTTTGCATCATTTGACATCCTTTTTTTTGTAGTAATGAAACCTACTGTTTTGCCCTACACGTCACGTTGAGAAGTCAATGTCGTAGGTTTTCTTAAGTAGGATTATTATCACCAACTAAATAAAATTAGTATGGCATTCTAGATAACATATTCTATGGCTAAATCCGACATCTTACAATGCCATATCATATGATCAGCACCTTCACCCCAATGATCTTTTAGTACCATGGCAGGTTCCCCAAATTTTTTCTTCCATACCTTCTGAGCCTGGGAATAGCCACTGTCAAGAACAAACTCTTCTACATACTGACCATGAAGAACAGTCAGCATTGCGTTCAGCAAGAGTGTACCAATCCCCTTTTTCTGATAATCAGGCAAAATAAAAGCTGTACCGATCTCACCCAGATCTTTGTATTTTCTGTCGGTGCAGTCATTTAATAATGCACTGCATGGTCCATATGCTATGGTACCAACAATTTCATCATCGTCACAAGCAATGAGAAAGAATTGATTCCTACCATGTGAGTTAAGATCTTCTTTTAAGAAAACCATTTTCTCGGTGATTTCATTTTGAATCTCATCCACACAATCACCAACACCTTCCTTTTCCCAGGTATGGGGGGATGGCTATTTTATAAAGCTCATGAAGTGCTTCTATATCATCATGATGAGGTCTTCTGATGTTTATTTTAGTCATAATCTTTGTCCTCCCTATTATCCCATATAGATAATGTGTATTGTATAAATTATACGTTAAATATAGGATGAAATCAACAATATGATAAGTCGAAAAAATAATAGAAAAAGATTATTGACTCATTGGGTCAAAAATGTTACAATGAAAATGACCATAGTGGTCATGTTTGGAAGTATAAGAGGTGATATCATTGGAAAGTACATTTCAGACCTTAGATTCTGAGAAGAAAAAACGTATTATTAATAGTGCACTACAAGAGTTTAGTTTGAATAATTATGAAAAAGCATCCACTAACAACATTGTGAAAAAATGCAGGTATTTCAAAAGGATCTCTATTTCAGTATTTTGCTAATAAAAAAGCACTCTATGACTACCTTGAGACATTTGTTATTGATGTCATGTTAGAGGCTATTGATAAGGAGTTAACTTTTGAGGAGAAAGATTTATTTACAAGAATCAGGCAGATTGCATTAATTAAAATTAGCGTTGCGGTTAAGTATCCTTATATTATTCCTTTTTCAAAAGTCATGTATGAACGATCATCCAGGGAAGAAATGATGAAGCGAGTGGAGACTAAGTATCCACGTATACAAGAAAGGATGTATTTTCATAATCTTGATTATGGTTTGTTTCGAGAAGATATAGATTTTAAAAAAAGCTATCCAGATTATTCAATGGACCATTGAAAGAATTATGGATGATTACATGAAAAATATTTTTGCAACAGATGGTACCATAGACATGGAATTCTTAAGGAACGAAATTGATGGCTACTTAACCATTCTAAAAAAGGCATTCTACAAATAAGGGAGGCGTATTCAGATGATTAAGGTTAATAATCTATACCATTCTTACAACAATGACGGTAAGTATGCAGTGAAAGACGCAAGTTTCGAGGTGGCTAAGGGAGAAATATTTGGTTTTCTTGGTCCATCTGGGGCGGGTAAGTCAACCACTCAAAACATTCTAACAGGGTTGTTACAATTACAGCAAGGGCGGGTTAGTGTGGCAGGCTATGATGTGAAAAAGATATCTAATAAGATGTTTAATCAGATTGGTATGTCTTTTGAACAATCCAATGTCTACAGTAAGATGACTGCCAAAGAGAATCTTGATTTTTACCGAAAACTATTTGATGTTAAGACGAGAAACCCTAAGGAATTGTTGGAGCTTGTAGGTCTTGGGGATAAAGCCAATATAAGAGCAGGACAATTCTCCAAAGGTATGAAGCACCGACTAACATTCGTAAGATCAATGATTAATAATCCAAAGCTATGGTTCTTAGATGAACCTACCACAGGGCTTGATCCTGCCATTGCTGCTCAGATTAAGCGCATCATACGTGAAGAAAATGAGAAAGATGTAACGATCTTTTTTAACAACTCATAACATGCACATTGCAGATGAATTATGCGACCGTGTAGCATTTATCGTCGATGGAGAAATAAAACTGATTGATTCACCTAAAAACCTTAAATTAATGTATGGTGATAAATTAGTAGAAGTAGAATATATAAAAGAGAATAAATCGGTAAAAGAAACGTTATCTACAATAGGAGAGAGCGATAAGAATCAATTGCAAGATATTATCAAGCAATATGAAATTCAGACCATGCATACAAAGGAGGCGACACTTGAGGAGATCTTTATTAAAGTGACTGGAAGGGGGCTTGAATAAGATGAAATTATGGCATAGTTTTATAAAAGAATTGAAACTTGCTTCTAGAGGATTCTATTTCTATATTGAATTTGCTATGGCAGCCATCATTCTAGTTGTCTTACTTTTCATGGTACCAGAAGAGTTTTCAAGTACTACCAAACAGTATATCTATTTTGATATGCCTGAAGTAGCCCAGAAAGCTATGAAGGAAACACTGATAGAGAATGACTTGGATCAACAAGTGGAGCAAGTAGAGATTAAAAGTAAAAAACAGACATATCAAGCAGAATTATACCATTCAGAAGACAAGAAACTGTATGTGGTTGAAAACCGTGAAGATGTGATCGCGTTATCTAAAAACGAAAGTCAACTGGGAACGGTCGTAACCCTTGGTGAAGATAATAAACTGAATTATACGTACTATTTACAAGGATATGAATCACAGCGGCTTCGTAACCTGTACCTCATTTTTCATAATAAGGATGTTGCTTTGATACATGAGCATATGGATAACTTAGAAATACGTTCCATTAATACGCATTACGGCACACTAACGGATAGACAGAATATTTTACCTGCACTCATTGCAATCAATGGAAGTTTTATGGGCTTATTTATTATAGCAGCATATATTTTCTTAGATAAACAAGAGGGAATCATTAAGGCATATGCTATTACAGCATCCTCCGTATGGCAATACCTAATGAGTAAAGTAGGGGTACTCCTATTTAGTAGTATAGTATCCTGTTTGATTATTGCTATACCGATCATGGGAACACAAGTAAACTACTTGATGCTAATCATTTTATTAATCACATCCAGTTTCTTCGCTTCAGCAGTAGGCTTATTGATTGGAAGCTTTTTTAAGAATATGATGCAGGCGTTTGGCGCTATCTATGTTGTTATGATTTTGATGATGCTGCCCAATATTGCCTATTTTATACCAAGTTGGGAACCTTTGTGGGTGAAAGTAATCCCCACATACCCATTGATTCAGAGTTTTAAAGAAACCTTTATTAATCATGGGGATATGAACTATGTATGGCTCACATCAATTGGGTTTTTTTTAATTGCAGGTACTATTATATTCTTAATTTCAAATATGCGGTATAAAAAGACCATGACAGTATAGTGGGGAGGAGGATGACAATGATTAAAAAAATATGGACTATTTTTCTAAGAGATGTGAGAGTCAACACAAGAGATTTCTTAGCTCTATATATTTTGGTGTTTCCAATCATATTTGCTATAGGTATTAACCTATTAACACCGAGTATTAACGATACAACCGTTAATTTAGCACTCTTAGAAGATGATGCTACTGCAATCGCTTACCTAAAGGATTTTGCTAAAGTAGAAGTCTTTGAATCGGTAGAAGCTGTAGAAAAAAGAGTAGGCAAAAGAGATAATATTATTGGTATTCTACCAAAAGACGATGGTTATTATGTATTACAACAAGGGAATGAAACAGAAGGTGTATTGGAATATGCTAAAGTATTAATTAGCCTTTATGAACAAGATGCTCAGATAAAAGATTCGACTGTGACTATAGAAGATTTTGGTCGAGCTACACCACCATTAAAGAAATTATTGGTAAACATCGCCATTCTTTTTAACAGCGTATTAGGTGGTATGCTCATTGCTTTTAATATTGTCGAAGAAAAGGCAGACCGTACCATACGTGCCATTCACTTATCACCTGTTTCACGGAATGTCTTTATCTTAGGTAAGAGCCTTATGGGTATTATATTACCTGTTTATGGCACATTAGCTATTTTACTCATTACTGGCTACACGCATATTAATTATGGACAGATGATGTTGCTTGTAGTGGTATCTTCTATTCTAAGTATGCTGGTTGGCTTCATTGAAGGTATTAAGAGCGAAGATATCATCACAGCAGCATCCAGTGTTAAGATGCTATTCTTACCTCTTGGCGCTGCCATAGCAGCCATAGAGTTGTTAGGTGATAAATGGCAGATTCTATTTTACTGGATACCATTTTATTGGGCATACAAAGGAAATGATGCCGTGCTTACGTCAAGTGCATCTTGGGGACAGATCCTTCTATATACAGTCATTACCTTCGGACTAAGTGCCGTTGTGTATATCTATCTAGCACCTAAGATAAAAAAAAGGATTACAGTAAGATAAAAGGTAAATCACATATGTTTCGTGGGACTTGTTAATCCGCAGGGGTATTAGAAAGGAGTTTTTGTATGAATTGGTATGTTTTTGGAGGCTTATTATGTATGGTGTACGCGGTGTTCGTGTTTTATATTGGATTAAAGAGACCACCAGCGCTTATTAAGATTGTCAAAATGAAATTTAATAAAAATATGAGTGATAAATCAGCAGTCATTATATGTTATGTGGCAGGTACAATTGTATTTGCTGGAGGTATTGTATTATTTGTCTTAGCTTAATAAGATATGATTAACTACATGTTGTTAAGTATTATAAAATGGGATATTAGGCAATACGTGATTTACCTTAGAGAGAAAAAAAATTACAATAATAGAATTAATAGCTGTAAGTTGAATGATTTCAACTTACAGCTATTTTTTGTGTGCAATAAGGCGATATTCATATTTTTCCACTCTTATTTTAACTTTGTCCTTGCAAGCAAACAAAGTCATGACACAAAATACGTAATACAAATGAAATATTTCTGTAAAATGTTTATCATCTTGTTCATGTATAATAATACTATAGGGAGGTTGATTATTTTATGTCAGACGTTTTTAAATTTATTAAGGTTATTGTTCCAACTAAATTCTGGAAAAGAAAGAATTTAATATTACAAAAGAATAAGTATTTAACAATTGAGGAAGTTATAAAACGCTATGAAGAGTTATCTTCTATATAATGAGCGGTTTATAGCTTTTTTTTATTACATATATTGTGCCATGACTTTGTTTGCCGCAAGGATGAAAGAAGCCAACCATACGATAAGAGGTATGGTTAGCTATTCTAATCTTACTATTTAGGGGTTCCAAACTCATATTTATATCTTATGTAGAGTGATGGCTGAAGACCGTCAGGTACAATGCTACCACTATCTTTTTGAGTTTTAAAATACCAGTAATTCTTCAATTTATAGTTGAAATTAGATAAGTCAGCACTATAGATTCCTCTCATAGTAGACCAACTACCACCAGAAGGTTTTACTTGACTATACAAACAAACACCGTGACTAGGTCTGATGTTGGTAAGACTAATTTTCTCTACAACAGCTGAATCGGGTACATCAATATTTCTTAAATCCAGTAACTTTTGACTTACTTTACCATAGCGATCAAAATAGAGTGGTGGAAGTTTGTAGCTGTATGTATCATTCAACCAACTTGGCTCACCAAATTGAAAATGATAGGATCTGTTAGAATCACTTATAGGTATATTTGGTATACGAGGCATAACCTTAATATAGATATACTTAGATTCTTCTAAGTTGATTTTATAGTTATATACTTGAGAACTATAAAACTCAGCACTATTTTTTTTTCGAAATTGGAATTTCATTGCCATCTGCATCTAATAATTCGAATGTTAATGTATCGTTAGTTGTACGGAATGTGAAAGTTTCTTCCCTATTACCAAAGCAAAGTACCTTAAAATAATCAACGTCATTATCAGACATAGAAGACCATTCATATTTGTCCCTATCAATACTTGCAGCTTGTTCCATTGTATCATTAGGCTCATAATTATCAGCTGCGCTAACATTGATTGATAGTACTAAAAATACAAAAGCACTCACTAAAAGCATAGCAAAATTATAATTCTTATTTTTCATATATATCCTCCTCAAAACTTATATTAGTGAACAATCTTTAGATTATTCTTGTAATGCATTACAAGAATAATGATATCGCAATTAACTAAAAATTTAAGCGTTTTTATAAAAATAATATAATATACCCATATAATTTGTAAATGTGTACATATATTTATCTGATTATATTAGATATTGTATAGTAGTCCAATAGATTAAACTCTGTAGTTACATTACCTGATAAAAGGATTGTTAAGATGTTTGTATGCATAAATCATTTATTTGGTTGACATGTACGAGTAGGTTTTTTATAATGTGTATATAAGATTAATTATCGGGTAATAATATTTTGCCAGAAAGGAGTATGAGTATGCATATGACTATTGATGAAGTAATGAAAGAATTAGAATTAATGGGAACGGAACAAACAAGAAAAATATATAGAAATCATGGTTGTAAAGAACCTTTATTTGGCGTTAAAATTGGAGATTTAAAAAAATTAATAAAGAAAATTAAAAAAGACCATGAACTAGGCTTAGAACTTTTCAAAACAAGTAATTACGATGCCATGTATCTTGCACATTATATTGTTGAACCTAAGAAAATAACAAAAGCTATACTAGATGAATGGCTACAAGAGGCAACGAGCTATATGATTAGCGAATATGCCGTGAGTAATGTTGCCGCAGAGAGTCTGGTAGCATTAGATTGCATACATGATTGGATGGGGGGGGCTGAAGGTAAAGAAAATGGATATAAGAGGGCAGCAGCATACTCAACTTATAGCAATTATATATCGGTTACACCTAATGAATTGTTGGATCATGATAAAATAAGACGAGTTATGGGGCACATTAAGTCTACTATTCATGAAGAAAATAATCGTGTTAAGTACACCATGAATAATTTTATTATATGTGTTGGCGTATATATGCCAGCGTTATCAGAAGAAGCACTAGCGATAGCTGAAGAGATAGGTAAGGTAAGTGTGTTTATGGGTAAGACATCTTGTAAAGTTCCTTTAGCATCTGAGTCCATTATGAAAGTTAAAGATATGGGTAGATTAGGCAAGAAGCGAAAGAAAGTTATTTGTTAATAAGAATAGCTATTGACTATATTAATCAATAAATGAACAGAGGGCTGTTCATGAAATATTATGTTAAAGTGTTGAAAGAATAAGTTAATATTCTCCAAAGAAATTGACGTAATAATTCATGAGTAAGTCCTTTTTTTATCATCAGGAAAGATTGGATAATCATTACATATTTACAAACAAAAAAAATTTGAGTTATAATAAATAATAATGATAATCATTATCAAATATTAAGTTATCATTTAAAAAAAACTTATAGTAATAAATTTAATTGATTAAGGAGGCTAACATTATGAGTAAATTAGTCATTATTTATTGGTCAAGCACTGGAAACACAGAGATTATGGCAAATGCCGTAGCAGATGGTGCTAGAGGTACAGAAGTAGATATCCAAGTCATAGATGTAAAAGATGCGAAGAAAGAACAAGTAATAGAAGCTGACTATGTAGCATTAGGTTGTCCAGCAACAGGAGTAGAAGCACTAGAAGATGATTACATGGAGCCTTTTGTTGAGTCTTTAACGGATGTTGATTGGGCGAATAAGAGGTTAGGTCTCTTTGGGTCATATGACTGGGGAGATGGTGATTGGATGCGTGAATGGGAAAAACGTATGAAAGGTTATGGCGCAAAGCTGGTTAAGGAAGGTGTCATTGCTAATTTAGAACCTGAGGATGAGCATATAGATCAGTGTGAGGCTTTAGGGGAAGTGCTTGTTAAGTAGATGCAAATAAAGACTTGTTTATTTAAGGGACTGTCCTCGATGGACAGTTCCTTAAGTTTCGGTTTTTTTTAAATTAAAAAAGTAAACTATAAAAAATTTAGTTGATATTCTATTGATTGATATCAAAAAGGGATTTAGTCATTTTTTAGTGTTTTATTACTACCTATATACAACAGTTACTAAAAAAAGTCTAATCCAATATGGCTTAAAATCACCTTTTATAATAATTCTATTGTACAATAGAATTACTAAGTACTTAAAAAAAAGGAGGTATTATAATGGGTTATGACTTTAAAAAATACTTTACAAGTTTTGCTGGAGATTTGATTACGGATGCATACAGAGAATTTAAGAAAACTGATCAAGAATATCAGGAAACAGTCTGTTATCTCAATAATCATAGTAAGCGATTCGATAATATTATGAGTGGGTTAAATGAAGAGGATACGAAGTTTATTGAGGAATATATGAATATGCAAGCTCATGAGGCAATTTGCATGAATGAGAATTTATATATGGCAGGATATAGGGATTGTGTTAAGTTATTGAAGGAGTTGTCAGTGTTATAGTATATTAACACATTTATTTAATGGAATATTAATGACACCAATATAGAGTTGGCTAGGTATAATAAATAGACTGATGGTCAAGATTCAGTCTTTTTATTATACTTAGCATTATAGGAGATGATCGATGATTGCTTTGATAATTTTATAATAGAAGTTCTTTTGAGAGCAAAAGACTCATACTAATAAAGTTATAATGACCACCATTGGTTTCTTGAACAAATGATTCTTTTTCTATAAACCCAAGTTTTTTGTATAAGTTAATAGCCCGCTGATTGAATGTAGCTACAGATAATGTAATTATATTACCTTTATAACCATAGTGATGCTTTCCAAAATCAATACCCTTAGTAACGTATTCTGCCCCAAGACCTTTACCTGTTAACGCTGGATTCATACCAAAACCAATATCCATAACATCATCCTTGATGGTATAGAGGTAGTAGCCTGCTAGTTTTTTTTGATCATCAAGAACAGCAAAGTAGCTATCCCAGCTTTCTGGGTCGAGAAAGTATGCCAAATCTTCTTCATCAGCAATCATATCATAGAAAGCATAATCATGGTCGTATTTCCATTCATAGGCAATTTCCTTGGCATAGGTTTCATTCATAGGTAGAAATTGATAGTTCATTTTGTTACTCCCTTCAATTAAGCTTCGTCCTAAAGTATTTTGTTGCCTATTATTAAAGATGTTCTAATTTTATTGTACACTAATTTTTCATGCTGGAGTAGCCATTTTTTTCGCCATAGACCTCCTGCATAACCAGTTAACTTGCCATTAGAGCCAATTATTCGATGACAAGGAACCACAATGCTTAGTTTGTTTTTTCCATTTGCACTACCAACTGCTCTTATTGCTTTTTCATTCCCAATAGCTACTGCAATATCTTTATATGATCTCGTTTCAGCGTAGGGAACAGATGTTAATGCATGCCATACAGTTTTCTGAAAATTCGTTCCTTCATGGCTATAGGGAAATGTAAACTCAAGCAATTCGCCTTTAAAATAGTCATTCAGTTCCTTATAACAATCCAATAATACTTCCGGCGTTTCATCTTCTATCAGGTTTACAACAATATCACGATCAGAAAACATAAGAGAATAAATTCCTTTACCTGTACCTATTATTTCTATAATACCAATAGGTGACATGTAATCTATTATTTGTCGTTTAATCATATAGTGACCTCCATAGGTAATAGGTAGCATATGCTTCCCAATTTTTTCCAATTTATTGCCATCTTCTTGATATCATCAATGGTTGGTTTACATGCAAGACCGAGATGGCTTTTTAATGCATTGTGTAGACCAACATCAGCTATTGGAAAGGCAGAGGGGTGATGCAAACATTTCATCATGACATAATCTGCCGTCCATGTTCCAATTCCTCTAATTTGCATTAGAGATTTTTGAATCAGGTGATAGTCTTGTTTCTTAAGTAAAGCTTCTTTTGTAAGTTCACCACTGGCCATAATTTTGGCGACTCCAATAATATATTCGGCTTTTCTTGTAGTAAATTGAAGTTTTCTTAAGTCTTCCACATCAATAGCTGATATTTTTTTATATGTAGGAAATAGCCAATAAGTGTGATGATTAATAGTAAGACTTTCACCAAAACATTCAATAAGCCGTCTCTTCAACGTGTAAGCAAACGTTAAATTAATTTGTTGACCCATAATCGCCCATGACAGTGCTTCAAATAAGTCTGGTATCCCCATAATTCTTAACCCATAATATTTCTGAGGAAATTGGTACAATACTGCATCTTGGCGAGCTACTTCATAGAAATGATTTAAATCTGTTCTTAAATCAAACCATTGCCATATATAAGATGCAACTTCCTCATGGATACTTATCGATGGGGGATTAAATGGGAACTCAACAAGAATGCCTTGAGAGGTACTTCTTATCTTTAATAAAATCAATGCATCATTTAATTTTATCAATTTATACAAATTATTACCGCTTATATGATGTAATATTTCTAGCTGAGATCTGCCTAAAAAAAACTAAACACTCTTCAAAGTTAAATTCCTTAGGGGGATAAATCTCAATGTATGATGTATGATCAATCCAATGCATTAATGTTACTCCTTATCTGTTATGATTTCGGTACTCTGTAGGCGTACAATTTTTTAACTGCCGAAACACTTTATAAAAATTTGAAGGACTCTGGAATCCAACGTCATAGCAAATCTCAAGATTTGTTTGATCCGTGTATTTAAGATGATGCATTGCTTTATCCACTCGTATTTTGTCCAAGTATGTGCGTGGCGTTTCAGAAGTTTCTTGTTTAAACAAGCGCACAAGATAATAAGAGCTTACGCCTACATGATCTGCGACATCTTTTAGTTCAATTTTTTTTCCTTATAATGATTGACTAAGAAGGTAATTACATCTTTGGCAAGGTTGTAATTTGGGGAGTACTCAATTTCTGGCTGACATCTTTTGCAAGCACGAAAACCAGCTTTTTTCTACTTCATGAATATCATCGTAAAATGCCACATTTTGTTTTTTTAGGCTTTCTTGATCGACATGATGGTCGGCAGTAGATTTTAGTTGTTTTCACTGCTGTATAAAATAACCCATCATACTTACGATCACAGGCTATGATGATCTCCCACTTTTCATTAAAAGTCAGATTGATTTTAGGCATAATCAATCGCCTCCTTCTTTGATTAATACAATTGAGTTTTTTCTTCTGTAAAGAGGTTCACTCTTAATACTTTAATCTTAGCACAAGTTATGAGTCTAGGTAAAGTTAGTAGATGATGTATTCATTATAACAAAGAATCGTCTGGTATTTCATCCTCATTCTTGCCCTTATAGTCAGGTGGATACTTGACATAAGTATATGGACGTCATATACTTCTTTTAAGAATAGATAAGGAGTGTTGTGGTATGATAGAGAAGTTTTATACCGTGGACCAAGTGGCGGATATGATCGACATGCATCCTAAGACCATAAGGAAATTTATTAGAGAAGGTAAATTAAATGCCAACAAAGTAGGTAAACAATGGCGCATTACAGGTCATGACTTAAGTGTTTTTACAGAAGGAACAGACCCTGGACAGACAGTAGAGGAAGCACCAGATATTACTTTTTCAACTGAAGATAAAGGACAAACTTCTAACCATCGAGTAACTGTTTCAACGGTAGTTGATATCCACGTTAAGGATATGGAAGAAGGCTCTCGTATAGCCAATATGCTCATGGCAGTCATGAATAATAAAGATAAAAAGTATGGCACATCTACTATGAATGTCCAGTTTATTGAGAAAGAAAAGAAAACAAGAATTATGATATGGGGAACATTGGCTTTTATTGAAGCTATGTTGGGTTCTATAGCTGTGCTTACAGAATAAGAACAAGAAAGGAGATAAAATGAAAGGAACGCTTCATCATGTTGAAATTTATGTAAAAGATTTAGAGGTCAGTAAGAAATTTTGGGGATGGTTATTACGTAAACTAGGATATCAAGAATATCAAACGTGGGAATATGGCGTAAGCTTTATTTTGGATGACACGTATTTAGTATTTGTTCAAGTTGAAGAACGTTTTTTAGATGTACCTTATCATAGGTGTAGAGCAGGATTGAATCATCTTGCTTTTCATGGTGGAAGCAGGAAGTTCGTAGATGATATTACCAAAGATTTAAAGGCAAAAGGCGTTAAAATATTATATGAAGATAAACACCCTTTTGCAGGTGGTAATGATTATTATGCAGTTTATTTTGAGGATCCAGATAGAATGAAAATTGAGATTACCTCTAATTAATATCGTTTAACTGTTTAGGATGCGAAGCATCCTTTTCTTGTGCGATATTTAGGATTTGACAATAATAGGTCTATTGTGATAGACTTGTTGTCGTAGAAGCTTCTAATGACTCTAATAATAAAGACTCAGAATAAGTTTACCAGTTGGTTAGCTTATTTAAGTTACTCTTTTCATAGAAAAGGGGAAGTATGAAATGTTAATAAAGGAGATAAGATCAATGAAATACTATCATAATTGTTCGAACCTTATAAAAGGCATCGTGTTCATTTGTCTATTGGTTATGCTTATTTTATCATCCTGTAGCAGTAATGACCCAATAGAAAATACTGAGCAAGTAAAGGCTGGAATAAGAGAACGTTCGCAAAAGGTTGAAAAAGAAGACAAACAAGTGGGAGAGCATAATCAGGAGAAAAAAATTGCAACTAAAAAAGTGGGTTTGGAGAAAGCGGAAGTTATAGAAAATAAGGTTACAGAGACTAAGAGCGATGTAGATGCAAAGGGAGACGTAGAGACAAAGAAAAATGTTGACAAAAAAAAGATAAGATAGAGATAAAGGAAGATATTAAAACAAAAGAAGCAAAAAAAAACATAGATATTCAAACAACATCAACGGATGGTAAATACACCTTTAAGTATGATGGAGAAGATGAATTTGTCCGTTTGAAAGTACCCAAAGACGAATGGAACACATTTATAAAATATAAGTATTATAAAAAAAATGCCTAATCAGAAAGCTAGAGGTATGACCATATCGTTACCTTGGACGCAATTCATTTATGAAAATGTAGCAGATGACTATGATTTTATTATCTATGTATTAAACACAGAGGATAGACCCCAAAAACTATTTATGAACGGATGTTACCAAGGGGTGAAGAATGATATTATTGGTATTGGTACGCCTAGTCATGGTGAAGCACTGTATGATTATACAAAACAATATTCAGAGCATGCCAATAAACTTCAAGGAATCATTTTTTTTAACCCATAATGATGTCATATATGATGGACCTATTTTACATGAATTAATGCATAGATGGGGTAATTATATAATCGATTGTGATTATGGTATATGTCATTGGGGTGATTCCAATATTTATGGTCGATTAGGCGGCTATAAAGGGATTAATAAAATAGAAAATAATTCAAATATCTTATCATACAAGCGTTATTGGAGTGGGCCTTATGCACCTTTTGAATTATATTTAATGGGATTAATATCAAAAGAGGAAGTGCCGGATATAACAATTATGGAGGATTATTCCAATAGAGTAATAAAAGAAACGGACTGGAATAGGAAAGATGGCAAAGACATGTTGGTGAAAGGTGATATTAAAACCCAGACATATACCATTGAGGAGATTATAAATGGTGATGCTAGTAATAAGAATCAATTAAAAAACATAGGAGAGCGTATACCGAATTATAAGGATGCTCAAAAAGATTTTAATATTCTTTTTGTGACCATTGATTATGATGAGGTTACAATAGACCAGAAGCAATCCATTAATGATCAAATCAAGCAATTATCACTTGATGATTCCTATGATGATGGCGTCTATAATTTTTGGGAAGCATGTAAAGGAAAGGCTGTAATAAAAAACGGATATAAATTTGGCTAATTAAAAATCTATGAAGTGCTTTAGATGTACTTCATAAAAGGTTAATATTATTAAGGGTGAAGCTAAGCATTTGGTATTCTATGAATACTCGATGCTTAGTTTTTTTTATATCAAAACAGATGATTCTCGTGGTTAACAAAAGAAATATATTGTGCTTACATGGGAATAATAGTGGATATAGAATGTAACATATAGGGATTGTTGGTTGCACAAAAGGATCTATAATCCCTAAAAACGCTTGACAAATCAACTTAACATAAATATAATGAGGAAAAAGAGTAAAAAATAGGACTTTAGGTAATTATAAGGAATTATAAAAGAAAATGAGGAGTGCAAACAATGATCAAAACATACAATTTAGTTAACCAAATTCCTAGACAAGTTAAGAAGGAATTTAAGACAGAGAAGATGATGAGATGACAAATCAACAGCAGTACAAATCAGCAGAAGGTAAAGACGCTATTATGAATCATTATAATCAATTGATGAAACAGTGGCCTATACCCTACAATGAAATAATAGTAGAAACCCAATATGGTAAGACCTATATTATAGAATCAGGAGATGGGAATAAACCACCTATTCTATTACTCCATGGCTCTAGTAGTAATTCATCCATGTGGATGGGTGACGTAGAGATGCTAAGTGAGTACTATCATGTATTAGCAGTAGATATTATAGGTGAGGCAGGTAAGAGTGAGGAAAATAGACCAGATTTTAAGAATGAGGATTTTGCATTATGGCTAAAAGAGGTCTTAGATGCACTAGATATCCAGAGAGCGTCCTTCATGGGGAACTCTCTAGGGGGATGGATGGTTTTGAAATTTGCTACAGCATTTCCGCAGCGAATAAATAAGCTTGTCTTAATCGCAACATCAGGTGTAACACCTGCAAGGGTCACCTTTTTACTAAAAGTATTGCCCTATATGATGAAAGGTGAAAGAGGGTTAAGAGGATTAAACAAAATTGTATATGGTACAGACGATATTCCAGATGAAGTCATGGAAGTAAGTAACTTAATCATGCGACATTACAATTCAAGAGTGGGTTCACTACCTGTATTTACAGATGAAGAAATTAGTAGAATAACAAGACCTGTATTATTCATTGGTGGAGAAAAAGATGCTCTATTACCTACAGCCAAAACAGCCAAGCGGTTAAAAAAGGTTATTACCACAGACCACAACAAGAATTATTAAGAATAATAGTCATGTTGTATTTGGTATTATAGATGAAATTATGATGTTTCTAAGAAAATAGTGCTAGGAGGTGACAAGTAGATGATGATCATAGACAAGAAAGACAACTCAAAAGTAGCTATTATTGATACAAATGATCTGCATATGCATACGGTACAAGATGCTTTGGATATTATGGGTAATGCTCACTATCATGATTGCATGAAAGTGCTTATACATAAAGACAATATCCATGAGAAGTTTTTTGACCTGAAAACCAGATTTGCAGGAGAGGTTTTACAGAAATTTATCAACTATCAAGTGAGGTTGGCTATTATCGGTGACTTTTCCCATTATAATAGTAAAAGTCTTCGGGATTTTATATATGAATGTAATATGGGACAATGGATTTTCTTCAAAGATACAGTTGAAGAAGGATTAAAAGCTTTACATGGCGTTGAACCCTAAAAAAAGTTATAAGCTGATTGACATTAAAATCATATATTGCTATAATAATTGTACGACGTATAAAAAATATACGATGTATAATTATTTCCATGGAGGTGTATGATGAGTAAGTTAGACCAGGAACCAAAATTAAGTCGTATGGACAGAAAGAAAAAAGAAACAAGAAAAAAGATTGTTAATACCACAATTAGATTAATTCAAGACAATGGATTTGAAGCGACAACAATGGAACAAATAGCCAAAGATACGGATATAGCAAAAGGTACTTTATATAATTATTATTCAGTAAAAGAGGCTATCATTAGTGACTATATTAAACAAACATTTGATACAAAGAATAGCGAGAGACTACTTAATATTGAAGATCTAGACGGTCTTAAGCCACGCATGCTCTATATTATTAATAACTTGATGGAAGGGGTTAAGCAGCACAAGGAGATGTTCGAAAAATACCTAGTCTATCAAATGCAACAGATGGTTAGTTTTAAAGAAGATAGACAGGAAGGTAGTGGTATTAGTACACCCATTAATAACATTATACAACTAGGACAAGAAGAAGGGGAAATACGGTGTGATTTACCCACTAATGTCCTTAAGGAGTTTTTTCTATTTATATTTATTGAGATAGTAAAGCAATACTACAAGGGCCTTGAAAGGTTTGATGAGGATCTAATGATTGAAAAGAATATTGAGCTTTTTATGAATGGCGTTAAGCCATGTCAAAAGATAGAGGGGGAGAATAGATGCAAAGTATCAGAAGTAGACTACTCATTGGTCTTATTAAAAAAAGGCATTTATTTCAATTAAAATTAAAACAAGAAGTCATTGATGAAACATTTTCTGTACAGGCATTTAGAGATAAAATCGATGCAGCAGCCATGAAATATACCCGTATCCCAGATGAAGTTTGCCATGAAATGGTGGATATTGATGGCATGCATGCTGAATGGCTTATTCCCAATGAAGCACCTAAGGAAAAAGTAATGCTATATATTCATGGAGGTGGATTTATATCAGGCTCTAGTTTGACTCATCGAATGCATGTACTAAGATTTGTAAAAGGCACAGGTATAAAAGCTTTATTATTTGACTATCGTCTAGCACCTGAGCACCCATATCCAGCAGCTTTAGAAGATTCCCTAAGTGCTTATAAATGGTTGTTAGATAAAGGGTTTGACCCTAAGAATATTATTATTGCTGGAGAATCAGCAGGTGGCAGTTTAACCTTGGCTTCTAGCGTTGCTCTTCGAGATCAAGGTATACCTTTACCGAAGGCACTGGTATCTGTTTCCCCATGTACAGATCTCACTTGTACCGCTGAGTCCTTTGTAACCAATGCTAAACGAGATATTGCCCCAATGAATTCATGGTATATATGGACAGGTTATTACGTTGGAGAGACTAATCCAGCACTACCTTGGTTATCACCACTGAATGCAGATTTAGAAGGTTTACCACCCATGTTACTGTATGTAGGATCGGCCGAGATACATCTAGACGATACAAGAAATTTTGCCATGAAAGCTAAAAAAGCAGGTGTTGATGTTGAATTCAAAATATGGAAAGGCATGGTTCACGCATTCCCACTTCTTCCACCACTTTTTCCTGAGGGAAAAGAAGCGATGAAAGGAATAAACGATTACATCTGTAAGCAACTTGACAACAAGAGTCTATCATGATAGACTTGTTCTATCTATTAAAATAGACTTGTTGTTTTTGGGGAGTTAGAATATGGTGTACAACACCATATAGAAATAAGGAGGATGATTATATGAATATTGCAATTTATGTATGGGATGGTTATAGTGAAACTGATTTATGTATACCAACGCTACTATTTAAAGAAGAAAATGTGATGACGTTATCGAGTAACCAAGATATTGTAAGATGTAATAATGGATTTAGAATAGTTGTTGACAAAAAGGTTAAAGATGTAGAGCCAATGGATATAGACATGCTAATTATACCTGGTGGTAATGCAGTTATAGAAGATGACATCTTAGAACTTATAAGAGTATGTGAGAAGAATAAAGCAATTATTGCAGGTATTTGTGGTGGTGTAGATTATTTAGCTCATGCAGGTATTTTATCAGATAGAAAATTCACAGGATACTATCAAAAAAGATGAACAATATGATCATCTACCTACAGATGGTATATTAACCTATAATACTTATGAAAGTGATAGAAATGTTGTAACAGCACAACCGAAATCATATCTAGAATTTGCAGTGGAGTTAATGAATCTTGCAGGTTATGATTTGGAGGATGTGGATTTCTATGTGGAGTGGTTTAAGAGCCCCTTTACTTGGCGTAAAGAATAATGTGATAAGTTTTAATAAGATGAAAGATATTAAGAAAGGGATAGATGAAAGGAAAGTGTGTAATGCCAGAGGATAGCTATGAACAATGTAAATTATTTGATGCAGAATTTAGAATGATGCAACTCATATGGGCTAATGAACCTATAAATTCAACCAAATTGGTTAAACTGTGTGAAGAGCATTTGGGTTGGAAGAAGTCCACAACCTATACGGTTCTTAAGAAATTACAGAAGCGCCAAGTACTAAAAAAATGAAAAGGCAACGGTAACATCGATTGTTAAATTAGACGATGTAAGAAGGTATGAAGGAGAGCAATTACTAGAAAGAGCTTTTAATAATTCCTTACCACATTTACTGGTTTCATTTTTAGATGGCAAGAAAATATCAGATTCTGAGGCAGATGAGTTAAGGCGTATCATTGATGAAAGTAGGCGTTAACCGTGATTTCGTATTTAATGAACGCATTTACGATTATTTTAAGTATGAGTATTGTTTCAACATTTGTTGGAATAATTATTATTTTAATCCGTAAGATATGTTTAAAGAAAATACCGAGTATCCTTCTATGTCTACTATGGACGGTGTTGATGTTTCGCTTAATATGTCCTGTTTCAATAGCTAATCCGATAAGCTTATTAAACCTTATCACACCTGATGTGGAAAATGATATGATAACCATGACCTATACAGAGGAATGGAGTCATATACAATTTCCACGTGTTCAAGCCGATGCTCATGATAAAGTCTTAGGTGCAGAAACTGAAAACATGCTCAATAATGGAGCAGACATAAAAAAGATAATCATGGTAGCCGCCAGTATTCTATGGATATTGGGGGTTATAGGCTTGTTCTCTTATAATCTCATACATTACATAAAAGTGAGAAGGAGAATAAGAACAGCTACTATCCTAAAATTGGATATGAGCATTGCTTTTGAAAAGGTATTGAGAATAAAAAGGCATATTAAAGTTTACGCATCAGACAAGATTGATACACCTTTTGTATTTGGTATATTAATTCCCAAAATCTATGTGCCTGTATCCTATAATGAGCATCAATTACCCTATGTTCTCATACATGAGTTGGTACATATTAAGCGTTGGGATCACAGAGTAAAACCAATTGCTTATATGATATATATTTTACATTGGTTCAATCCTATTGTATGGTTAGCCATTAGACACATGAATCTGGATATAGAGATGGCATGTGACGAGAAAGTTATTCGTATTCTTGGAAAGGAGAATAGGCAAGATTATGCCCATTCTTTATTAGATTGTGTCCTACAAAAAAAAGAGAAGGATACCATGCTGGCAGTCCTCTTACAATGCAAATTACTTAACCGTACGTGTTAAAAACGTTATTGGATATAAAGAGAAGAAAATCTATGAAAAGATATTGCTATTTACGAGTGTAATGGGTATTGTATTAACACTAAGCACGAATCCATTAATTCTAAAACATAGCGAAAATATTGTGCCCGTTGACCTTTTTAAAGTTAATTGGCATAAAGAGAATTGGGTTAGTAAGTACATACAAGCCAGCGAGCGTATGAAAACTAAAACCAAACCCGTATATGAAAATCCTGTTAGCCAAGATATCATTACTCAGGATTATAACATAACAAGTGAGAAACCTCATGTAGGCATCGATATTATAGCTACTGAAGGAGAATCCATTAAGGTTGTTGATGATGGGTATGTTACTTTTATAGGCTATGATAATCAATATGGTGATATCATCAAAGTGGATCATGGACAAGGTTATGAATCATGGTATAGCGGATATGAAGAACTTAACGTTTTAGAGAATGAGATTGTAAGAAAAGGTCAGATTATTGGGGCAATAGGTTATACAGGTACAGGACCTCATTTGCATTTTTCTATTCTGAATAATGGAGAATTTGTGGATCCCAAAGACTATCTATCCAATGCATTTCAATTTTAGCAAGGTAAGGTACACGAATGGATATAAAATAAATGAGGAGGTATAAAAGGTATGAATGCTAAATTACAAGAAAGACAATTAGAGCATGTTATAAGATTTTATCAAGAATCGAAAGATGAAGAATTACGTATGTTATTTCCATTTATGGAAAACACATTAGAAGAAGCAATTGACATGTTTAAGACATCTTTAGAACCTCATGCTACAAGTTATGGAAGGATTATCTGTGTAGATAATGAGTATATAGGTGATGTTTGGTGTTATTGTATTGACGAAGTAGAAGAAAAGAATTGCTTTTTAAGCATTGTTATATTTGACAAGTTATATTGGAATAAGGGAATCGGTGGTCAAGTTTTAAAGGAGTTTTGCGGAGAAGTTGCAGAAAAATATGCGATTAATAAAATCTGTGCATTTACTTATAAACACAATGGTGGTTCTAAGAAGGTTTTAGAAAAAGTTGGATTTAAGTGTATAGAAGAATTTGTTGAAGATGGTATAGCTTCCTATTATTTAGAAAAAGATTTAGTAATATAGGAGTCTTTCGAAAGGAATGAGGATATTGTTTAAACTAATAATGGCATCAGAATACTTTGATTTGTATGAGGTTGCTCCTAATGTAGAATAAACTTGATACTATCCATGCTCATGATTTACCAAGTAAGTTTCATCATTATATTGGACTCTGTTTTAGATGGAATATTAACTTTCATAAAGAATATTTGAATGATGATGGCATAGTCTAGTAACTACTTCAAAACAAAAATTAATGGTTTTTAAAGAGGGGAGTAATGATGACGCATATATATCAATTTGAAACAGAACGACTAGGTTTTCGACAGTGGAATAAAGAAGATAAAATCCCATTTGCGGTGATGAATGCTAATAGTGAAGTAATGAGATATTTCCCAAATAGGTTAACAAGAGAACAATCCGATAACTTTATTAAAAACATAAGTAAACATTTTGAGAAATATGGTTATGGTCTTTGGGCTGTTGAGATGAAAGAAACAGAAGCGTTTATTGGATTTATAGGTTTTTTATACGGCAACTTTTGAATCGACGTTTACACCATGTGTTGAAATAGGGTGGCGACTAGATAATAAATATTGGAACAAAGGATATGCTACGGAAGGTGCTAAAGGATGTTTAGACTATGGGCTTAATCAGTTAGGATTGAAAGATATCTATTCGTTTTCATCAGTGATCAATAAACCATCTATACATGTGATGGAAAAGATCGGTCTGAAAAAAAACACGGTGAATTTGATCATCCGAATTTAGAGGAAGGCAATCCATTAAGACCACATGTACTCTATAAAAAATTAAGTAGTAATTAACAAGCGTTTAAATTTAACGCTCCAACAAGCTAAATAGAATAAATGTAATAGGGTTATTTGAGGAATAATGAGGAGGAAGTATAGATGTATAGAAATAGTGAAAAGATGGAAACAAAGGCAGTCGGGAATGTACAATGGAGAACTAGAGGATGGTTATTGATACTTTCCATATGTCTTATTTTCGGTGTAACATCCACAGCAATATTTGGTATGTTCAGAGATAACCCTGAACCGAAAGAAGAAATTATAGAGGCATTTTCTAATGTGCTAGACTCAGATACATTAGATATAACATTAACAAGTGGGCTTGAAGGTTTTGATCTAGGAGCTTTAAAAGAAGAAGCACCAGAACTTGAAGAGAAAATTAAGATGATGAACGATATACGTATCCATATGCGTGTTAAAGTGGATAAGAAAAATCTTATATTAGAAAGTAATGTGGATGTTGCTATTGCTGACACACATCTTGTTAGTGGGCGAATTTATATGGATAGGGAGCTTATTGGTGTTTATATGCCTCAGGTACATAAAAAAGTCATCTATTTGACATGGGAAGATGCCTTTATGATAGGTACTGAGCAGGAAACGAATACCATTATTTGGGAATCTTTCTTTGACATATTTGATACAAGTACCTATGTGTCCATTAAGAATTTTAACCAAGAACCATATCGTAAACTCATTGAAGAACTAATAGCAAGTGCTCTTGGTGATGTAACCAAAGAAGATATCATTATAAATGGGAAAAAGCAAAACTGTCATAAATATAATCTCCAAATTCAAGGGGGAGATTTGTTAGATACAATTGTTAAGCTTGGGGATAAGCTTCTACAAGATAAACAAGTAAGGGCATTTGCTTATGAGGTAGTGGATAGAATTGGTGATAAGTTAGTTGAAAATGATTATAAAGATAATGAAACCATGGATCGTTACAAGGAAGAAGCAAAAAGTGATATAAGTAGGCATATGGATGATATATCCTTAAAAGAGCTAACAACCATAAATATAGATCCAGCAATAGATTATGGATTAAATACATGGCAGCTGTTGTTAGAAAATTTTAGAATAGCCAATTATAATACTGACTTCTATGTAGATAAGCAACAAAATATACGTCTAATAGAGAGTATCATTAGGAAAGAAGATGATGAGTTTAACAGTTTTATTGAGAAGAAACAGGTATTAACCATCAATGCACTGGGAAAATCTATAACTTTCGAAGGAATAGATAAGGAGAAAGCAATTAATTTTACTGAGGTAGCAATAGAAGATATAATGACTGCAATTGAAAATGGATTAGGTCCTAGTTTAGAAACAGTTCATAAAATGATGGACTAATGCAGAGCAAAACACTATTATGAAGCGAGGTATAAGGATGCATATTGAGAGAATATATACAGAGAGATTAATATTAGTACCCATTACATTTGAGATGATTAATTCCTTAATAAATAAAGAATTGATTTTGAAAGGAAACGAGGATCTCAAAATGAATAAATTTTGGCCAACCGATGATACGATGAGTATTCTGCCAATGTTTAAAGCACAACTGGAAAAAACTAAAACCTCTACTGGATTTGAGATGTGGTTAATTGTAAAAGCGCATAGTTCCATCATTATCGGTGATATTGGTTTCAAAGGTCAGCCTAACAAAAAAGGTGAGGTTGAGATAGGTTATGGGTTAGTAGAAGCTGAAAGAAAAAAAAGGATATGGATCTGAAGCTGTAACAGCCATGATGAAATGGGCACTTGATAATGATAAAGTAGAATGTATAAAGGCTCAATGCCTTACTAACAACATACCATCAATTCAAATTCTTAAAAAAGTAGGTATGAATGAGATTATGAGAGAAAATAATCTAATCAATTGGGAATTAAAAAAAATAAGCGGAGGATTCTCGAACACCTCATGGTAAGCTCGATTATCCATACGGCAACCTTGATTATAGTTGTGTTTATCACTAATTCTGCTATACTATTATTATTAATATTCATAAGAAGGAGGGTGTTATGAATAAGTGGGTATTTATAGTGAGTGTCATCTTACTTTTAACAGGGTGCATAAAGAAACAGATTTTAATTGAGAAACAGATAACTTTTGATGATTATTTCAATGAGATTGATGGTTCTTTTATCATGCTAAATGAAAAAACGGATGAATATATTATATATAATAAAGATCTTACAGAAGCTCAAGTGTCACCTTGTTCAACCTTTAAAATTGTGAATTCGTTGATAGGTCTTGAAGCAGGCGTGATACAAGATGCTAACCATATGTATGAATGGGATGGTACGGAATATCTTATTGAAAGTTGGAATACTGATCATACATTAGCCAGTGCTATTAATAATTCAGTTGTGTGGTACTATAGGCGTTTAGCTAAAGAAGTTGGATGGAAACAGATGCAACATTACATGGATAAGTTGAATTATGGTAATTGTGATATATCAGGAGGCATCACTAAATTTTGGTTAATGTCATCATTAAAAGTTAGTCCTCGTGAACAAGTTAACCTACTACGGGATCTGTATCAAGATAAATTACCTTTTACGTCACAAAATATGGCTATTGTAAGGGATATTCTTGCTTTAGATGAAACAGAGGATTACACCTTGTCTGGTAAGACTGGATCTGGTGAGACAGGTTCTGGTAAGACAGGAACAATGGAGCAGAGTATAGGGTGGTTTGTTGGTACTGTGGAGAGAGATGGTAATAGGCACTATTTTGCAACCTTTATTCAAGGTAAAAAAGAAGCAACAGGATATAAGGCAAAAGATATAACGTTAGAGATTTTAAGAGATTTTGACTATCTTGATAGGTAATTTAGATGCGTAATATTGAGAGGTGAATAGAATGACTAAGGATATCATGACATGGTTAATGAATGGACCAGCTTGGCTACGTCATGCTGTTTCACTTGAATACGAGGACGCGAATGCTTATCTTGAACAAGCTCTTCAAGGTGAAATGATAATTAGTATTATTAATCGATTAAAAGACGAGGAAGTAGGTATACCTGCTTTAAAATCAGGGAAAGTGTATTATACCAAATCAGGAAATGCCTATTGGGATTTGTTTTTTCTTGCAGACATTGGATTTTCTATTGAGCAATTGGGTCTTGAAGAAGAAGTTGAAGGCTTACTAGCTATGCAAAATTCAGATGGTACCTATCTAACACAAGATAATATTAAACCTCAATACTTCTGTATCCCAACAATTCTATTAGCATCTTTAGTGAAAATGGGATATAAAGATGACCCAAGAATAAGAAAATATATAGATATCATTCTGGGTGATAGACGTCTGGATGGAGGATGGCATTGCGCAAAAAGCAGAGCCATAGGACAGAAGTTAGAGTATACGGAATCTTGCCCTATGGATAATTTAAATATCCTTATGTTATTAGGGCAATACGATGAGTACAAGGAAGATAATAGCTTATAGAGTGCCATTGATTTACTATTAAGCCATTGGGAGCGAAGAGAAGATAAATGGCGTCCTTATGGATTTGGCATTGGTAAAGATTTTAAAAAATTAAAATACCCTGCTGTTAAGTATGGTATTCTGCGTGTATTAGATGTCTTATCCATGTACCCATATGCCATAAAAACAAAGAGTTATCAAGATATGCTACAAACTGTCAAACAAAAGGCAGTTGATGGTAAATATACCCCAGAATCTGTTGCCAAAGCATATCATACATTTGATTTTGGACAGAAGAAAGAACCAAGTCGATGGTTAACATATCTCATTAATCGTATAGAAAAACGTGCTAATTATTATAGTAAATAGTATAGAAAGGGTGGTTTAGGGGATGAAGCATATCATATTAGATTTTTTTTAAATGCATTGATTCAGCAGACTTTGATGGACTTCGTCAAGTTATGGCAGAAGAGGCTAAAGTTATTTTACCTAATACGAGAGAGATATTTAATGATCGAGAGGCTTATATAGCTTTCAATAAAGATTATCCAGGTAGATGGTATGCCAAGGTTGAACGCATTGTTGTGGCTGAGAATGAGGTTATTGCTGTAGCTCAGATAACAAATAAAGAAGTTTATTTCTATGTAACAGCATTTTTTTGTTATAAAAGACGGTAAAATTCTTGAAATTTCTGAGTACTGGAGTGAAAATGGTGAAGCCCCTCAGTGGCGACTAGATAAAGGGTATTGTATCAAATATTAGAATACATAAGAGCAGGATCAAGCACATAGGTGTTTGGTCCTTTTTTAATATTCAAATTCAAGGATTATAAACTTTTTTTAAAATCTACTTGAAATATTTCAGAAGGAGGAGTACAATATGAGTGAGCTCATATGAGTGTACTCATATTAATTTGGAGGGATAAAATGGCGCGCATAGGAAAAGAGAAAAAAGAGCAAATCAGAAAAGATATCTTAGAAAAATCAAAAGTATTATTTTTCGAGAAAGGATATGACCATACAAGTACAAAACAGATAGCCAAAGAAGTAGGTATTGCAGAAGGCACCATCTTTAATTATTTTAAAACAAAAGCAGATATTTTCTTGGAAGTATTTTCAATGGAACATGCCATAGAAAAATTGATACGAATCAATACATGGATATAGGTGTAAGTGTATCGGATATTTTTTTATGAATTATATAAGACGTAATTTAAAGGATATTTTGATATTTCCAAAGAGTATATTGAAAGAACTAGGAATTGCCAGTTTGAATCTTGCTAAGAGTAAGCCAGCTCTTATAAAGAAATTAGCTGAATTTGATTTTCAAGTATTGAGTCATTTGCAAGAACTCACTATGGACTTACAAGTTAAAGGTCTCATAAAAGCTTGTGATGCTAAAGTCTTAAGTGAAGTTGTTTATAGTGCCATGATGTTTGAATTTGTTTTATATGTGTATGAAAAAGATAGAAAAAAAAGAGACTCTGTTCAACAACATTACTGAAAAATTAGGAATTATCCTGAAAGCATATGTATAGAAAGGAAGATAATATGGTAGAGAAATTAATAACCAAAAACGTGGAATGGGTAACAAAAAGACCGAAGACTATTCTCACCATAGCGTTAGTCATAACAGTTTTAATGGGAATCTTCGCTAGCTTTTTAGATTTGGAATTAAATTGGGTAGCCTTAGCACCAAAAGGAAATTCTGCGGTTCAAGAATATCAGCAAATCATAGAAGAGTTTCCAACATTAAGTAATATTATGGTGGTTGTGGAAAGTGATGATAGGCATCAATTAGAAGAAGTGACAAGCATAGTGAATCAAGAATTGAGCCAACTGACAGAATACATATCTTCTGTATCGGCAGGAATGGATCAAGAATTTGCTTTAGAATATGGGTTGTTATTCTTACCACCTGAAGAAATTGAGATGATGGGCTATGCATTAGCTGATCCAAATCTAGATAGTTTCTACGGTATGTTAGCAATGACCATGGAAGAAACCATAAAAAGCATACAAGCAGGAAAGTTATCATCAGAAGATATTCAATATCAAGTAGCTAATTTTGATGCCATGATGGCTCTGTTTCAAGAAACCAATAATGGGCTAAAAGGAGAAAATAGTGATGAAGCATTAAGACAGACAATTTCAAATTTCTTCACAGGAAGTACGCTAACGACTTCACCAGATGGGAAAATGACGCTAATTACGGTACAGCCAAATTTTGATATTATGGATATGGAACAACTGGTGCCAGGTGTTAATAGTATTGAAGAAAAAATTAAAGCCATTGATTCAAAATATATGGATGTTCAAGTTAGAGCAACAGGTATGCATATAGTTGCAAGAGATGAGATGGCAAGTATAGAATCGGATTCAATGGTTACAACCCTTCTGAGTATACTACTAATCTTAGCTATTCTGTATTTTGCATTTAGATCCTTCTTAGCACCGGTTATTACATTTATACCACTGGTTCTAGGTATTGTATGGGCAATTGGATTAACCCAGCTTACTATTGGCAGACTCAATATGATGACAGCATTTGCAGCAGCAATGTTACTGGGTTTAGGAATTGATTATGCCATTCACCTCTATAGTAGTTATACGGAAAAGAGAGCGAAAGGATTAGAAAAACCAGAAGCAATAAGGGAAGCTATATCGGTTACTGGACTAGGAATTATTACAGGTGCTTTAACAACGGCAGTTGCCTTTTTTAGCCCTAAATATTAGTTCTTTAGAAATATTAAAGGAACTGGGAACGATTATGGGTACTGGTATTTTAACCACGTTAATAGCTGTATTTTGGGTGCTTCCAGCAATTATCATGATTAATAAAGAAAAGTCTATTAAGATCAGCAAAATTAAAGGGCAATATTATTGGATTGGTCATATTGCAAAAAAAGTTAATCAAGTAAAAGTTCCGGTTATTATTGGTTTATTGCTTTTGACAAGTTTTATGGCATACAAAGCAAAAGAGGTTACCTTTGACACTAACTTAATGCATTTAGAACCAAAGGGCTTAGAATCCATAGAGGTAATGGATTATCTGATTGATAAATATGACATGAGCGCGGACTCCTTTAGCATTGAAGTGAATAGTACCAGGGAAGTATATGAACTTCATGATGCATATAAAAAGGTAGAAGGTGTTGCAGCTGTAAGTAGTATAGCAGATATAGTACCAGATAAAACACAGCAACATGAGAAGTTAGAGGCAATTAGTAATACGAAAAAAATGTTAAGCCAACAAGCTCCACAAAGAGTAATTGATCACATGACAATGGTTGGTCAATTAGAAACGATCAAGAATAAAATGAAAAATTATAGAGAAACTTGGATTAAGACAGATTATAAAAATCTTACAGATGTAGACTTTAATAAGATGGATACAGCTATTGATGATTTAATGAAAACGTTGAAAGATGATCCTAAAGAGAACTTACAGCATATTTCTAATAATTTCTATATCAGCTATAAAGAAATCGGTCATAAAATGTTGGTAGAGAACCCGCTAACAGTAGAGAAATTACCAGAAGCGCTAAAGAAGCAGTTTGTTAGCAAAGATGGTTCTAAGTATATGTTATCAATCTATCCTGATTTTAATATATGGGACAATTTGAATAGCGAAAAGGGTAAGACGTTTTTTTTAAGGCATTATCGGATATTGATGCATCCATAACAGGTACACCTATTTTTATGAAAGTGCTATATGAATCAGCTTCTGACGAGATGGCTGTAACAGGTGTGGTTGTATTTATTATTTTATTTCTAATATTATTTGCCCATTTTAGGAATATAAAATATACATTATTAGCATTTCTTCCACTGATCTTCACAATGATTTATACAGTGGGTATGATGGCACTGATTAACCTATCCTTCAATATCCTTAATTTCTTATCCATTTTATTGCTGATTGGAATAGGGATAGATGATGGTGTGCATATATTACATCACTATAAATCGGGAGAGAAAAATATATTTAATTTATTTTCAAGTGTTGGAAGAGCCATATTACTCACTACCATAACGACGATGTGTGGTTTTGGTTCATTAACTTTTTCCAGTTATGTTGGGATTGCTAGTTTAGGAAAAGTATTATTTATCGGTGTGTCATTAGCCTTTATATTGACTGTTGTTGTACTACCATTATTTCTTAAAAATATTGAAGGAGAGTAAATATTAATTAGTGGGATGGCGGGCTGTCTTGTAAAATTATGTTGGCTAGCAGTTAACCTATAATCTTCCTAGTTAATAAAGTAAATACTTTATTAGACAGCCCCCTACTCAATGTATTATACTATATATTATAGAAACAATAACATCAAGTTCTATACATAATATTATATGGATAGGTCGGTAGGATTACTGAGCTATTTCATTATTGATCTTTGCTAAAAATTCCTCGGTATACAGGATGATTTCAGATACTTTTGACTGATACATAAAATGAGATGCATCTAGTATTTTATAGGTTCCTTGATCACCAAATTTCTTAAGGTGAGTATTTTGATAGTTCATACCAGCATCTTTGTTCTTCTTACTCATGGCCTTGATAGAATCAGATGATATAAGCTTAAGAACAGGTATACTTTTTGGGAATTCAAGTACTTTTGTCTCATTTAAGGCATTAGGCATATTACTCATCTGATTAATAACTGTGTTATTGAGAGCATGATATGAAAAGATTTTGTAATCAGAAATTTCTTTTGCTGTATAACCATTCTCTTCTAATTTTGTTTCAGGTATGAATTGCATTAATAATCTTGTCATACCAATGGCATTTTGGAATTTTGCAATTTGAAAAATGAAATTAGGAGGTCCATTGGAGGTATCAGCCATAGTAGAAGTTGTATCTAACATAATAATACCTTTGATTTCATCAGGATATTTATTGGCATAATATTCACTAACAATACCAGAGTATGAATGGGGCATTAATATGTAAGGTGGTGTAAAACCAGATTTTTCTAAGGCCATACGAATTTCTTCCACATAATTTTCATTGGTTCTTGGAATTTCTGTTTGGTCGCTGAATCCAATACCAAAATATTCAATGCTTACAACTTTGTTTTTTATCACTGAGCCTACGCATCAATGGCCCGAAATCCGCTGAAGGCAATGGTACATTAAGTCCCGGGAGTAATACGATGGTTTCGTCACCATGGCCCATAGAGTGAACATGCATCTTTTCCCCATCTATATCAACCAGTTCACCATAAGGCGTAATACCTGTAAGTTCATTCTTAGATAATATTGTATTAAGAATGAAGCCGATTAACATAAGGCTTGCTAGTATCCCAAATAGTATCCCAATGATTTGCATAATTTTTTTTGCCTCTTTTCTTTTCTACTTTTTTTTCTTCATAATATATTCCCCCCCCTCTA